>Ga0247727_10004151_pt1 | contig 31044 bp, 32 predicted proteins | sample WisWelCaveWW1625_FD_202498 | JGI IMG/M metagenome (GOLD analysis project Ga0247727, IMG submission 202498) | Biofilm microbial communities from Wishing Well Cave, Virginia, United States - WW16-25 | ecosystem: Environmental > Aquatic > Deep subsurface > Groundwater > Cave microbial mat | place... | reverse complement strand
CGGTGCAGGCCTTGAAGGCCATGTAACCGGTGTCGACATACGAGAAAGGCGACTTGCGCACGTAGGACGGCTGCGCGTTCACGATGTCGCCGAGCACGCTGGAGCGCGCCCGGTACAGGTCGGAGGCGCCGCGCGGGAAGGTGCCGGTGTTGTAGTTGGTGACGTCGCCGCGCAGGTAGTTGACCAGCGACTGCGCGGTGCCGGCCACGGTCCATTGCCCCTCCTGCGACAGCGCGATGATGGCCGGGTCAAAGTAGTTGGCCTCGGCGGCGGAGAGGCCGGTGCCGTCGTTGCACCAGGCCGCGCCCACGTCCGCGTTCATGCAGAAATGCTTCATGCGGTTGCCGCCCGAGTCGCCGGCGTCGTAGGTGAAGATCCTGCGCGCGGTGTGCGGGCCCGCATCGAGCAGTTCGGCCGCCGACCACAATTCCACCGCGGACACGGTGCCCGAGGACAGGTCGATGGTGCGGGCTTTCAGGTCGCCGATCCAGTCCGCGGTCTGGTACTGGGCGGTAAAGGCGAAGTTGTCGCCCGCCACCGGCAGCAGGTTCGAGGTCGCCGCCGCGGCGCCCGCGCCGATGCGCGCCTGGAGCTGCTCCAGCGTGTCGGCGAGGCCTTGCGCGACCTGGTCCGGGTTCTTGGCGCTGAAGAACACGCCCCGGCCGTTGACCGCCGCGTGCCACAGGTCGTCGAGCGCGGTCGGCGCGTTCTGCACGGGAACCGGCCAGTTCTTCGGACCCTGCTTGATGTCGAAGAAGTCGCCGCTGGTCGCCGTTTCGTAGTCCGGCCGGAACGTGAGCTCGCCGTCCAGCCCCAGGCCGATGGTGAAGGTCACCATGTGCTGGTGTCCCGCCGTGTCCTTGTTGGTCGTGGGCACGCTGTCGGCCAGCCCCGGCCGCAAGTCGGTCTTGTAGTAGTAGAGCGCCACGTCGGCCAGCGTGTCCGTCGCGTTCGTCACCGCCCCGCCGTCGAAAACGCCCTGGCTGCGCAGCGAGTAGGGCCCGATGTTCACATTGTCCACGTTGCTCAATTTGGAGTTGCCGATGTCCTTCCCGCCGGCGCCGTTCCAGTAGCCGTCGGTGGACAGGATGGCGAAGTTCGGCTGGCAGGAGGCAGTGACCGGATCATCCGCCGCCAGTATCCCTTTGGTCAGCCCGGTGTCGAATTGGCCGGCGTAAAGCTGGCCGACGCGCGACAGTGCTTCGCGCAGCGGCGTGCCGCTGCCCGGGCTCTGCTGGTAGAGACTGGCGTACCACTTGGTACGGTGCGCGCTGTCGTAGTCCGCGATCTTCAGGTACTTGCTGGCGGACACCGTGTTGCCGGGGTTGATGGTGATGAAGCCGACGCGGAAGCCCTCGTTCAGGTTGGCAAACGCCCGCCCCGCCGCCGCCTTCATCATGTCCATGCGCGTGCGGTGGTAGGCGTACCAGGTGGCGAAGTTGGTCATCTCCTCCACGTAGGTACAGGTGGCGCCGGCGCAGTCGCTGCGCGTCGCGGCCTTGGTGTAGGAATCCACCGCCGGCACGATGTCCGTGCGGGTGAACTGGCCGACGCCGATGCGCACCAGGCCGGTAAAGGCGGTCGCGCCCCCGGCCATCGGCGCGCTCGTGGTGTTGACCATGAAGGTCGAGACGCCGGCGGTGCCGCCGCAGGCGGTGGTGCCCATGTTGCAGACCGTGGTGGAGACCGTGCCATCCTCGATCACCACCCAGCCGTTCGGCCCCGAGCCCAGGTTGACCGGGGCGATGAGGTTGAGCGCGTAGGTGCCGTTTGCGCTGGCCGTCCACGGGCCGGTGCCGGCGGGCGGCGTCTGCGCGCAGGTATTGATCGCAAACACCAGCGCATCGCGCGTCGCCTGGCGACGGTTGTTGGCGGAGGTGCCGGCAGTCACCGCGATGCTGCTCAGCGCGCCGCTGGTACCGCCGCCTGCAATCCAGTCGGCCTTGTTGCCGCTGACGTTGAAGCTCACCGGCAGCAGCGGGGCGCAGGACAGCAATTGCTGGCCGTTCACCCGGATCGAGGTGATGTTGTTCAGCACCGAGGCGGTGCTGACGGTGATCAGCCCGCGCGCGCTCGTGGTGCCGATAGAAGTCGTATTGACCGTGATGGCCTTGCCGTTCTCCGCGGTGCCCGTGGCGATCGAGGTGACGATGACGTTCGCGCCGCTCTGCGAGGCGACGTAAGTGGCGTTGGCCGGGCCCGCGTTGATCGCCGTCACGATCTGGCCGGCGACGGTGCTGGGCGCCGTTCCGCCCGCGACCGGGATGGTGCCGCTGATGACCTGGGTGGCGCCGATGGTGATGCCGGTGATGCTGCCGCCCGCGGCGTTGACCGACGTGACCTGGATGTTGCCTTCCGCCTGGCGCGCCGGCACCGTGCCGCTGACCGTTGTGCCGATGTGCTTGGCGTGGATGAATGCGCCGATCTTCTTGCGCTGGCAATTGGTCATCGTGGTGTTGTTGTTGCACCAGCGCACGCCGGAGAAGGTGTGCGCCGCGGTCACCCCCGCGCCGGCGGCGCAGTTGACGAGATCCACGTCGGTGCAGAACTCCGGCGCCGGAAACAGGTGCACCGAAGGATTGATCGAGGAGCCGCTCACGCAGGTGGTGCGCGCGGCAGTGGTGCAGAATTGCCGCGTCTGCATGCGGTAATAGTAGGGCGAGACCGAGATGTACTTGACGCTGCCGCCGCTGTCCTCCCCGTACGGGAACGCCGCGTTGGGGAAGTTGTAGCCCGAGTTTTGCCGGCAGGTGCCGCTGTTCGCGGCGTCCGCCTGGTTCGCGCACCAGACGCGGTCCTGGTAGCCGGTCAGCAGGTTGCTGGTGCTGGTGTTCTGGTACGGATTGGAGCGCACCGCGGTCCAGTTGCTGGTAGTGGCCGCGTCCTGCAGCGGCATCTCGGCGGCGAGGTCATCCAGCGCCGGGCGATAGCGCAATGCCGGGTTGTAATAGATGGTGTTGAAGTCCGGGCTGTTGTAGGGTGCGTCGCCGAAAATGCAGGCCTCCGGATCGCCATTGATGGTTCCGCCGCCGCTACCGTCGTTGTCGTCGCCCACGTCGAAGCAACCCGCCGTCGTGTTGTTGCTGCCGCTCAGGTTGTGGCTGTCGTTGACATAGTCCGGCATGTAGTCCGAGCCCATGCTGCCCGAGTCGTCCAGGATGAACATGACGTTCGGCTTGATCGAGCTGGCGCCGGTGCCGAGCGGGTCGGTGGAGATGTTGAGCTGCGCCGATGCGAGCATCGGCACGCTGCAGCCGAGGGCGCCGGCGAGAGCCAGGGTGTAAGCGAGGATGCGATGGGTGTTTTGGGTTTTCATGGTCTTCTCCAGCTACTTCAGCATGGCCTGTACGAAGCTCAGGGTGTTGCGCGGCCCGAGGACCCGGACCGTGACGCGGTAATAAATGACGGAGGCGGTGGGCAGCGCGGCGGTACCGTAGCTGACCGTTCCCTTGGTGCCGCCGTCGGGGCCGCCGCCGCCGACGCTGCCCGCGGCCTTGACGCAATTGGCGATGGCGGAGGTGCCGGGCCCGTCCAAGGCGCACATGCGGTGCAGGACGTAACGCACTTCGTTGCCGGCGCTGTCGGTGCCGACCAACTGCGCGCTCCCGCTCCAGTCGAAGGGCGCGCCGACACCCGTGCCGGGCAGGTCGAGGCCTTGCTGCCAGGTGGCGTAGTAGGCGGCGGCCGGCTGGTCGTTGTCCAGGGCGCTCTTGTTCGCCACCAGAGCCGTTCTCAGGTAAGCGCGCGCGCTTTCCACGCCCCAGTCGGCGGCAGCGGTGGCGCCCTGGCGGAATGCGAGATTGCCGGCGACCAGGAGGTTGGTATCCACGGAACGGATCAGCGCGATGCCGGTCAGCGACATGGCCACCAGCACGATGAGCGCGACGAACAGGATCACGCCCCGCTGCGCCCTGCGGGCCACGCGCACGCTGCGGTTCATTCGGGCCTCCAGAGCATGTTGCGCAGCGGCACCACGGTCTCGAACACGCGGTACTTGTAGCAGCTCGGCAGCGCGCCCGGCGCGTCGAAAGTCGGGAAGGGCAGGGCGGCGACGCCGCCCCAGGTCGGCCGGTTGGCCGCGGTCGTGGCCTCGCAGGCGCCGCCCGCCGTGCTGGGCTTCTCGTAGTGGTCGCTGCGCGCCAGCACCGCCAGGCGCACGGCTTTGACCTGCATAATGTCGTTGGCATCGAAGTTGGCGCCGGCCACGCTCGGCAGCTGCTTGGTCCAGAGGTCGATCGCGTTGTCGTCGTTGGTGTCCTTGCCGTACTGCGCCTGCAGGTCGACGATGCCGTCCATCAGGTCCTGGCTGACGGCGCCGGTCGTCAGCACCGCCAGCTGGTCCGTCACCTGCAGCTTGCCGTTGACGATGCCGAAGGTTTTCCACACCGGGCGTGAGCCCAGGTTGAAAACGCGGGTCACGTCCTTGGGAAACGTCGGCAGCGTGCCGCCGGCAGCCGGGTTCCAGAAGTTTTGCGCGTGCACGAGCGCCTCGGCGGTCACTCCCGTGACCTGGACCAAGGCGCAGGTCGGGCCGGCCTGCAGGACCACCAGATTGCCCGGCTCGAATCCCGCGGTGCCGTCCGACTTGATGTCCGCGCCCGCTGGGTTCAGGTTGTCGAGCAGGACAATGGAAAGCGAACGCTCGTTGTCGGAGCCGTAGAACACGCTCAGCGTGTCGGCGGCGTTGACCGCGTCGGTGATGATGAAAGGATAGAGCGACAGCGCGTTGCGTGAATTCACCATCGACGCGTTCGGCGGAAACGAGTACTTGAGGTCGTAGTAGTACTGGATGGCGCTGCAGCCGGCATTCACCGTCGCATCGCAGTTGCACTGGAAGGCGAAGCTGCTGTTCAGCCCGAAGCCCGCCTGGCGGATGTCGCGCTCCAGCGCGAACAGCGCGATGGCGCCGTTGGTCTGCGCGCCCCCGGCGGCGGTCGTGGTGCGCTTGTGCTGCTCGTTCGTCAGGTACACGTGGGTGATGATGACGATGCCGATCAGGCCGATCGCCGCGCCGACCATCAGCTCGATCAGGCTCATGCCGGCAGAGCGCCGCAGGACGGTTTGCGTATTCATTGGCGGGACACGAAGCCGACGATTTCGAATCTGCGTTCCTGGGTCTCGCCCGGTTGCAGCCAGAGGATGATGACGGTCACCTGGCTGGGTGCATCGGTATCGCCCGCGTAGGTCGGGCCGGGGGCGATGGCGATCGACGGCACGCGCTGCGCGGTGGCGATCTTGACGCCGGGCAGCAGGGCCTCGACCTGGTTGCGCCAGGTGGTGCGCGGCGGGTAGTTGCCGACGTTGCTGTCCGGGTACAGGTTCACGTTCGCCATGTCCAGGCGGATCTGGCTGAGGATGCCGTTGGCGAGGTAGGCCGCCTCGGTCCGGTAGCGCGCGTCGGTGGTGTTCTTTACCGCCACCGACTGCATGCCGATCAGCGCCAATATGCCGATGGAGAAGATCAGGATGCCGAGCAGCGCCTCGATCAGCACCACGCCTGCCTGTTTGCCCATGTCGATTCGGATCATTGCGCGCTCCTCAGCACTTGCGCGGGTCGGTGGCGTCGGCGACCGCCGGGTCGCACATGCGCACCGAACCGCTCGCGCTGACCACGACCTGCAGGCAGCGCATCGGCCCCGCCGCGCTCTGGCAGGCGCCGCCGTTCGGGTTGCTGACGCCGATCGTCAGGGAGCCGGCGGCGCTGCCCAGGCCGTTGAAGTTCACGCTGGAGCCAGAGGCGCCGATGGCTGCGTTCTGCGAGCCCTCCTGGCTGCTGCGCTTCTGCAGGATGAAGGGATCCACGGCATCCGAGGCATCCACGTCGCATTTGGAAGAGGGGTCGGCCATGCTCACCACCCAGTGCGGCCCGGCGGCGGCCAGGCTGCAGCTCGCGTCCAGTGTGTCGACGAGGTTGAAGCGGACCGGCCGGTTGCGCCGCAGTGCTTCGGCGCGCGCGAACTGCAATCCCGCAACCATCGCATCGGCGCTGTTGCGGATCTGCGTGTTCTGCAGCCACGCGGAGATGTTCGGCAGGCCGAGCATCAGGACGATGCCGAGCACCGTGACGGTGATCAGCAGCTCGATGAGCGTGAAACCGCGAACGCGAAGGCGGCGGCGCATTAGCATTGCTGCGGCTTCTTTCTCACCCAGCAGGTGGCGTTGGTCTGGTAACCCTTGCTCGCCATGGGAGTGGAGGCGGTCACGGTCGTTGCCTTGGTATTGCTATGGTTAATGGTGAAGGCGATGCCGTCGAGGGTCTCCGACGCCTTGCCCGCGGCCGTCAGCACGTATTGCTGGTCTCCCGCGGCAGTGGGGTTGGAAGATGCGCAGGTGAAGTCGAAGTACCTGGCACCCTGCGCCGTGGGGGTGTTGCCGCCCGCGATGCCGCAGGTGCCGCCGCCCGCATTGGTGCTGTAGCGCCGGTTGTCCAGGTAAGCCTGTTCCATCTTCACCCGCAGGTCCGCCAGGTGCGCCCAGGCTTCGGCGAGCTTGCTGCGGGTCACGTAATCCGAGTAAGAGGGCAAGGCGATGGCGGTCAGGACCGCGATGACCACGACCGAGATCATCAGTTCGATGAGCGTGAAACCCTTTGCGTAACGCATGCTGTCTCCTTTGCCTGGCTTGGATATTATGGAAGCGCGCCGCGCACCGCAAAGGCCGGCGACCAGCGGGCGGCAGCGTGGCACGAACGGCGCATTGCGGCGCAGTATAATGGCAACAGTTCACACTGCTGGTGTAGCTCAGCTGGTAGAGCAACTGATTCGTAATCAGTAGGTCGCCCGTTCGAGTCGGGCCACCAGCACCGTAAAAAACTGCAAGAGGGCGATGGCCGCACGCATCCTGGTGGTGGACGACGACGACAGCATCCGCGAGTTGCTGCGCCTCCACCTGTCGTCGGCGGGCTATGAAGTGCAGGTGGCCGAGGACGCCATCGTGGCCGGCTACCTGGTGCTCAAGGGCGCGCCGGACCTGATCATCACCGACGTCAGCATGCCGCACATGGACGGGTTCGAGTTCGTCGCCGCGCTGCGCGCGGACGCGGCGCTGCCGAACATTCCCGTCATTTTTCTCACCTCGATGGAAGACGGCGATGCGCGCGGCCGCGAACTCGGCGCGGTCGGCTATGTCACCAAGCCGGTGCGCGCCGACCGGCTGCTGTCGCTGGTGGCGCAGCACGTGCCGGGCGGGGCGATCCCGATCGGCTGAGCTTTTTCCGCAAGACCGCGTTGCGTTGCGGCGGGGACTGCCGCTGCGCGGCGCATGCTGGTTCTTATTGCCGCGCCGCGCATTCGTGCAAGGTCGCGCCCTCGAACTCCTTGCCGATCTCCTGCAAGCGCGCATGCAGCGCCTGCTCCACCGGGCGCAACTGAAACCACACTTTCGGCACCCGTGTCTCGCGCTGGACGACCTGGGCGCTGCTCACGCCCCTGGCGCGCAGCGCGGCAAGATGGGCCCTGGCCGCCTCCTCGGCGCGGAACACCCCCAGCGACAGCGCCCAGCGCTGGCGGCCTTCCTCCAGCACTACGAAGAAGTCGTCCACGCCGAGCTTTTTCAGTTCCGCGGCCTTTTTCTGCGCCGCCGCGCGGTTGGGCTGGGGCGCGATGAACACCCACCAACCGGCGGATTCCTCGCCGCGGAACTGGGCCAGGCGCGTACCGAGCGCGAGCGGCTCGAGGCGCTGCTCCGCGCGCGGCGCATCCGCGGGGCTGAAGCTGCCCCATTCCAGGCAGGCGAGCGGGGCGGGTTCCGCCGGCGGCGGGGCCGGCTTGGGTTTGGCAGGGGCGGGCGGCGCAAGCGTGGCGATCTCGCTCTCGCGCACGACGCGCAGCTTCCCGGGCTCGATCTGCTGGGTGAGCGGCTGCGCGTCGATCGACGGGTCGGGGGCGGCGAGGAAACGCGCCCAGGCGAAAAAGCCGAGGCAGGCCGCGAACAGCAGCAGGAACAGCGTCCTCACGACAGCGCGATCCTGGCGAGGCCTTCCAGCACCAGGTTCTCCACGTAGCGGCAGGGGATGGAGAGTTGCCCGATGAGGGCCATGCCGGCGCCGCCCGACACCAGGCATTGCGCCCCTGCGCCGGCCACGCGGGCCATGCGCTCGACCGCGCCCGCCTGCGCATGGCGGCAGCCGGTCTCGATCGCGTCCACGGTGTTGCGCGGCGTTGGCACGAACTGGCCTTCCTGCAGCGGCAGCCGGCCGGTGTGCTCGTGCAGCACGAACCTCATCAGGTCCACGCCGGGCAGGATCAGGCCGCCAAGGAACTCGCCCGCGGCCGACAGCACATCGGCGGTGGTCGCGGTGCCCGCCTGGACCACCAGGCAGGGCCCCTGGTGCAGCGCGCGCGCGGCGATCAGCCCGGCCCAGCGGTCGGGTCCGAGCTGCCCGGGGCGCTCGTAGCGGCTGCGCACGCCGCAGCGCTCGGCCTCGCCCTTCAGCCACAGCGGCTCGGCGTCGAAAATACTGGTCCAGTTGATCAGCAGCTGGTGCGCGCCCTCGCCGGCGACGTTCGAGATCACGATGCGCGCGGGGTTCTCGTGCGTCGCGGCGAACGGATTGAGGTCGTGGTTCGAGGCGGCGAACTCGATCAGCGAGACGGTGGCGAGGCTCGACCAGCCGCCGCCGTCGTGCCAGCCCCACTTGACGCGCGAATTGCCGGCGTCGATGGCGAGGATCATGCGCTGCGCGCCAGCAGCACGCGGCCGTTGCGCACCGTGCGCAAGCCGCTGCGGGTGCGCACTTGCAGCGCGCCGTCCGCGGCCAGGCCCGCGGCCACGCCCGCCACCACGCGTCCGTCGGCAAGGCGCACGCGCAATGGTTTCCCGGCAAAGGCATGCACGTCCTCCCACTCCCCGCGGAACGGCGCGAACCCGCCAGCGTCGAACGCGCGCATCGCGGCGATCAGCTCGCGTCCCACGGCGGCGATGACGGCGTTGCGCGCGGGCAGGGGGCGCAGCAGCTGATCGAGCGCGGTGACGCCGCGCCGCAGGCGCGCGGCCAGCCCATCGACCGAGCGGTGGTTCACGCCGACGCCGACCACTGCCGTGCTGCCGGCGCCGCATGCGCGCGTTTCCACCAGGATGCCGCCGAGCTTGGCGCCGCGCACCAGCAGGTCGTTGGGCCACTTCAGCGCTGCTTCCGCGGCGCCGAGCTTGCGCAGCGCGCGCACCGCGGCCACGCCGGCGACGATCGAAAGCCCGCCCAGCTCGCGCAGGTGCCGCCGCATCGGCAGGGCGAGCGAGAACAGCACGCCGGACCCGGCGGGGCTGTGCCAGCGCCGGCCGCGGCGGCCGCGGCCGGCGCTCTGCTCGTCGGCGGCGAGCAACACTGCATGCGCGACGTCTTGCGCGAGCAACAGCGTATTGGTCGAAGCGCAACGCCCGAGCACGCGCACCGCGGCGCCGGGGACGCGGATGGCAGCTGCGTCGAGACGATCCATGCCGCTAGTTTACGATTTAGCGGGGGCTACGCCGCGCCGAAGGCGAAATCGCGCCCCGGCGCGGCTTCGAACAGCGCGCGCGTGTACTCGTGTTGCGGAGCGCCGAACACCTGCGCCGCCGGCCCGTACTCGACCACGCGGCCCTGCGACATGACCGCCACGTGATCGCAGACCTGGGCCGCGACGCGCAGGTCGTGCGTGATGAACAGCATGGCCAGGCGCAGGCGCTCGCGGATCTCCTCCAGCAGCGAGAGCACCTGCGCCTGCACCGAGACATCGAGCGCCGACACCGCTTCGTCGGCGATCAGCAGCTCGGGCTCCATGGCCAGCGCGCGCGCGATGCAGATGCGCTGGCGCTGGCCGCCGGAGAATTGGTGCGGGTAGCGGCCGAGCGACTCCGGGTCCATGCGCACCAGTTCCATCAGCCTGCGCGCGCGCTCCACGGCGGCGGCGCGGCCCAGGCCGTAGTTGAGCGGTCCCTCGATGATCGCCTCCTGCACCGTGCGGCGCGGGTTGAGCGAACGGTAGGGGTCCTGGAACACGATCTGAATATTGCGACGAAGCGGCCTGAGCGCAGCGGCCCTCAAGCCGGCGATGTCGGTTCCATTGAGCAGGATCTCGCCGCCGCTGGGGTCGATCAGGCGCAGAATGCAGCGCGCGACCGTGGATTTGCCCGAACCCGATTCGCCGACGATGCCCAGGGTCTGGCCTTTGCGCACTTCGAGCGTCACGTCGACGGCGGCGGGCACCTCGCGGCGCTTCGCGAACCAGCTGCGGTCGCGGTAGGTCTTGGACAGGCCGCGCGTGGCGAGCACCACCGGCGCGCCGGCCTCGGCGGGGCGCGCATGCGGCTTGAGCGTTGGCACCGAGCCGATCAGCATCCTTGTGTACTCGTGGCGCGGGCGCTTGAGTACTTCGTCCTTCCGTCCGAACTCGACCAGTTCGCCCAGGCGCAGCACCGCCACGCGGTGCGCCACCTCGGCCACCACGCCGAAATCGTGCGTGATGAACAGCACCCCCATGCCGTGGCGCGCCTGCAGGTCCAGGATCAGCTTCAGGATCTGCGCCTGCGTGGTGACATCCAGCGCGGTGGTGGGTTCGTCGGCGATCAGCAGCGCGGGCTCGAGCACCAGCGCCATGGCGATCATGATGCGCTGGCGCTGGCCGCCGGAGAGCTGGTGCGGGTAGGAGGCGACCATGCGTTCCGGGTCGGGCAGGCGCACTTCGCGCACCATGTCGAGGATTTTCTGGCGCCGCTCCGAAAGTCGCATCTGGCCATGCTCGCGCAGAACCTCGTCGAGCTGGTCGCCGCAGCCCATCACCGGGTTGAGCGCGGTCATCGGCTCCTGGAACACCATCGACATGCGCGTGCAGCGCAGTTCCCGCAACCGCCGCTGCGGCGCATGCGTGATGTCTTCGCCTTCGAGCAGGATCGTGCCGCCGGTGACCGGCAGGCCTTTGGGCAGCAATCCCATCACGCCCTGCGCGATGACGGACTTGCCGGAGCCGGATTCGCCCACCAGGCACACGATCTCGCCGCGCTCGACGCTGAAGGAAACCGCCGACGCCGCCTCGCGCCTGTCGCTGCCGCGCGGCAGGGCGATCGTCAGGTCGCGGACCTCGAGCACCCTCATAGGGGGTCCGGGGGAGAGATCTTGTCCCCCGGGCTCATAGCCGCTTGGCCATCTTCGGGTCGAGCGTGTCGCGCAGGCCGTCGCCGAGCATGTTGACCGCGAGCACCGTCACCGCGAGGAACACGCCGGGGAAAAAAATATTGTGCGGGTAATCGTTGAATTGTTGCCGGCCTTCGGCCATCACGTTGCCCCAGGTCGGGATGTCGGGCGGCAGGCCGACGCCGAGGAACGACAGGATCGCCTCGACCAGGATCGAGAAGGCGCAGATGAAGGTCCCTTGCACCACCAGCGGCGCGATGCAGTTAGGCAGGATGTGCCCGAACAGGATCTTCAAGGTCGGCGTGCCGAGCGAGATCGCGGCCTCTACGTAAGGCTCTTCGCGGATCGACAGCACCAGCGAGCGCACCAGCCGCGTGACGCGTGGGATTTCGGGGATCGCGATCGCCACGACCACCGTCGCCAAGCTGCCGCGCCACAGCGCCACCAGGGCGATCGCGATCAGGATCGCGGGGATCGCCATCAGGCCGTCCATGACGCGCATCAGGATGCCGTCCAGCCAGCGCAGGTAGCCGGAGGCGAGCCCGCATACGATGCCGAGCGCGAGCGCGAGCAGCGCGCACAGCACGCCCACGATAAGCGACACGCGCGTGCCATAGATCACGCGGCTGTAGATGTCGCGGCCGAGGGAATCCGAGCCCATCCAGAAGGTGTGCTTGACGGTCTCGCCTTCCAGTGTGGTGATCTCGCCGCTCCTGCCGGGATAGAGGTCGCGGCTGCCGGCGTCGAACAGCGTGGGATCCACCGTGCCGAGCCAGGGCGCGGCCAGCGCCACCGCGATCAACACGGCGAGCATGGCGCCGGCGATGCGCACCGACCAGTTGCGCTGCACGCGCTGCCATGCGCCTTCCTGTCGCCGCACTGCTGCCGCTTCGATGGACAGCGCCTGGTACTGCTTCAGGTTCGGCGTTTCCATCTCAATACCTGATGCGCGGGTCGAAGAACAGGTATGACATGTCCACCAGCAGGTTGATCAGCACGTACACGAAGGAGAAAAACAGGATCACGCCCTGGATGGTCGGAAAGTCCCGCGCCAGCACCGCATCCACCGTGAGCCGCCCCAGTCCCGGGATCGCGTACACCGATTCGGTCACCACCACGCCGCCGATGAGCAGCGCGATGCCGATGCCGATCACGGTCACGATCGGCACCGCGGCGTTGGCGAGCGCGTGGCGCACCAGCACGCGCGCCTCCGTCAGGCCCTTGGCGCGCGCGGTGCGGATGTAATCCTCGCCGAGCGCCTCCAGCACCGAGGCACGCGTCACCCGCGCGATCAGCGCGATGTAGATCACCGAGAGCGTGATCGAGGGCAGCACCAACTGCCTGAACCAGGGCAGCGGGCCCTCGGACAAGCGCACGTAGCCCTGCACCGGCAGCCAGCCGAGCTTCAGCGACACGAACCAGATCAGCAGGTAGGCGAGGACGAACACCGGCACCGAAAAGCCCATCACCGCAAAGCCCATCAGCGCGCGGTCGAACCAGCCGCCGAAACGCCAGGCGGCGATCGCGCCGAGGGGCACCGCCACCAGCACCGCGAGCAGGATTGTCAGCGCTGCGAGCGACACGGTGGGCTCGAGGCGCTGGCCGATCAGCGTCGCCACCTTGGTCTTGTAGTAGAACGATTCGCCGAGATCGCCGGAAAGCACGTTGCCGATCCAGAGGCCAAACTGAACGATGACCGGCTGGTCGAGGCCGAGGCTCGCGCGGATGCGCGCGATCTGCTCGGTGCTGGCCGCGTCCCCGGCGAGGATCGCCGCCGGGTCGCCCGGTGTAAGGCGCAGCATCAGGAACACCAGCACCGCGACCACCAGCAGAACGGGGATCGTCGCCAGCAGCCGCCGCGCGAGGAAGGTGAGCATGGACTCCGGAAAAAAGAAACGGCTCCGGAATTCTATGCCGGAGCCGTGGCGGAGGGGCTCGCGCTCAGTTCTTCTTCAGGTTCCAGTAGAAGTTGCCGGTCTGGCGGAACAGCCCGGAGACGTTCTTGCGCGCCGCCAGCGGGGCATCGAACTCGCCCAGCGGCACGTGGGTCGCGACTTCGAACGCGCGCGCCTGGATCGCCTCGGCGAGCTTCTTCTTCTTGGCGTCGTCGGTCTCCCGCATGAACTGGTTGCGCAGCTCGACGATCTTTTCGTCCTTGCCCCAGCCGAACCAGCCCGACTGCTCGCCCCGGGTGTCGAGCGCCGCGTTGGCGATCGGGTTCCAGATGTCTGGCCCCTGCCAGGCGGTGAGGAACATGTTCCAGCCGCCCTTGTCCGGCGCGTCCTTCTTCGCGCGGCGCCCGACCAGCGTCTGCCAGTCCATCGCCTGCAGGTCCACCTTGAAGCCGGCCTGCCGCATGAGCTGCGCCGCGACGTCGGGCAGCTTGTCGATCGCGGTCAGGTCGGTCGGCTTCATCAGCACCACCACGGTGCCGTCGTAGCCCGAGGCCTTGAGCAGCTCCTGCGCCTTCTTCATGTTGGACTTGGACTGGATGTCGCTGCCGAAGCTGCTCGCGTACGGCGTGCCGCAGGTGAACATCGACGGGCAGGTCTTGTAGAGTTCCTTGACGCCGACCTGCGCCTGCAGAAACGGCAGCTGCGCGAACGCCGCCATCGCCGCCTGGCGCACCTTCGGGTTGTCGAAGGGCTTGTGCAGGTGGTTGAAGCGCGCCATGTACTGCAGCGGCGGGCTGTAGGTGTAGACGACGATGTTCGGGTCCTTCTGCAAACCCGGAATCAGCGGGAAGGACGGTTGCTCGAGGATGTCCACTTCGCCTTTTTGCAATGCATTCACCTGCGCCTGGGCGTCGCGCAGCGCGAGGTTCCACTCGACGCGCTCGACGAACACCAGCTTGCCGCCGGTTGAGCCCGAAGGCGCTTCCTTCCTTGGCATGTACTTGGCGTTTTTCAGGTAAACGGCCTTATCGCCCGGTTTGAATTCATCGCGCTTGAAGACATACGGCCCCGAGCCGATGTGCTCCTCGATCTGCTTGAAGGCATCGGTGTCGGCGATGCGCTTGGGCATGATGAACGGCACGTTGGACGAGGGCTTGCCGAGCGCCTCCAGCAGGAAGCCGCAAGCTTCGCGCAGGAAAATGCGGAAGGTGTCGGACGAGGGCGTGTCCATGCGATCGACGAAGGTGAACAGCGCCACCCCCATCGCGTCGCGTTTGCCCCAGCGCGCGAGCGACGCCGTCACGTCCTCGCCGGTGACGGGCTTGCCGTCGTGGAATTCCAGCCCCTTTCTCAGCTTGAAGGTCCACAGCCGCTTGTCGGGGCTGACGCTCCACTCCTCGACCATCTGAGGCTTCACCTGGTTCTTCTCGTCGGAGCCGAACAGCGTGTCGTAGATCATGTAGCCGTGATTGCGGCTCATGTACGCGGTGGTCCAGATCGGGTCGAGTATCGCGAGGTTGGAGTGCGGCACCACGCGCAGCACCTTGTCCTGGGCCGAAGCGGGAAATGCGGCGGTGCCGGCGGCGGCCGCGAGCAAAACAGCGGCGATGATCTTGCGGTTCATGCGGGTATCCTTTGGGGTCGGACTGGCGAAAAAGAGGGTAGCAGGCCATGGCACGCATCGCAATCGGCGGTTTCCAGCACGAGACCAATACTTTCGCGCCTTCGCCGGCGGATTACGCGGCGTTCGAGGCGGGGGGCGGCTGGCCCGGTGTGCAGTACGGCGAGCCCCTGTTCGCAGCGGTGGCGGGGGCCAACATTCCCGCCGCTGGAGCCATCGAATCGCTTCGCGCGTCGGGCCACCAGCTGGTCGGCACGGCCTGGGCGGCGGCGAGCCCTTCGGCGGCGGTGACCGCGGACGCGTTCGAGCGCATCGCCGGCGAGATGGTGAAGCGGCTGAAGGAAGCGCTGCCCGTCGACGGCGTGTACCTCGACCTGCACGGCGCGATGGTGAGCGAGCGGCACGATGACGGCGAGGGCGAGCTGCTGCGGCGCATCCGCGAGGCGGTCGGGCCGCGCGTGCCGGTGGCGGTGAGCCTGGACCTGCACTGCAATTTCACGCGCGCCATGTTCGAGCGCGCCGACGCCTTCGTCGCCTACCGGACGTATCCGCACGTGGACATGGCCGAAACCGGTGCGCGCGCTGCGCAACTGCTGGATCGCATGCTCCGCGGCGGTGCGCGGCTCGCCGGCGCGTGGCGCGGCTTGGATTACCTGACAGGCATATCCACTCAGTGCTCGTTCATCGAGCCCTGCAAGGGGATCTATGCCGATCTAGCGGCGATCGAGAACAAGCACAGCGCCGTGCTCTCGTTTACCCCGGGTTTTCCGATGGCCGATTTCGCCGAGTGCGGCATGGCGGTGTTCGGCTACGGGGCGGAGGCGAAAAAGGTGGAACTCGCGGTGGAGGAACTGCGTGGGCGCGTCGCCGACGCGGAGAAGGATTTCGCGCTCGAGTTGCACCTGCCCGACGACGCGGTGGCGCGCGCGCGCGCTCGCGGCGAGAGCGGGCGGCCGGTGGTGCTGGCCGACACCCAGGACAATCCCGGGGCGGGGGGCAACGGGGATACGACGGGGCTGCTTGCCGCATTGGTCCGGCAGAAAGCTGCGGATGCCGTGCTGGGACTGCTGATCGACAAGGAGTCTGCCGCGAAGGCGCACGCAGCGGGCAAAGGGGCGACGCTGGCTTTCTCGCTGGGAGGAAAGTCGCGGGTTCCCGGCGATGCGCCGTTCGAAGGCGAGTTCACCGTGGAGAAGCTTGGCGACGGCAAGTTCACCTGCACCGGGCCGATGTTCAAGGGCTTCCGCATGACCTTGGGGAACATGGCCCTGTTGCGCAGCAAGGCTGCGCCAGGGGTCCGTGTCGTGCTCGCCTCGCGCAAGGTACAGGCCGCCGACCAGGAAATGTTCCGCCACGTTGGCGTGGAGCCGAGGCAGGAGAAGATCCTGGCCCTGAAGAGTTCCGTCCACTTCCGCGCCGACTTCGAGCCGATGGCGAAAGAGGTGCTGGTGGTGAAGGCGCCGGGCCCGGCGCTCGCCGACCCGGTGGAGTTCAAGTGGACCAAGTTGAGGAAGGGCGTGAGGTTGAGGCCGCTGGGGCCGGTGTACCAAGGATAGTTCGCCGGCAGTCCTTCAAGTCATCCTTGCGCCGGTCGGCGCGTTGTTCCATCGAGTGAAAACAACGCGCTACTTCGACATGGTCCGTCTGCGGCCGGACCGCGCGGCAATCCAGGACGCCTGGATCGAGCGTGCGATTCGAAGTCCGGAACACGAACGAATTCAGGCCGACGGCCGGATACGGCGGTGGGTTCGGGTACCGGAGGCCAGCGATCGCTGGTTGCGCGTGGTGCTCCTCCATGACGGGGTCAGCGTGCATAATGCGTTTTTCGACCGGAGGTTCGCGCCGTGAAAATCAGGTACTTCCGCGACACGGATACGTTGTACATCGAGTTCCGCTCCCAGAAGGTGGCGGAAACGCGCGACCTGGACGAGGACACCCAGATCGACGTGGATACGCAGGGAAAAATCTGCGCCATTACGGTAGAGCACGCGAGCCGGCGAGCTGATTTGCCGGCGGTCGACTACGAGCAGGTCGCTGCTTAGCGTCAGTAGCGTCACTGATTGCAGGGGCGGCGAGGTGGCGTTGCGTAGCGATACGGTGCTCATAGCCGACTGCTTATCTCAGGCCAAGACATCTGCTTCGGCCTAATTCGCTCGATCGCTCGCGCAAGCCGGAGCACCCCGGAATCGTCGAAGCGCTGCCCGACGAGTTGCACGCCGATCGGCAATCCGTCGGCGCTGAACGTCCAGTTGACGGACGCCGCGGGTTGTTCCGACATGTTGAAGGGCACGGTGAACGCGATGTGCGGCAGCGCGTTGTGCGGATCGTTCCCGGGACAAGGAAACTCCGCCTCGTAGGGCAGGATCGGCGAGGTCGGCGTGAGCACGTAGTCGTAGGGCTCGCAGGCCGCGACCGCCGCTTCGCGCATCGCCATCACCTGCGCGTAAGCCTGCATCACGTCGCGGCCGGTAAACCCCTTTGCCCGCCAGGTGCACCACTGGGCGATGAAGGGCAGCATCTTCTTCTGCCGCTCGGGCGGCAACTGGGCGAAGTCGTTGTACGAGCGCGCCTCGAAGAAGCGGCCCATGCCGTCGAGCATCTCGGACGTGAGAAAGGACTTCATCTCTTCAAGCTTCGCGCCCGCGCCTTCCAGCGCCTTTGCGGCGGACTGCGCCGCGGCACGCACCTCCGCGTGCACCGGCAACCCCGCGCGCATGTCCGGCAGGAAGCCGATCCTGAGCTTCTTGAGGTCGAGATCCTCCAGCCCCGCGACGAAATCGACCGCCCGGTAGGGCAAGCTCATGAAATCGCGCGCATCGGGCAGCGACAGCCAGTTCATCATCAGCGCCGCGGTCCCAACGTCGCGCGTCATCGGTCCGGTGACGCGGCCCAGGTAAGGCGGGTATACCGGCACGCGGCCAAGGCTCGGCTTCAAGGCGAAGATGCCGCAGTGCGTGGCGGGCAGGCGCACCGAGCCGCCGATGTCGGTGCCCAGGTGCAGGGGCGCATAGCCTGCGGCCGCCGCGGCCGCCGCGCCCGAGCTCGAGCCCGAGGTGTTTTTCGCCGTGTTCCAGGGGTTGCGCGTCACGCCGTGCGCACTCGACACGCCCGAGGACAGCATGCCGTAGTCGGGCATGGTGGTCTTGCCCAGGAACACGCAGCCCGCCTCTCGCAAGCGCGCGGCGGGAGGGGCGTCCGCCGCCTGCGGGGCGGCGGGCAGGTTGGCGGCGGTGCCGATCGGTGCCGGGTGGCCCCTGGTAGCGATGTTCTCCTTGATCGTCACCGGCACGCCGTCGAGCGCCGAGGCCGGTGCCTGCACGCGCCAGCGACCTTCGGCGTTGCGCGCCTGCGCCAGCGCGCCCTCGCGCTCGACGAGGTACATGGCGTTCAGCCGCGGCTCCCAGGCTTCGATGCGCTCGAGCAGCGCGCGCGTCACTTCGACCGGGGAGAGGGTGCCGCCCTCGTACTGCGAGGAAACCTCCGCCGCGCTCAGTTCGTGGATCGAGGGCATGTGGCGCCGACTATAACCTGCGGGCCGCATGCTGCGGAACCCTGCACTCCCAAGGAGGCGCTCGACCGGGGGGCGGAGCGCGGCAACGAAATGCTGCGGCGCTTCGAATCTGCCCACCGCACGGCGGGATAATTCGGTAGTATTTGCGTCATGTGGCGCCGCGAAAATCGCCACTTCCAGATAACGAGAGGAGATCGTATGCGTATCAAGATCCTAGCCGCGGCCATCGCGGCCGCCGGCGCGTTTGCCGCGCCGGCCCAGGCACAGGTTGAAATCCAATGGTGGCATTCGATGGGTGGCGCGCTGGGCGAGAAACTCAACGTGCTCGCCGACAAGTTCAACGCCAGCCAGAAGGACTACAAGATCGTCACCAGCTTCAAGGGTGCTTACCCCGTATCGATGACCGCCGCGATCGCCGCGTTCCGCGCCGGCAATGCGCCGCACCTGCTGCAGGTATTCGAAGTCGGCACGGCGACCATGATGGCCGCCAAGGGCGCGATCGTACCGGTCGCCACCGTGATGGCGAACGCGAAGGAGCCCTTTGACCCGAAAGCCTATCTGCCGACGGTCACGGGGTACTACACCGACCAGAAGGGCAACATGCTGTCGTTCCCTTTCAACAGTTCTACGGTGATGTTCTACGTCAACAAGGACGCCTTTAAGAAGGCCGGCCTGGACCCTGACAAGGCGCCGAAGACGTGGAAGGAGGTGCTCGCCGCCGCCGAAAAACTCAAGGCCGCAGGCCAGGAGTGCGTCTACACCACCAGTTGGCCTTCCTGGATGCACATCGAGAACTTCAGCGCCTGGCACAACGTGCCGATCGGCACCAAGGAAAACGGCTTCGGCGGCCTGGACACCGCGTTCACCGTGAATTCGCCGCTGCATGTGCGCCACCTCACCATGCTGGGGGACATGGCGAAGAAGGGCCTGTTCACCTACGCCGGCCGCACCAACCAGGGCGACGCCAAGTTTTCCAGCGGCGAATGCGCGATGTTCAGCGGCAGCACGGGCGCGCAGGCCGGCATCAGGCAGGCGGGTAAATTCGCCTGGTCGATCAACTTCATTCCCTACCATGACGATGTCGCGGGTGCGCCGCAGAACTCGATCATCGGCGGCGCCTCGGTCTGGGTGATGGGCGGCAAGAAACCCGAGGAGTACAAGGGTGTCGCGAAATTCATGGCGTTCCTGTCGACCTCTGAAATCCAGATGGAATGGCATACCGGGACCGGATACGTGCCGATCACGCAGGCCGCCTACCAGATGACGAAGAAGTCGGGCTTCTACGACAAGGATCCGGGCGCGGAACTGGCGGTCAAGCAGCTCACCAACAAGGCGCCAACGGCGAACTCCAAGGGCCTGCGCTTCGGCAACTTCGTGCAGGGGCGCACGGTGATCGAGGAGGAGATGGAATCGGTGTTCGCGGGCAAGAAGGACGCGAAGACCGCGCTCGACGATGCGGTCAAGCGCGGCAACGAGATCCTGCGCCAGTTCGAGGCGGCTAACAAGTAACCGGGTCAGGAAAAGGGCGCTCCGGCGCCCTTTGCTTTGCGTGGAAAAACGCGTCGTCTTCCGCTCGCCGTGGCTGCCGTACGCGCTGGTCGCACCGCAGCTTGCGATCACGATCGTGTTCTTTTTCTGGCCGGCCGCGCAGGCGGTCTGGTTCTCGTTTCAGTTGCAGGACGCGTTCGGGCTGAAGACGCAGTTCGTCGGACTGGACAATTTCGCGACGCTGTTCAGGGATTCGCATTACCTCGCGTCGTTCAAGACCACGGCCGTGTTCAGCATCCTGGTGGCTTTCGGGGGGATCGTGATCTCCCTGCTTTTTGCGACGATGGCGGACCGGGTCCTGCGCGGTGCGCTGGCGTACAAGACGCTGCTCATCTGGCCCTACGCAGTGGCCCCTGCGGTCGCCGGTGTGCTATGGGCATTCCTGTTTGCGCCTTCGATCGGCATCGTCACTTACGTGCTGAAGGGCATGGGTGTCAACTGGAACTGGATCATCCAGGGCGACCAGGCGATGCTGCTGGTGGTGATGGCGTCGGTGTGGAAGCAGATCAGCTACAACTTCCTGTTTTTCCTCGCCGGGCTGCAGTCGATCCCCAAATCGCTCATCGAAGCGGCGGCGATCGACGGTGCGGGACCGGGGCGGCGCTTCTGGACGATTGTGTTTCCGCTGCTCTCACCCACCACGTTCTTCCTGCTGGTGGTGAACATCGTATACGCGTTCTTCGAGACCTTCGGCGTCATCGACGCGACCACGCAGGGCGGGCCGGCGGGCGCGACCCAGATCCTCGTCTACAAGGTGTACCACGACGGCGTCAAGGCGGCCGACCTCGGCGGCTCCTCCGCGCAGTCGGTGATCCTGATGTTCATCGTCATCGCGCTGACGGTGGCGCAGTTCCGCTTCATCGAGCGCAAGGTGAATTACTGATGCATGAGGAGCGCTCCGGCAGATGATCGAGAACCGGCCCCTGCTCACGGCGATGTCGCACGCCGTACTGATTCTCGGTGTGCTCGCAGTTGCGTTCCCGCTTTACGTCACGTTCGTTGCGTCCACGCTGACGTTCCAGCAGATCATGTCGGTGCCAATGCCGCTGCTGCCCGGCGATCAGTTCCTGGAGAATTACTCGCAGGTGCTGACAGCAGGTTCGACCAAGGGCTCAAAGGCGGCCGTGTTCACGATGCTCATCAACAGTACCGTGATGGCTCTCGTCATCCCGCTCGGCAAGATCGCGATCTCGATCATTTCTGCGTTCGCCATCGTGTACTTTCGCTTCCCGCTCAGGAACTTCTTCTTCTGGATGATTTTTGTCACCCTGATGCTGCCGGTCGAGGTGCGCATCATCCCGACTTTCAAGGTGGTCGCCGACCTGGGGATGCTGAACACCTATGCTGGTCTCACGGTGCCGCTGATCGCCTCGGCGACCGCCACGTTTCTCTTTCGGCAGTTTTTCATGACCGTGCCGGACGAACTTGCCGAGGCGGCGCGCGTCGACGGCGCAAGCCCGATGCGCTTCTTCTGGGATGTGCTGATGCCGCTGTCCAAAACCAGTATGGCGGCGCTGTTCGTGATCCAGTTCATCTATGGCTGGAACCAGTACCTGTGGCCGTTGCTGATCACGAGCGAGGAATCGATGTATACCACGGTGATCGGAATCACCCGCATGCTGGTGGGCGGCGACACCGCGAACGAGTGGAATCTGATCATGGCGACCGCAATGCTCGCAATGCTGCCGCCGGCGCTGGTGGTGGTGCTGATGCAGAGATGGTTCGTCAAGGGACTCGTGGAAACGGAAAAATGAGCGAAAAGCCATGGCCGCCGTATCGCTGAAAGACGTGCGCAAGAGCTATACCGCCGACCTCCAGGTCATCCACGGCGTCTCGATGGAGATCAAGGACGGCGAGTTCATCGTCATCCTCGGCCCCTCGGGCTGCGGCAAGTCGACGCTGCTGCGCATGGTGGCGGGGCTGGAGACCATCACCGCGGGAGAGATCGCGATCGGCGGCCGGGTGGTGAACCGACTCGAGCCCAAGGACCGCGACATCGCGATGGTGTTCCAGAACTACGCGCTCTATCCGCACATGAGCGTGTACGACAACATGGCCTACGGCCTGCGCATCCGCGGCCTGGCGAAGAGCGAGATCGACACGCGCGTGCAGAAGGCGGCCGGGATCCTCGAGCTGAAGAAATTTCTCGGCCGCAGGCCGCGCGAGCTCTCCGGCGGCCAGCGCCAGCGCGTCGCCATGGGGCGCGCCATCGTGCGCGAGCCGCAAGTGTTCCTGTTCGACGAGCCGCTGTCGAACCTGGATGCGAAGCTGCGCGTGCAGATGAGAGGGGAATTGCAGGCGCTGCACCGGCGCCTGGGAACGACGAGCCTCTTCGTCACCCACGATCAGGTCGAGGCGATGACCCTCGCCCAGCGCATGATCGTGATGAACGCGGGCCGCACCGAGCAAATCGGCGCGCCGCTGGAGGTCTACGCCAAACCGGCCACCACCTTCGTCGCCGGCTTCATCGGCTCACCGCCGATGAACTTGATCCCGAAAGACGGCAAGCTGCTCGGCATCCGCCCGGAGCACCTGGAGCCCTGCGCGGAGTCCGAGGCGATGATCGTCGCCGACGTGGACCTGATCGAGCCGCTGGGCGCCGATATCATCGTCTATGGCCGCATTGGCGATGGCGACAGCGCGCGCGTGGCGGCGCGCCTGCCGGCCGCGGCGGATGCGCGCGCCGGGAAACTCTCGCTGCGCTACGACCCCGCCAACGTGCACTGGTACGACCCGCAGAGCGGCAAGCGCATCGGCGCATGAACGCCCGGCTGTTGCGCCGGGGCATGGGCTGGTGGCCGCCGTTCCTCGGCGCCGGTTTCCGCGTGATCCGTTCTAGATGATCATGCTGCTGCACAACCTGGCATGAACCGTTGGCCCTACCCGAGGATCCTCGCCCACCGGGGCGGCGGCGCGCTCGCGCCGGAGAACACGCTCGGCGCGATCCGCCTCGGCGCGCAGATGGGTTTCCAGGGCGTCGAGCTCGACGTGATGCTGGCGGGCGACGGCACGCCGGTGCTGATGCACGACCAGACGCTCAAGCGCACCACCCGCACGCGCGGCGAAGTGGCCCATACGGCCTACGCCGACCTGGCACGGCTCGACGCGGGGGCCTGGCGCGGCGAGCGCTGGCGCGGCGAGCGGATTCCGCGCTTCGAGGATGCGGCGCGGCTGTGCCGCGAGTTGGGGCTGTGGGCCAACGTCGAGATCAAGCCGGCGCTGGGCTACGAACGGCGCACCGGCGATGCGGTCGCGCGCCTGGCGGCGGAGCACTGGCGCGGTGCGGTATTGCAGCCGGTGCTTTCCTCCTTCTCGGCGGTCGCGCTGCTGGCGGCGCGGCAGGCCGAGCCGCAGCTGCCGCGCGGGCTGCTGGTCGGGCGTATTGCGCCGCGCTGGCTCGAGATGCTGCGCGACCTGGAGTGCGTGGCGCTGCACTGCTACTTCCGTGCGGTGAAGGCGCCGCTGGTGGATGAAGCGCATGCCGCCGGCTGCGCCGTGCTCGCCTGGACCGTGAACGACGCGCGCCTCGCGCGCAAGCTTTTCGGCTGGGGCGTGGATTGCCTGGTGACCGACCGCCTTGATCGCATCCCGCCGGACTTTTCGTAACAGCCGGTTACAACTTCGCTGCGACGCTTACCTGGGTCAGCGCGTTAATGGCGTCGTGGGTCATCCACGCCTACCAACAGAAAAGGGGAACATCATGAGAACCATGGTCATTGCCGCGATCGCGGCCGCGTTCGCGCTGCCTGCCGCCGCCCAGACGCAAAGCACCCCGCGTATCGACACGCGCCAGCAGATCCAGGAGCGCCGCATCGAGCAGGGCGAGAAGTCGGGCGCGCTCACCGACAAGGAAGCGGCGCGGCTGGACAAGGGCCAGGCGCGCGTGCAAAAGATGGAAGACAAGGCCGCGGCCGACGGCAAGCTGAGCGCGAAGGAGCGGCGCCGCATCGAGCAGGCGCAGGACAAGCAGAGCCGCCGCATCTACCGCGAAAAGCACGACAAGCAGGGCGCGAAGTAATCCCCGCCACGGCGCGCTGTCAGCGCGCCGCGAGCAGTCGCTCGATGGCGCCGACCAGCTTTGGATCGCCGGGGGCGACCTTCGTGTCGAAGCTCATGACCTGCCCGCCGCTGCGATCCAGCAGGTACTTGTGGAAATTCCAGCGCGGCTCGGCGCCGCTGGCGCGCGCCAGCTCGGCGAACAGCGGGTTGGCCTGCGCGCCGCGCACGCTCGACTTGCCGAACATGGGAAACCCGATCGCGTACTGGTTGACGCAGAACGCGGCGATTTCCTGGTTGCTGCCGGGCTCCTGGCCGCCGAAGTCGTTGGACGGGAAACCGAGCACCACCAGCCCGCGCGCGCGGTATTTGCGGTACAGCGCCTCCAGGCCCTCGTACTGCGGCGTGTAGCCGCACTGGCTGGCGGTGTTCACCACCAGCACCACCTTGCCGGCGAATTCGCACAGCGAGCGCGGCTTCTCGTGGATGTCGGTCATGCTGCGCTCGAGCAGGGCAGGACAGGCGGCAGCCGCGGGCATGGCGCAGGTCGCGAAGAGAACAAGGCTAAAAAGGCAGCGGCGCATCGGGTTTCAGGGGCTGCAGCGCGGCGCGGAATTCCTGCTTGATGCGCTCCAGGCCGGCAACCGTATCCGCTTCGAAGCGTAGCACGATCACCGGCGTGGTGTTCGAGGCGCGCGCCAGGCCGAAGCCGTCCGCATACTCGGCGCGCACGCCGTCGATCGTGAGGATGCTCTTCGCACCAGGGAAGGCCTTCGAGGCTTGCAGCTTAGCCACCAGCGCGTGCGGTTCGCCTTCTGTGAGCTTCCAGTTGAGCTCCGGCGTAGACGGGGCGTTGGGGAGATCCTCCAGCACGCGGCTGGCGTCTGGCGCGCGCGACAGGATCTCGAGCAGCCGCGCCCCGGCGTACAGCGCATCGTCGAAGCCGTACCAGCGTTCCTGGAAGAAAGTGTGCCCCGACATCTCGCCGGCGAGCGGCGCGCCGGTCTCCTGCAGCTTCGCCTTGATGAGCGAGTGGCCGGTCTTCCAGATGAGCGCCCGGCCGCCGTGGCGCTCGATCCAGGGCGCGAGCAGGCGCGTGCACTTCACGTCATAGATGATCTGCGCGCCGGGGTTGCGCTGCAGCACGTCGGCCGCGAACAGCATCAGCTGCCGGTCCGGGTAGATGATCTCGCCGTCCTGCGTCACCACCCCGAGGCGATCGCCGTCGCCGTCGAAGGCGAGGCCGAGTTCGCAGCCGGCGGACTTGACCCGCGAGATCAGGTCGACGAGATTCTTTGGTTGCGACGGATCCGGGTGGTGGTTCGGAAAGGAGCCATCGACGTCGCAGTAGAGTTCTTCCACCTTGCATCCCAGCGCGCGGAACAGGCGCGGCGCGATCATCCCCGCGACCCCGTTGCCGCAATCCACCGCGATGCGCATGGGGCGGGCGAGCTTCACGTCGCCGGCGATGCGCTGCAGGTAGGCGTCGAGCACATCGGCCTGCCGGCGCTTGCCGGCGCCGGCGCGGAATTCGCCGCGCTCGATGCGCCGGCGCAATTCCTGGATCTCGTCCCCCGACAGGGTGTGGCCTTGCACCACCAGCTTGAGGCCGTTGTAGTCGGGCGGATTGTGGCTGCCGGTCACCGACACGCAGCTGCCGCAGCCCAGATGCTGCGCGGCGAAGTAAGTGACCGGTGTCGGCGCCATGCCGAGGTCGATCACCGCCGCGCCGGATTCGTTCATGCCTTGCGCCAGCGCCGTGACCAGCGCCGGCCCGGAGTGCCGGCCATCGCGGCCGACAGCGAACTCCGGCGCCATCGAGCCCAGCGCGCGGCCGATGGCACGCACCACTTCCAGCGTCAGCGTGCGCCCGGCGATGCCGCGGATGTCGTAGGCGCGAAAGATTTCGGCGGGCAGGTTCATGCGGTGCCCAGGAATTCGAGGACGCGGCGCGCGAGCCAGGCGCGCCGGCCCGGAAAGCTGGCATGGCCCCCGCTGCGCGGAAATTCCAGCAGCACGGCGGACGCCGCCTTGCGCGTGGCGCGCTCCAGCGCGGCTTCCGGCAGGAACGGGTCGTTGCGCGCATTCAGCACCAGGGTCGGCACGCGGATGTGCTCGAGCCAGGGCGCGCTGGAAGCGCGCGCCCAGTAGTCGTCGGCGTCGCGAAAACCGTGCAGGGGGGCCGTGACGACGTCGTCGAACTCGTGCAGCGTGCGCGCGCGCGCCAGCCGCCGCTCGTCGATCGGCGTGCGGTGCAGGGTGATGCGCGCAAAGGCCTTGGCCTTCAGCGTGGTGAGGAACAGGCGCGTATACACCCGGCGGTTGAAGCCGCGGTCCAGCGCTCGCCCCGAGGCAGCGAGGTCGAGCGGCGCCGAGGCGGCGACGGCGCGCCGCACGATGCCCGCCGCCTGCGTGCCGCGCTCGCCGAGCCATTTCAGCAGCACATTGCCGCCCAGCGAGACCCCGGCGGCGAAATCCGGCTTCAGCCGGCGCAGGATCCAGTCGAGCTCCTCGCTGTCGCCGGAGTGGTAAGCGCGCGGCAGCCGGTTGAGCACGCCCGAGCAGCCGCGGAAATGCGGCACCACGCAGCGCCACCCGCGCGCCGCCGCCTGCGCGGCGATCGAGCGCGCGTAATGGCTGGACGAGCCGCCCTCGAGTCCGTGGAACAGCGCGAGCAGCGGCCCGCTGCCGCCCGCCCAGTCCAGGTCGATGAAGTCGCCGTCCGGCGTGTCCCAGCGCTCGCGCCTCCATGCGACGCGCGGCGCGGGCGCCAGGGCGCCATAGAGGGTCTGCAGGTGGCGGCCGGGCAGCCACCAGGGCGCCTGATATGCGCTCAATGCAGGATCTTCGGCGTTTCGCGCGGCGCCTCGGCCTGGCCCGGCGCGCTCGAGCCGTGGTGCACGACCATGCGCCAGCCGGCGGCGGTGCGCAGGTACACGTTGGTGGCGAGCACTGTCTGCAGCGTACGCCGTTCTCCCGGCACCGAGAAATTCTCGTGCACGCCGTGCACCGCCACCATCGGGCCGTCGATCGCAACCTGCTGGCTGAGGTGCACGCGCGCGCGCGCGCCACCGGCGAAGATCTGGCGCCAGCTCTCGCGTATCTGGTCCTGGCCGGTGAGGCGCGCGCCGCCGGGATGCACGCAGAGGATCTCCTCGTCCTCCGACCACACCGCCATCATCAGCTCCAGGTCGGCGCGCTCCAGCGCCTGATAGAACGCGGCTTCGGCATCCTGCGCGGTGGGGAAGATCCTCGTGCTCACGCGAGGCCCTCCACTTCCTGCAGCACTCGCTCCACGCCCAGTTCCTTCATGCAGCGGAAATGCCCGAGCGGGCATTCGCGCGCGTAGCAGGGGCTGCATTCGATGCCCAGCCAAAGCACGCGCGCCTTGGCCGAGAGCGGCGGGGTGTGTTTCGGGCTGGAGGAGCCGAACAGGGCCACTTGCGGCCGGCCGAGCGCCGCCGCCACGTGCATCAGGCCCGAGTCGTTCGCCACCACCAGTTGCGCGCCTTCGATCAACTCGATGGCTTCGTCGAGCGTGGTCTCGCCGGCGAGGTTGCGGCCCTTGATGGACGCGGCCTGTTCGCGTTCCCTGGCGGACCCGAGCAACAGCACCGGCAACATCATGCGTTCGGCGAGCTCCTTGAAGTAGGGCCAGCGCTTGGCGGGCCCGTATTCGGCGCCGGGACAGAACACGGCATAGGGTTGCGTTATGCCGATGCGCTCGCGCGTGCGCTGCGCCGCCTGCGCGTCCACCGCGAGTTTCGGATCGGGCAGGGGCAGCTTGATTTCCGCCCCCGGCATTTCCGCGAGCCGCGCGTAGTGCGACGCCATCGGCGCGCGCCCCCGCTCGTTCCTGTAGAGGAGATTGAGCAGCCCGTAGCGCGACTCGCCGACATAGCCGCTGCGGACAGGGATGCCGGCGAAGCAGGGCAGCAGCGCCGATTTCCAGGTGTTGGGCAGCACGATCGCCTGGTCGTAGCCGAGCGCCTTCAGCGTGCGGCCGAGCTTCCAGCGCTCGCGCAGCCTGAGCTTGCCGTGCTGGGTTGAGGTTTCGATGACGCCCGAGACTTCGGGCATGCGGCGCACCACCGGCGCCACCCAGGCAGGGGCAAGCACGTCGATGCGGGACCGCGGCAGCTTCTCGCGCAGCCGCGCGAGCAGCGGCTGCGCCATCAGCGCGTCGCCGATCCAGTTCGGGGCGACGACCAGTATGCGGGGCACGCTAGTGCCCTCTTGGGGCCGTTCCTGTGTAGACGTACCTCGTGCCGCAGTAAGGGCACAGCGCCTCGCCGTACTTCACCACGTCGAGGAACACGCGCGGGTGGCGCGACCAGAGCGGCGCCCCCGGCAGCGGGCAATGCAGCGGCAGTTCCCGCTCGGTGACCTCCACCTCGCGCGCGGTATCGGTGTTCAAGCCTTGCTCTTCCCCATCGGCACCGGCGTCAGCCAGTGCTTGTGCTTGCGGTCCTTGCCGGTGACCACGTCGAAGAACGCTTTCTGCAGTTTCTTCGTGACCGGCCCGGCCTTGCCCGCACCGATGACACGGCTGTCGAGCTCGCGGATCGGCGTCACCTCGGCGGCGGTGCCGGTAAAGAAGCATTCGTCGGCGATGTAGATGTCGTCGCGCGTCAGGCGCCGGGCCTCGACCCTGTAGCCGAGGCCCGCGGCGAGCTCGATGACGGAGGCGCGCGTGATGCCGGTGAGCGCGGAGGTGAGCTCCGGCTCGACGATCACGCCGTCCTTGACGATGAAGATGTTCTCGCCGGCGCCTTCGGCGACAAAACCATCCACGTCGAGCAGCAGCCCCTCGTCATAGCCGTGCATGGTGGCTTCCAGCGTCGCCAGCACCGAATTGGGATAGGTGCCCGACATCTTGGAGCGCGCCATGGTGACGTTGACGTGGTGGCGCGCGTAAGACGAGGTTTTCACGCGGATGCCTTTCTCGAGCGCCTCCGGTCCGAGGTAGGCGCCCCAGGGCCAGGCGGCGATCGCCACGTGCACCTTGGCGCCGACCGGCGACACGCCCATCTTCTCGGAGCCGTAGAAGGCGATCGGCCGCACGTAGCAGGCCGGGTGGCCGTTGGCGCGCACCACGTCGATCTGCGCCTTCATCAGTTGATCCTTCGAATACGGGATCTTCATCATGTAGATGTGCGCGGAGTTGATCAGCCGCTGCGTGTGCTCCTGCAGCCGGTAGATCGCGGTGCCGTGGATCGTCTTGTAGGCGCGCACGCCTTCGAATACCGCCAGCCCGTAATGCAGCGAATGCGTGAGGACGTGGGTGGTGGCGGAGCGCCACGGCACGAGTTTCCCGTCGTGCCAGATCCAGCCGTCGCGGTCGGCCATCGAGAGCGGCGTCTTGGGTGCCGCCTTTGCTTTCGCCATGGAGCGGATTCTCCTTGAGTAAAGCGCCATTCTAACCACAGGCGCCGGAAATCCGCCATACTATTAACATGATTGTTAATCCTCAGGAGCGCGTGTTCGCCGCGCTCGCCTCGATGCCGCGGCGCCAGGTGATCGCCTTCCTGGCGCAGACCGCGCTCTCCACCGCCGATCTCGCCCTGCGCTTCGGCATGAGCGCGCCGGCGATATCGCGCCATCTGGCGGTGCTGCAGCGCGCCGGGTTGGTGTCGGCCGAGCGGCAGGGCCGGCGCGTGCTTTACCGGCTGGAGCGGGACGCGCTGCTCGACGCGCTCGGCGGTTTGGCCTCCGTGGTCGACGGGCCGCTGCGGCGCGGATCGCAGATTCCGCGCGCGCTGCGCGAAGCGATCTGATGCTAGGCTTCGCCGCGGAGGGATCCTGGTGGAGAGACCGATTCGTTCCTTGCTGATCCTGTCGGGTTTGCTCGCCCTCGCCGCCTGCGCCACCCTGCTCGAGGACGACGGGCTGCTCGCCTCGACGCCGATCGTGCGCACCCTCGCGCGCGAGTCGGGCGAGGTCATCGAGATCGCGCGGTTCTCGGAACTGCGGGAAGGTGAACCCTTGCCCGCACACTGGCTGGGTTGGGGGCTGCACTCGGGCAAACGGCTGACCGAATACCGGTTGGCGCACACCGCCGCCGGCACCGCGCTCGAGGCCTATGCCGACCGGGCAGCCACCGGCCTTTACCGGCGCGTGCGCGTCGATCCGCGCCGGCAGCCGCTGCTGGAGTGGAACTGGCGGATCGACAGCACGATCCCCGGCGCCGACGTGCGCATCGCATCGCGCGAAGACTCCGCGGCGCGCCTGGTGGTCTCCTTTCATGGCGACCCGGAAAAACTCGACTTCGAGGACCGCGCCAATCTGCGCCTGGCAAGAGTCTTCGCCGGCGAGCCGCTGCCTTACGCCATGCTGATCTACGTATGGTCGAACGGGATTCCCGTGGAGACCGCGCTGCCCAGTCCCCAGATCGACCGCATTCGCATGATCGTGGTGGAGAAGGGCGGCGAGCACCTGGGGCAATGGCGGCAATACCGGCGCAACGTCCTGGAGGACTATCGCCGGGCCTTCGGCGAGGAGCCCGGCGACATCGTCGCGGTGGGCGTGATGACCGACACCGACAACACGCAGCAGGTCGCGCGCAGCTACTACGGCGACATCACCCTGCGCGCGCCCTAGCCGAATACTTTCTCCCACAGGGCGCGCACCGCGCCCGCCTGCGGCGCCACCCTGTCCAGCGGCACTCGCGCGACAGCCGCGCCGCTCAGCCGCAGCGCATGCTGGATGCGGCGGAACTCGCGGTAAGCGTCGCGGCAGCGTGCCGCCAGTTCCTCCGGGATCAGACCCAGCTTGGCTGCGATGCCGAGCAGCGCGATATTGCCCGGGTTGCCGGTCAGTTCGGCGTGGCGGGCGGCGTGCGCCAGCACCAGCGTCTGCACGACGAATTCCAGGTCGATCATGCCGCCGCTGTCGTGCTTGACGTCGAACAGCCCGGAAGGGTTCGGGTGCGCCGCGTGCATGCGCTCGCGCATGGCCAGCACTTGCTTGGCCAGGCCGGCGGCGTCGCGCGGCCTGACCAGGATGCGCTTGCGGATGTCCTCGAAGGCCGTGCCGACTTGCGCGTCCCCCGCGCAGGCGCGCGCGCGGGTCAGGGCCTGGTGCTCCCACACCCACGCCGACTCCTCCTGGTATTTTGCGAAGGCTTCGACGGACGACACCAGCAGCCCGGCCTCGCCAGAAGGGCGCAGGCGCAGGTCGGTCTCGAACAGCATGCCGCTCGAGGTGCGCGTGGTGAGCCAGTGATTCAGGCGCTGCGCCAGCCGCGCGCGGCAAGCGCCTGCGCCGCCACTTCGCGATCGTCCTGCCATACCTCGGGCGTTTCGGCGGCCGGGGATTCGGCGAACACCGACTGGAAGTGCCGCTGTACCGCGTCGCGGTGCTGCTG
>Ga0247727_10004150_pt1 | contig 31048 bp, 28 predicted proteins | sample WisWelCaveWW1625_FD_202498 | JGI IMG/M metagenome (GOLD analysis project Ga0247727, IMG submission 202498) | Biofilm microbial communities from Wishing Well Cave, Virginia, United States - WW16-25 | ecosystem: Environmental > Aquatic > Deep subsurface > Groundwater > Cave microbial mat | place... | reverse complement strand
AACCCCAGCGATCCTACGAGGTCGTCTTACGCGGCCGTCGCCGCCGAACCGCGCCAAGCTCCGCTTGGCGCCTTCAACCAACGAATCAACACGTCAGACTTGTGTCCAAGGATCCGGGTGCGGTACACGCCGAGGAAGAAGCCGTGCGTCGCCAGGTGCAAGACGCGCCGGCCTGGCGCCTGCGCCTTCACTGCGGCCTCGCCGGCGTCCGGGCCAGTGAGCAGGAGAGCACCGGAAGCACCCTGAGGTGCTCCAACTGGGCTGTTCTCGTCGGAAGGCGATCGCCCTGCCTGCTTCCAAAGCGCAGCAACCTCACGCGCCTCGCTTTCTGCCGCCGGCAACGAGCCGAAGCGCATGCTCCGAAAGTCGCCACAGTCCGAGCGCGGCCCCCGGTACGTTGTCGCCGAAGCGATCAGGACAGTCAGGGGAATCTCAGGCGCACCCGCGGCGGGGCGTAGCGCGGCGAACAGGCCGGCCGCATCGTAGGCGGCGCCGCCCACGGCCAGGAGCCCCACTCCCTCCGCTCCTCGGCCACCGACGAGCGAGAGATCGCGCTCCGTGGACAGGTAGTGGAGGGTCGGGTCCTTCTCGACGACGTACTCGTGCTCGCCGACCGGCAGCGCGGCCAGGTTGACGAGGTTCAGCGCGCCGTCGGGGACCACGAGGACGCGCCGGGCGCCTTCGAGATGCGAGGCGACCGGGTCCCACACCGCGTGGCGCAGCAACGCCCCTGTTCTTCTGTGCGGCGCCTCCGCCAGATCGCCCTCGCGCCATGCGGACACGAGATTCTCGATCCGCTCGGCCGGCCCCAGCGGAACGACGATCGGGTCCGCGGCCCGCTCGGGGAGAACGAAGGCCAGGTATGCCGTCGCGGAACCCAACTTCCCGTATCGCACGAAGGAGAGGAGGGCGCAATCGGGAGGAAGCGCACGCGCGACATCGGTCACTCCCCACAGGCTACGTGCCCGCTCGTCGGCGAACGCTGCGCTCCCCCGCGCCAGGGCATCCTCCGCCTCGAGCCTCTCCTTCCGGGCATCGTCCAGCAGGCGCCGGTACGTTTCCGGGGACATCTCGCCCGGACCGCGCACCATGAGATTCGCGAGTCGCTCGCGCGCCCGCGTGAGATCACCCGCGAGGGGTGCGACGTCCGGCGTCTGCCGGGCCGTGCGGTGGCGAGCCGCCACCTCGTCCAGCACCAGGGCGCGCGATCGGATCGCGGCGTCCCACACGAGCCGTGGTGCGCCGGTCGGCTCCGCCCCGCCACCCGCCAGAAGCGTGAGCGCCAGGTCGAGGCCCGAGGCGCGCACCGCGGCGTAGCGGAGGGCCCGTTCCTCCGCGAATGACCGGATCGTGAGGCGAGCGTGCTCGCGCCCGAGATCCTCTGCGCGCAGCGCGGCCTCGAGCCCCCGTGCGCGATCTCCGCTTTCCACGAGGAGTTCCGCGAGGGTGCTCAGGGCGCGGGCCACGAGCGGATGCTCCGGCCCGAGCGCCTTTTCCCGGATGGCCACGGCGCGCTCGAGCCATACGCGCGCCTGCTGGCGCGGCGCCACCGTGGCGGGAAGCGAGGCCAGATTCTCGAGGCTGTCGGCGACGGCCGGGTGCTCGGCGCCCAGCCGCTGCTCGCGGATCTCTCTTGCGCGCTCCATGAGGCGCCTGGCCTCGCCGAAGTCCCCCATCCGCACGAGGAGCGCGGCGAGCCGGTCCAGGATCGAGGCCGCGGCCACACTCTCGGTCCCGAATCTCGATTCCTGGATCCGAAGAGCCCGTTGCAGAAGGCTCTTCGCCTCGGCATAGGAAGCCGTTTCCTGGTGGATCAAGGCGAGCGCGACGAGAGCTTCCGTGAGGTAGGGGTGATCACTCGGGAGCCCCGCCTCCATGATCTCGATCCCTCGCTCGATGAAGGTTCTCGCCTCGCCGTAGGAACCCATTTCGCGATGGATGCTCCCCAGGGCCGCGAGGGCGCGACCGATCCAGATGTCCCGCGGCTCGTAGACTTCCTCGAAGATCCGCAGGGCGCGTTCGAGCTGCTCCCGCGCCTCGGCGTAGGCGCCCATCGCCTGCAGGAGGCCGCTGAAATGCACGCGCTGGATCCCCACCTTGTGGTACGAGAACCCACGAGTCCTCTCCAGGAGGGAGATCGACCGCTCCCAGAGACTCCGCGCCTCGGAGTACGCGCCCAGGGCCTGCTGAATCACCGCGAGCCGGTTGAGCGAAGTGTGCAATCCGGAGAACTCGGGGCCGCGCCGGGATTCCTGGATCGCCAGCAGGCGCTCGAAGACCTCCAGCCGCTCGGAGAGCGAGCTGCTGGTCAGCGCCAGATGCTCGACGGTGGTCCTGAAGTTGGTGGCCGTCGCCAACGGGCCACTGCACGTGGAGATAGAGCTTGTCTCCCGGCTGGACGCCGTCCCCGGCGACAAGGGGCCGGTGGTAGAGGCACGTCGGATGTCGACGGAGATGGTCCGGGAGACCTGTGCGACGTGTGCCCGATCGACTCCCCCAACGACGCCGATGGCGACGGGCGATGCACGAGCCTCGACAACTGCCCGACGTTGGCCAACGCCAACCAGTCCAATTCCGACGGCGATCTCCTCGGCGACGCATGCGATCCGTGCCCGGGAGACCAGTTCAACGATTCCGACGGTGATGGCCTCTGCGCCGGCGTCGACAACTGCCCCTCCATTGCCAACGCCGACCAGGCAAATGCCGACGGCGATTTCCTGGGGGATGCGTGCGATTCGTGTCGGTTCGATCCGGGCAACGATGGCGACCGCGACGGCGTCTGCGGCGACGCCGACAACTGTCCCGTGATCCGCAATGCCGATCAGCTCGACGCCGACGGAGACAGTCGCGGCGACGCATGCGACCCGTGCCCGCAGGATCCTACGGACACCGATCCGGACGAGGACCGGGTGTGCGCCGGCGACAACTGTCCGACTGTGGTGAACCTCAACCAACTCGACCTGGACGCGGACGGCGCGGGCGACCTGTGCGATACAGACGACGACGGTGATGGCGTCGTCGATGTCGACGATAATTGTCCCTTCGAACCTAACCTCGGTCAGCAGGACGCGGATCAGAACGGGCGAGGAGATGCGTGCGCCGGGGGCAACTTGTTCCTCAGCTGCGACGACTCCGAGGATCACTGCCGCGGCAGGGGATGTGGCGGGCTGTATCCCGCGGTTTTCGAGAACCTCCTCGCCCGCTCGACAGCTCCCGGCGCGGGGATTCTCGCGATCGGGGTGAACCCGAGCCTGTTCGACAGCGCTGTGAGAGGCTTCGGGTCGTGGAACAGTCCCTTGTACGGAGGTCCCGGAGCTCCCGTCACCTTTGCCACCTCGAGCCAGATCGCGACCATCGACTTCGCCGCCTTCAAGATGATCTACGTCGCATCAAGCTTCGAGATGGTGGACGGCGGGCTGACCCAGTTTCAGCTCGACCGACTCAACCTCCGTCGGGCCGACCTCGAGCACTTCGTGAACGATCTCGGCGGAAGCGTGCTGGCGCTGACGGAGACGGGGTTGTCGAACGCGTGGGGCTGGCTCCCCCTGCCCCTCACCGTCGTGGATAGGGAAAACGCGAACGTCTTCCCGACGCCCGACCTGCAGGCCCTTGCCTCCGCGGTAACCGCGACCGACCTCGGCCATGAGTTCTACCACTGCGTGTTCGCCGGCCCACCCGGCCTGTCTGGCCTTACGGTGCTGGCTCGCGAGCAGTCTGAACCCCAGGATGCAGTGATCGTCGGCGGCGTCAGCCGAATCATCGGGGCGGAGATCTGTGCCAACGGAACCGATGACAACCAGAACGGGCTGGTCGACTGCGGCGATCCCGTGTGCCGTCAGGACCCTGGTTGTGACGAGGCGAACTGTCAGGACTGCGTCGACGACGACGGTGATGGGCTTGCCGATTGCGCCGATCCCGACTGCGCAGGGGAGGCCTTCTGCCTCAGCGGGGGCTGCGACGATGGAAACCCGTGCACGGACGACGCATGCGAGGCGACCGCAGGCGGTTGCGTCCATACGGCGAACGTGGAGCCCTGTGACGACGGAAACGCGTGCACGCCAGGCGACGCCTGCCAGGCCGGCACGTGTGTGTCCGGTGTGCCGCCACCCGAGGTCTGCGACGGCTTGGACAACGACTGCGACGGAGCGGCCGACGATGGATTCATCCTCGGGGCGGACTGCGCAGCGGGAGTCGGTGCTTGCCGCGTCTTGGGGCTCACGATCTGCTCCGCGGATGGGTCGGCAACGGTTTGCGACGCCACGGCAGGCACTCCGGCGCCGAACGACTCGCTCTGCAACGCCGTCGATGATGACTGCGATGGGACGACCGACGAGGAGTACGTCTCCGACGCGACGAGCTGCGGCATCGGCGGTTGCGCCGCAGCGGGGTCGACCTCGTGCGTCGCAGGCGCCATCGTCGACAATTGCACACCGGGCGCTCCGGCACCGGACGATTCGCTCTGCAACGCCGTCGACGACGACTGCGACGGCGCCACGGACGAGGAATTCCTCGCCCAGACGACCACCTGCGGGGTAGGAGCCTGCGCGGCCACGGGGACCACCTCCTGCGTGACCGGCACCGTCCAGGACAGTTGCACGCCAGGCGCGCCCGCCACGGGCGACGCCACCTGCAACGCCATCGACGACGACTGCGACGGCGCGGCGGACGAGGAGTTCGTTTCTGTCGGCACGTCCTGCGGCTCAGGCCCATGCGTCTCGACGGGGCACACGGAGTGCGCCCTTGGCGTCATCACCGATACGTGCGTGCCGCACACACCCTCGACGGAAGTGTGCGACGGCATCGACAACGACTGCGACGGTGTGGTGGACGACAGCCTTGCGACGATCGCGGTGACCGCGAACCAGCACCTCGTCGGAGCGGGCGCACATCCATCCAGCTCCAAGAGCCCGCTCGTCGGCCTCCTCGTGGACATCTACGACAAGGCGGACGGCTCGTGCGCGCGGGTGACCTGCGGTGGGATCAGCCACCACCACTATGCCTGCATCTTCGCGAGTTGCGCCCCGGTGGCCACGGGCGCCGTGCCGGACCCGGCACGGGGAACGACGGACAGCTTCGGACAGATCACGTTCTCTCTCCCTCCGGGCGACTACCTCGTCATCGGAGGCGACGGAACGGAGAAGCACCTCGGTGTCTCGGCGTCGGACCTCGGCTGCGGCGGCACGATGCAGAAGCACCTTCAGCTGATCGTCACATCGCGGGGCGAAAGAGTCCCGGCCAAGACGACCCGACGGACCGGCTCGGAGCTTCTCATCATCGAGCCCGAGGAGATCGTCTGGGACGAGACGCAAGAGCTCTACCCGTTTGTCCTCGACGCCGTCGGGGGTTGGACGGCGACCTCGACCGTGACCCCTCCCGAGGGCTTCGTGAGTGATTTCCAGCAACTGACGGAGCACGTGGCCGACGGAGTCGAGGGGGTGCAGTTCACACTCACGGACGTGGGAAGCGACTGGGTGCCGACGCAGACCCGTCACACGCTGAGGCACAACGGACGCTCCGAGGTGGTTCTCGGCGAGGTCGGTGTGGCGCTGGAAGAGACCTTCGCCCGGACGCGGGGGGTCGACCGGTACGGAAGGCCCCTGGCCGAGGTCGGGGAAAACGCGCCTCCACCCGTCTGGATCGAGCCCACAGCCCGGCTGGAAGGCTGGATCGAGCGGAGCGCGGCCGATCCGGTGTGGATGTTCAAGGTAGAGGCTCTCAGGGAAACAGATCTCGTGATGACGCTGGAGTCGGTGGAAGGGATCCCGATCTTGCCGGTGGTCGTGGGCAGGTTTGCGAAGGGCCAGCACTCGTTCCCATGGACCGGAAGGGACGTCCGTGGAGTGCCACTGCCTCCATCGGCACTGCAGGTCCGGGTGACGGTGGATGGGACAGAGAAGGTGTATCGGCTCCAGCCAGGAGTAGGTGGACCGATTCCACCCCGGGTGCCCGAGTCGCGTCCCGGGAGAGGACGTCAGTCGTTCCAGCAGGAAGAAGAAAGAGAGTAGCTGGCGGGATTTCGGTGGCAGCAACCAACACCCAGGAGAGGTTTCGGTTGCTGTCACCGAAACACCGCCGAAACACCGCGTGTCTCGGTCCGGGAGAGGGCCCCGGTCGTTCCGGCAAGAAGGAGGAGAGTAGCCGGCTCAATACCCCATGATGTTGAACCCGGCGTCCACATAGAGGACGTGCCCCGTGATCCCGGACCCCATGGGGGAGCAGAGGAACAGCGCTGCGTCGCCCACCTCGCGCGCCTCGATGTTTCTCTTGAGTGGCGCTCGCTCGCGGCTCACGGCCAGGATCCCCGTGAACCCCGACACGCCGCGGGCCGACAGGGTCGATACCGGCCCTGCCGAGATGGCGTTGACGCGGACGTTCTGAGGCCCGAGCTCGAAGGCGAGCTGGCGCACCGCGTGCTCCAGCGCGGCCTTCGCGCTCCCCATGACGTTGTAGTTGGGGAACACCCGCTGGCTCGCCTGGTAGGTGAGGGTCACGATGCTCCCCCCGGCGGTCATGAGCTTCGCCGCGCGGCCCGACAGGGCCACGAGCGAGTACGCGCTGATCTCGAGCGCGGTGTTCCACCCGTCCCGGCTCGTCTTCTTGAACTCGCCCTCCAGATCTTCCTTGCGGGCGAAGGCGATGGCGTGGACGAGGACGTGGAGGGCGCCCCATTCGCTCTGGAGCCGCGCGAAGACGGAGTCGATCTCGTCGTCCTTCGTGACGTCGCAGGGGATCACGGGCGAGCCGGGATACTTGGCGGCGAGGGTGGTCACGCTCTCCTTCAGCCGATCGCCCTGGTACGTGAACGCCAGGCGGCAGCCGGCGGCGCCCAGGGCCTCGGCGATCGCCCACGCGAGCGACCGATGGTTCGCCACACCTGTCACAAGAGCGTTCTGGCCGGAGAGATCGATCGTTCGCACGAAACACCTCCTCTCGCCCCGATGAGGCGCCCCTAGCTTACCTCGTGTCTCACAGCCTCAGATTCGGGTCGGCGTTCAGGTCGAGCCCCGCGAACCTCCCCCGCTCGAGGTGGAGGAATCCCGCGGCGGCGATCATCGCCGCGTTGTCCGTCGTGTACCTGGGAGATGGCATGAAGATCGAGAGGCCTCCTTGGGCCGCTGCCTCCTCGAACGCGCGCCTCAGGCGGCGGTTGCAGGCGACCCCTCCCGCCAGGAGGACCGTCCGGATCGACTCGCGTCGTGCGACCCGCAGAGTGGTATCGACCAGCGCGTCCACGACGGCGCGCTGGAACGAAGCCACCAGGTCCCGCACGCGCATCGGAACCTCGCCCTCCGCCGCGCCGGCTCCCGCGAGCCCCTCCCGCTGCGCCACGCGCCGCACCGCGGTCTTGAGGCCGCTGAAGGAGAAGTCGAGAGAGTGGTCCTTCATGATCGCCCGGGGGAAGGCGTACGCCGTCTCGTCCGCCCCCTCCGCGATCCGGTCGATGACGGGACCGCCCGGATATCCCAGCCCGAGGAGCCTTGCGACCTTGTCGAACGCCTCGCCGGCGGCATCGTCCCGCGTGCGGGCCAGCGTGCGGTACACCCCTTCCTCGGGGCAGAGGTAGAGCTGCGTGTGCCCTCCCGAGACCACCAGGGCGACCGCGGGAAACGGGATGTCCGGGTGCTCGAGGAACGGGGAACGGACATGCCCCTCCAGGTGGTTCACGGCCAGGAGCGGGAGCTTTCGCTGCCACGCGATCGCCTTGCCGGTGCACAACCCCACCAGGAGCGAGCCGACGAGGCCGGGCCCCTGCGTCACCGCCACGGCGTGCACCCCCGACAGGTCCGTGCCCGCCGTTGCCAGGGCCTCGAGGATGACCGGGCCGATCGCCTCCACGTGGCGCCGCGACGCCAGCTCCGGCACCACGCCCCCGTACTTGCGGTGAAGCTCCGCCTGGGAGGCGACGACGGAGGAGAGGACGCGGGAGCGGTCCTCGACGATCGCGGCCGCCGTCTCGTCGCAGGAGGTCTCGATGCCGAGAATGCGCGTCACGACTCGTCCGCCCTTTCGAAGAGCGAGGCGAGGGAAAGGGCGTACGGCGGCCGGGCGATCCCTCCCTCGGTGATGATGGCGTCCACGTACCGCGCCGGGGTGACGTCGAAGGCCGGATGGAGCGCCGCGATCCCACGGGGGGCGATCGCCGCCCCCAGGAACTCGGTGACCTCGCGCGGGTCGCGCTCCTCGATCGGGATGTGATCCCCGTCCGGACAGGCAAGATCCACGGTGGAAAGCGGCGCCGCCACGTAGAAGGGGACCCGGTTCTCCCGGGAGAGAACGGCCAGGGGATACGTGCCGATCTTGTTGGCGACGTCGCCGTTGCCCGCGATCCGGTCGGCGCCCACCACGACCAGGTCCACCTGCCCGCGCCGGAGGAGGCTCCCCGCCATGCTGTCCGTGATGAGGACCGTCTCGATCCCGTCCCGCTGGAGCTCCCAGGCGGTCAGGCGAGCACCCTGCAGGAAGGGTCGGGTCTCGTCGGCCACGACCCGGATCTTCTTCCCCGCCTCGACGGCGGCGCGCACGACCCCGAGCGCGGTCCCGTATCCTGCGGTCGCAAGCCCTCCTGCGTTGCAGTGGGTCAGGATCGTCGCCGTCTCGGGGACGAGCGCGGCCCCGAGGCGTCCCATCTCCCGGCACGCAGCGAGGTCTTCGGCGCGGATGCGCTCCGCTTCTTCCTCGAGGCGAGCGGCCAGGCCGCGCTCGTCGAGCCCATCCGCGCGCGCTCTCGCCGCCCGCTGCCGGATGCGATCGATCGCCCAGGGCAGGTTGACGGCCGTCGGACGGGCCGCCCGGAACAGGGCGTACAGCGCCTCCATCCTGCGATCGAAGGACACGGGATCCAGATCCCTCGCCTGCGTCGCCCCGAGCGCGAGCCCCAGCGCCGCGGTCACCCCGATGGCGGGAGCGCCGCGCACGGCCATGCCGCGGATCGCCTCCGCCACCTCCTCCGGGGTCGTGCACTCGAGATAGGTCTCGACCGCGGGCAGCTTCCTCTGGTCGATCATGCGGACCCCGCGAGCGGTCCTCTCCACCGTGGTGAACATGGGGACATTCTGCTTTTTCGCGCGCGAGGAGTCTAGCGACTGGCGGTGCGGACGCGAAAAAGCAGAATGTCCCCTATACTTCACCGGGAAAAGGGACTTGCCCTCGTGGGAAACGACGGTTCCGCGCGCCGACGCTTCGAGGAGACCACGGTCTCCCGGGCGCTGTCCACCTCGCCGGAGAGGCAAGAGCGGTTCGAGACCTCCTCCAGGATCCCTGTCGAGCGCGTGTACACGGCCGAGGATGTCCCGTCCCTTGAGCTCGAGACCGACCTGGGGTTCCCCGGGGAGTTCCCGTACACCCGTGGGCCGCATCCGACGATGTATCGCAGCCGCTTCTGGACGATGCGGCAGTACTCGGGGTTCGGCACGGCGGCCGAGACGAACCGGAGGTTCCGCTATCTTCTGGAGCAGGGACAGACCGGCCTTTCCATCGCCTTCGACCTCCCGACCCAGATGGGGTACGACTCGGACCACCCCAGATCCGTGGGGGAGGTCGGGAAGGTCGGGGTGGCCATCTCCTCGCTCGACGACATGGAAGAGCTCCTCTCGGGGATCCCGCTGGAGCGCGTCTCGACCTCCATGACGATCAACGCCACCGCGGCGATCCTGCTCGCCCTCTACGTCGCCGTCGCCAGGAAGCAGGGAGTCCTGGCGCAAGATCTCTCGGGAACGGTCCAGAACGACCTCCTGAAGGAATACATCGCCCGCGGGACCTACATCTATCCGCCCGAGCCTTCCCTGCGGATCACGACGGACCTCTTCGCGTGGTGCCACGAGAACCTCCCCCGCTGGAACACGATCTCCATCTCCGGCTACCACATGAGGGAGGCGGGGGCGACGGCGGTGCAGGAGGTGGCCTTCACCCTTGCCAACGCCATCGCCTACTGCCAGGCGGCGCTCTCCCGCGGCCTCGCGTTCGAGCAGTTCGGCCCGAGGCTCTCCTTTTTCTTCAACGCCCACTCCAACTTCTTCGAGGAGGCGGCCAAGTTCCGGGCGGCCCGGCGGCTGTGGGCCAGGATCGTGCGCGACCGCTTCGGCGTCCTCGATTCGGAGCTGGGTCGGATGCGCTTTCACACCCAGACCGCCGGGTCGACCCTGACCGCTCAGCAGCCGGAGGTGAACGTGGTCCGGACGGCGTTCCAGGCGCTCTCGGCGGTCCTGGGCGGGACGCAGTCGCTCCACACCAACTCCATGGACGAGGCGCTCGGCCTGCCCAGCGAGCGAGCGGCGCTTCTCGCCCTGCGCACGCAGCAGGTGATCGCGCACGAGACGGGCGTGTGCGACACGGTCGACCCGCTGGCCGGTTCCTACTTCGTCGAGTCGCTGACCGGGGCGATCGAAGAGAGGGCCCTCCTGTACCTCGAGCGGATCGACGCGATGGGGGGCGCCCTCCGCGCCATCGAGATGGGGTTCCCGCAGAGGGAGATCCACGAGGCCGCGTATCGATGCCAGAAGCGGGTGGAGAGCGGCGACGCCGTGGTCGTGAGTGTCAACCGCTACTCCGAGGAGGGAAAGGGGCCGCCGGCCGTGATGCGCGTGGACGAGGAGCTAGAGCGGAGGCGCGCCGAGAGGCTCCGGGCCCTGCGCGCGAGGCGCTCTCCCGAGGTCGCCGACTCCGCTCTCGCCACGGTCGAGGAAGCGGCGCGATCGGGAGCGAACCTCGTGCCGAGGATCCTCGCCGCCGTGGAGGCCCAGGCCACGCTCGGCGAGATCTCCGATCGCCTGCGCGTCGTCTTCGGCGCGCACCACGAGACCTTCGCGTTCTGAGCGCGCGGATCGTCGATGTCGATTCTCCTCGAGATCCAGGACCTCCACGTGCGGTACCCGTCCGCGCGGGGAAGCGTCCGCGCGGTGGACGGTGTTTCCCTCCGACTCGAGCAGGGAGAGACGTACGCGCTCGTGGGAGAGTCGGGCTGCGGGAAGACGGCCACGGCGCTCTCGATCCTGCGGCTCGTGGAGCCGGGCGAGATCACGGGGGGCCGGATCCTTTTCGAAGGAGTGGATCTCCTGTCGCTTCCCGAGCGAGAGATCCGGAGGTACCGGGGTGGCCGGATCGGCATGATCTTCCAGGAGCCGGCCGCGGCGCTCAATCCGGTGATGCGCGTGGGCTCCCAGGTCTCGGAGGCCCTTCGCATCCACAAGAGGCTCGGCCGGAGCGAGGCATGGAAGGAGGCGGTCCGCCTCCTCGGCGTCGTGGCCCTTCCCGACCCGGAGCGGCAAGCCCGCGCCTACGCCCACGAGCTCTCGGGAGGCATGAAGCAGCGGGTGATGATCGCGATCGCGCTCTCCTGCCAGCCGTCGCTTCTCATCGCGGACGAGCCGACGACCGCTCTCGACGTGACGGTGCAGGCGCAGATCCTGAGCCTCCTCCGGCGGCTCAAGCAGGAGCTTTCCTTGACCGTCCTCCTGGTCAGCCACGACCTCGGCGTGGTGGCGGAGAACGTGGACCGCGTGGGAGTCATGTATGCGGGGAGGATCGTGGAGGAGGCTCCCGTGGCCGCCCTCTTCCGGGATCCGAGGCACCCGTACACCGCGGGGCTCCTCAGCTCCTCGCCGGGCGCCGCCTCCGCTCCCCAAGGGGGGCGGGATGCGAGAGAGCGTCCGCGTCTCCGCACGATCCCCGGCACCGTCCCCGACCCCGTGGATCCGCCTCCGGGATGCAGGTTCCACCCTCGCTGTTCGGAGCGCTTCGATCCGTGTCCGCGCCTCGAGCCAGAAGACCTTCCCGTGGGGCCCGGGCGCCGCGTCGCGTGTTTCCTTCACGATCCGCGGCACGCCCCGGTCCACGCGGATCGAGGCCCCGGAGCATGACGCCGGTCGCCAAGACGCTCGTCGAGGCGCGTGGTCTCGCCAAGACGTTCTCGCCCCGGTCCTCTTTCTCGCTCTTCGGCCAGGGAAGGCCCGAGGTGCGCGCGGTGGACGGTGTCGATCTCGTGGTGCGGGAAGGGGAGACTCTGGGGCTCGTCGGCGAGTCCGGCTCGGGAAAGTCCACCACGGGACGGATGATGATCCGCCTCATCGAGCCCGACGCCGGCTCGGTGCATTTCGACGGTGTCGATCTCCTCGCGCTCCCGGAGCGCAGGCTCCGCAAGATGAGGCGACAGTTCCAGATCATCTTCCAGGACCCCTACGGGTCGCTCAATCCCCGGATGCGCGTCGGGACGATCGTGCGCGAGCCGCTCGATATCCACCGGATCGGACCGACACGCGCCGAGCGTGGCGAGCGGGCCGCGGAGCTCTTGGAGCTCGTCGGGCTCGACCGTGCGGCGATGGACAAGTACCCGCACGAGTTCTCCGGGGGGCAGCGCCAGCGGATCGGGATCGCCCGGGCCATCGCCGCCTCCCCCCGGTTCATCGTGGCCGACGAGCCGGTCTCGGCCCTCGATCCGCCGATCCAGGCCCAGATCGTGAACCTCATGGTCGACCTCCAGGAGCGGCTCGGCCTGGCGTACCTGTTCATCGCGCACGACCTCAGGCTCGTCGAGCACATCAGCGATCGCGTGGCGGTCATGTACCTGGGAAAGATCGTGGAGGAGGCACCGGCCCGGGATCTGTACCGCGAGCCCCTGCACCCCTACACGAAGGCGCTCCTCGCCTCGACTCCCTCCATGGAGCCGGGACGACAGACCCCGCCCGCGATCGCGGGGGATCCCCCTTCGCCGACCCGCCTGCCGTCGGGCTGCCGCTTCCATCCCCGCTGCCCGGTGGCCGAGCCCCGATGCTCCACGCTCGAGCCCCAGCTGCTCTCGATCGGGGGCGGGCGAAGGGTGGCCTGCCACCTCGTTGTCCCACCCGGGTCGGTCCTCGCGCTGGAATCCCTGTCGCCGGACGGAGTATCCTGAGCGGCTTCCGCTTCGGACAGAGGACACCAGGCTGAAACCGCGGGCGGGGACCGTGCGTATCTAGGACTTCGGACGGGGGAGGGATTCGTGATGCGTCGTGGGTGCGTGATTTTTGGCTTGATCGTGGCCGTGGGTGCTGCCGCAGCGCCGCTTGGGGCGCAGGAGCCGTCGAGGGCGGGCGAAGCGGTTCGGTACTCGCTGGCCGATTGCCTGCGCATCGCGCTCCGGAACAACCTGGACCTGGTGATCGCGAGGAAGGATCCCGAGATCGCCGCGCGGCAGATCGAGGCCCAGGATGCGAGGTTCGACGGGGCGATCGCGGCTTCGGCGACGTACTCCGACGGGTCCGAGGACTCGACGATCGTGGACAATACAGGCGCGGTGGGGAACGCGGCCGGGACGGCCGCGAACGACGCCCTGACCGCCAAGGTGTCCTGGGCCCAGACCCTGGAGTACGGGGCCAGCTACAGCGCGACGCTCAACGCCAATGACAGCAGCAGCTCCTCTCGCGAGGTCAACCAGTTCATCGGGATCTTCCAGGACTCGAGCGTGGACCGGAACGGCCAGTTCGTGACGCTCCACTACGAGATGCCGCTGCTCTCTGGCTTCGGAAGAGAGGTCAACACCGTGGACGTCCTCTTGGCACGAAGCAGCCTCGACGTCTCCAGGCAGGAATTGCGGCTCGGAGCCATGCGAACCATGAAGGAGGTCGAGGACGCGTACTGGAACCTGCGCGCGGCGCGGGAGGCGGTGCGGGTGGCCCGGGAATCGCTCGATCTCGCCCAGGACCTCCTCGATCTGAACAAGAAGAAGGTGGAGGTGGGCACGCTGGCGCCCATCGAGATCACCCAGGCCGAGGCGGGCGTGGCGTCGCGGGAGGAAGGGGTGATCGTCGCGGAGACCACCGTGCTGAACGCGGAGGACAACCTGCGCAGGCTCCTCGCCATCCCCAGGGACGACCCCGCCTGGTCCCGCGAGATCGTCCCGACCGACCAGCCACGGTTCGACAAGCAGCCCGCGGACGAGGGCGCAGCTCTGGCGGCGGCCATGGAGAACCGTCCGGAGATGGCCACGGCCCGGCAGCAGCTCAAGGACGCCGAGCTGTCCGAGCGCGTGGCCGGGAACCAGACGCGGCACTCCCTCAGGTTCCTCGCGGATCTGGCGCCGGGGGTCGGTGAGGATCGGCTCGTGTTCACCCCTCCGGGGAGCGACACCACGACCGATAGCGACGGGGTGCAGTGGAGCGTCGGCCTCACATACGGCTTCCCGGTCGGCAATCGCGCCGCCAAGTCCAACTACGCCATCGCGACGCTCAACCGCGAAAAGGGCGAGCTGGGCCTCCAGAACACCGAGCAGTCGATCCGGGTCGACGTGCGCGCCGCGGTCCGGAGCGTGGAATCCGGAAGCAAGCGGGTGGATGCCGCGCACTCCAGCACGATCCTCCAGAGGAAGACGGTCGAGGCGGAGCAGAAGAAATTCGAGAACGGGATGTCGACGTCGTTCGAGGTCCTGAGGATCCAGACGGATCTCTCGAACGCGCAGCTCGCCGAGATCCGGGCGATCCTGGACTACAACAAGGCCCTCGCGGATCTCGAGCGGGCGAAGGGCACGCTCCTGGAGGCGCGGGGGCTCGAGCTCGAGTAGTCGGTCCAGAGAAGGGAGAACGACGATGCAGGGAACTCCGGAAGCTCCGACGTCTGCGGAAGAGCCGGGTGCGGTCGCCCGGCTCGTGGGCGTGTTCTTCTCTCCCGCGAGGATCTTCGAGTCGATCGCGCGAAAGCCCGGCTGGGTCGTCCCGTTCGCCGCCCTGGCGGTCTGTGGGCTCGTCGGCGGGCTCCTCATCGCGCCGCGCCTGGACGTGGATGCGCTCGTCCAGAAGCAGATCGCGGCGGCGGAGAAGCAGGGGAGGACCGTGACGGCGGAACAGATGGAGCCCATGCGAAAGGGGATGGAGTTCTTCATCAAGAAGCTGAGCCCCCTCATCGGCCCTGTGTACTGGGCCGTGCTCGTGTTCATGGTCCCCGGGATCTATCACGGCCTGAGCGTGTTTCTCGGGAAGTCGGGAAAGTACATGGCCGTCGTCTCGGCCTACGCCCACGTGCAGATGGTCCAGCTCGTGAAAGCGGTCCTGACCGTGGCCGTCGCTCTCCCGAGGGAGCGCATCGACCCCGAGGAGATGGGTCGCCTCCTCAAGTCCAACGTCGGAGCCTTTCTGGACCCCGAGGGAACGCCCGCGGGGGTTCGCGCCCTGCTCGCCAACGTCGACGTCTTCGACCTGTGGGGGCTGGCGCTGTGCATCCTCGCGCTGACCCGGGTGACCCGGCTCGGCCAGGGGCCGGCCGCGGGGGTGGTCCTCGGAGTCTGGGCGGTCTGGGTCGCGGGCTCCGCCGCGCTCGCCGCGCTGGGAGCCGCCGTCGGCGGATAGGGCGGCAACCCTTGACCACGGGAAAGAAGATCCTCGTCGGCGCTGGAGTCGTCGTCGTCGTGGGCGCCGTCGTCGGCGCCTCCCTCCTCGGCAAGCAGAAGCAGAAGGGGGAGGAGGTGTACATGGCCAAGGCGAGCCGCAGGACGCTGGTGAGCGTCGTGTCCGCCAGCGGCCGGATCGAGCCCAAGACCAAGGTGAACGTGCAGTCGTCGGTGATCGGCGAGATCGTGAAGCTCCCGGTGAAGGAGGCCGATCGGGTTCGCAAGGGAGATCTCCTGGTCCAGGTCGATCCGGACCGGTACCGGGCGGAGGTCGACCGCCTCCAGGCGACGACCCGCATGAACCGCATCGCCATCGAGCAGGAGCAGGTCTCCCTGGAAAACGCCCGCCGGACCCGCCGCCGCCACCAGGAGCTGGCGAAGGAAGGGTTCGTCTCGCCCGAGCTCATGGAAAAGAGCGAGCTCCTGGAACGCCTCGGGGAGATCAACCTGAAGAGCCTCCGGGAGCAGGTGAGCCAGGCCGAGGCGGCGCTGGCCAAGGCGCAGGACGAGCTGCGGAAGACGACGATCACCTCGCCGATCGACGGCGTCGTGACCAAGCTCAACGCCGAGCTGGGCGAGATGACCATGACGGGGACCATGAACAACCCGGGAACGATCATCCTGGTGGTCTCGGACATGAGCGAAGTCCTGGCCGAGGTGGAGGTGGACGAGACCCGGATCGTGCGAGTCAAGCCCGGACAGACGGCGCGCGTGGTGGTCGATGCGGTGGGCGAGCTGAGCCCGTACGCGGGGACGGCGACCGAGATCGCGGGGACGGCGGTCAAGCCGCAGGGGAAGGAGGTCCAGGTCTTCCCGGTGAAGATCGCCCTGGAGCAGCCGGACGAGAGGCTCCGCCCGGGGATGACGGCCAAGGCGCGCATCGAGACGGAGAAAGCCGAGGACGCCGTCACGGTTCCGATCCAGGCGGTTCTCCTGAAGTCCGCGAAGGACCTGGAGCAGATCCTCGCAACACGCGGCGAGAAGGGCTCTGGCTCGGAGCAGAAAGAGAAGAAAGAGAAGAAAGAGGAGACGGGCGGCGACGGAAAGACGGAGGGCGACGCCAAGCGCGAGGTCGTGTTCCGGGTCGTGGCCGGCAAGGCCGTCCTGACTCCGGTGCGCACCGGGATGAGCGACGAGACCGACGTGGTGATCCTCGAGGGTCTCTCCGAGGGGGATGCCGTGGTGACGGGACCCTACCGCGCGATCAAGAAGCTCAAGGACAAGGATCCGGTGCGCGAGAAGCAGGAGAAGACCAAGGAGGACAGGGAGGAGACGGGAAAGGAAAACGCGGGCGCGAAGGACGGCGGGAAAGAGTGATGGACGAGATGATCTCTCTCTCGGATATCCAGAAGGTCTACGACATGGGGCCCGTGCAGGTGAGGGCGCTCGACGGCGTGAGCCTTCAGATCGAAAAGGGCGACTACGTGGCCGTGATGGGCCCCTCGGGGTCGGGAAAGTCGACCCTCATGAACCTCATCGGATGTCTCGACAGCCCCACGTCCGGCTCCTACGTGCTCAAGGGTCGGGAGATCGCCCGCATGGACGACGACGAGCTTGCGCGGATCCGCAACAAGGAGATCGGCTTCATCTTCCAGACCTTCAACCTCCTCTCCCGCACCGACGCCCTCCAGAACGTGGAGCTGCCCCTCATCTACTCCGGGGCTCCGCGGCGGGAGCGTCACGAGCGGGCGCGGCGCGCCCTCGAGGCGGTGGGCCTGGGTGACAGGATGCACCACCGCCCCAACGAGATGTCCGGCGGCCAGAGACAGCGCGTGGCCATCGCCCGCGCCCTGGTGAACGAGCCGTCCATCCTCCTGGCGGACGAGCCCACCGGGAACCTGGACTCCACCACCGGCGAGGAGATCATGGGGCTCATCTCGGATCTCCACCGCCAGGAGAACACGATCATCCTCGTCACCCACGAGGACGAGCTGGCCCGGCGCGCCGCGCGCGTCATCAAGCTTCGCGACGGCCGGATCGTCTCCGACATCCGCAACGCGCGTTGAGGGGCCGATGTTCCTCGAGAACCTGATCCTCGCGCTGAAATCGCTCTGGGCGAACAAGATGCGGTCGTTCCTCACGGCCCTGGGGATCATCATCGGGGTGAGCGCCGTGATCGGCGTCGTCTCGATCATCCAGGGGCTGAGCCAGGTGTTCAGCACGGAGATCGCGAACCTGGGCGCGAACTCGGTGATCGTCGAGCCGCGCCGGCCTGCCGGAAAGGAAGGGGAGAAGCTGGGGCGCGTCGAGCTGACCTGGGAGGACGGGCAGGCCGTGGTGCGCAATTCCCCGTCCGTCGAGGCGGGGACGCCCTACCTCCAGCGATTCGAGCGGGTCAAGTTCGGCGAGGAGAGCGCCCAGTATCCCGTCGTCGGAACCACCCCGGTCTTCCAGGACCTCCGCAACTACTACGTCCAGGACGGGAGGTTCTTCAGCGAGATCGACGACCGCGAGCGTCTCAACGTGTGCGTCCTCGGCCACGGGGTCTTGAAGGACCTCAAGCTCCCCGAAAACCCGATGGGACAGGAGATCCGCGTCGGCGGGTCGGCGTACCGGATCATCGGCGTCATGGAGCCCAAGGGGCAATTCCTGGGGCAGGACTTCGACAAGTTCGTCATGATCCCCTTCGGCACCGCCGTGGGGGTCTACGGGGACGATGCCGCGAGGCAGGTGGGTTTCCTTCTCCGGGTGCGCTCGGCGGAGCTCGTGGAGCGCGCCACCCACGAGATCGAGGACATCCTGAGGATCCGCCACCACCTCAGGCCGGAGCAGCCCAACGACTTCGAGATCGTCTCCCAGAACCAGATCCAGAAGGCGTTCGAGAGGGTGTCGAACGGCGTCACCTACGTCGTGGCCGGGATCGTCTCCATCGCGCTCCTCGTGGGCGGGATCGGCATCATGAACATCATGCTGGTGTCGGTCACCGAGCGCACCCGTGAGATCGGCGTGCGCAAGGCGGTGGGGGCCCGGCGGGTCAACATCCTCACCCAGTTCATCATCGAGGCGGTGACCCTGGCCCTGATCGGAGGGCTCGTCGGGATCCTCATGGGGATCGGGGTCGGGTTCCTGGCGGCGAGCCTCATCCCGAACTGGCCCGGCGCGTACGTGCCGATCTGGGCCGTCGTCCTGTCCTTCGGGTTTTCCTCTGCGGTCGGGCTGTTCTTCGGGATCTACCCCGCCGCGAAGGCGGCCCGGCTCGATCCCATCGAATCGCTCCGGTACGAGTAGAGCGTAGCCTCCGGGGGCTCTGCCCCCGGAAACGGTGACAGCAACCGAAACTCCGGGGTCTCTGCCCCCGGACCCCCGCAACCCGCGGGAGACACAGGCCTGGGGAACGGCCTGCGTTTCCCGCGGGTTTTCATGATTCCAGGGTGGGGCCGGGCCTCATGAGTTTCGGTTGCTGTCACCGTTTCTCATCCGCCACCGCAGGTCTCGTTCCCGGCCTTTCTCCGTTTTCCGGATCCCGTGGCATCATGGTGCCGGAGCTGTCGGAGGGACGAGCCTTGGAACTCCTCACGCCGGGCGACCTGTGGAACTACTACCTCCAGGGCGGCACCACGATGCACTTCATCTCGGTCTGCTCCGTCCTGGGCGTGACCGCGATCCTCTACAAGCTCGTGGTGTTCCGGCGCCTCCGAATCGACATCGAGGAGTTCACCACGAAGGTGCGCGCCGCCCTCCTGAGCGGGGGCGTCGCGGAGGCGGTGCGAGTCTGCGAGCAGTACCCCGGCCCCGCGGCCGCCATCGTGAGGGTCGGGCTCCTGAAGTACGGCTCCCCCCGGGATCTCATCGAGAAGAGCATGGAGAACGCGGCCATTCACGAGGTCGCCTACCTGGAGAAATACCTGGTGATGATGGCCACCGTGACGAACATCGCGCCCCTCCTCGGGTTTTACGGCACGGTGGTCGGCATGATCATCTCCTTCGACGTCATCGCGGCTCAGGGGCTCAACAACCCCTCGGCGGTGGCCCACGGCATCTCGGTGGCCCTGATCACGACGGCCTACGGGCTCATCGTGGCGTTCGTGGTCCAGCCGTTCTACAACTTCTTCACAGGGAAGGTAGCGGGGTTCATCCGGGACATCGAGACCGCGTCGAACATCCTCCTCGAAACCTTCGACGAGATGGAGCAGCTGGGGACGAGAGCGTAGAGCGGCCATGCGACTCGAGCGCTCGCGAAGGGCGGAAGCGATCATCCCGACGGCGTCCATGGCGGACATCGCGTTCCTGCTCATCATCTTCTTCATGGTCACGACGGCCTACGAGGTCGACCGGACCCAGGTGCGCCTCCCGCTCTCGCACACCCGCGCGGAATCCCACAAGGGGGCGGCCGTGGTCGTCATCGCCCGAGAGCCCGGCAGCGCCGTGGCCTCCTACAGGTTCTCCGACGGCCGGCGGACGAGCCGCGCCGTTCTGACCCCTTCGGACATCTATCTCGAGGCGTCGCGGATCACGTACGGCGAGCCCGGACGGCCGTTCGTCGTCAAGGCCGACGCCACGCTCCGCTACGGCTTGGTGGAGGAGGTCCTCGACCAGCTCCGGGCGGCGGGCGTCGTGAATCTGGTTCTCCTCACCCAGCAGAAGGGGGCGGAGGGGCACTCATGAAGATCATCCGGAAGACCTCGATCCGGCCCGACATCCCGACGGCGTCCATGGCGGACATCGCGTTCCTGCTCATCATCTTCTTCATGGTGACGACGGTGTTCTCCTCCAACCGCGGCCTCGAGCTCGCTCTTCCGCGCGAGGAGGCTTCCGCCCCGACTCCCTCCACGGAGGACTCCGTGTTCCTCGAGGTTCACGCCGACTCGTCGCTCACGGTGGACTGCCGCCCGATCCGGCTCTCCGAGCTGATGGATCATCTGGAGGCCAAGCTCGGGCAGAACCCGGACAAGCCGGTGATCCTCCACACCAGCCCCGACGCGCCGTATCAGGCGATGATCTCGATCTACGACGCTCTCGTGTCGGCCGAGGCGGAGCGCGGCTTCAAGGTCAAGAACTTGTCGATCCCGACCCAGAGGGACATCGACGAGTACGTGCGGCTGTTCGGCTCGAATCCGCTTCAGGCCGCCTGCCCGTGAGAGAGGCCCTGTGAGCGATCGACCTCCCGCCCTCCGCCTCGACGAGAGACTCCGCGCGGAAAACCGCCTCTACAAGCTTCTGTTCCACACAGGGGAGAGGAGAGTCTGGTGGAGCGCGATGGGCGTTGCCGTGCTGCTCCACGCGGTCGCGGCACTCGTGCCGATGCCGCAGGCGCGGGCTCCGGCGGTGGCACCCGCCGCCCCCGAGCCGACCCGCGCCCTCACGGTCCGTGCGTACGTCCCCCCGCCTCCCGCTGCGCAAAGGGCGATCCGGAGCGCCAGTCTCAGCGTGGAGCGGCCTTCGACCAGGAGGATCCCTGTCCCCGATCCGACCCCCGATGCGCCGGAGCCCGTTCGTGAGCCGATCCTCGGCGGGATCCGCCCCGAGGATCTCCCGCCCGACGCGGAGGTGTTCCTGGGGACGCCCGAGGGCCCTCCTTCCTCGGGACCGCTCATCGCGGGCGCCGCGGGGGTCAGCTTTCCGGAGCTCATCCCCGAGTCGAAGATCGACCCCGAGTACCCCGAGGCGGCGCGAAGGGCGCAGCTCGAGGGGAGCGTCATCCTCCAGGCGGTGATCGTCCGGGACGGGACCGTGGAGGAGATCCGCGTGCTGCGCTGCAGCCAGAACGGCGTGGGATTCGAAGAAGCGGCCATCGAGGCGGTGCGGCTGTGGCGCTACCGTCCCGCGAAGCAGAGCGGGCGCCCCGTGGACGTCTACTTCACCGTCAAGGTGGATTTCGTTCTCCAATGAGGAACGGGGACATTCTGCTTTTCCGCTGTCCCCGTTTTCTCTTTCTCGTCGCCGCGGCGCTCGCGGTTCTCGTCGTCGCGCCCCGGGACGCCCTCGCCGATTTCGAGCGCGGGATGACCTACTTCAAGGCGGGCAAGCACGTCGAGGCCGCGGCGGAGTTCCAGGCGCTCGTGGACCACTCCAAGGGGTACGACTACGGGTTCTTCATGCTCGGAAACTGCTTCCTGAAGCTCGGTCGGCTGGACGAGGCGGAGAGGAGCTTGCGAAGAGCGCTGGAGCTCAAGGCCGCGCGGTTCGAGTACCACCACGGCCTGGCCAGCGTGTATCTGGCGCAGCGACGGTACCAAGACGCCCTGCAGGCGCTCGCGCTGGCGGAGCCCCTGGTGGACGACACGAGCCGGTACGCGTTCCACTCCCTGCGCGGGTTCGCGCTCGCCGCGCAGGAGAGCTGGAAGGACGCGGTGGGCGACCTCGAGCGCTCCGCGGCCCTCAGAACCTCGCCGCCCGTGCTCAACCAGCTCGCCAAGGCCTACTACGGGCTCGCGGAGAGCGACAGGGCGGCAGTGGTCCTGCGCCAGTCGCTGACGCTGGCCCCGAGCGATCCTCCGGCCTGGAAGCTCCTCGCCGAGGTCCTCCTCGAGCAGGCGGCCGCCGCTCCGGACGTGGAGGAAAAGCGCGCCCTCTTCGTCGAGGCGCTGCGCGCCGCCCAGCGGTTCCAGTCGACGGGTGGGGCCGGGTTCGAGGGCGCGAACCTCGTCGGCCGCGCCGCCCTCGGCGCCGGGGACATCCCGCTTGCCGAGGAGGCCCTGCGGCAGGTGCTCCTGGCGAAGCCCGACCACTGCTACGCCACGATCAACCTCGCCAAGTGCGCCATCGCGGAGGAGAGGTGGAAGGACGCGGAGACGCTGCTCGAGGACGCTTCCCGGTGCGCGCCAAAGCTCGCCGTCGTCCCGGAGACCCTCGCGTTCGTCTACCTGAAGGAGGATCGGCTCCGGGATTCGCTCGAGGCGTGCCGGAGAGCGGACGCCCTCCAATCCTCGGCCTCGACGCAAGAGTGCGTGCGGGCGGCGGAGGCGCGGGTCGGGCGCTGATCGGGTTTCAGCCTAGCCGAGCCAGCGCGCGAGCCGCTCCCGCTCGAACCGCTGCTTCGAGGCGTAGCCCTCGGCCGATGGCTCGGAGAATCGGACCCGCTTTCCCGGCTCGTTGAAGAACTCTCCCTCGACGAGCATCGCCCGTTTTCCTCCGACCTCGAAGAAGCAATGGCCGACGCCGTCGAACGCCCGGTCCCGGGATCTCCCCTCGAGCGCGGCCAGGAGGTTCGCCGCGACGACCTCGGCCTGGCGCTCGGCCATGATCCCTGCCTTGGGGAGCATCCCGGGGCCCGGGAGCTTCACGGCCGAGACGTCGCCGACGGCGTACACGTTCTCGTGCGCGGTGCAGAGGGTCTTGGGGTCGACCGGAACGAACCCCGAGGCGTCCGTGAGGCCCGCGTCGCGGACGAAACCGGGAGCGCGATGGGGCGGGATCGCCAGGAGGAGCTCGTAGCGGAGCGATTCCCCGTCGGCGAAGCGGATCTCCCCCGCCGAGGGCTCGACCGAAGCGATCTTCTTCGATGCGCGCAAGGAGATGCCGTGCTCCGCCAGGAGCTCCCTCACCTTCGTGCCCGCCACGGGGCCCGCGACGGGCATCGGGTTCTCGTCGGGGATCGCGACGTCGATCCGGACGGCGTCGCGCGCACCGCGCGCGCGAAGCGCCCCATCGACGAGCATCGCCGCCTCGAACGGCGCGGGAGGGCACTTGTACGGAGCGGAGCACACGACGATCGCGATCGTGCCGGAAGTCAGACCCTCGAGTCGTCGCGCCAGGGCCGGGACTCGAGACGGGTCGTAGAGATTCGCTTCCGGCGGAAGCCCGGGCACGAGATCGGGCGCCACCTCGGCGCCCGAGGCGAGGATCAGATGGTCGTAGCGGTGCTCGCCCTCCGTCGTGCGGACGCGGTGCGCCGCGACATCGAGCCCCGTGACCTCGGCGTTGACGAATCGCACGCCCTTCGCACGAAGCCGCTTGAGGTCGAGGCAACCCTCGTCGCTCCGGCGCTCGCCCACCAGGACCCAGAGCTTCGCGAGCCCCATCTGGAACCAGTCCTTGCGATCGATGAGGGTGAGGGTGTGGCCCTTCAAGAGGGCCGGGAGGAGCGTGTGCGCGGCGGAGAGCCCGCCGAAGCCGCCTCCGAGGATCACGATGGCCGCCATGGCGTGTGGATTCTATCGAACTCGGGTCGACCGGGCCAGACTGCCGAGCCCCCGAACCACGGCGAAACATGAGCTTCAGCGATCCCGTTCCCGTTGACGCTCTCGAAGGCGCTGTGTTAGAGTTCCGCCCCAATTCATGACAGGAAGCCTCATCCCCGTCGTCCTCACCATCGCCGTCGCCGTGTTCACGGCAGCGGCGATGCTCGTCTTGAGCGCGATCCTGGGGCGACCCAAGCGCTCGCGTGTGGACACGTCCCCCTACGAGTGCGGCATCACCCCCGAGGACGGGGTGGAGCGACACCGCTTCTCGGTGAAGTTCTACCTGGTGGCGATGCTCTTCATCCTCTTCGACATCGAAGCGGCGTTCCTCTACCCGTGGGCGGTTACCTTCAAGGACCTCGCCGCCAACCGGTGGTTCGTCCTCGGCGAGATGGCGGTGTTCCTCGCCATCCTCGTGGCGGGCTACCTCTACGTCTGGTGGCGCGGCGCGCTGGAGTGGGAGTAGAGCGTGGCGGACGGGGAGAAGACGATCGCGGCGCTCCGGGAGAGATTCCCGGATGCGGTGATCTCGTCAAGCTCGTTCCGGGGCCAGCACTGGGCCGAGGTGAAGGCGGAGCGGATCGCCGAGATCGGCCGCTGGCTCAAGGACGATCCGGCCGCCGCGTACGATGTCCTGCTCGACGTGAGCGCGGTCCACTGGCCGGACGACCCGCAACCGATGGAGGTCGTCTATCACTTCTTCAGCCTGGCGCGGAACGACCGCCTGCGCCTGAAGGTCAGGATCGGCGACCGAGGGCCCGTCCCCACGCTCGCCCGTATCTGGGCGTCGGCGAACTGGAACGAGCGCGAGACCTACGACATGTTCGGGATCGTCTTCCTGGGCCACCCGGACCCGCGGCGCATCCTGATGCCCGACGACTACACCGATCACCCGCTCCGCAAGGAGCTCCCGCTGTATCGAGGCTGAGGAAGAGGCCGGATGTCGCAGCAAGGCTTCGAGCGATCCGAGGAGCATCCGGACATCATCACGGTGAACATGGGTCCCAGCCACCCGGCGACCCACGGCGTGCTCCGGATCGTGCTGAAGCTCGATGGAGAGACGGTGGTGAAGGCCGTGCCCCACATCGGCTATCTTCACCGCGGAATGGAGAAGATCGCGGAGAACCGCACCTATCTCCAGTTCCTCCCGTACACCGACCGGATGGACTATCTGGCTCCGCTGGCCGCCAACGTGGGGTTCTGCCTGGCCGTCGAGGAGCTCCTCGGGATCGAGGTGCCGCCGAGGTGCCAGGCGATCCGGGTGCTCTGCTGCGAGCTGGCGCGGATCGGGGCGCACCTCGTCTGGCTGGGAACCCACGCCCTGGACATGGGGGCGGCCACGGTGTTCTTCCACACGTTCCGGGATCGCGAGTGGCACTACGACCTCGTCGAGGACCTGACCGGTGCGCGTCTCACCACCTCGTACACCCGGGTCGGGGGCGTGACCCACGACGCGGACCGGAAGTGGCTCGACGATCTCCGGAGGTTCGTCGACGAGTTCCCGCGCCGCGTGGACGAGTACGAGTCGCTCCTCACCAAGAACGCGATCTGGATCAAGAGAACGCAGGGGGTGGGAGTGATCCGGTCCGAGGATGCCCTCTCCCACGGAATGACCGGACCGAGCCTTCGCGCCGCGGGGATCGAGTACGACCTCCGGAAGACGCGGCCGTACTCCGGCTACCAGAACTACGACTTCGAGATCCCGACAGGCACCGAGGGCGACGTCTACGACCGCTACCTCGTCCGCATCGAGGAGATGCGACAGTCGGCGCGGATCATGGACCAGGCCCTGCGCGCCATGCCGGAGGGGCCGGTGAACATCGACGATCCGAAGATCTTCCTTCCGGAGAAGAAGAAGGTCCTGACGAGCATGGAGGAGCTGATCCACCAGTTCATGATCGTCACCGAAGGGTTCGAGTGTCCCTCAGGGGAGGTGTATCACTCGACCGAGGCGCCCAAGGGGGAGCTGGGGTTCTACATCATTTCCACCGGGGGCCGCGCGCCGTACCGGCTCAGGATCCGCTCGCCGAGCTTCAACAACATCTCGACGCTGCCCATCCTGGTGGAAGGGGGGCTGATCGCGGACGTGATCGCGAGCATCGCGAGCCTCGACCCGGTCCTGGGAGAGGTGGATCGGTGAGTTTCGGTGACAGCAACCGAAACTCGGAACAGAAACGGGCAATGAGGCAATGAGATGTGGGTGAGTTTCGGTTGCTGTCACCGAAACTCCCCGAAACTCCCGAGGTTCGTGAAGTGTACGGTCCCGACTTCGAAATCAAGGTCGACCAGATCGTGGCGCGGTATCCGCACCCGCAGGCCGCGCTCCTTCCCGTCCTCTGGGTCGTCCAGCGAACGCGGGGCTGGGTGGATCTGGCGTCGGAGGAGTGGGTCGCCGAGCGTCTCGGTGTGAGCGCCGCGCACGTCCACGGGGCGGTCACCTTCTACACCATGTTCAAGCAGCGCCCGTCGGGAAAGTACCATGTCCAGATCTGCACGACGCTCTCCTGCATGCTCCGGGGATGCGACGAGCTCCTGGAGCACGTCGAGAAGAAGCTCGGGATCCGGGCGGGGGAGACGACCCCCGACGGGAAGTTCTCCATGGTGCGCGTCGAGTGCCTGGGATCCTGCGGCACCGCGCCCATGCTCCAGCTCAACGACGACTATCACGAGAACCTCACGCCGGAGGCCGTGGACCGGCTGCTGAACGGCCTTCCCTAGGCCGCGAGGAAACGAGCGCCCGATGGAGCGGATCCTGACCCGAAACGTCGAGAAGCGAGACTCCGAGACTCTCGCGGTCTACGAGGCGGGTGGAGGCTACCAGGCTCTGCTGAAGGCTCTCCGCGAGCTGAGCCCCGACCAGCTCACGGACGAGATCAAGCGCTCGGGCCTGAGAGGTCGCGGAGGAGCGGGGTTCCCCACGGGCGTCAAGTGGTCCTTCATGCCCAAGGACCCGAAGAAGCCGAGCTATCTGATCTGCAACGCGGACGAGTCGGAGCCGGGCACCTTCAAGGACCGGCTCCTCATGGAGAAGGATCCACACCTGATGCTGGAGGGATGCCTGCTCTCCTCCTACGCCATCCGCGCATCGGCCTGCTTCGTCTACATCCGCGGCGAGTACGTCCACGCGACGCGCGTCCTCGAGACGGCTATCGCGGAGGCGTACGCGAAGGGATACGCCGGGCGGAACATCCTGGGAAGCGGATGGAGCTGCGAGCTCGTCCTCCACGTGGGCGCCGGCGCCTACATCTGCGGCGAGGAGACCGCCCTGATGACCTCGCTCGAAGGGAACCGGGGCTACCCTCGCTTGAAGCCTCCCTTTCCGGCTCAGGCGGGGCTCTGGGGATGCCCGACCACGATCAACAACGTCGAGACCCTCGTCAACGTGCCGTTCATCGTCGAGCGCGGTGCCGACTGGTTCCTCGGGATCGGCAAGGCGCCGAAGAACACGGGTCCCAAGCTTTACTGCCTGAGCGGCCACGTGAAGAGGCCCGGCGTCTACGAGGCGCCGCTGGGGCTTCCGCTGCGCGAGCTGATCTACGAGATCGGGGGCGGGATGCTCCGGGCCGACAGGCCCCTCAAGGCGGTGATCCCGGGGGGATCCTCGGTTCCCGTCCTGACCGCGGCGGAGTGCGACGTGGACCTGGATTTCGACTCGCTCGCCGCGGCGGGGACCATGCTCGGCTCCGCGGGGATCATGGTCATGGACGAAACGACGTGCATGGTCCAGGCGATCGAGCGCATCGCTCATTTCTACGCTCACGAGTCCTGCGGCCAGTGCACCCCCTGTCGCGAGGGGTGCGGCTGGATGGAAAAGGTGTTGAAGCGGATCGAGGCCGGCTCCGGGCGCAACGAGGACATGGACCTCCTGCAATCGATCGCTTCCAACATCCAGGGGAACACCATCTGCCCCCTGGGCGACGCGGCGGCCATGCCCGTGGCGTCGTTCGTGACGAAATTCCGCGACGAGTTCCAGTACCACGTCGACCACAAAGCGTGCCTCACCGGACCGCGGGTGAGGGAGTTCGCGGGGTAGAGGTCGCATCCCATGCCCAAGCTGACGATCGACGGGAAAGAGGTCGAGGCCAAGGCGGGGAACACCGTCCTCCAGGCGGCGCTCGCCCAGGGGCTCGAGATCCCGCACTACTGCTACCACCCCGGGCTCTCCATCGCGGGCAACTGCCGGATGTGTCTCGTGGAGATGGAGAAGGCGCCCAAGCTCGTGATCTCCTGCGCCACGGAGGTCGCCGACGGGATGGCGATCGCGACCGACAGCGAGAGGGTCCGCACCGCGCGCGCCGCGATGATGGAGTTCTTCCTCATCAATCACCCGCTCGACTGCCCGATCTGCGACCAGGCGGGCGAGTGCCGGCTCCAGGACTACGCCGTCGAGCACGGCACGGGGGTCAGCCGCTTCCTCGAGCCGAAGCTGACCCTGAGCAAGGCCGTGGATCTGGGTCCGCACGTGATGCTCGACCAGGAGCGCTGCATCCAGTGCAGCCGCTGCATCCGCTTCTGCGACGAGGTGACGAGGACGGGCGAGCTGGGGTTCTTCCAGCGCGGCGATCACACGGTCATCGGCACCGTCCCGGGGAAGCCGCTCCAGAACGCCTACTCGGGGAACGTGGTGGATCTCTGCCCGGTGGGCGCTCTGACCCTCAAGGAGTTCCGTTTCCAGACCCGGGTCTGGTACCTCAAGAACACTCCCTCCGTGTGCGCCGGGTGCGCCCGGGGGTGCAACGTGATCGTCGGGGTGGGACAGCAGCAGGTCCTGATGACGACCGAGGGCCAGCTCGACGACAGGATCAAGCGCGTCGTGCCGCGGTTCAACGAGGCGGTGAACGGGCACTGGATCTGCGATGAAGGGCGATTGAGCTACGAGCGTCTCCATGCCGCCCCGCGGCTCGACCGGCCGCAGGCGCCGCGCGGGACCCGCGTCGAGTGGGAGGATGCGGTGACGCGGGCCGCCACGCTCCTCAGGAACGCGGCCCCGGGCGCGGTCGGCGCGATCCTCTCGCCCCGCCTCACCTCGGAAGACCTCTACGCGTGGAGCTCGCTCTTCGCGGCGCTCGGCGCCGTCCGGATCGGAGCGCAGACGATCGTGCGCGGCGAGGACGATGGGATCCTGCTCCGCGCCGACAAGGGCGCCAACTCGGCGGGCGTGCGCTGGATCCTCGGGCCGGACGCCACGACGCCGGGGGTTGTCTCCGCCATCGCGCGCGGCGAGGTCACGACCCTCCTCGTGGTGGGCGATCCCCTGGACCCTGCCGACACCTTCTCCCTGGACGCGGCGGCACGGTCACGCGTCAAGACCGTGATCTTCGTCGGAGCGTTCCTCTCGGGCGCAGCGGAAGCCGCGTCGGTGCTCCTTCCCTCCGCCGCGTGGTCCGAGGAGGAGGGGACCCTCGTCAACTTCGAGGGCCGGATCCAGCGCGTTCTCCGCTGCCACCTTCCCCGGGGCGAGGCACGGCCGGGCTGGAAGATCGCGTCGGAGGTGGCCGCGGCCTGCGGCGCTGGACTTCCCCACTGGGCCTCGGCGGAAGAAGTGCTCCGATCGATGGCCGCAACGGTGAAGGAGTACAGGGGGCTCGACCTCCAGGCCGTCTCCCTTCTGGGTGTCGGCGCCCCGGGGAGAGCCGCGTGAGCGACCTTCTCTTCGGGATCGTGAGCACCATGGGCAAGCTCGCCGTCGTCGTGAGCGCGCTCATGGGAACGGTCTCGGTCATGACGTGGGTCGAGCGTCGCGTCTCGGCCCTGATCCAGGACCGCTGGGGGCCGAACCGCGTGGGCCCTTTCGGCCTGCTCCAGCCGATCGCCGACGGGATCAAGTTCATCATGAAGGAGGACATCACGCCGGCGGACGCCCACAAACCGATCTACACCCTGGCGCCGGCCCTGGCGCTCGTGCCCGCGCTGTGCGCGTTCGCCGTGATCCCGTTCGGTCCCACGATCGAGCTCTTAGGCCGGAGGATCGACCTGGTGATCGTGGACCTGAACGGGGGGATCCTCGTGGCGTTCGCCGCGGCCTCGCTGGGTGTCTACGGGATCGTGACCGCGGGCTGGTCCTCGCGCAGCAAGTACTCGCTCATGGGCGGATTGAGATCGGCGGCGCAGATGCTTTCCTACGAGCTGGCGCTGACGCTGTCGGTCATGGGAGTCCTGCTGGTGGCCGGCACGCTCCGCCCCATGGCGATCGTGGAGGCGCAGGGCGGCTGGTTCTGGAACTGGAACGCGTTCCGCGGAGGCGGTCAGCCTCTCGGGCTCCTGATCTTCCTCGTGGCGGGCTATGCGGAGACGAACCGCCTTCCCTTCGATCTTCCCGAGGCCGAATCCGAGCTCGTCGCGGGGTACCACACGGAGTACTCGTCGATGAAGTTCGCCATGTTCTTCATGGCGGAATACATCAACATGACCACATCGTCGGCCCTCGCGGTCACCCTCTTCCTGGGAGGGTGGCAGGTCGGCGTCCCTCTTCCGTTCGAGGGCTGGTCGCTCGCGATCCTCCAGATCCTGGCGTTCGTGGTGAAGGTGGGCTTCTTCTTGTTCCTGTTCGTCTGGGTCCGCTGGACGCTTCCGCGGTTCCGCTACGACCAGCTCATGAACCTCGGGTGGAAAGGGCTTTTCCCGCTGGCGCTGGCCAACGTGATGCTGACCGCGCTGCTGGTCGCGTTCGGGCTGGTGGGGTAGTGCAACTGCTCGCCTTCTTCGTCCTGTCGCTTCTGGCGCTGGTCTCGGCCATCGTGGTCGTCACCCATCGCAATCCGGTGGTGGCCGCGCTGGCCCTCGCGTTCAACCTGGTGGCGATCGCGGGTTTCTATTTCCTCCTCGACGCCCAGTTCATCGCGCTCCTCCAGGTGATCGTCTACGCCGGGGCGATCATGGTCTTGATCCTCTTCGTGATCATGCTCCTGAATCTGAAGCAGGAGCTTGGCGGCCGTCCCTCCGGGATCGTGCCGCGGGTCCTCGCGCCCGTTCTGGGGCTCGTCTTCGCCGCGATCCTCGGCCGCGCGTTTCTCTCTCTGCGAGGAGGGTTCCCCGCGCGGGCCCCCGGCTACGGAACGGTGGAGGCGGTCGGCCGGGAGATGTACACGCGCTTCTTCTACCCGTTCGAGGTCGTGTCGCTGCTCCTGGTCGCGGCCATGGTGGGAGCGGTTCTCCTGGCCAAGAGGAGGCTCTGAGGTGGCCCCGCGCGCTCTCCTCCTCGTCTCCGCCGCGCTCTTCACGCTGGGCGTGCTCGGAGTCGTCCTCCGCAGGGGCGCCATCACGATCCTGATGTGCATCGAGCTGATGCTCAACGCGGCGAATCTGGCCTTCATCACGTTCGCCCGGCAGTGGAACCAGGCCGAAGGTCAGATCTACGTGTTCTTCGTGATCACCCTCGCGGCCGCGGAGGCGGCGGTGGGGCTCGCCATCGTCATCGCGCTCTTCCGTCTGAAGGAAACGACGGACGTGGACGAGATCCACCTTCTCAAATGGTAGGGGCATCGTGCTGGAGCTGATCGGTTGGATTCCCGTGCTTCCGCTCGTGGGGGCGGTGGTGAACGGGCTCCTGGGGACGCGGCTGTCGCGGCGGACCGTG
>Ga0247727_10004149_pt1 | contig 31057 bp, 28 predicted proteins | sample WisWelCaveWW1625_FD_202498 | JGI IMG/M metagenome (GOLD analysis project Ga0247727, IMG submission 202498) | Biofilm microbial communities from Wishing Well Cave, Virginia, United States - WW16-25 | ecosystem: Environmental > Aquatic > Deep subsurface > Groundwater > Cave microbial mat | place... | reverse complement strand
ATTGGTCAAAGCTGGATGCTCAGTTCGAACAGATTGATAAAATGCTCAGCGGACTTATCCGCTATCTCAAAAACACGAAATCTCAAGTCAGGGCTTTGTCACCTCATTCCTCACGCCTCACTCCTCACGCTTAGTTATGAAATGCGCCATCATTCATTACCACGAGCTCGCGCTGAAGGGGCGCAACCGGCCCTACTTCGAGGGCCGCCTGGTCCGGCACATCCGCCTGGCGCTCAAAAAGCTGGGGATCGCGCGCGTCGAACCGCTGCAAGGCCGCATTCGCGTGGTCCTCAAGGACGAGGCGCGGTGGGAGCCGATCCGGGAACGTCTGGCACGCGTGTTCGGCATCGCCAACTTTTCGCTCGCGAACGCCGTTCCACTTGATGTCAAGAGTCCAGACCTGGATTCGTTGAAGGCGGTGGTCGGCGAGGCGGTCCGCGACCGGTCGTTTTCCACGTTTCGCGTGTCTACGAAGCGCGCCGACAAGCGCTTTCCCCTGACCTCGATGGATGTGGATCGGGCAATTGGCGCGCATGTCGGCGCCGTGAGCGGCAAGAAAGTCAACCTGACCAACCCGGACCTGACCGTTCATATCGAACTGATGGCCCGGCAGTCCTACGTGTCGGTCCAGAAAGAGGCCGGTCCCGGCGGCATGCCGACCGGCGTGAGCGGCAAGGTAGCCTGCCTCTTATCGGGCGGGATCGACTCTCCCGTCGCGGCCTACCGCATGCTGAAGCGCGGCTGCAAAGCGACGTTCGTCCATTTTCATGGACGGCCGTTCGTGACGCGGGCGTCGGAGGAAAAAGTACGCGAGATTGCCGAACTGCTGACGTGGTACCAGCTCTACTCCCGCCTGTATCTCGTTCCCTTCGGAGAGATTCAACGGCAGATCGTGCTCGGCGCGCCCGCGCCGTTTCGCGTGGTCCTCTACCGCCGCATGATGGTCCGCATCGCGGAGGAGCTGGCCCGGCGCGACAAGTGCTGGGCGCTGGTCACCGGCGACAGCCTGGGCCAGGTGGCCTCACAGACCCCGGAAAATCTCAGCGTGGTGGAAGACGCCGCGCAGCTCCCCCTGCTGCGCCCGCTGATCGGCATGGACAAGTCCGAGATCACCGAGCAGGCGCAGCGGATCGGCACCTTCGAAATTTCCATCGAGCCCGATCAGGATTGCTGCACGCTGTTCGTCCCGCCGCATCCCAGCACCAGGACCAGCCTCGACCACATCCGCAAGGTCGAGCGCGGGCTGGAGATCGATTCGTTGGTGAAACAGGGACTCGAGCGGACGGAACTGGCCGAATTTTCCTATCCTTAGCACGTGCTCATGAGCGATCCAAGCGGCACTTGATTTCTGGCGGGTTTCCCGCCACAATCCCGCCTCCATGGACCTGAAGCTCTCAGACTCCGCTCCGCAGGAAACTCCTCCTCCCGCCACCTTTGAATGCCCGAAGTGTCACTTCGTCCAGCCTGAGAGCGGCAAGGACTGCGTCCGCTGCGGAATCGTCTTCGCGCGCTATAAGCCGTCCCAGGAAGCGGCGCCGGCCTACACGCCCCCGCCCCCGCAGATGACCAAGGAGCAGGCGGCCATCGAACGGATGAAGGCGGCGACCCCTCCGCCTCCAGGACCGAGCCTGTTTGCGCAACTCTTCCGCGTGGTTCGTTGGGCGATTGTGCTCGGCTGTCTGGCTGCCCTCGTGATGATGTTCCGGCAGGCTCCGCCGCCGGCCGTGGCCGTTGATCCGGAGGCGCCGCAGAAAATCGAGACAAAGATGCTGGCCGTGCGGCAAGCCGTCGAGCAGGGGCAGCCGTCCACGTTGCAGCTCAACGAAGCCGAGCTCAATAGCTGGCTGCACACGAATGTGGCATTGTCCGGCGCCGCACCCCAGGCCGGCACGGGGGGCCAACCTACTCAGGAGCAGGTCCAGTCAGCCATGAAGGACATCAAGATCCATCTGGTGGGCGATCAGGTGCAGGCTTACGCGCTGTTCACTCTTTACGGCAAAGACATGTCGCTGCAATTGGAGGGGAAACTGATCGTGCAGGACGGTCGTCTCCGCCTCCACGCGACGCGCGGAACGCTCGGCACCCTGCCTATCCCGCAGGCCACGCTCGGCAGCGCCGTCGCCGGCCTCTTTGACGCGCCCACGAACCGGGAAAAATTCATCCTGCCGCCGCACATCGCCGACATCAAGGTTCAGAACGGCGAATTGGTGATTGCCTACAAGGGCGCCGTGCCGCAGTAATTCCCCCCTCGCCCGCATTATTCATGAGCGCTTCTGCTGCAATCGCCGATCCGCTGCTGCGACATGCCTGCCGGCCGGCGGGCTCGCCGCTCAGTCCCTTGACGTACTGTTTCAAGTACGCCTCAGTCCCTCGCGGCTCCACGCGCCGGTCTCGCGACGCGGCTCCGCGATTTCGCGACGAACCGTCATAAATAACGCGGGCTAGCGGGCCTTGAACTGCGCGACCGCTCGCTCGCGCAAAATCCGGAAGTGCGCCTCGAGATCGCTGCGGAGCATCCTCCCGAACAGCCAATCCGGTACCCATGAGGCAAGGTCCACCAGCAACTCCATCTCCGCCCGCGTGTGGACGGCGCCGCCGTTCGTCTCCGGCACGAACCGCCATCGGCGGAGATACCGCTTGAAATCCCCTTCGACCAGGCTTGTCACCAGCTCGCCGTTCGGCAATTCCCGCGTCTCGCACAGCAGGCGCATTTCTCCAGGAAGCGGCGACCGATCGATCAGGAGATCGGTCACCGCTCCGCCCTCGAACCGCTCCAGTCTGGCGAGGCGGAATCGCCCGTCGAACAGCGCCGGCCAGTGTTCGTAATCGGTGAGCACCGCCTGCACGGCGTCGGGCGGAACAGGCAGCCGGAGCGTGGCGGAGGCTTTTTTTCCTCCGGCCGGGTCGTCCTGGATGTCCAGGACCATCGCGGGGTCTTCCGCGGCAAAGACGACCGATCCGGCGAGCAGCGCGCCGCACGTCATCAGCGTCATACCTGACGGAATTCTGACGTTCATCGCTCAGCGTTCCGCGTTCATCGTTGTTCTTGGTGCGATTCTACCCTCCCTCCCCATTCGCCGCAACCGAACCTCCTGTGCTAGGATGCCTCGCACGAGGGTTGCGATGCATTCATTCCAAATCGCTCGTGCGATTGTGTTTACCGTCCTCCTGCTCGGTGCAACTGGCCTCATAAGACCTGAGCCATCGTACGCGGCGCTGAGCCCGCCGCCGCTGTCGGAATCTGTAGCGACCACCGAGTTCAACTGCAGCTTCGGCATGGAGAAGGGCGAGGCCCAGCAGAGTTGTCATGTGCCGATCCCGCCCGGCTGCCTCGTCGCCCATTTTCCCGGCACGACCAAACCGTGGACGAATATCTCCAAAGGCGGGAATACGATCTGCCGGTTCGACGACAAGAAGACGGATTGGAAAACCCGCATCACCGGTACCTGCGGAGCGTGCAAGACGGGACATTGCTCGGTGCAGTTCATCGTGAAGTTCGACTGCTCCCAGCGCAGATAGCGAATAGCCGATAGCTGACGGCGAATAGCTCAATGCCGGCCATGTCACTTGCGGAACAGATCAAGCAAGAGGCCCACACGCTGGGCTTCGATGCCGTCGGCATCAGCCGCGTAACCTCGAACCTCGCACCCTCGCACCCCGATACGTTATATTCCCGTCTGAGTGAATGGCTCTGCCGCGGCTACCATGGAACGATGGACTGGCTGGCGCGCGATCCAGCCCGCCGCGCGGATCCCCGGCTCGTCCTGCCGGGCTGCCGGTCGCTCATCTCCGTCGGCATGAACTATTACACAGACCAACGGGCCGATGAACGGCCCGGACATGGCCGCATCGCGCGCTACGCCTGGGGACAGGATTATCACGACGTGCTCCACTCCCGGCTGGCTCAGCTGGAAGCCCGGATCAAAGCCCTCGCGCCGGACGCCCAGACCCGTTCCTATGTCGACACAGGCCCTGTGATGGAAAAGGCCTGGGCGCAGCAGGCCGGTCTGGGATGGATCGGCAAGCACTCCAATCTCGTGTCCACCGGCTTCGGCTCCTGGTTGCTGCTGGGCGAGATCCTCACCACGTTGGAATTGGAGCCCGACGAGCCGGCCGCGGACCTCTGCGGCTCCTGCACGCTCTGCCTCAAAGCCTGCCCGACCGGCGCGATCACGGAACCCTACGTCGTGGATGCCCGCCGGTGCATTTCGTATCTGACCATTGAACTGCACAAACCCGGCGACGAGGTTCCGACCGAGCTCGCCCCCAAGCTCGGCAACCGCATCTTCGGGTGCGACGATTGCCTGGACGTCTGCCCGTTCAACGTGCACGCCGTACCGACCGATGAGCCGGCCTTCCAGCCGACGCCGCTGGCGCTGGCTCCTCGCCTCGACCGGCTCGCCGCCATGAACGAGCAGACATTTTCCTCCGTCTTCCGGCAGAGCCCGATCCGGCGAGCGAAGCATGGCGGCCTCCTCCGTAACGTCCGGCTCGCTCATCACAATACGCAGGTTCCTCTCCATCCTCCGGCTACCACGAATGCCTGATCGCTCTTTATAGTGGTTGCAGTCCACCACTTTTTTAGCCGTGCCGGTGGTTTTCCACCGCTTTCCGGCGAACAACGGCGTAGCGGACGAGCGGTGAGCCCTCTAACAGACTGATATTGCGTGAACGGCTTCCAGGCTTCCGCCCGTCGAACGACGGCCCGCTCCTTGCTCTCTTCTCAAGCAATGCCCGCAGGGGCTCACAACAAAAGGAGGACACCATGGGTATGTGGCCCTTCGGTCACCACGATCCCAGTAAAAAGAGCATGGGGCGCGTGCTGATCGTGGACGATGAAGAAAACATCCGGAAAATCGCCCGCCTGACGCTGACCAAGGCCGGCTACGAAGTGATCGAAGGCAAAGACGGAGGGGACGCGATCGAAGCCCTGAATTCCGGCGAGAACCCCCTGCTGGTGGACGCAATCATCTGCGACATCCGCATGCCCAAGATCAACGGCGTTGAAGCCATCTCCTACTTCCGGTCCCAATATCCCTCCGTACCGATCATCGTGCAGACCGGGTTCCCCGATCTGAACCTGGCGACTTCGCTGATGAAGCAAGGCGTCAGCGACTATCTCGTCAAGCCGGTGGAGAACGAGAAGCTGATCGCGGCGGTCAACAAAGCCGTCGAAGAACGGGCCATGTTCACGTCCTGAGACCGGCTTCCGTCGCGTCGCACGACTCTTCCGCGGAGGCATGCCGCATCCGGCGTGCCTCCCCACGGGGTCACGGACATGGGCGCGGAACAATTCATCCACATTGCGATCCTCGGCGCCGGCAGGGGCGGGACGGCCCTGATCGAGCTGTTCACCCGCTGCAACGGCATCGCGATCACGGGCATCGCGGACACCAACCCGGATGCGCCGGGGCTCAGGCTGGCCAGCAACCTCAACATCCCCGCGACCACCGATCCCGTCTCGCTTGTCGCCGACAAAGCCGTCGACCTGATCGTGGACGTGACCGGCAATCCCTCCATGCCAGCGCTGATCGAACGGCACAAGTCGGCCCGCGCGGAAATCCTGAGCGGCACGGCCGCGAAGCTGGTGTGGAGCCTGATTCAGGACGAGCGGGACCTCTACGGACACCTGGCCCACGCGGAAAAGCTGTCCACGCTCGGCACCTTCGCGGCGGGAATCGCCCATGAATTCAACAACCCGCTGCACATGATGCTCGGCTTCGCCCAATTGATCCAGGACACGCAGGATCCGGCCACCGTGCAGGAGTACATCCAGGAGATCGTCAAGCTGATCAAGCACCTCTCGAACATGTCCACGAGCGTGAACCTCTACGCCCGGACCAGCACCCAGGGCGAGCTCGTCCTGGTGCAGATTCCCAAGCTGCTCGACGAGGCGATCCGGATGGCGAAATTTTCCACGATTCTCGACGAAGTCACCGTCGTCCCGGACTACGGGCCGGTGCCGGACATCCAGGCGGAGCCGGGCGAGCTGTTGCAGGTGTTTCTGAATCTGATCGTCAACGCCGTCCAGGCCATGAACGCCCGCGGGCAACTCACCCTGCGGACCGGCGTGGAGCAGGGCTCCATCACGGTGTCCGTCGAAGACACGGGACCGGGCATCGCGCCGCAGGACCTGGCGAAAATCTTCGCGCCGTTCTTCACGACCAAGAAGGAAGGCAAGGGCACGGGGCTGGGCCTCTACATCGTGGACACGATCGTCAGAAAATACGGCGGCCGCATCGAGCCGCGGAGCGAGGTCGGCAAAGGCACGGCGTTTCGCATCCATTTTCCCCTGCCCGCTCCCCCCCAGGACACGGCACCCGCCCCGCGCGCCGCCTCACAAGCAACTTTCTGATGACCGCTCCACGTCCACGGCGCTCGCTACCTCTTCCCGTCAGAGAATGGTATGCTAAAAGCCAGCTTATCGGTTGTCTGGGCCACCACCGTCTTGCGGAGCGTGAGCCCCATGCGTTCTGCGACGCTGCTGATCATCGAAGATGAAGAACGGATGCGCCGGCTGCTGGAGCTGGTGCTCAAACCGGAAGGCTATGATCTCCTGCTGGCCGCCTCCTGCGAAGAAGGCATCAAGCTTCTCTCCGAGCACGCCGAACTCGATCTGATCCTGACCGATCTGCAGCTCGGCAAGCTGTCCGGCCTAGACGTCCTGGAAGAAGCCAAAAAGACGCGCCCGGACATCCCCGTCCTGATCATCACGGGCTACGGCACCGTCAAGTCCGCCGTCGAGGCCATGCGCAAAGGCGCCTACGATTACATTTCCAAACCCGTCGACCATGACGAGCTGAAGATCCTGATCGCGCGGGCGCTCGAACTGCGCCGGCTCGCGCAGGACAATCAGGCCTTGCGCGCCGGCTTGCGGGAGCAGTTCGGCTTCGACCGGATCGTCAGCCGCTCGCCCGGGATGATCGAGGTCAAGCGGCTGGCCGCCGACGTCGCGCAGACCGATACCACCGTGCTCATCACCGGCGAAAGCGGAACCGGCAAGGAACTGCTGGCGCGGGCGATTCACTATGCCAGCCCGCGCGCCGCCCGGCCGCTCGTGGCCGTCAATTGCGCCGGCATTCCCGAACCGCTCTTGGAGTCCGAGCTCTTCGGGTACGAGCCGGGCGCGTTCACCGACGCCAAGAAATCCAAGCAGGGCCGCTTCCAGCTGGCCCATCGCGGCACGCTGTTTCTCGACGAGATCGGCGAGCTGGGTCCGGCCGCGCAGGCCAAACTCCTGCGCGTCCTGGAAGACCGCACCGTCCATCCGCTGGGCGGCACGCGCGGCGTCAGGGTGGACATCCGGGTCATCTGCGCGACGAATCAGGATCTGCCTCATTTGATCAAGCAGGGGCGCTTCCGGGAGGACCTCTATTACCGGCTGCACGTCTGCCCCCTGTCGATTCCGCCTCTGCGGGAGCGCCCGGAGGACATCCCCGCGCTGCTGGACGCCTTTCTCGGCACGCTCGCCCGCGAGCGCGGCGTGCACATCCGCCACGTGTCACCGGAAGCCCTCCGCCTGCTGACTGCGCATGCGTGGCCTGGAAACGTGCGGGAGCTGCACAACGCGGTAGAGTGGATCAGCCTGAGCTGCAAAGAGGACACCATCCGGCCGGACCATCTCCCGCCTCACCTGCGGGCTGCAGCCGGGAGCACGCCGAAGGAGCGGCCCTCCCTGCTCTCGCTCGGCCTGTCCGTGGAGGAAGTGGAGAAGGCCATGCTGGAGGAAGCGCTGCACAAGGCCGGCGGCAATGTCTCGGAGGCCAGCCGGCTCCTGAAAGTCACACGCAACACGCTCCGGTACCGGATGGAGAAATACGGCCTGAAATGATCGCCACATTGATGGAACGGTTGCGCCGGCCCGGCGGACTGCAAAAACAATTCTTCGTGGCGCTCCTGATCGTCGGGATCGTGCCCGGCGTCGCGGCGCTCTTTGCGACCTACCTGTACAGCAAGACAAGCTTGGAGCAGTCCATCGGCAGCGGGTTTCAGGAAATCGCCCGCTCCACCGCGATCCGCATCGCGGCCGCCGTGGACGGCGAGATCGACCGGGCCGAGCGGCTGGCGATCGTTCCCGTTCATGTGCAAAGAGTCGTCGAAGCCGCTAACCGGCAGTACGAGGGTCGGCTTGAAGCGGACGTGCGACGTCTGTTGGCGCAGGCGGCGGCCGCATGGCCGGCGCGCGTCCGTGACGGCGGGCCGGTCCCGCTGGCCGTCAGCACGGCCTATCTCAAGACCTGGGCTGGCAAGTCCGACTATTACGTACGCGTGACGGTCGCGGACCGCCGGGGCGCGGTGGTCGTCTCGACGGACCCCCGGATTTCGTACCTGAACGCCGAACAGACCTGGTGGCAGCAGGCCTTTCACGGAGGCCGTGACGCGGCCTATGTCAGCTCGCTCAGGCTCGAGCCCGCCCTGAATGAGTACGTCTTCGACGTGGCCGTGCCGGTCCTGGACGAACGCCGCCGCGAGCCGATCGGCGTCGTCGCTTTCGTCGTCCGGCGGGACGTCTTGATGAACACCATTTTACCCATCCGCGTCGGGAACACCGGACACGGCATGCTGATGGACACCAACGGCACCCCGCTCATTTGCCCCGTGCTCCCCCCGACCGCACACCTCATCCCGGAAGCCCTGCTGAACCGGCTGACGCGTGAGAAGTCTCTGTGGTTTGTCGCCGACGACGACGCGCACGGAGGCCGCAATTCGATCGTCGGCGCCGCGCCGGTGCTGTTTTCGCACAGGTTGACGCCGGCCAGCCTGGGCGAGCACCGCTGGTTCTCCTTCGTCCGCCAGCAGCCGGAGGAAACCTATGCGCCGATCTATTCGCTCCTCGTGACGGTGGGCTTGATCGGATTCGGCCTGGTCGTCGTGCTGGCCTCGCTGGGCTTCGTCGTCGGCCGCCGCATCGTGAATCCCATCCTGGCGCTCCGGAGGGAAGCGGACAGCCTCCGGCGGAACATCGCGGCGCTGCCTGCTCCCACGCCGCGGCCCGGAGTTGGTGGCGATGTCCCAGACATCGGGATCCGGACTGGCGATGAAATCGAGGCCCTGGCCCGCGCCTTCCATGACATGCGGAGCGCGCTGGAGAACAGTCTCCGCACCATCAAAACGCAGCAGGCGGAGTTGATCCGGCAGGAGAAGCTGGCCTCGGTCGGCCAGTTGCTGGCGGCGCTTGCGCACGATCTGCGCAATCCCCTGGGCGTGATCCGCAGCTCCGCGCAACTTATTCTTGACGAGGACCAGACGCCGGACGTCAAACAGGAGGTCGCCCACTACGTGATCCAGGAGGTCGACCGGATCGCGTGCCTGATCAACGATTTTCTCCGCTACGCCCGCCAGAAGCCCCCCGAACCGAAACAGCTTCCACTGTCCACGATCGCGCAGACCGCGCTGGTGCAATGGAAAGCGAACGGAGGCCTGGAACGGATCGCCATCGACACGAAGTTTTCGCAGGACCTGCCGGAAGTCTCGGTCGACCCCGATCAGGTGAAAGAGGCGCTCGTGAACCTGCTGTCCAATGCCCGTGAAGCCATGCCGGACGGCGGCCACGTCACCGTCACGATCGGCCTGGACCACGGCCGCGTCGCCGTTGAAATCGCCGATACCGGCTGCGGCATCTCCCCTGAGCAAATGACGCGGATCTTTGAACCCTTCTTCACCACCAAAACCAGCGGAACGGGCCTAGGGCTGACGAACGTCAAGCGGCTGGTCGAGGACAACGGCGGGACGCTCGAGGTGCACAGTGAACCCGGCACGGGCACCCGCTTCGTGCTCCGCTTCCTGCCGGCCGAACAGACCGCACACCACCCCGTCACGGCCTAGCGCTACCTCAACTCGACGACCGTCACGCCGTCGCCGCCTTCCGCCCGCTCGCCGGCGCGAAAGACCGCCACGTAGGGTGAGCTTTTCAAATAGTCACGAATGACCGCTTTGAGACGTCCGGTCCCGTGGCCGTGGATAATCCGCAGTAGCGGCGCGCCGACGAGCGCGGCCCGGTCCAGCGCAGCCACAGTGGCATCCAGCGCCTCATCGGCCATCTTGCCCCGGAGATCCAGCACCGTCGCCGCCTCGGCCTCCGCCAGCGTCGTGCGCGGCGGCAATCGGCGCGGAGCTATGGATACGGATCGCTCTGGCTCATGCGGCCCGGCCAGCCCGATCAGGCTCGACACGGCCACCGACATCTCCACATCCCCAATCCGGACCCTGACACGCTTCTTCCCCTGCGGAGCCTCCAGCAAGGTGCCGGTTTTCCCGAGACGGACCAGCTCGACGCGATCGCCGGCCTGCAGGCGATCCACCGGTACCGTTTCAGTCACATCTGCCAGGCGTGGCTGCTCCTGCGCTTCCACCTCCGCCAGCTTCTGCTTGGCTTCCTTGGCCTTCACCAGCGTCCGCGCGCGTTTGAGGTCTTCTAGAATGTCCTGCACCTGCGCCCGCGCGCGCAGCAGCTCATCCGTGAGCTTTTTCTTCACGCCTTTCCGTTCTTCGCGCTCGGATGCCCGCAGCCGCTCCGCGATCTCGGCCGCTTCTTTCGCCGCCCGTTCGGCCTCGGCACGCAACTCCGCCGCGCGCGCTGTGTCGTCGCTCAACCGGCGCTGCTTGTCCTGCAATTCGCCCAAGACCTGCTCGAACGACCGATCGTCTTTGTTCAGCAACGCCATCGCATGGTCCAGAATCGTTTCGTCCATACCCAGCCGGCCGGCGATTTCGATCGCTGAGGAGCCGCCGGGGATACCCATTTGCAGCCGATAGGTGGGCGAGAGGGTGCCGACGTCGAACTCCACGCTGGCATTCTTGAAACCCGGTTTGCTCTGGGCCAGGACTTTCAGTTGGTTGTAGTGGGTCGTCGCCACGACCTTCATGCCGAGACCGGCCAGTCGCAGCAAGAGGGCTTCCGCCAGCGCGGCGCCTTCGGCCGGATCGGTGGAGGTGACCGGCTCATCCAGCAGCACGAGCGCGCGCGACACCCCGCGCCGCGGGGACGCTTGCTGCAGCAGCCGAATCATCTGCGTCATGTGCGCCGAGAAGCTGGAGAGGTCCTTCGCCAGATCCTGCGCGTCGCCGATGTCCGCGTAGATCTCCGGAAACACCGCCATCTCCGAATCGGCCTCGCAGGGCAGCGGCAATCCCGCGCGAGCCATCAACGCGAAGAGCCCGACGATCTTCAACGTGACCGTCTTGCCGCCCGTGTTCGGCCCGGAAATGACCAGGACGCGGACCGCCTCATCCAGGAGGATGTCGTTGGCCACCACCAGCTCCCGCCCCAGCACCAGCAGCGGATGGCGGGCCTGCCGCAACATGACGCGGCCGCCGTCGTTCAGCGCCACCGGCTGCCCGCGCACGAGACGACCGAACGCAGCCTTGGCGGCGATGCAATCCAGCTGGGCCAGCGCGTCGAGCCCGGCCAGCACGACGGCCGCCTGCCCGGCGACCATCGCCGACAATTCCTGCAGAATCCGCCTGACCTCTCGCTGCACCTCTAGGTCGGCTACCTTGATCGAATTGTTCAGCTCCACCAGCTCGCGCGGCTCCAAAAAGACCGTGGCACCGCTGGCTGAGACGTCATGGACGATGCCGGGAATCTTTCCGCGCATCTCGTCCTTGATCGGCACCACATAGCGGCCTTCGCGCTGGGCGAAATAGTGCTCCTGGAGCACCTCGGCATAGCGTTTGGACGCAAGGATGGTATCCAGCCGGTGGCGCATCTGCTGCTTCAGGCTTGCCGCATGGTGTGTGAGATGGCGCAGCTCCGGCGTGGCGGACTCGCGGATGTTTCCCTCCGCGTCCACCGACCGGTCTATCGAGACTTTGAGCTGATGGAGATCGAAGAACACTTCGAGGGGCAGGGCCACGGCGGACAGCGCGGGGGTCGCGTCGCGATGCCTTCCCAGATACCGTATAACGTCCGCGCCAAGCCCCAGCCCCGTCGAGACATCGCGCAACTCATGCGTCTCGAGCGGCGCGCCCTTGACCGCGCGATCAACCGCCCCACGGACGTCCGGAAAGGACAGGGCCGGGAACGGATCGCTGCCCTCCCGCAAGGCCATCATCTCGGCGGTTTCCTGGAGCTGGACCCGCGCGGTTTTGAGATCAGTCTCCAGCGGAAGCGCGCGGCACAATTCCGCACCCATCGCCGAACGGGCCTGTCCGGCCAGGATCTCCAGAACGCGGTCCCATTCGAGCACCGTCATCGCTTGCGTGAGAAAGACGTGGCTGCTCATCGGTGCGCCATCTTACTCCAGCGACGCGACAGCCCACAAACCGCGGCTTGCCGGACGCGCCACGCTGTGCTATGTCACCGCGCACGGGATGGAGATGCACCGCTGAAGCAGAAGATCGTTGGATTTCATCGGGACGAACACAGGGATTGGGTGGCCGATTTGATGTGCGGGCACGGGCAACACGTCCGCCACCAGCCGCCGCTCAGCGTACGCCTGTGGGTGACGACGGAAGAAGGCCGCAGAGGCAAACTGGGCAGCGAGCTGAACTGCCCCCGCTGCGATGAGGAGGGCCGGCCTAGCCCGCATTCGCTTCTGCTGCAATCACGGATTCGCTACTGCGACAAGCCTGCACGCGGCTTGCGAACGTGCAGGCGGGCGGGCTCGCCGCTTGCCCCCTCGACGTACTGTTTCAAGTACGCCTCGGGTTCTCGCGGCTCCGCGCGCCCGTCGCGCGACGCGACTGCGTGATTTCGCAACGAACCGTCATGAATAATGCGGGCTGAGAATCGCCATGGGACTCTCCGCAGCGGACATTGCCGCCGTCATTCGGGAAATCGGGCCTGCTCTGACAGGCGGCTGGATTCAGAAAATCTTTCAACCCACGCCGTCCAGCATTGTGCTTGAAGTGCGGACGCCGGGACAGACCCTGCCGCTCCTCCTGTCGGCTGATCCCGACACCGCCCGTCTCCATTTCGTGTCCCAGAAATCGCCGAACCCGCCGTCCCCGCCTCCTTTCTGCCAGTTCCTCCGTGCGCACGTGCAAGGCGCACGCGTGGATTCCGTCACGCAGGTGCCCGGCGACCGGATCGTCCGCATTGGCCTGACGGCGCGCGAAGGACCATGCACGCTGGTCGCCGAATTGACAGGTCGCCATGCCGATCTGCTGTTGCTCGACGGCCGCGAGAAGGTCCTCGCCGCCATCCACGACGATCGCAACCTGGTCAGGCAATGCTACCATCCGCCCGCCCAACGGCCCCAGACACCTCGCGGGCCGGTCGAGGCATGGCCGGCACCGGACACTCACCAACCGTTTCCACGCTCCGCTCTGCTGGAAGAGCAGTACCGGCAGCGCGAGGTGGATTCGTCCACCGAACGGCTCCGGCAAGCCAGGCTGGCCGGCCTGCGCAAGGCGATCAAGAAAGCCGCGCGCCGGATCGAGGCCCTGCGCGAGGATCTCGACAAGGCCAACCGCTATCAGGACTATGCCCGCTACGGCGAGTTGCTCAAAGCCAATCTCGGCATGATCAAAAAGGGCCACGAGCGCGTCACGGTAGTGGATTACTTCGACCCGGCGCAGCCGGAGCTGGTTATCCCCCTTGATCCGTCCAAGACGCCGCAAGGCAACATGGATGACTACTTCAAAAAACACCGCAAATACCTGGCCGCCGAGCAGGAGATTGCCCCTCGCATCGCACAGGTCGAACGGGAGCTGGACACGCTGCGCGCAGAGGTCAAGGCTATTGAACAGGGAACCTGGGAGCCGCCCGCATCACAGCCGGTCCCTGCACGCGATAGCCGCTCCCGCTCTCGCACGCCTCACCCCTCACGCCTCACGCCTCACTCGAAGCGTACCGGCCCCTTTCGCCGGTTCATCTCGGCCGACGGCCTGCCGATCTATATCGGCCGGAACGCGAAGGAGAACGAGGAGCTCACCCTCAAATTCGCCCACAGCGACGACCTGTGGCTCCACGCGCAGGGCGTACCCGGCTCGCACGTCCTCGTGCGGCTGGAGAAGGGCGCCAACCCACCGCCCGAAACCATGAAAGACGCGGCCACGCTGGCGCTGCTCTATAGCGATCTGAAGAAAAGCGGCAAGGGGGATGTGATCTATACCAGAAGGAAATACGTGCGGAAAGCGAAGGGCCGCCCTCCCGGCACCGTCACCGTGACGCAGGAAAAGGCCATCTTTCTTCAGCTTGATCGTGGGCGGCTCGATCGACTCAAACACCATCCGGGCTAGCGTCTGCCGAGCCCATTACGAAAATATCGGCTTCAGCGTGCTTTTCTCATGGACTTCACCTATCCTGAGCAGGTACGCCCATGTGGGACCAGCCGCTCACCAAACTGGACGAGGGACGTAATGAGAAACCATCGAGACTGGATAGCTCGCCTGATCGGGACGGCCGGTCTGACCGTCCTTGTGGGAACGCTCTGCCTGAACGCCGCTCACGCGGATACGAGTGACGACAAGCCTTCTCTCGATTCGCTGCTCAATCAAATAGTGCAACAGGCCAAGGGGAATCCCTATCTGGAGGACCACATCAGAGCTATCGTGCAGCAACTGGCGAAGGAGCTGAAGGAGGGGCAACTCAGAACGCAGCTCATGAACTCGACGCCGATTGAGCTGCTTAGGGGCATCGAGAACACGAAACAGGGGGACTATATCCTGGCGATAGACTACGGCATCGATTGGGAAGGGCAGGATTTTAATCCCTACCTCCGGGCGAATCTGGAGGCACTGAGCAGAGGGGTCACCATCACGCGCATCTTCATCGTGTCAGAGAAGAGCCCCAAGCGGGGGCTGTGCCACGTCATGAACCGGATGCACCAGGCCGGCATCGCAGTCCGTGTTGCGCAGTTGGATCAGTTAGCGGGACGCCAGCAGTATGAGGAGTCCAAGGCGGCCAGGGTCATCTTTCACTATCAAAAGAAGCACGCGGTCCTGATGATCGAAGTCACGCCGTTGCCGGATCTCAAGTTGGGGAACCCCTATCTCCTCGACGTCACGTGGGATTACCGCAAGATTGAGGACTCCATCCACTACATTGACTGGCTCATGAACAGCAAGCAATCGGCCCCCTTCGAGCCGGCAACCTGCCGATAAGCCGGACCCTTCTCTCCCGAAAAATAAAACGGGGCTGCCGTCCGAAGACGGCAGCCCCGTTTCGTTCGTCGGTTCCGCTAGGGGATTACCAGCGGCCGCGGTTGCCGCCGCCGCTGCGGCCGCCTCCGCCACCACCGCCAAATCCGCCACGGCCTCCACCCCCGCCGGAGCGAGGCTCCTGCGGACGGGCTTCGTTCACCGTCAAGGTCCGGCCGTCCATCTGCGTCCCGTTCAGGGCGCCGATGGCCTTCTGAGCCTCCTCGTCCGTGGACATTTCCACGAAGCCGAAGCCCCGGGACTGTCCTGTGAACTTATCCGTGATCACGCGCGCAGAGGCCACCGTGCCATGCTGCGCGAAGAGATCACTGAGTTGCTGTTCGGTCGCCGCATACGGCAACCCACCGACGTAAATTTTAGAACCCATGAGGGGTCCTCCTTTAGTATTGCGATATTGTCTTGGACTCGAGGATTTAGTAGGGGAAGGAACGGCCGAAGACGCGAACACTGCAGCGGCTTAGGTCTGACTTCCGATCAAACTCCCGGGGCAAAACAACATCTGTTCAGGCCTCATTGTCTTCAACCCCACCGCCAGGCCCCCACGATGAAGTAGTGGAAACTTATCACAGGCGGTTGGAAAGCGCAACTACGGGAGCGCTCCTCCGCGCAGGCACAAACAACGAGGGGCTGCCGTCCGAAGACGGCAGCCCCTCTCGTCGGTTCTCGCTGGGATTACCAGCGGCCCCGGTTGCCACCACCGCTATTGCGGCTGGCGCCGCCGCCGAATCCACCGCGGCCCCCGCCTCCACCGCCGGAGCGTGGCTCCATCGGCTTGGCTTCGTTCACTGTCAAGGTCCGGCCGTCCATCTGCGTCCCGTTCAGGGCACCGATGGCCTTTTGGGCGTCCTCGCTCGTGGTCATTTCCACGAAACCGAAGCCACGGGACTGACCCGTGAACTTATCCGTGATCACCCGCGCCGACTCGACAGCGCCGTGCTGCGCGAAGAGATCACTGAGTTGCTGTTCGGTCGCCGCATAGGGCAACCCACCGACATAAATTTTAGAACCCATCTGGGGTCCTCCTTACTATTGTGATATTGTCTTGGACGCGAGGATAGGATTGAGGAAGGAACGGGCCGAAGACGCGAACACTGCAGCGGCTTAGGTCTGACTTCCGATCAAACTCCCGGACAACACAACATCGGTTATGGGCCTTCTTCTCTTCACCCCACCGCCAGCCCATGCGATGAAGCAGTTGCACGGTAACACGCCGAACTCAAAATAGCAACCTAATTATCTTGCCCTCCCGTTCGCCCTCGAAACCAAAGGCCGGACGCTGCCGGTGCCACGTCGCTTTTTTCAAGCGCTTCGGCTATTCTTGGAACGAACCTACATCGCGGAGGGGGCCATGAAAAAGAAACAAATCTTTCTCACGGGCATCGCGGGGGCCTTCGCACCCCAAATCCTGCGCTGGTACAGTCAGGCTTCGGTCGACCTCGAGAACGACCCCGTTCAACTCGCCGGCCGGATGTTCATCACGCTGTTGTTCCTGGGGCTCGCGGGGTATATCACGCTCTTGTGGGACGTGCGCAGTCTCAAGGAAGCCTTTTTCATCGGTCTCGGGGTTCCATCTATCATCCTCTCGGCAGGATCGGACCTCGGCTCGCTCGCCAAGCCCGGCCAAGCCCAAGCCCAAGTTATCACGAGTAGCGCGTATCTGGTGGTGTCTGCCAAGAACGAAAAGGGGGAGAATATTGCGCCGCTCCGCGTCATGGCCACCGATGAGCAGGGGAAAGTGATCTACCTGGGCCGCAAAGGCGAAGCCTTGCTGCCGGCCGGCCGCTACACGATCACCGTGTCGGCCGGAGGCTATGAGGTGGAGACCAGAAATGTCTCGCTGGTTGCCAAACAGACAGTCAAGCTCGATGTGACGCTCAAGGACAAATCCCTCGCCGACCGGTTCATCCAGGGCATCCAGCGCCCCTTCGAACAGAGGCCGCTGAACTAGCCCGTCTGTGAGCCGGTCGGGAGCACCAAACGAGAGTCGGTTTCCTCACCGCCCCATCTTCTTTCGCAGCGCGTCGACGAGATCCCTGGCCGCATCCTGCTGGGTTTCGCCCCGCGGATAGCTCACGGAGATGGCCACCAGGGTATTGCCTTTCTCGACATCGAGCATGCGCATCGTGGCGGTTTTGACGACTTCCTTCATGCCGGCGCCGATCCCGAACACCCACCCGGTGTCATACTCCTGGCGGATATCAATATTGCCGGTCAGGATGGCTTCCACCGCCAGAATCTTGCCCAGCGCGATGCTCTTGTCGGTTTCCGTCAATCCGCTCAGACTCAGCGCCTGCTCGGACGTCACCTTATCCAGTTGCTTGCGCTCGACGACGTCCAACCCGAGCCCCAGCAACTCGAGGACCAGATGGTCATTGAACGTTTCAGCCGATCCCATCCCCGGCATGCTCATCGCGAGCATCCCCAGCATCGCGGCCGGGTCGCCGCCAAGTCGGGCTCCGGAACCGGCCGGCGCGGCGCCGGCCCCGAACAGGACCGCCACCTTCTTGATCTTCTGCAGATCGGCCTGAGTCACTCGTGGCCCCAAGGCCACTCGCACATCGGCGCATCCGGCCAGGAGGATGAGCCCGCAGACAATGATGAGACCGGTGATCCCGCTTCTTTTTCCCCGCGTCGCCATGCTCCCTCCCCTCAGGTCACGTTTGTGCCGCCGTCGCTATTTCGGAATGGCGCGAAGGTCCAGATGATTGGGTGTCATGGCCGTGACCTCGACCCGGAACGTTCCGAAGTCCCTGTGCGCCAGGTCGTCGGCCAGCCCCTGTGCCGTGCCTTTCAGGTCCACATCGAGTGTCGCTGTGTTCGCCGCATAGCTCCGCTGCTGGAGGTCTTTCACGCCGCGCACCTGCGTGCGCAGGACGTCCTTGAAGACGCCCATTTGTGAAAGGGACAGCCCCGAGATGACCAGTTGCACCGAGTTGTCGCCACCCAACTCCTTGGCCCACCGGTCGAGAATGACCGGCAGCGCGGCCTCGAGCCATTTTTTTGCGGCCGTCGTGACCGCCTTCTTGCCCGCGACCTGCTCGGAAATGTCCACCCCCGGCGACAGGGCTCCTTCCGCGGCAAGGATTTCGCCGGTGTCGGCCCGGATTGCCTTGGCCTGCACTCGCCCGCGGACCGAGACCAGATCCCCCAGCATCCCGCCGCGCATCGCGCCTTCGCTGAACGCCTCGCCGACGATCAGCACCTCCGCGCCATATTGCCGCCCCAGCAATTGCGCCGCCTTCGCATCGCCCTCCGCCGCCCGTTTCACCTGATCGCTCTCGCGAATGGTCCGTACCTGCGCCTGGTCCACCACCTTGAAGCCCTTTTCAACCAGGAGCCGGATGATCTCGGTTTCGCCGGCCGGGTCGGAGGCACCGGCGCCGGCATGACGCTCGGCGATCACCGTCATGACGCGCGGCTTGTTCATGCGACGATACAACAGCCCCAGCGCCTGCAGATCCGCCTGGAGATGGCCGGCATCCACGGCGGCCTTGACCGTGACCCGGTACAACTCGCCGTCCCGCCGTTCGGACACGACCTGATAATTCGTCACGTATCCCTTGGTCTGCGTGTAGATCTTGTCCGAGACCAACTGGAAGTTCTGGACCAGTGTTTCGGACTCGACCATCGTGCCGATGACCTGTTCGACGGCTCGACGGAGGGCATCTTCCAGAGCCACATCGCGCGCCACATCCGCGCGTCCTTGCGTGACGGAGGCCACTCCCTCCGCCGTCACGATCGTGGGAGCGGCCGCCAGCGGTTCGGTGACGGCAAGCGCAGTGACCAGAAGCAATGCACTGAGAGCCCGATGAAGCATCATGTTCTTCGTATGTGAGAATCGGCAGCCAGTGCGGAGGACAGTACCGAGGGTGGCCGCGAAAAGCAAGCGATCAGATCGGCGTGCGACGCGAGAAAACGAGCGAAGCGCCACCACTCCACCCTTCGGTGCGAGAGGATGGCATGTAGCCTGACGCTGACTTTGCCGAAGCGGCGGGGTCCCCGCCCGGCAGCAGAGAAGGAAAGCTGGAACTGACTGAGGCACCGCAATCGCAGATCGCGGCTGAAGGAATTCCAGAAGGTTTCCGCTCGGCTGCCGTGGATGGGGTGCCGCGAGAGGCACGGAAGCGGAAGGCTACATGCCCTCTACTCTCCCACTCGAACTAACAGCCCTTTCTCCTTGCAGACATTGAACGTGTAGTGGAACCAGCCGACCATGAGGACGAAATAGAGCAGATTCAAACCGGTCGCATAGGCGAGGTGCTCGCCGGGGAAGGCCGACGTCGTGAGCACGAGCCGCATCCCTTCGAAAATGTGCGCCGCGGGATTGCCCCAGGCGATCGTCTGCAACCATCGAGGCAGGATCTCGATCGGATAGAAGACGCAGGAGATCGGCTGGAAGAGAAACACCATCCCCCAGGCCAGCACCTCCGCCTCCTGCCCGTACCGCATGATGATCGAGGTGGTCAGCACGCCGATGATCCAGCCGGCGATGATCAGGTTCAACACGAAGGGAATCAGCGAGAGGCCGATCACGAAGACGTTGTAGTCGTAGAAGACCAGGGCGCACACGGCCATGACAAAGGCCACCGCCGTCACCTTGAACACGCTCAAGACCATGGTGGCTGTGAGAAATTCCCCCGGCGTGAGCGGGCTGGCGAAGAGATTCATGAGATTTCTCGCCCAGATCTCCTCCAAGAACGAGATCGTGATCCCCTGCTGCGCGCGGAACAGCACATCCCACAGGATCAGCGCGCCGAGGAAGAACGTGACCACCCCCGGCAACTGCCCCTGAAACTTCATCAGGTATACGGTGATGAAGCCCCAGACAACGAGGTCGAGGAAGGGCCAGTAGAAAATCTCCATCAGCCGGGGCAGGCTCCGCCGGTACAGGAACAGATGCCGCTGGACAAGGGCGTTGATGCGGTGGAGTTTCATAGTTCAGTGAGGAGTGAGGTGTGAGAAGTGAGGAGTTTTCCTCTCTTCTTTCTTTTATCTCCCAACACCTCACTCCTCACTCCTTACTCCTTACTGCTCTCTCGCCAATTTCAAGAATACGTCTTCCAGGTCGCGCTGGCCGAAACGCTGCGTGATTTCCTGCGCCGTGCCTTGGGCGACGATTTTACCCTTCTGGAGAAAAATGATCCGGTCGGACATCTCTTCCATCTCTTTCATGTTATGCGAGGTGTAGAGAATGCTTAGGCCGGAAGATCGGCGGACTTCCTTCAAAAGCGCGCGGATCTTGTGGGCGATGTCCGGGTCGAGGCTGGCCGTCGGCTCATCCAGCAACAGCACTTTCGGTTCGGTCAGAAAAGCCTTGGCGAGCGTCAGCCGCGTCATCTGACCGGACGAGAGCCGCCGCGTGACCTTGGTGCGCAAGTCCTCCATTTCCACTTTCTTGAGCATCTCGTCGATCCGTCGTGTAATGTCCGCCATCCCGTACAGCTTGGCCACCACCCGCAGGTTCTCCTCGACCGTGAGCGAATAGGGCATGGAGATGTAGGTGGAGGAGAAGTTGACCTGTTGCAGAATCTCTTCGCGGTGCGTGGCCAGGTCCAGGCCGAACATGCGGATCGAACCGGCCGTCGGTGTAACCAGGCCCAGGAGCATCTGGATGGTGGTCGTCTTGCCCGCGCCGTTCGGCCCGAGCAGACCGAGGATTTCCCCCGGCTGAATGTCGAACGAAATCCCATCCACGGCGGTAAACTCGCCGAAGCGCTTGGTCAGATTCTTGACTTCAACAATAGGAGAAGATGGTTGACAGTTATCAGTCATCAGTTTTCAGTTTTCGGATAAGGGATGTGAGCATTTGTTTGATTTCGGCCACTTGCCCTGCAAACCGTTTATGGTCCGTGGCATTCAGCAATGTAAGATCGTGCGCCAAGAGTAGATGATACTCTAATTCGCTGGCTGACCCTGTCGCGATCCGAAGAAACCTTCCTAGCTCCGCTCTTCCACCTCTGCCGCACCCTTCAGCAATGTTTGCAGGAACAGACATGGCTGCGCGCCGAGTTTGGCTTGTCAGACCGTATAATTCTTCTTTCGGAAACGCCGAAGTAACCCGGTGAATGGCCAGCGCTAATAAATGGGCCTTCTCCCAAACTTTCAGCTTTTTGAAGTCCTGCATGACAGTGAGACGGTAGACAGTGATCAGTTTTCAGCTTCTAACTGATAACTGTAAACTGTTTACTATTTAGAACAAGAAGTCCTTGATCTTGTCCGGCAAATGGCACGTATCACACTTCTTGCCGAGGACTTTGCCCTCGTGCTCGGCCTTGCCGTCATGGCACCGGAAGCAATCCGCCGTGCCTTTCTTCCACAGCACGCTGTCCCGGGGATGATCGGGATAGAGCGGCTTGCTGTCCACCGAGACGTGGCCGCGCGGCAGCACGATGGGATAGCCCTTGATTGGCGTTTCGTGCACGATGCGCGAATGGCAGGTGGTGCACCCCTCGCCTTGCCCGCGCTTGGCGAACGCCTCCATGTGCTTCCGGTGGCTCATGATCAGCCCGACGTCCTTCACCGGGGCCGGCAGATCGCGCGGCGCCACTTCAGAGACGCGCAGAATCTCGCGGTGGCAACTCAGGCAGACCTCGGAATGGACTTTCGCGTTGAGATTGTGCGCGGCGGTCGGCGTGCCGAAGACCGTGATCAGCACATCCTTCGTGCCGGCGTAGGCCTTGTCGCGCAGGAACCCTTCGAGCCCCGGCCGCACGTGGCAGCTCTCGCATGAGACGTCCTTGTGCGAGGACTTCACCCAGGAGTCATAGGACGGCGCGATGTTGTGGCAGGTCGCGCAGAACTTCGGGTGATCGGTGAGCGGAATGGCGGCGCCCCCGATGGCCATGGCCCCGGCCGCGATCGCCAGGATCACGGTCGCCTTAGGTTTCCACATGTCTGGATTTGAGGGGGAACTGCTTGATGATGAGCATGGCAAGCGTGGGAATGTCGTCCGGATCGATCAACGGCACCTTCACCTCAACCTTCTTATTCGATACGACGGCAAGCAAACCTTCCGGTGACACCGGCACCTCGCCCATCTGATCGCGCACGACCACGATCTTGGGAAAGTTGTCGCTCTTCCAGCCTTCGGCGATGATCAGGTCAATGGACCGGTCGAGGAACCGGTCGCGAAGATCGGTCAGATGGGTGTCGTCGTCCACGTCCGAGAACATGGCCAGGCTGCCCTTGGACAGCACCAAGACCGTGCTAGCCCCGGCGCGCTTGTGCCGCCAGCTGTCCTTGCCCTCGGTGTCGAGATCGAAGCCATGCCCCGAATGCTTGACCGTGGCGATGCGATAGCCGGCCCTGACCAGCTCGGGGATGAGCCGCTCGATCAGCGTGGTCTTCCCGCTGTTGGACCGTCCGACGAAACAGAGCACCGGAGTGGGCATAAGACGTTACTCGTTAACCGCTCTTCGATGTGACTCAGGGCCGTGAGCTTGCCGAACGGTTATTCGTTAATCGCAGCAGCCACCGTCAGCCCGTTTCACGTTTAACGATTCACGATTAACGGGTGTTCGGTCCCACAAAGCTGCGCTCAGGATCTGCACCGTGACCGTATCGCCGGGATTCAGCTTTTCGACGTCCTGCGGAATATCGATCAGGCAGTTGGCTTTGACCATCGAGGTCAGGATGCCGGAGCCCTGATCGCCCGTCGTGCGCACCTTGAAGATGCCGCCTTCTCTGGTCAGCACGCCGCGCAGGAAATGCCGGCGGTCGGTCCGCTTGGAGAACTTCTCCTGGAATTGCGCCTGCACCACCGGCCGCCCGTAGCTGCGGTGACCGCCCATCTTGAGCATGGCCGGCCGTACGAGCTGCTCGAACGTCACCATCGAGGAGACCGGGTTGCCCGGCAGCCCGAAGGCCAGCCTGCCCTGAATCTTGCCGAACGCCAGCGGCTGCCCGGGACGGATTGCGAGCTTCCAGAAATGCATCTCCGCGCCGAGGTCTTTGAACACCGCCTTCGTAAAATCGTAATCGCCCATCGAGACGCCGCCCGACAGCACCAGGATGTCGGCGTTCAGCCCGTGCATGATTTTTTCCTTGAGGGCGGCCGGATTGTCCTTCGCGATCCCGAGCAGGAACGGAACCCCGCCCGCCTCCTGCACCGCCGCGGCGATCCCCCAACTGTTCGAATTGATGATCTTCTCTTCGCTGAACCGCTCGTCCAGGTCGGCCAGCTCATCGCCGGTGGACAGAATCGCCACCCGCGGCCGCTGATAGACGAACACGAACGATTTGGCCAGGATCGCCAGCATCCCGGCCTCGCCGGGCCGGATTTGCGTGCCCTTGGCGATGATGCACTCGCCCTTTTTGACGTCTTCACCTTGCGAGCGGATGTTCGAGCCGCGCGGCTCCGGCTTAAAGACTTTGACGGAATCCGGGGTGTGCTCAGTGTCCTCGACCTTAAGAACGGTGTCCGCCCCCTTGGGCACCGGCGCGCCGGTCATGATCCGGATCGCCTGGCCGGGGCCGACGGTCTTTGTGGCCATCTTGCCGGCCGGCACGTCTTCGATCACCGTGAGCGTAACCGCCTTGCCGATGGCATGCTCCTGCTTGATGTCCTCATGCCGGACGGCGAAGCCGTCCATCGCGGAGTTGTCCCATGGCGGGTTGTCGCGCTGCGCGACGATGTCCTCGCCGAGCACGCGGCCCAGCACTTCGAGCAGGCCGATCTTCTCCAGCCCGAGCGGGTGCGCCGCGTCCAGCACGATTTTTTGCGCATCTTGAAGCGGTGTGAGCCCCTGCATGTTCGCAGCCATGCAGCGTCAGCCCTTGCGGGACGGCCCCATCTTGATCAGCGAGCCGCTCTTCTTGCAGAACGTTTCCACCTGGTTGGCGATGTCGTGGAAGGCCTGCGCCGTCACGGTGTCCGAGTTGAACAGCGCGTAGGGCTCGCCGGCATCGCTCTGCATGACCACGTCCGGATCGAGCGGGATGCGTCCCAAAAACGGCACGCCCATATCGTGCGCCGAGGCCTCCCCCCCACCCTTGCGGAACACTTCGATATGCTGGTGGCAGTGCGGGCAATCGAGGCCGCTCATGTTCTCCACGATGCCGATGATGGGCACCTGGCTGTCCCGGCAGAACGTGACCGACTTACGCGAATCCAGCAGCGCCACTTCCTGCGGCGTGGTGACGATCACCGCGCCGCTCACGTTGCCGATCAAATCAATGGTCGTCACCGATTCGTTGCCGGTGCCGGGCGGCAGGTCCACGAACAGGAAATTCAAATCCTGCCATTCCACCCCGCCGAGCAATTGATTGATGAATTCGTATTTATAAGCGTCGCGCCAGATGATGGGATCGTCGGAATTCTGGAGCAGGAACGACATGGACGCGATTTTCATATTGTAGGCCTGGAAGGGAATGATGCCGCCCGAGGTGCTGACTTTCAGCTTCTGGCCTTCGGCTCCGACCATCTTGGGAATGTTGGGACCGTGAATGTCCATGTCGCAGATGCCGAGGTGCCACCCCTTGAGCGCCAGGCTCACGGCCAGGTTCGTGGTGACCGTGCTCTTCCCCACCCCGCCCTTGTTGCTCATGACGAGGACTTTGTATTCGATGCGCTCGAGGCGTTTGGCGACCAGCCAGCGGCTGTGCCCCTCCTTGTCCTTCTGGCACGTCTCGTTCTCGTCGCAGATAGCGCAGGCCCACAGGTACGTGCAGACATCCCCGCTGCTTCCGCCCGCCGATTGCACCACTTTCAGTTCTTTGGCCATTCTTCTCCCCGCGTAAAAAATGAAACGTGAAAAGTGAACGGTGGATTCCTGGTCCCCCGCCCGTTCGACCTTTTACTTTTCACTTTTTACCTTTTACTTTCATTCACCCGCGGCGCCCCGACCCGGGCACACTCACGTAGGGATCATCCGTCGTCATCACCGGCTTGGCCGCCACCGGCATCTGCGCCGACGCGCCTGCCGTCGCTTCCTCCAAGCCCGGCGCCGGCTTCTTCTTGAAGAATCCTGCGCTGATGATGCCGACTTCATAAAAGACGTACATCGGCAGCGCCATCAAACACTGGTTGAACGGGTCCGGCGTAGGGGTCAGGATCGCCGCGACGATGAACGCGCCCAGGAACGCCCACTTCCGGTAGCGCTTCAGGAACGGCACGTCCACCCAGCCCAGCTTGGCCATCAGCGTGATCGCCAGCGGCACCTCGAAGATCAGCCCGAACACCATCAGGAACCAGAGCGCGAACCCGACGTATTGCGCGATGGAGAGCTGCGGGATGAACCCTGCGTTGACGCCGTAGGAAACTAGAAAATTCAATGCGAACGGAAGCACGAAAAAGAAGGAGAAGCCGATGCCCGAATAGAACGCGAGGGTGCTGAGCAGCACGAAGGGCCCCACGAAGCGCCGCTCCTGCGAGTGCAGGCCCGGCACAATGAACTGCCACGCCTCCCACAGCATATAGGGCGTCGCCAGCACGAACGCGAACAGCCCCGCCACCTTGACGTTCTGCCACAAGGCTTCGGCCGGCGCGAGAAAGACGAACGGCACGACCGGCAGATCGGTCGGGATCCATTGCAGATTGCCGGGAATGAACGCGTTCTGGAGGGGCACCCGCAGCCACTGCACCAGCACATCGGCGTAGAAGAACGTGCCGACGAAGACCGCCGCCACGACCAGCACCGCGCGGGTGAGCCGGGCCTGGAGCTCCACGAGGTGCTCCATGACCGGCATCTTCCTGTCTTCCAGCGGCGTGAAGACCGAATCCTGAAGCCACTTCTGGAAATCGTTCCAGTCAGACATATCGCAATGGAACAATCTGTTGATCTGTTGATCTGATGATTCGGCGATGTGAACTTATCTTCATTTCAACAGATCAACCAATCAACAAATTCTTTGATTTACTTCGGATTGACCGCCACGAACAGATTGTTGCCCTGGCGGCTCAGCAGCAGCACGACCATTTCTTCCTTCTTCACCTTCGCCGCCGCCTTCTTGTAGTCGTCCAGGCTCTTGACGACTTCTCGATTGATCTCCTGGATCACGTCGCCGCGCTGGAGGCCGGCCGCCTCCGCCGGGCTGCCCGCTTCGACGTGCTGGATCGCCACACCGGTGGTCTTCGGCGAGATGTTCAGTTGGCTCCGCATGGCCGCATCGAGCACCTGCACCTTGAGCGACGCCAGGACGTTGTCAGGCGGCTTCTCGGTGTCGGCCGGCGTGGTGGGCCCGGCCGGCTCGCGTTTCGCCAGCATCTCGTCCGACGGCCGCTCGCCGATCTTGACCGGGATCACCTGTTCCTTGCCGTCACGCAGCACCTTGATCCTGGCCGTGGTGCCCACGAGCGTCCGCGCCACCATGTTCCTCAACTGGCTGACGCTCTGAATCTCCTTGTCGTTGAACGCGACGACGACGTCGCCCCGCTTGACGCCGGCCGCATGGGAGGGCCCGTTCTCGTTCACCTCGCTGATGAGCACACCGCCCTTGCGCTGGTCCGGCAGCTTGAACGACTTGGCCAGGTCCTTCGTGACCTCCTGGATGGCGATGCCCATCCAGCCCCGCACCACCTTGCCGGTCTTCGTCAGCGCCTCGACGATGTCGAGTGCGATGCTGCTCGGGATGGCGAATCCGATGCCTTCTGACCCGCCGGTCCGGGAGAAAATCGCCGTGTTGATGCCGATGAGATCGCCGTTCGTATTGATCAGCGCGCCGCCCGAGTTGCCGGGATTGATGGCGGCGTCGGTCTGGATGAAGTCTTCATAGTCCGCGATGCCCACGTTGCCGCGGCCCAGCGCGCTGATGATGCCCAGCGTCACCGTGGAGCTCAAGCCGAACGGGCTGCCGATGGCCAGCACCACATCACCCACCTGAAGCTTGTCGTAATCGGCCCACTTGAGTGACGGCAGATTCTCCGCCTCGATCTTGACGACGGCAAGGTCGGTCTTGGGATCAGCCCCGATCAGCTTGGCCGCGAACTCCCGCTTGTCGCTCAACGTGACGGTGATCTGCGAGGCATTGTCCACCACGTGATTGTTGGTGACGATGTAGCCCTTGGTATCGATGATGACCCCGGACCCAGCGCTCTGCTCCGGCCGGCCCGGAGGCCCAGGAGGTGGCGGAATGGGCGGCCCCGGCTCCTCGCCGGGCGGCTCTTCGCCGGGCGGGCCGCCGAACGGACCGGGTGGGAGCGGCAGTTGGCGCCGGCCTCCGCGACGGCCTTCATTGCCCGTCACAGCGATATTCACCACCGCCGGCGTGACCTTTTTGACGATCTCCGCGAAACCCTGCGCAAAGGCGGGCGGCACCCCGGCTGCATCCGCGGACGGCGAGCTCACACTGCCGGCCACCAGCAGGCTGAGAGAGGCCAGCACGACGGCCGCTGTGAACGTGAACAGGCGGGTTCGTTCTTCACATCGCACGACTGACTGAAGCACCTTCAGCATAAAACTGCCCTCAAATTAAGTGGTTGGTAAGTGTTCGGTTGCCAGCGACAAACCGTTGCATTCTACACCATCCAACGCTTGCCTTCAAAGGCAAACTCCCTTCCCGAGGCCATCCGCGTGGCTTCAGGAAGGGAGTCCGTACACGCCTCGCACGCCGGAACCTGGTTGCATCCCGGCTCTGTGCTTATTCCTGCTTGGACGCGGCCCGTTCCGCCTCCAACCGCTCAATCCAGGCGTGTTGCAGGTTCGAGACAACCCGTTTGACGGCTTGGTTCATTGCAATGACCCGCAACGTGATCGGCGCCCCTTCGTAAGTCGGAGGAAACCACCGCCAGTTCGGCTCCGAAGGACGCAGCCAAACCACCGGGTACCACTGATTGATACCGGGGGCCGCCGGGCGATCCAGCGTGGCCCATCCGCGTCCTTCGGCATGGACCACGGTCTTGCCGGCTTTCACGTCCACCACGGCCGCTTCCACCAGCGACCAGTTGTCGCATCGAAAACCCGGCTGGCTGTGCGCCACCCAGGCGAGGAAGAGCGTCATAGGATATTCCACTTCCGTGCTCGACAGGACCACCGTCACCAGATAATCCACCCCGTGCCGTTTGCCCAATTCGGCCAGTTGCGCCTGGTCCCCGCCCGGTTGGATGCCCTCGTTCGGGATGATTTTCTCGATTGCGAACGGCGTGATGCGCGACATCTCCGCTTGCAGGGTCTCGGCCACGCGATAGACGGCTTCGTCCGGCAGGGCCGGAGCCGCATCAGGCGCGGCGGTGTCTGAAATCACGACGAGGCCGGCCCGAATCGGACGCTGCGCCGGCAGCGAAGCGACGACCTGGCCGCTCACCGCCTCCTGGCCGATGTAGCTGGCCAGCCGGCTGGGCGGGGCCGCCGACGCGCAGGCGGCCAGCACTAGAGCGCCCAACAGAAGGCCGGTCTGTGTAACGGGGCGGTTCATGGCTCTTTCTTATACGTTCGCCCGCCGGCGCCGGATTGTCAAGCCTCCGCTCCTTGCATTCCCCACCCGGCTTCGTTAGGCTGCCGCAACCTCGGAGTTGGCGTGACCATCACCGATCCCGGCAAGCCCATCCAATTGTCCGTCGTCATCCCGGCTTACAACGAGGCCCGCCGTATCGTTCCCTATCTGGAGGCCATCACCGCCTATCTTGGCCGGCGCGGCCTGTCCTACGAGCTCCTCGTGGTGGACGACGGGAGCCGGGACGACACCGCCGCCCTGGTTGAACGGGCCGACGCGCGGCTGATCCGGCTCCCCCGCAATACCGGCAAGGGCGCCGCCGTGCGGGCCGGCATGCAGGCCGCGCGGGGGGCACTCCGGCTGTTTGCCGATGCGGACGGCGCGACGCCGATCCAGGAATTGGAGCGGCTGGAGGCGGCCATCAACGACGGAGCCGATCTCGCGATCGGCTCCCGCACACTGGCGTCACGCGACAACCGGTACCAGGTCAAGGCCCGCCTGCACCGCACCCTGCTGGGAAACCTGTTCAATCGGATCGTGCGTGCGCTGGGCATCCAGCATATTCACGACACGCAGTGCGGTTTCAAGCTGTTCCGCCGGGCCGTTGCGCAGGACCTGTTTTCCGTGGCCTGCATCAACGGCTACGGCTTCGATCTGGAAATGCTCTACATCGCCCGGCGGCGGGGCTATCGCATTGCCGAAGTGCCCATCAACTGGACCGACCAGCCTGGTTCCAAGGTGCGGGTGCTCCGCGACGGGCTGGCGATGTTGCGCGAGATGCTGGCCGTGCGGCGGAACGACGCGGCGGGACTCTATGCCGCCCGGCAATGAGGGGACGAGCTGGCAGCCCAGTCTCCCTTCGTGCTCGCGCAACGCGCGGCCTCGGAAGGCCCTCGTTGGACGCGCGCAGTTGAAGGGAGACTGGGCCGCCGCTCAGGGAAGGGAGCGTCACCGATAAATATAAAAATAGAAAAGCGACAGGCCGCTTCCAGGCCTGTCGCTTTTAACGCTTCGCCACATATAGCGGGCTACTACGGTGGTGACTGTCCTCAAAACCTTGCTAGCCCAATCTCTTAAGATCTGCTTGAAGGAGGCTCTTCTTGCACAACTTTTTTGTTTTGGTGGTACCACTCTTCGTGGGCCAAATTGACTCTCTCAAGACGGTCTATAAGATCATCTATTCGCGTGTTGAGTGGTCTCGCTTCGGGGCTAGGGGCAAGGAATCTCTCGTAATAATCTTTAACAGCGGCCAGCACAAACAAGCAGATCGGGGCAAGAATCCGCGTGTCAACTGGCGAATCCTTGAATTTTGCCGCAAATCCTCCCGGTTTAACTTCCAAGTGATGAAGTGCTAAATCAGCCCACGTTCCATGAATCGCATGAGAGGGAATCCGCTGAACTGCCGCATATAGTTTCTCGATACCCAACGCCTTGAGCCGATCTCGCATTGTGCCGCCCCATTCAACGTGCTTTCGGTTTACCTCTTCGATTTTGACTCCTGAGATTTTGCAGAGCCGTTCTATCGAAGCGAGCATTCGTGCTTCAACCGGCAGGGTTTCGCCTTTTCGTTTTTCAATGTTCTCTTTAATCATGTCATACATTTCCCCTTCGGGGCCTAAGGAAACTTTGACATATTGATTAAATAACGAATCGTCATTTTTTAGAATGAGATATCGGACATTGATTGCTGATTCTCCAATGCAGCGTAAGAGTGCAAGAATTACCTCACCTAGATCGTCGCCATGCGAGAGTATTGCCAAGGTTGCCCTCATGAATTTTACAATTCGAACAAGAAGACCGACGCAGATAGCCTGATTCCTGTTAAACTTCAATTCTGCAGGCTCTTCATAGCTTACAAGGGAGCTTGCACAGACAATCAGGACGCCAGCAGTTTCTTTGTACAATTCGAACGCTAATTTATCTAATTCCAAACCTCCGGTTTTAGTTTTATCAGCAAGTGTAGCGGCAGGGACATCGATCCGCGCGGGAAACATTCCATGAATTTCGCTTTTCTCCTCTCTATCCTTCTCCTCCTGACTTAGCCTCTCCTGCTCCATCCACGCTGTTGCCTTTGCTAAGGATAGAACTATCGGCTGAACAGTCTCTAATATCGGGGAACCTTTATCATCGAACTTAACTGCATTCATTGCGGTGGTAATTTTTTCTTTTAGGTGAGATGCCAGAGTTACTTTTCCCTCCCGCATGTGCTGAAAAAGTAGCTTAACTGCAAGCTTAATGAACTCTTGCTCACTGTTCTGCTCTCTATCAGACGGCATCTTCTTCGAGAAGAAAAACTGGGACATTCACTATTTCGGCTGGAAACAGGCTACGCTTTCGTAGGAATTGCGTCAATATTGCAGAGGGGGCAGGCCCTTCGACAGGCTCAGGGCAAGCAAGGCTGGAGGCACTTTGCTGGAGGAGCGATCGAAGAAGCGGGCAATCTTTCGAGGGCAATAACTACCGGAGGAGCCTCAATGGAGACAATGTCCCGGTTTTTCTCCCTAGAGCCCCAACCAGAAACGAAGCGCCCGTTCCAAGTCGGCGCGGTCGGGGTCCGACAGTCGCCCCAGACGTCTGATCAGAT
>Ga0247727_10004148_pt1 | contig 31065 bp, 25 predicted proteins | sample WisWelCaveWW1625_FD_202498 | JGI IMG/M metagenome (GOLD analysis project Ga0247727, IMG submission 202498) | Biofilm microbial communities from Wishing Well Cave, Virginia, United States - WW16-25 | ecosystem: Environmental > Aquatic > Deep subsurface > Groundwater > Cave microbial mat | place... | reverse complement strand
AGCGATGCCACGACTCCCAGCGTCGCCGATTGATAGGACGCGGCGTCGGCGCCGCCGAGGCCGCCGACCAGGGTATCCCCACCCGTCCCACCGATCAGGACGTCGTTGCCCGCCCCGCCGTCGAGGCTGTCGCCGCCGCCCAGACCGGAGAGGGTATTGACGAAGCCATCGCCGACGAGCGTGTCGGCAAGGTTCGAGCCGGTCAGGTTCTCGATGCCGCTGTAGGTGTCAGCCTGCGCATCGTTGGTGTTGGTCCCGGGCGCAAGCAGCGATGCCACGACTCCCAGCGTCGCCGATTGATAGGACGCGGCGTCGGCGCCGCCGAGGCCGCCGACCAGGGTATCCCCACCCGCTCCGCCGATCAGGACGTCGTTGCCCGCCCCGCCGTCGAGGCTGTCGTTGCCGCCCAGACCGGAGAGGGCATTGACGAGCCCATCGCCGACGAGCGTGTCGGCAAGGTTCGAGCCGGTCAGGTTCTCGATGCCGCTGTAGGTGTCACCCTGTGCGTCGTTGGTGTTGATCCCGGGCGCAAGCAGCGATGCCATGACACCCAGCGTCGCCGATTGATAGGACGCGGCGTCGGCGCCGCCGAGGCCGCCGACCAGGGTATCCGCACCCGTCCCACCGATCAGGACGTCGTTGCCCGCCCCGCCGTCGAGGCTGTCGTCGTCAAGGCCGCCGTCGATGCTGTCGTCGCCGCCCAGCCCGAAGATCGTATCCGCTCCGCCGAGGCCGTCGATCGCATCGCGCACCGAGACGCCGCGGATAGCGTCGGCCGTGGCAAATCCGGTCTGCGTCAGGGCCTGCGTGCCCGTATCGAACGACCACGACGCCACCTGCGTCCCGTCGCTTCCCGCGCCGCCGTACACGGCCTCCACGGCTGCGATGTCGAGCGCCGTCAGGTGGCCAGACCCACCGCCGAGCGTGCTCATGATGGTCAGGCTCGGATCGTCAGAGGCGAGCACCTCATCGTGCAGGGTGGTCGGCGACCAGACCTCCTCGGTTGGATGCTTGAAGCCCAGCGCGTGGCCGATCTCGTGCAGCACCGTCTCGTAGACCAGGTCGCCCCCGCTCAGGAAGTCGCTGTTCATGAAGACGTCGCCGGAGGCATCCCAGTCGTCGAAGAAGTAAGGGAAACTCGCGCCGTCCCAGTCGCCGAACGGATAGAATGCGAAGCCGCCGGCGCCGTCGTAGGGACTGCTCGAGAAATCGTAGAGGCCGAAGTTGATTTGGCCCTGCCCCGGCGCGACTTCGATGAAAACGATGCCGCTCGCGTCTCCCCATTCCGCCAGAGCCTCCTCCGCCTGGACCTGCTGGGCGGCCGTGAAGGACTGGAAGGTCGCAACCGAGGTCGCCCCAAGGATTGCCGCGTGCGAGGAGGGGGCCGAGGTTGGAAACGAGTAGGTGACGAAGACGGGTCGGTTGGTGACCTCGATGCCCGTCCAGTAGGAGCCGGAGAGCAGCGCCGTATGATCTGTCACAATCGGCATCGGCTACCGTCCGCAACAATTGCAGGTTTCGCGTCGCATTGAATGCCACAAGTGTCTGCCACCACCTGCGTTCCAGATCAAGGTCGGGACGCCACAGCGGTGCACGGCAATGGCCGCAATGGCACCTCCGTGGAACTTCGGGTCAGGCGCGGTCAGAGAAGGCTGAAATAAGCAGCTATTGGGTGCTGGCGCCCGGTATCTGCGATCCGCTGGCGGCGCGCCGCAGCCTACGCCCCTTCCTTGCCGCGCAGGATGTCGCGTGCGGCATCGAGCTTGGCGGCGATGACATGATCGGAGCCGTTCAGGCCCTTCTGCCGCCGCCGGGTTTCCTTGTCGAGGGCGGCGTCGATCTCCGTCTCGCTCGCATCGGGTTGCAATCCAAAGGTCCGCAGCGCCTGCTCGCGCGTCATCGGCGCGGCGTTGCCGTCTTTGTCGGATTTGTGGTCGGATGTGGGACCGGATTTGGACTTCTCGCCTGCCGGCGCATCATCGTTGGCCGGCTTGGTGGGCCCGCGCTTCAAGACCTTGCCGAGCGTCTGCGGCAGGCCGGCCGACGCCGCGCCGATGCGCGCTTTCAGCTGGCCGACGTCGATGCTCTTCGCATCGGCCAGGCGCGCCTTCCACTTGTCGGCGCCGAGGTTCTTCCACAGATGCACCTCGGTGTCGTTCTTGCGCATGATCGTGTACTGCTGCAGCAGCGACAGCACGTTGTTCCACGCCCAGTAGATCACCAGGCCCGAGGGGAACGACGCCAGCATGAAGGTGAAGATCACCGGCATCCAGTTGAAGATCTTCTGCTGCACGGGATCGGGCTGTTGCGGGTTCAGCTGCATCTGCACCCACATCGTCGCCCCCATGATGAGCGGCCACGCGCCCACCATCAGGAACTCCGGTACGTGATAGGGCAGCAGCCCGAACAGGTTGAAGAGCGACGTCGGATCGGGCGCGGAGAGGTCCTTGATCCATCCGAAGAACGGCGTATGGCGCATGTCGATGGTGACGAACAGCACCTTGTAGAGCGCGAAGAACACCGGGATCTGCAGCAGAATCGGCAGACAGCCCGACATCGGATTGATCTTCTGGTTCTTGTATAGCGCCATCAGCTCCTGCTGCTGCTTGGCGCGATCGTCCTTGAAGCGGTCGCGGATCTTCTCCATCTCCGGCTGCAGCTTCTTCATCTTGGCCATCGACTCGTAGCTCTTGTTGGCCAGCGGGAAGAACGCGGCTTTCACGAGCACGGTGGTGGCGAGGATGGCGAGGCCATAGTTGCCGAGCAGCTGCGAGAGCCAGTGCAGCAGCTTGAACAGCGGCTTGGTGATGAAATAGAACCAGCCCCAATCGATCAGCAGGTCGAACTGCTTGGTGCCGAGTTTCTCGCCGTAGGCCTCGATCAGGGTCATCTGCTTGGCGCCGGCGAACAGGTTGCCGGCGACGGTGCGCTTGGCGCCGGGGGGCACGGCAACCGCCGCGGCCAGATAGTCGGTCTGGAAGTACTCCTTGCCCTCGCGCTTGGTGCCGCCGAGGGTCGCCTCGTAGGCGGTCTTCTGATCGGGGATGAGCGCTGCGGCCCAGTACTTGTCCGTGATGCCCATCCAGCCGGCGGTCTGCTTGAACGTCTTGGAGCCGCCCTCCTTGAGCGCATCGTAGTAGGTGAGCTCCTGCAGGCCGGCCTCGCCCAGCACGCCGATCAGGCCCTCGTGCAGGATGTAGAAGCCCTCGACCTTGGGGGTGCCGTGGCGCGAGATGAGCGCGAACGCGTGCAGCGACACCTCGCCCGTGCTCTTGTTCTCGACCTCGTCGGTTACCGTGAACATGTAGTCCGCATCGACCGCAATCGTGCGGCGGAAGCTCAGTCCCTGCCCGTTGTCCCACGCCAGGATGACCGGTGAGGACGGCGTCAGCGCGCCGGGCTTCTCCGCCCGCCAGACCGTATCGCGGCCCGGCACGGGCTGCGTCATGCCGGCGGCGGCGACCCAGCCGTATTCGGCGTAGTAGGGGTGCGGGGCGCCCGACGGCGAGAACAGCACCACGTTGGGGCTCTTGGGGTCGACCGTCTCGCGATATTTGGCCAGCACCAGATCGTCGATCCGGCCGCCCCTGAGCGCAATCGAGCCCTTGAGGCTCGGCGTGTCGATGGCAATGCGTTCGCCATCCTTCAGGGCCGCCTCGCGGGTCGCTGCCGGCGCGACAGGCACGGAGGATGGCGCGCGGGTGCCCGGCTGCGGTGCCGTCGTCGGCGCCGCGCCGGGAGTGGCCTTCGGCGCCCCCGGCTGCTCCTTGACCTGGGCCTGGGCCTGCTCCTGCTGGATGCGCTGGCGGCGCTCCTGCTCCTCTTTCAGCTTGGGCCCGGCATAGAAGACCTGCCAACCCAGCAGCACGGCCACCGAAAGCACGATGGCGAGCAGGAGGTTCTTTTGGCTTTCCTTATCGTACATGAGCGTCTCGAATGAGCATTTAGCGAGATCTGTCCTGTGCGGCTCTGCCGGCTTCTTTCGCCCGCCTCGCCTGTGCGCCCGGCCGGTGCACGCGCTCCAGGGCCTTCACGAGGTCCGATACCAGCGCGTCGAAGTCGGACGTGAGCGCGGGCCGGCGCGCGATCACGACATAATCGAAGTCGCGCCTGGCGTGCTGCATCGCCACGTCCGTCACCGCTGCCTTCAGGCGCCGCTTGATACGATTGCGCTCCACCGCCTTGCCGACCTGCCGCGTGACCGTGAAGCCGAAGCGCGGCGCATCGGTTGTCTCCGCCTCCGCCTCGCCGTCCCGCACTTTGGCCTCCAACACGAACGCGGGCACTGCCCATCGGGCGCCCTTGCGCAAGCGCAGGAATTCGGACCGCCGCTTCAGGGTCGTCACGCGTGGGGCGGCGCCTTTTACTCCACCCGCCTGTGCCTTTGTCATGCGCTAGCCACCGGCCCGAGCACCGCTCAGGCGGACAGGCGCGCGCGGCCCTTCGCGCGCCGCCGCGCCACCACCCTGCGGCCGCCGGTGGTCGCCATCCGCTTGCGGAAGCCGTGGCGGCGCTTGCGCACGAGCTTGCTCGGCTGGTAGGTCCGTTTCACGTCCGTCTCCGTTCTGTCCGCGCTCCCGACACAGGAGCAACTCCAACACCCGCAGACGCCATTTGCAGGGGCCCTGCTCTAGGCGCGCGGGGGCCTGGCCTGAAGTTGGTCGGAGGTCGCCGCGCTTATAGGGGCTCGGGCCGGGACAAGTCAATGCGATGCGAGAAATCTGTAAAAACCCAGGAAATCTATCAAATCTTCTCGCTTTCTCTCACGTGTGCTTGACACGCGGACCAAATAGGGCTGCCAACACTTATTGTGCTCGGGGTCCCGGTCATGCCGACCGGAATCCACCTTCGGATCGAGATGCGATGCACGAGAAGGAGCCGGCGAACGATCTGCCCGGTTGCGAGCAGGGCTTGGCCGGTCGACCCCGGCTCGGCACGGTGCTCGGGGCGTCCAGTCTTGGCCCGTTACATTTTACTCTGAAACTGTTCAAGCGGTTCGGACCGGTGGCCGCGATCGCCGTGGTCATGGCGGTCGTGTTCATGCTCGGATGGCACCGCGAGGTCACGCTCGAGAACATCGTGGCGTTGCGCGATCGCTTCCATCATGTGCTGGCCGGTCACCGCGTGCTTGCCGTCCTCGTCTACATCCTCGTCTACGTCTGCGCGGCGGCCCTCTCGCTTCCTGGCGGACTGGTCCTCACTGCCACCGGAGGACTGCTGTTTGGCTGGTTCCTGGGCGGACTGGCCGCGGTCGTGGGCGCCACCCTCGGCGCCACCGCCCTCTTCCTGATCGCGCGCAGCGCGCTCGGCGACGCCCTCTCTGCCCGCGCTGCCCCCTGGATGGCCAAGCTGCGCGAGGGCTTCAAGGACGAGGCGTTGAGCTATCTCTTGTTTCTGCGGTTAGTGCCGGCATTTCCGTTCTGGTTCGTGAATATCGCGCCGGCCATTCTCGGAGTGCCGCTCAAGACCTACGTTGTCGCCACGTTCTTCGGTATCATTCCCGCTACGTTCGCCTTTGCGGCTGCCGGTGCCGGCCTGGACAGCGTCATCGTGGCGGCACAGGCTGAATTCATGGCATGCGTGGCGCAGAAGGGCCCCGAAGCCTGTAAGCTGACCATCAATACGAGCTCGCTCGTCACCAAGGAGCTGGTGTTGGCCCTCCTGCTGCTCGGTTTTGTCGCCCTCATCCCGATCGCTTTGAAGAGATGGAGAAACGGCCATGCAGCAGCCAAATGACCGAGCGGGTGGTCTGATGCGTGCCGATGCCGGCAGCGAGCCGGCACGGAGCAACCTGCCGGCCAAGGGCGGGACGCTGACGACGCCGGCGGTCGTTACAGCGAGCGGCGAGCTGCGGGTCGATCTGTGCGTGATCGGCGGCGGCTCGGGCGGGCTGTCGGTGGCGGCCGCCGCCGCCCAGCTCGGTGTGCCCGTTGCCCTGGTCGAGAAGCACAAGATGGGCGGGGACTGCCTGAACTACGGCTGCGTCCCCTCCAAGGCGCTGATCGCCAGCGCCCGCCGGGCCCACCTGATGCGCAACTCGGCGCGTTTCGGCATCGTGCCGGTCAACCCGACCATGAGCTACAAGGGCGTGCACGATCACATCCACGGCGTCATCGCCGCCATCGCCCCCAACGACTCGGTGGAGCGATTCACCGGCCTCGGCGTCAAGGTGATCAAGGCCTCGGCGCAGTTCATCAGCCGCGACACGGTGCTGGCCGGCGATCAGCGCATCAAGGCGCGCCGCTTCGTCATTGCGACCGGCTCATCCCCTGCCATCCCGCCTATTCCGGGCCTCTCCGGCGTGCCCTATTTCACCAACGAGACCATCTTCGACAACCGCGAGCAGATCGACCACCTCATCATCATCGGCGGCGGCCCGATCGGCCTGGAGCTGGCGCAGGCCTATCTGCGCCTCGGCAGCCGCGTCACCGTGCTCGAAGCGCTGAAGGCGCTGGGCAAGGACGACCCGGAAATGTCGGAGGTCGTGCTCGCTCGCCTGCGCGCCGAGGGCGTCGAGATCCGCGAGGGCGCGCTGGTGGAGCGCGTGTCCGGCGGCACCCGGCTGATTGATGTTCACATCTCCGAGGACGGCGTGCGGGGGGTGGTGCAGGGCAGTGCCCTGCTGTTGGCCACGGGGCGCGCTCCCAACGTTGCCGGCCTCAACCTGGAGGCGGCCAGCATCAAGTACGACAAGCGCGGCATCCAGGTGAACAAAGGCCTCCAGACCTCGAACTCCAAGGTCTATGCCATTGGCGACGTCATCGGCGGGGCGCAATTCACCCACGTGGCCAACTACCACGCCGGCATCGTCCTGCGCCGCGCGCTGTTCCGCCTGCCGGCAACGGTCGACAGCGACATCATTCCGTGGGTCACGTTCACCGACCCGGAGCTGGCGCACGTCGGCCTGACCGAGGACACGGCCCGCAAGCGTTTCGGGCGCGTCAGGGTGTTCCGCTGGCCCTATCACGAGAACGACCGGGCCCACACCGAGCGGACGACGGAAGGTTTCGTCAAAGTCGTGACCAACGCCAAGGGTAGGATTCTCGGCGCCAGCATCGTCGGCGAGCATGCCGGCGAGCTGATCCAGATGTGGTCGCTGGCCGTATCCCAGGGGCTCAACATCAAGGCCATGACGCAATGGATATCGCCATATCCGACGTTTTCCGAGATCAACCGGCGGGTTGCATACGGCTATTATGCAACGTCTGCCGCTAGCCCGCTGGTCCGCAAAGTGGTCGGCTGGCTATCGAAGCTCGGATGAGCCGGCAGGAGACGAGCGAGACACGCGCGTGCCACGCGACAGCATCGGTGAGGCCCTGGCTTGGCCCGGCAGGCTGTGGGAACGGGTCAGGACAGCCCGTTTGCCGCTGACGGCGAAAGCCGAACGGCGCGGGTTCGGGCTGTCCGCCAAGCTGCTGCTTCTCACCTTGACGTTCGTGATGCTGGCCGAGGTGCTCATCTTCGTCCCCTCGGTCGCCAATTTCCGCATCACCTGGCTGACCGACCGGCTCACCGCCGCCCAGCTCGCTGCGCTGGCGGCGGAGGCGGTGCCGGGCGGCGTGGTGCCCGACCCGCTGCGCGTGGAGCTGCTGCGTACGGCCCAGGTGCGCGCCGTGGCGCTCAAGCGCAACAACGAGCGCCGGCTGGTGCTGCCGCCCGACATGGTCTCCGAGATCGACGACACCTTCGATTTTCGCGCCAGCTCGCGCTCCAGGGGCGTGGGCAACGAGCTCGGCCTGCGCCTGCGGCTGATCTGGGAGGCGCTCAACGTGTTCTCGGCGAAGGAAGGCCGCGTCATCAGGGTGATCGGCGAGCCTGGCATGGGCGCCGGCGACTTCATCGAGGTGGTGCTGCCCGAAGCGCCCTTGAAGGCCGCCATGATCCGCTACGGCCTCAACGTGCTGGGGCTCTCCGTGATCATCTCGATGATCACCGCGGCGCTGGTCTATTTCGCGCTCAACGGCCTGCTCGTGCAGCCGATGATGCGCATTACCCGCAACATGCTGCGCTTCAGCGAGAATCCAGAGGACGCGAGCCGCATCATCACCCCCTCGCAGCGCCACGACGAGGTCGGCACCGCCGAGCGCGAGCTCGCCCACATGCAGGAGCAGTTGACGCAAACCCTGCAGCAGAAGAACCGCCTCGCCGCTCTCGGCCTGGCCGTCAGCAAGATCAGCCACGATCTGCGCAACATGCTGGCCAACGCGCAGCTGCTCTCGGACCGGTTGAGCAGCCTGCCCGATCCGGCCGTGCAGCGCTTCGCGCCCAAGCTGATCGCCTCGCTGGGGCGCGCCATTGCGCTGTGCGAAAGCACGCTGCAGTTCGGCCGCGCCGAGGAGACGGCGCCGCGGCGCGAGCTGGTGTCGCTGCGGATCCTGGTGGCGGAGGTGGGCGACGGCCTGGGTCTGCCGCGCGAGGGCATGATCGACTGGAGCGTCGAGATGGAGGACGGGCTGCAGATCGACGCCGACCGCGACCAGCTGTATCGCGTGCTGAGCAACCTGGCCCGCAACGCCCTGCAGGCCCTCGAGCAGCAGGACGTCGTGAAGGGACATATCCGCATCATCGGCCGCCGCAACGGCAGGCGCGTCAGCATCGAGGTGAGCGACGACGGACCGGGCGTCCCCGACAAGGCGCGCGCCAATCTGTTCAAGGCGTTCCAGGGGTCGGCTCGCAAGGGCGGCACGGGCCTCGGGCTCGCCGTCGCCTACGAGCTGGTCGCCGCCCATGGCGGCATCATCCGCCTGCACGACACGGCAAGGGGCGCAGCATTCGAGCTCGAGATCCCGGATCGGGGCGCCTGATGGACGTGCGGGAGTCCGAGCAACCCGTCTACGACCTGGCGATCATCGGCGGCGGCATCAACGGCTGCGGCATCGCCCGCGATGCTGCGGGTCGCGGGCTCTCTGTCTTCCTGTGCGAGCGGGACGATCTTGCCAGCGGCACCTCCTCGCGCTCGACCAAGCTGATCCACGGTGGCCTGCGCTACCTGGAGCAACTCGACGTCCGTCTGGTGCGCGAGGCGCTGATCGAGCGCGAGGTGCTGTGGGGAATCGCGCCGCACGTGGTGCGGCCGCTACGGTTCGTGCTGCCGCATCAGGAGGGCTTGCGTCCGGCCTGGATGCTGCGGTTCGGGCTGTTCTTGTACGACCATCTGGGCGGCAGGCGCCGCCTGCCGGGCACCACCACCCTCGATCTTGCCACCGACGCTGCCGGCCGGCCGCTCGCGCCCGGCGTGTTCACCACCGGCTTCGAATACTCCGATTGCTGGGTCGACGACGCGCGCCTCGTCGTGCTCAACGCCCGCGATGCCGCCGACCGCGGCGCCGTGATCCGCACACGCATCCGCGCGCTCGCCGCCACGCGTGGCACAGACGGCTGGCAGCTGTCGATCTCTGCTGCCGATGGCGGCGAGCCGGAGGCGATCGCCGCGCGGGTGCTCGTCAATGCCGCCGGGCCGTGGGTGCAGGAGGTCGCCGCCGCGGGTCTCGGCCTCGAGACGCGCGGCCGTGTCCGCCTGGTGCAGGGCTCGCACATCATCGTGCCCCGATTGTTCGAGCACGATCGCGCCTACATCTTCCAGAACCCCGATGGGCGCATCGTCTTCGCCATCCCCTACGAGGGCGACTTCACCCTGATCGGCACCACCGATCGCGACTACCAGGGCGATCCGGCCCTGGTGTCCGCCACCGCGGAGGAGATCGCCTACCTGTGCGAGGCCGCCAGCGCCTGTTTTGCTCGACCCGTGCAGCCGGAAGACGTGGTGGGGACCTATTCGGGCGTGCGCCCGCTGTACGACGACGGCGCCAGCGAAGCCAAAGCCGCCTCGCGTGACTACGTCCTGGAGCTCGATGAGAAGCCGGGCGCGCCGCCGTTGCTCTCGATCATCGGCGGCAAGATTACCACCTACCGCCGCTTGGCGGAGGCGGCGCTCGACCGCCTCTCCGGCCACCTCCCGGTGCGCCAGGGGCTGGCCGCGGGCTGGACCGGCACCACGCCGCTGCCGGGCGGCGAGTTCGAGCCGGCCGAGCTGCCGTTGCTGGTCGCCCGCCTGTCACGCAGCTTCCCGTTTCTCGACGACGCGCATGCGCTGCGGCTGGTGCGCGCCTACGGCACACGCGCGGCACGCGTGCTCGGCAAGGCGAAATCGGTCGCTGGGCTCGGCCGGCCGTTCGGCGCCACCCTGACCGAGGCGGAGGTGCGCTACCTGATCGAGAGCGAGTGGGCCCGGAGCGCCGACGACGTACTGTGGCGCCGGTCCAAGCTCGGCCTGCGCTTCTCGCCATCGGAAGTGGCCGGGCTTGAAACTTGGATGCGCGAGGCGGCCTCGCAGCAGCAGGCCGTGAGCTAACGGGCGCCTCGACAGCCGCCGTCGCGGGAGTGTCCGAATTCAGCGCTCCGCGGTGTTCGAATTAAACTGCCGGCATCGATCGAAAGCGGAGGCTATTCTGCGAGCGGAAATGTGCGGCTAAACTCGAGAGCGCTGCCTGCGGACACAATGAGCGAGAGGATTTGACATGGAACGGGGGTGGAGGCTGCTTCTGGTGGCCGTCGCATTGTCTGCGACCGGCTGTGGTGATGCCGCTCCGAAGGGAGCGGAAGTCCGGCCTGTCCGCACAATCGTGGTCGAGCCCAGGCCGATCGACGACGATCGCAGCGCCGTGGGTGAGGTTCGCCCCCGTTACGAAGCCGATCTCGGCTTCCGCGTGGCCGGCAAGGTCGTCTCGCGTACGGTCGATGTCGGCGTCTCGGTCAAGAAGGGCGACCTGCTGGCTCGGCTCGACGAGCAGGACTACCGCAACAAGCTCAAATCCGCGGAAGCCGACATCATGGCGGCGGAGGCTGTCTTGACCGAGGCCAAGGGCGCGGAGGATCGCCTGCGGCAGCTGCTGGCGACGGGCACGACAACGCGCGCGAACTACGATGCCGCCGTCAAGAACCTGCGCTCCGCAGAGGCCAAGCTCGATTCGGCCAAGGCTGCACTCGAACTCGGCAGGGACCAGCTCAGCTATGCCGAGTTGCGCGCCGACGTCGACGGGATCGTCACCGCCGTCGGCGCCGAGTCCGGCCAGGTCGTCAACGTCGGGCAGATGATCGTTCGTCTGGCCCGGCCCAACGACAAGGACGCCGTCTTCGCCATCGCCGAGTCGGCCTTCAGGGAGCGGCCGGCGCAGCCCCCGGAAATCGTCGTATCGCTGTTGAGCAACCCGAACATGTCGACCGATGCCGTCGTACGCGAGATTTCCCCGGTCGCCGATCCCGCGACCCGCACCTATCAGGTGAAGGCGACGCTCAAGAACCCGCCCGATCAGATGCGCTTTGGCAGCAGCGTGCTCGGCCGGCTGAAGGGGTCGACGGCGCCGGTGATCGTGCTGCCGGGCAGCGCGCTGTTCGAGAAGGGCGGACAGCCCGCGGTCTGGCTCGTCGATCCTGCCAAGGGCTCGGTCGCCCTGCGGGCCGTCGTGGTGGTCCGCTACGAGACCGATCGGGTCATCGTCGGCGACGGGCTGGCGAAAGGCGACATCGTCGTCACCGCCGGGGTCAACCGGCTGCGCGAAAACCAGCAGGTGCGGCTCGCAGAAGGAGCCGCCAAGTGACGAGTTTCAATCTTTCGGACTGGGCGCTCCGCCACAAGAGCTTCGTCGTCTACCTCATGCTGGCGGCGGCGATTGCCGGCTTCTACACCTACCGGCAGCTCGGCCGCGAGGAGGATCCGCCCTTCACCATCAAGACCATGGTGATCAAGACGCTGTGGCCCGGCGCCACCGCCAATGAAACCTTGAGCCAGATCACCGATCGCATCGAAAAGAAGCTCGAGGAGGTGCCGCACCTCGATTTCGTGCGCAGCTACACCAAGCCCGGCGAATCCGTGGTGTTCGTCAACCTGAAGGACAGCGTGCGTGCAGCCGAGGTTCCAGACCTGTGGTACCAGGTGCGCAAGAAGACCAACGACATCCGCCACAACCTGCCTGCCGGGATCGTCGGGCCTTTCTTCAACGACGAGTTCGGCGACACCTATTCGATCATCTACGCACTGACGTCGGACGGCTTCACGCAACGCGAGCTGCGCGACCACGCCGAGCGCGTGCGCGCCGAGCTGTTGCGCGTGCGCGATGTCGCCAAGGTGGAGCTGATCGGCGTGCAGGACGAGAAGATCTATCTCGAGTTCTCCACCCAGCAGATCGCGGCGCTCGGCATCGACATCAACACCCTCGTGCAGACCCTGCAGGCCCAGAACGCGGTGACGCCCAGCGGCATCGTCGACGCCGGGCCCGAGCGCATCGCCATCAGGGTGTCGGGCGGGTTCGCCTCGGAAGCGAGCCTGAAAGCCATCAGCTTCCGCTCCAACAACCGCTTCTTCAGGCTGAGCGACATCGTCACGGTCAGGCGCGGCTATGTTGACCCGCCCCAGCCGATGTTCCGCTTCAGCGGCGAGCAGGCCATCGGACTGGCGATCTCGATGGCATCGGGCGGCGACGCACTGGTATTGGGAAAGAGCATCAAGGAACGCGTGGCGCAACTCGTCGTCGACCTCCCCGTCGGCGTCGACATGCACCTCGTCGCCGACCAGCCGCACGTGGTCGAAGAGGCGGTCGGCGAGTTCACAAGGAGCCTGATGGAGGCCATCGCCATCGTGCTGGCGGTGAGCTTCCTGGCGCTCGGCTGGCGGCCGGGCATCGTGGTCGCCGTCGCAATTCCTCTGGTCCTGGCGGTGACCTTCGTACTGATGAAGCTCTTCGGCATCTCCCTGCAGCGCATCTCGCTCGGCGCGCTCATCATCGCGCTGGGCCTCCTCGTCGACGACGCCATGATCGCGGTCGAGATGATGATCACCAAGCTCGAGGAGGGCTACGACAAGATCAAAGCCGCGACCTACGCCTACACCTCCACGGCGTTCCCCATGCTGACCGGAACGCTGGTGACGGTCGCCGGCTTCGTGCCGGTCGGCTTCGCCCAGAGCGGCGCCGGCGAGTACTGCTTCACCCTGTTTGCCGTCGTCGCCATCGCGCTGGTCGTGTCCTGGATTGTCGCCGTGCTGTTCACGCCGCTGACCGGCGTTTTCATCCTGCCCGACAGAATCGCCGGTCGCGGCAAGCACGGGGCCTCGGGCTTCTCGCGCTGGTTCCACGATGCGCTGGATTTCTCGTTGCGCAACAAGGCGCTCGTCCTGTCGGCCACCGCCGGCCTGTTCGTGCTGTCGCTGTTTGGCATGCGGTTCGTGCAGCAGCAGTTCTTTCCCGCCTCCGACCGGCCCGAGCTGCTCGTCAACCTGACCCTGCCGCAAAGCGCCTCGCTCAGGGCCACCCAAGAGGTCGTCGACCGCGTCGAGAAGCTGCTCAAGGCCGATGCCGATATCGATCGTTGGAGCTTCTACGTCGGCCAGGGCGCCATCCGCTTCTACCTGCCGCTCGATGCGCAGCTCGCCAACGACTTCTTCGCCCAGGCGGTCGTCGTCACCAAGGGCTTCAAGCAGCGGGCCGACGTGCAGGCACGGCTCGAGCGGTCGCTTGCCAGCGGCTTCGACAACGTCATGGCGCGCGTGAGCCCGCTGGAGCTCGGGCCTCCGGTCGGCTGGCCGGTGAAGTTCCGCGTCAGTGGTCCCGATGCGGGCAAGACGCGGGAGCTGGCGCATGCCTTTGCGCAGGTGCTCGGGCAGAGCTCCGGCATGCAGAACATCAACTACGACTGGAACGAGCCGGCCAAGGTCATCCGCATCGAGGTCGACCAGGATCGCGCCCGCGCCCTCGGCATCAGCTCGCAGCAGCTGGCCAACAACATCAATGCGGTGCTGTCCGGCACGACCATCACGCAGCTGCGCGACGCCACCTATCTCGTCGACATCGTCGGGCGCGCGGTGCCTGAGGAGCGCGCCAAGCTCGAGACCCTGCGCAACTTGATGCTCGAGGCGTCGGGTGGGCGCAACGTGCCGCTCGGACAGATCGCGACGCTCGCCTATGGGCTCGAGCCGCCGCTGATCTGGCGCCGCCAGCGCCTGCCGACGGTGACGGTGCAGGCCGACCTCATGCCCGGGCTGCAGGCCGCAACCGTGGTCAAGGGCCTCGAGCCGGCGGTTGGGGAGTTCCGCGCCAAGCTGCCGCCGGGCTACGCCGTGGTCGCCGGTGGCACGGCGGAGGACAGCGCCAAGGCCGAGGCGAGCATCTTTGTGGTGTTCCCGCTGATGCTGTTCCTGATGGCAACGATCCTGATGGTGCAGCTGATGAGCTTCCAGCGCCTGTTCCTGGTGCTGCTGACGGCGCCGCTGGCCCTGATCGGCGTTGCCCTGGCGCTGCTCATCACGCGCGCGCCCATGGGCTTCGTGGCCATCCTGGGCGTCATCTCGCTGGTCGGCATGGTGATCCGCAACTCGGTGATCCTGATCGTGCAGATCGACCAGCACATTGCCGACGGTGAGCATCCCTGGTCGGCCGTGATCAGCGCGACCGAGCATCGCCTGCGCCCGATCCTGCTGACGGCCGCGGCGGCGATCCTCGGCATGGTCCCCATCGCGCCGACCGTATTCTGGGGGCCGATGGCCTATGCCGTCATGGGCGGATTGATCGTCGCGACGCTGCTGACCCTCGTGTTCCTGCCGGCGCTCTATGTCACTTGGTTCCGCATCGAGCCTCCCTCGGAGCGCGCGGTGCCGTCCAAGGTCCATTCGCCCGCGGCAATCGCCGCCGGAGGATAGTCGCGGCCCGCGCGTTTTACAGTGAGCCCGCGAGGCCGAGCGCGACGACGACGCCGCCCCAGCGCTCGCGTTCGCTCTTGATGTACTTCTGTATCTCCTCGATCGAGATCGGCTGCAGCGGCATCAGACCGATATCCGTCACACGCTTCTGGAACGCCGCATCTCCCGTGATGCGCTTCATCTCGGCATGCAGGCGGTCGACAATGGGGCGCGGTGTCGCCGCGGGAACCAGCAGCACGTGCCAGGAGACCGCCTCGAAGCCCGGCATGCCGACCGCGTCGGCGATCGTTGGCACGTGCGGCAGCGCCGGATGTGGGACGGACGACGTAATGCCGAGAGCTTTGAGCTTGCCGTCGACAATCAGCGAGAGCGCCGCGCCCGTCTCGGAGATAGAGGAGATGATGTGACCGCCGACGACGTCGTTGACGATCTGCGGCGGGCTGCGATAGGCAACGTGGTTGGCCTGGAACTTGAAGTCGCGCTTCAAAGTCTCCATCGTCAGGTACTGCAGAGTTCCCGCGCCCGTCGTGGCGTAGGTAACAGGATTGGCGCTGCTGTCTTGGGCTTTCTTGATGAACTCCTTCATGTCGACCACGCCGAAGGAGGGGTTGACGATCAGCACGAACGGCGACTTCGCGTACATCGCCAGCGGCACGAAATCCTTCTCCGCATCATAATTGACCTTCTTGTAGAGCGTCGGGTTGACGGCCAGCACAGGTGACGAGGAGACGAGGAGCGTGTGCCCATCGGGGGCTGCTCGCGCCACGTTCTGCGCCGCGAGCATGAGGGCGGCACCGGGCTGGTTTTCAACCACGACAGGTTTGCCGAGCGCCTTGGACAGATCCTCCGCATAGATTCGCACGATCGAGTCCATGCCGCTGCCAGCCGCAAGCGGCACCACGATGGTGATGTTGCGCGTCGGGTAGTCTTGCGCTTTGGCAGCCAGACCTGGAAGCAAAACGGCAAGAGCGCACGCCAATGCGCTTTTGCAAAACCAAGACCGCGTCATGTCGAGAACCTCCCTGTTGTCATCCCCCGTGTGTCCGCCCGCCCGGCGCGGACGCCCACACCCTTGTTGTGTCTTGTTGGATATCCTGCCTGACCGCGAAAACTTCTCCCAGGCTGCGCGCTCAGATCACGCCGACCGCCATTGGCCGCCGGAGAAGCCTGCCGGTGCGACGATAGTGGTGGACAAGATGCGGCACAACCTGATCCGCCTCGTGGTAGGCGGGAAGCTGCCGCGGTTGGGGTCCGCCTGCAGCCGATCCGCATCAGCCGGAAGAGCCTCCGGCCGGCGTCAATGCCCAGCCATGTGCTGGCCGATCGTGTGCCGGTCCGTCTTCGACACCGGCGAGATGTAGTTGATCTTGCCTTCCGACATCACGGCGACGCGGTCCGCAAGCTCGAGAATCTCGTCGAGATCCTCCGACACCAGCAGCACCGCGGCGCCGCGATTGCGCTGCTCCATGATCTGGGCGCGGATCTCGGCCACCGAGGCGAAATCGAGCCCGAAGCAGGGATTGGCGACGATCAGCACGTCGACGTCGCCCGAAAGCTCGCGCGCCAGCACGGCGCGCTGCACGTTGCCGCCCGACAGATTTTCGATCGGACTCTCGGGCGAGGGCGTCTTGACGCGGTAGGCCTTGATCAGCTCGCGCGCCCGCTCCCGCATCGGCCCCGGCGACAGCCACCACCCCATGCTCAGCGGTGGCCGGTCGTAGGACCGGAATGCCATGTTCTCCGCCACCGTCATGCGCGGCACGGTCGCGTTCTTCAGCGGCTCCTCGGGCAGCCCGAACACCTTGAGGCGCGCGTAGCTCTCCCGCGTCGGCCCGAACCGCTCAGCATGGATGAAGATGCCCCCGTCGTCCAGCGGACGCTGGCCGGACAGCACCTCGACCAGCTCCGATTGGCCGTTGCCCGACACGCCGGCGATGCCGACGATCTCGCCGGCATGCACGCTGAGATTGAGCGCGTCGATCGCCGGCAGCCCTTCCTGGTCCTCGGCATAGAGGCCCGACAGCTCCAGCACCACCTTGTCGTGCGCGCGTTCCGCGCGCTTGGCTGTCTCGCGGATCGGGGTGTCGCCGATCATCATGCGCGCCATGTCCTGGGTGGTCAGCTCGCCGACCTTGCCGCCGCCGACGTGCTTGCCGCGCCGTAGCACCGTCACCCCGTCGGCGAACGCGGTCACCTCGCGGAACTTGTGGGTGATCATGACGACGGTGATGTCCTTGGCGAGCGCCATCTGCTTCAGCAGACCGAGAATCTCGTCGGCCTCGCCGGGGGTCAGCACCGAGGTCGGCTCGTCCAGGATCATGAAGCGCTGGTCGAGGTAGAGGAGCTTGAGGATCTCGAGCTTCTGCTTCTCGCCGGCCGCCAGCGATGAGATCGGCGTATTGAGCGGCACACGGAACGGCATCTTGTCGAGGAATTCCTCCAGTCGCCGCTTCTCCGCGCTCCAGTTGATGACGGCTGGCGCATCCGCGCGGTTGATGACGAGGTTCTCGGCGGCCGTGAGAGAGGGCACCAGCGTGAAGTGCTGGTAGACCATGCCGATGCCGTTGGCCCGCGCGTCCTTCGGATTGGAGATATTGATCTCCTTCCCGTTCAGCCGCACGGCGCCCTCGTCGGCCGCATAGAAACCCATGATGCACTTGACGAGGGTCGATTTGCCGGCCCCGTTCTCTCCGAGCAGCGCGTGGAAGGAGCCCGCGGGGATGCTCACGCTGACGTTGTCGAGCGCCGTCATCGCGCCGAACCGCTTCGTCATGTTGACGGCTTCGAGCGACGGCGCCGTGCCGGGTGCCAGGGTCGGGATTGGGGTCGGGATTGGGGTCGGGATTGGGGTCGGGATTGGGGTCGGGATCACGGGCGCGGTCATGGCAGCTGCTCGATCAGCGCGGTCGAGCTCGATACGCTGCCGAACACGCCGCCCTGCATCTTCACCATCTTGATCGCCGCCTGATGGTTGCCGGGGTCGGTGGCTGCGCAGCAATCCTCCACCAGCACGCATTCAAAGCCGCGATCGTTGGCCTCGCGCATGGTCGTGTGCACGCACACGTCGGTGGTGATGCCGGTCAGCGCGATGTTGCGGATACCCTTGGTGTGCAGCAGCAGCTCCAGGTCGGTGGCGCAGAACGAGCCCTTGCCCGGCTTGTCGATGACGGATTCACCGGCTGCCGGCGCCAGCTCGGGGATGATCTGCCACCCCGGCTCGCCGCGCACCAGGATCTTGCCGCACGGCCCCGGATCGCCGATGCCGGCGCCGATCTGGCGCGAGCGCCAGCGCTTGTTGGCCGGCAGGTCCGCAAGGTCCGGACGATGCCCCTCGCGCGTGTGGAAGACGTGATAGCCCTTGTTGCGCATGGCCGCGAGCAGCCGCCTGATCGGCTCGATGGGCGCCCGCGTCATGGAGATGTCGTAGCCCATCTTGTCGACGTAGCCGCCGGGGCCGCAGAAGTCGGTCTGCATGTCGATGATGATGAGGGCCGTGTTGGCCGGCGTGAGGTCGCCGTCGAACGGCCAGGCATAGGGATCGGCGGCGATGGTGGCCATGATTGTCGTCACCGGGTCATGGAGAGCTCGCCCGGCACATCGCGCATCGCGCGCTTGGAGCCGGCCGAGGCGATCATGATGAGGAGGGTGAGGATGTAGGGCGCGGCATTGAAGAAGTAGTAGCCCTGGGTGACGCCGATCGACTGCAGCGCCGGTCCGAGCGCGCCGGCGGCGCCGAACAGCAACGCCGCCAGCACGCACTTCAAGGGGTCCCAGCGCGCGAAGATGACGAGCGCGACCGCCATCAGTCCCTGCCCCGACGACAGCCCCTCGTTCCAGGAGCCGGGGTAGTAGAGCGACAGAAAGGCCCCAGCGATGCCGGCGAGGAAGCCGCCGGCGGCGGTCGCCAGGAACCGCACCAGGTCGACCGAGATGCCCATCGCGCGCGCGGCCGGCGCGCTGTCCCCGGTCGTGCGCAGGATCAACCCCCACCGCGTGTTGCGCAGCGCCCACCACAGGAACACGGCAATGGCGATGCCGACCAGGAACAGCGGATTGACGTCGAACGCCACGCGCAGCGCCGGCGACAGGCCGAGCCACTCGCCGATCGGCACGGAAGGCAGGCGCGGCGCGGTGGGCTGGATGTAGGGCTTGCCAAAGAAGAAGGCGAGGCCGACGCCGAACGACATCATGGCGATGCCGATCGCCACATCGTTGACGCGCGGCAGCTTGCAGACGTAGCCGTGCATGGCGCCGAGCAGCATGCCGACCCCGCCGGCGCTGAGCACGCCCACCCACGGCGACCCGGTGCGATAGGACATCATGTAGCCGACCATGGCACCCAGCACGAGCGTGCCCTCGAGGCCGAGATTGATGCGCCCCGACTTCTCGGTGATGGTCTCGCCCAGCGCCACGAACATGAAGGGCGTGGAGACGCGGATCGCGCCCCCGATCATGGCGATCAGCACGGTCGCTAGCGCATCATCGCTCATACCCGGTCGGCGCTCCTCTCGCCGCTGAAGATCTTGAACCGGCCGTACAGCGTCTCCGACACGAGCAGGATCACGAAGATGAAGCCCTGCAGCACCAGCACGGTTGCGTCTGGCAGACCCATGCGGCGCTGGATCAGGCCACCGGAGGCGGCGATGCCACCGAACATGATCGCCACGGGAATGATGGCCAGCGGGTTGTGGCGGGCGAGGAAGGCAACCAGGATGCCGGTGAAGCCGTAGCCCGCCACCAGCGAGGCATTGGCGCGCCCGTGGATGGCCGCAACCTCGAAGAAGCCGGCGAGGCCGGCACAGCCGCCGGCGATCATCGAGCAGGCGACGATCAGCTTGCCCACCGGCAGGCCCTGCGCCAGTGCGGCGCGCGGATTGCCGCCGGTGATGCGGGCGGCGAACCCGAAGGTCGTGCGCGCCATCACGATGTAGAGCGCGATGGCGAGCAGAACGCCGACCGCGAGCCCCCAGTGCACGTCGGTGCCGGGAATCCGGCCGATCATGTTGGCGTCGCCGATCGGAAAGGTCGAGGGCTTGTTGGCGGAACCCGGATCGCGCAGCGCCCCCTCGACGAAGAAGTTCATGATGGCGATGGCGATATAGGTGAGCAGCAGCGACGATATGGTCTCGTTCACCCCCCGCTTGTGGCGCAGGTATCCGGCCAATCCCACCCAGGCGGCGCCGACGGCGATCGCCGCCAACGCCATCACCGGCAGGAGAACGAGCGCCGGCACGCGGCCGATCAGCGGCAGCGCGACCGCCGCGGCGGCAAAGCCCGACAATACCAGCGCACCCTCGCCGCCGATCATGATGAGGCCAATGCGCGCCGGGATCGCCATGGCCAGCGCGGTCAGGATCAGCGGTGCGGCGCGCTGCAGCGTGTTCTGCAGGGAGAATGCCGTGCCGAAGCCGCCGCGCCAGACCAGCTGGTAGAAGTCGATCGGCGACTTGCCGACCAGCAGCAGGAACACCGAGAACAGCACCGCCGAAACGGCAAGCGCGAACAGGGGAATGACGATGTATTCCGCCGTCCTGCGCGCACGCACGCCGAAATCCGAGCTGGCGCCGCTTGCCGCGGGCGCGTCGGGGGCGGCTTGGGCAGCGGTATCCATCAGGCGCTGCATATCATGCTACTCGCGGGCGGTCGGGCACTCGGCGAGTCATCCCGGTGCTTGTCACCGGGATCCAGCCATCTGCAAACGCCGGAACGAGCGGCTCACTGGATCCCGGGCACAAGGCCCGGGATGACGAGGGTCTCACGTGATCGACCCGACGACACCTTCCAGCAGGTAGTTCATGCCGTCGAGGTAGGGGTCGTAGTTGTCGTAGGTCTTGTCGATCACGACCTTGCCCTTGTTGTCCTTGAGCGGCCCGACGTAGATCGGCTTGCCCGCCTTCAAGTCGGCGATCGCGGCGGTCGCCGCCGCCCGCGCCGCCTCGCTCGCGCCGGCGCCGAATGGCGAGTTCTGCACCATATCGTTGTGGTAGCCGCCGGTGAAGAAGTTGGGCAGCGCCTCGCCCTTGCCCAGGTTGGCCGCGTAGCCCTTGTAGATCGTCTCCCATTTGTATTCGGCGCCCGTGATGAAGCCCTTCGGCGCCAGCGGGGCCTGCGAAGCATTGTGCCCACAGGTCTTGACGCCGCGCTTTTCGGCGGTCTCGATCACCACCTTCGGGCCGTCGACGTGGCAGGTGATGATATCGCAGCCCGCATCGACCAGGGCGTTGGTGGCCTCGGCCTCACGCACGGGCATCGACCATTCGCCGGTGAACACCGCCTGCACCGTGACCTTCGGGTTGGTCTTGCGGGCGCCGAGCAGCACCGAGTTGATGTTGCTCAGCACCGAGGGGATCGGCTTGGCGGCAACGAAGCCGATCTTGTTGGAGGTGGTCGAGAGGCCGGCCGCGACCCCGTCGACATAGTGCGCCTGGTTCAGATAACCGAAGTAGCTGCCCGCGTTCGTCGGATGCTTGTCCTTCGACCACAGCGGGGCGGCGTGGCGCAGCTGCACGTTGGGGAACTTCTTGGCCACGTCCACCACGAACGGGTCGAAGTAGCCAAACGAGGTCGCAAAAATCAGGTTGGCGCCGTCGAGGTTGATCATGGATTCCATCGACTTGGTGACCGCGACCGTCTCGGGCACATTCTCTTCCTCGACCACCTTCACGCCCGCCACCGATTTAAGGGCCTTGGCCGCAACTGCATGCGCCTGGTTCCATCCGAAGTCGTCGCGCGGGCCCACGTAGACCAGGCCGACGATCACCTCCTTGGCGAAGGCTCGATGCACCGGCAAGATTCCGGCCACCATTCCAGCCGCTGTGCCTTGCAGCACCGCGCGGCGCGACAACTTGGACGTCTTCATGTGGTTGGCTCCCCTAAGCCGATGAGACGGTGCAGGTGCTCGCGGCCCAGCAGCGAGCGGTCTGACCAAGGGCCAAATCCGCAAGCGGCGTGCCAACATCTGTCCGCAGCCGCAGTCCGGCCTCGCGCCAGGCCGCCTGCGGTGGCGAATAACTAGCAGAATCTAGTGCTTGCGCCCAGCCATGGGTGGCTCGCGGACGGGCTGTGGAGGCTCGTTCCGCCTGCATCCGCGGCTGCTGTTGGCTATTTCTTGCGCAGTCGCTGGGTTTCAGGCTCAAAGCTGTGGCATCGAGTTGCGCGGCGCTATCGCGTCGAGGCCTGACGCCGAGACGTGGTCCCGGGCTTGCATGAAGCACCGACGCTATTTGAGGGAGAGGGCGTGTCGACGCTGCTGGTCAGGAACGCCTCGCTCCTCGTCAGCATGGACCCGGCGCTCGGCGACATCGCCGACGGCGCGATGCTCTGCCGGGACGGCGTCATCGAGCGGATCGGGCCCGCCGCCGCGTTGCCCTCCACGGCCGACGCGGTGCTCGACCTGTCCCATCACATCGTGGTCCCGGGACTTGTCAACACGCATCACCATCTCTTCCAGAACCTGACGCGCGCCGTGCCGGCCGCGCAGGATGCGGCCCTGTTCGGCTGGCTCCAGGCGCTGTATCCGATCTGGTCGCGCATGGGCCCCGAGCACATCTACGTCTCGGCCCTGGTCGGCCTCGCCGAGATGGCGCTGACCGGCTGCACCACCTCGTCCGACCATCTCTACATGTTCCCCAACGGTGCGCGTCTGGACGACGAGATCCGCGCGGCGCAGGAGATCGGAGTGCGCTTCCACGCCGGGCGCGGTGCCATGAGCATCGGCGAATCGCAGGGCGGCCTGCCGCCGGATAACCTGGTCGAGCGCGAGGACGCCGTGCTGGCCGACACCGTCCGGGTGATCGAGCAGCACCACGATCCGGCGCGCTATGCGATGCTGCGCATCGTCGTGGCGCCCTGCTCGCCCTTCACCGTCAGCCGCGAGCTGATGCGCGACAGCGCCGCCCTCGCGCGCGAGCACCACGTCAGCCTGCATACCCACACGGCCGAGAACGCCGAGGACATCGTCTATTCCCAGGAAAAATTCGGCATGCGCCCCGGCGCCTATGCCGAAGCCGTGGGCTTTATCGGCCCGGACGTGTGGCATGCGCACTGCGTGCAGCTCGATGCGCACGAGATCGGCCTGTTCGGCCGCACCGGCACCGGCGTGGCCCATTGCCCCTCCTCGAACATGCGCCTCGCCAGCGGCATCGCCCCCGTGCGCCGCATGCTGGAGGCGGGCGTGCCGGTCGGCCTCGGCGTCGACGGCTCCGCCTCCAATGACAGCGGTCATCTCTTGGCCGAAGCGCGCCAGGCCCTGCTGGTGCAGCGCCTGCGCGAGGGCGCCGGCGGCATGACGGCTCGCACGGCGCTCGAGATCGCGACGCGCGGCGGCGCGCGCGTGCTCGGCCGCGACGACATCGGCACGCTGGCGCCAGGCATGGCGGCCGATTTTGCCGCCTTCCGCCTCGACACGATCGATATGTCCGGCGCGCAATGGGATCCCGTGGCGGCGCTCGTGTTGTGCGGCCCGCACAAGGCCTCCTGCACCGTCGTCAACGGCCGCATCATCGTGCGCGATGGCGAGATGGTGAGCCTCGATCTCGCGCCGGTGCTGGCGCGGCATGCCGCGCTCGCCCGGGCCCTGGCGAACGGCGAGGACTGACGTCTTCCGCTCAGGCTTTGTGCCCCGCGCCCAGACCGAAGAACGCCATCTGCATCGCCGCCTGCGCATCCGACATGGCGAGCCCGCTTTGCGTGCGGCAGCCGCGCGCGGGCCGCCTTCAGCAGCAGCGTCTCGAACGGATTGGTCACCACATCGGCGACCAGCGCGTGTGCGGGCAGACCTGCCGGGTCGAACGCCATGCGCTCCACCCCGTTCGCGCCGACCGGCCTGGCGTTCACGGCGAGATCGAACGCGCCAGATCGTGGCCAAAATCGTCGCCAGGGCACCTCGCCGGGCCTCGTCCGGCTCGCAATAGACACGGACGGCGTTCCCATGAAGCAACGCCCGGCAAGCGTGGCATCCGTGGCCGATCGGCAGCAGCGCAATGCCGCAATCGCTCGCACGCAATGCGAGTAGCCGGAACCGCCGCGAGGTACTATAAGGTCCGCCCCGGACGGAACGCCGAGCCGGCATCCGGGGCTCGCTTCGAGAGGCCCCGGACATCGGCTCTGCGTCGGATCGACCGCTCGTGAATGAAGCAGAGCCTGCCCGGGCGCGGGCTCGACGGGGCGGTTCCGAGACGTTGAAGGTGAGAAGGAAGAAACTAAGTCATTGAAATACAAGGCAAGCACCGGTAGCTCAGCTGGATAGAGCACCAGACTACGAAACTTTCCAGCGCTCCTTTCCACCTCACAACATGGATGAAAATAGCAGCCACCAATCGGCTGATGTGGTTACATTTTCTTGCGAATCAAGTAAACATGACTGAGCATCGTTCTTCGCTCCTGCGCGCCTTTTGAAAGAGCCTAGGGAGAGCCTAAGAGTGCCAAAGGTACATTTCACCGACATCGCCATCAAAGCTTTGCGCGCACCGGAGAAAGGTCAGATCACATATCTGGACGCTTCATTGCCGGCGTTCGGATTGCGGGTGAGTCAGGGCGGCACGAAAACATGGACCGTCGTGCATGGCGAGAACCGCAAGCGGATCACGATCGGCCGATATCCGGTCATTGCGTTGCAGCAGGCACGGGTCGAAGCGAAGCGACTGCTGGCCGGGATCACGCTCAATGGGCACGGCGTAGGGATGCGGTTTGAAGAGGCGCTGTCGTCGTTCCTCGCGACGCACTGCGCGGTGAAGAACAAGCCCGGTACGGCGAAAGAGACTGAACGATTGTTGCGCAAGCACTTCCTGCCGTCGCTGAAGAACCGCAGACTTGAGGACATCTCAACGCAGGATTTCACCTCGATCGTGGATCGAGCATTGGACACGCCATCGGAAGCGCAGCACGCCTTCACTGCCGGAAGGACCATCTTCCGGTGGGCAGTTCGACGGCGGTATATCAAACACAGTCCGGCCGATGGTCTGGTCACGCCGAGTAAGTCGGTTGCTCGCGACAGGGTGCTATCCGACGATGAGATCTCACGCGTATACCTGACCGCGCAGCGGCGCGGATATCCATTCGGCACCATCGTCGAGTTGCTATTGCTCACCGGGCAGCGGAGAAGCGAGATCGGATCGATGCGGCAAGCGTACATCGATCATGGCGCGAAGCTCATCACGCTGCCTGCCAGCCTCACGAAGAATGGGCGCGAACATACGTTCCCGTTCGGGGATCTCGCTGCGCGTGCACTACGCGAGGCGTCGGCGAATGGTGAGTTATTGTTCGCCGCTCGGGGAACAACGGACCGCACATTTTGCGGGTGGTCGAAAGCAAAGCTGGCGTTCGATCGCGAGTGCGGAATCGATCACTGGACGCTGCACGATCTTCGCCGCACATTCTCGACCGTGCATGCCCGCATCGGGACGCCGCCGCACATCACCGAGCGCATGCTCAATCATCAGGTGGGAACATTGACTGCCGTCGCGAAAATCTACAACCGATATTCGTATCTCGAAGAAATGCGCGAAGCCATGTTCAACTATGAGCAAGAACTCACGAGAATATTTTCCCTTCAAAGAACATGATCGAATCTGTATACTGTCGCGTCGCCTGGGCTAACCGGGTTGCATCGCGATGCTCCCTAACACGGAGATGTTGCGATGACTGACTTCAGGCTCGTCGACAAGAAAGGTTTGAAGAGCGTCTATGGCATACCCTACTCGCACCAGCATATTGCGCGGCTCGAAAAGGTCGGGAAGTTTCCTCGCCGGATACAACTCGGACCTTGTCGCGTCGCGTGGTACTGCTCGGCGGTAGAAGCCTGGATTGCGTCACGCCGGACTGTGGATGCCAGCGACAGCTCCTCATAAGGAGCGGCCCCCGGAGTAGCTACCGGGGGCTTTTCTATGTCGCGCCACAGCGTGCTGTGCCGGGACCTGTCGCAAACAATGGTGACTGAGGTGCGCAAGGGATCGAAGCCCGCAGGGCGGAGACCGCGCCTGCTTGACGGAAGAAGCTTCCAAAGTGGGGCAACTCTTTTCGCAGTCGATCCGCATTGGAAGCGGGCTCCGTGCACGAGAGCCCGACGCCGCAAGAGCGGCGCAGCGCCCAGGGCATCTTATGAAAAGAGACATCGTATACTATAATCGGCTCCATGACGAAGACGATGCAAGAGGCGATTGAGGTTTTGCGTGAGTTACCAGAGGAGCGGCAGGAGGTGATCGCACGTGCGATCCTCGACTACGCGTCGCACGCGACCGGCGAGCTGTAGCCGTGCCGTTCACGTGCACGACATCATATTTGATTGTATACTAACGAGACATGGCAAAAGACTGGACGCATCTCTTTGAGAAGTACCGCGGCAAGTGGGTCGCACTCGCAGAAGACGACGCGACTGTAATCGCGTCCGGCGCGACGGCGCGTGAAGCGCGGGATGCCGCTACCAAGAAAACAGCAGCACAGCACTTCCTGTTGCGAGTGCCGGAGACCGTTGAATTCTTCGTCGGGTATGCGATTTGAGTACGTGCCCTACCCAGGGCGCGAGGGCGACATAGAGCGCCCAGTTATCCCGATCACACTCTACAATCCACGGAACTTGCTCGCACCCTCCGTCGGTTACCACGGCCTCGTCGACAGTGGTGCCGACCACTGTGTGTTCTCGGCCGAGATCGCCGACATGCTCGAGCTCGACATCACGGCCGGCGAAGAGCACCAGATGGGCGGTGTTGTCGCCGGCGAGAAGCGATCCGTTTACTTCCATCCGATCGAGATCGCGATTGGTCCATATGGCTCTAGCCTGCGCCTTCCGATCTGGGCCGGCTTTATGCCGGACATTGCGAACACTGGCTACGGCCTGTTGGGCCGCCATGGATTTTTCAGTGGACTCACGTTCGTCAAATTCCGCGATCACTTGAGCGAACTCGAGATTGGGAAACCACGGCCGTAGCGAGAGGCGTAACAGGGAGACCTGGCACTCTGATGAGGTGGACGACGCCCGCTCCCGGCATCGAATGTGCCAAAGGGTGATCGTTGGAGAACGAATCACCTGAGGGGGTCATCCACATGCAGGCTAGCACGATCGGTTTGGATATCGCGAAGAACGTATTCCAGCTGCACGGCGTCGACGCAGCGGGCAAGACGGTGATCACCAAGCAGCTTCGGCGGGGGCAGGTGATCAGCTTTTTCGAGAAGCTGCCACCCTGCCTTATCGGTATGGAGGCTTGCGCGACTGCCCATCACTGGGCACGCGAGCTGACGAAACTTGGCCACACCGTGCGGCTGATGCCCGCGAGCTACGTCAAGGCCTACGTCAAGAGATCCAAGAACGATGCGGCTGATGCAGCGGCAATTTGTGAGGCCGTAACACGTCCGAGCATGCGGTTCGTAGCGGTGAAAACAATCGACCAGCAGGCCGCTCTCACGCTGCACCGTTGTAGGGACTTATTGATCCGCCAACGCACGCAGCTGATCAACGCACTGCGTGCGCACCTCGCCGAACTCGGAATGGTCGCAGCAACGGGGAAGGCAGGCGTAGATCACGTGGTCGCGATCGTGACCGGCACGCAGCTGCCCGCGCCAATGAAGCAAGCCTTGCAAGCGCTCGTGAAGCAACTCGCGGCTTTGCAGGAGCAGATCGGCGAACTCGAGCGTAGCATTCACGCCCAGCATCGTGCGAGCGATCGAAGCCGTCGGCTTGAGACTATCCCGGGCATAGGCGTAATCGGTGCCACCGCGATCGACGCGACCGTCATCGACCCGAGCGCCTTCAAATCGGGGCGCGAGCTCGCGGCCTGGATCGGTCTCGTTCCTCGACAGAACTCGACCGGCGGCAAGGAACGGCTCGGTGGTATCTCGAAACAGGGTGATCGGTATCTGCGCAGGCTCCTTGTGGCTGGAGGGATGTCGGTGATCCGACACGCGCGAACGCATCCAGACAAGCACCCGTGGGTGATCAAGCTGCTGGCCAAGAAGCCAGCCAAAGTGGTCGCGGTCGCGCTAGCCAACAAGATGGCACGCATCGCCTGGGCCGTTTTGGCCAAGGGCGAAAGTTATCGGGCGCCAGCACTTGTGGCAGCGGCCTAAGAGGCTTGGCAATGGGCGCCTGAGGAAATGTCGGCGCGCAGCAACGAATTGCGAGGGTGATGATGACGTGATGCGAAACGGTCGAGCCGTCGATCGGGAAAACCCGTAAGTGTTCACGCGCGGAAAGAGCGCGTCACTCTGATTGGGACCAGATCCGCGGATCACATCAGGGCCAGCGGTCATGCGCCGCGACAACAGGCCGGACACATGACTTGCACCCGACCGCAAGCCGCACGTCAGATTTCTCTTGCACCGCGGGCGTCGTCCACACATGAACACTTGGCGCATAGTGTAAAAAGTGTGGCGGCGGACGAAATCGGGCTAGCGAAAGAGCCAGATGAGAAGTCCACCGATCACGATGAAGTTCAGGATGATGCCAGCGGTGTGCTTCCACAAGACAGCTTCAAACCGTTTCACCATTGCCTCGATCTTGGCATCGAGCTGAGCCGCCGCGTTATCAACATCGGCTTTGGTAGCGATCCCTAACTGCGCTGCATCTGTCAGCGACCGCCAGCCTTGCGGCGTGTGCAATTCGGCTCCATCGCGACCTTCTCGGTGTACCGCGCCTCCGCAAACGCGGCAGCGGGGGAACATGTCACCGACTCGTGGTGCGACAGTCTGCCAATCGGTGAACAGCTCAACGGCTAGCGGTTCGTTCGCATGGTAGTCAGTTGCAGTAACGCAAACCGTGTGGCCACGCTCGCATGTGATGGGTGTTCCGGCCGGGATAACGACCGGTAGGAGGATTGGGCCAGGGGGCTTTGCGGCTTCGATCATTGGGAAGTCGTCCTTTGCCGTTGGCAATAGCGTGCGTGCGGGAAGCAGCCAAATGTCTTGATTGAGGCATGGTTGGAAGTCGAGACAAGCACTTCAATACACTCGCAGATTTGGCCGGGCGAAGCGTTCGATGACAAGTGTTCAGCGGCAGGGAAGCTGCGCGGATTGCTGGTCTTGCCGAGCAATGAGCGGCGTGGGAGGTTAGAAATGCGGGGCATCAGTGGAGGAACAAGACCATGCTCAAGGCATCAGGGATAGTTCTGTTTGTTATCTCGGTGATCCTCGCGGCGGCGTTCATCGCCATCAGATACTTCGCTGTCGAGATCCCGTACCTACCGTACATCGGCAGACAGCCCGAAATCGTCCTGTTCGTCGGCTATGTGCTGTTGCTGATCGAGAACCTGATGAGTGGCTTGCCAGGCTTCGGCCGACGAGCGGCTGGTCAGGCAGCCTAGGATTCTCAGCACCAGAGTCCGAGGCCCCGATACGAAGTGCACAAGGCCCGTAGCGATGCTGCGGGCCTTGTGTTCTTGCCTTGAGGCGTGGTCTGGTTAGTACCATACAAAGGCAGTCCCAATCGTGCGGGGTAGCCGACCGGGACTGCTTGACGCCTGCGCCGGTTAGAAGGCGGACCTGGCGCGCAGACGCCACATTTCCTCCACAATTGATGCTGGCCGTCCAGCAGATTCTCTCAATCCCGCCTGGTGTGGGTCGGCGAGTTGCAGTTCGGCATCGCGCCGGTCGGCGAAGCCCGTGCCGGCTGCCGCAAGGGCTGTCAGCGTCACAATCAAAGCGACCGCGGCGGCCCAGCGCGGGCCGGTCAAGACGCGAGAGGCCGGCTTGGGCGCTAGGGTCTTGCCGTGCTGTTCGAGGATGTGCCACGGCATGTCGCCCGTGGTCGCGTGGATCTTGCCACTGGTTTCTGATGGCACGCTCGGCGGATCGGGCGGCATCACCGCATCAACCGCCAGTCCTTGCCCGTCGACGGCCGATGATGTCTCCGCAGAAATCTCAATGCCGATCGGCGATGCATCAGCGCCGCCAGCACGTGCGGGTTCTCCGGCACAGCAAATCGGCTGAACGCTCGTCTCCGTCTCAATGACCGCCGGCTTTGCGCTAGCGATCGCATCGCTGTCGGCCTCTTCGGTCGACAGGGCAGGCGGAGCCATGCTCGCGGCGGGCGCAGCGCAAGCAAGGGCTGCACCGGTATCTTGCTCGCAGTTTTCGTCTTTCGCGACCGGGGTTGAAGGATCGGACAATTCTGGGGCGTTGATCTCACATGGCACGTCGGCTCGAATGTCAGCCAGCATAGATTCGATGCTGCTGGCCATCATATCGACGGCGGCTTTGAGGTGGGCAAGTTCCTCGGCTAGCGCCTCCAGCTTGGAGGAGGAAACACTGCGAGTTTGCGCGACAACGCTTGTCATGACACATCACCGGTACGGTTCACTGCACCGGCAAGGGTATCCGCATATGGTCAATGAAAGCCTAACGAATGCCCCAGCGGGAGCAATGTGAGAAGAAGGGCTTCGCAGAGCCTGCAACCCACAAACCTGTCAACGGGCACGTCGCGGCCCATTGTTGCACTTCAGAAGAGAATTCACCCCAAGGACCTCTTTTTACAAAAGACGCATTCGGTAAAGAATTGGAAGCGGTGAGCGGCCGAGCGCGCTCTTGGCCTTTGGTGCTATAATGGAATATTACTCGCCCAAAGACTTTCATCTTATGTATAGTTTCGAAGCTCCGCACCAAAAGAAGGAACAACAGCCATCGAATCAAGTCGAACTAAAGACACTTGCCGTACGCGAACTGCGGGAGATTGCAAGCCGCTTCGCTCGAGAAACGAGTGATGGAGGTCCCCGAGGGCGTATGTCAGCGGATGAACTCGTAGCGGCTGCATTTTCCTCGATTCGGGACGGAGAGGATCCCACTCTTCGCGAAGACATTGAGGCCTCCCTGGCCAGCGCCGTGAAGGCTTTCAGTCGATTTTTTGACGAGGCGTGTGCTCGCCTCAAACTCACAGAAGGCCGGAAGCAGCTCTATGAAGAGGTCGTCAACGATGCGTTCTTCCCGACCTCTTAGATCACGTGGCATGTTTCGGACCCTTCTCTAGTCGTGTAAGCTCTCACGGAGACGCAGGCACGAGGGAGGGATATGCCGAACCTAGTAGCTGTTGCCGCGGGCCATGGCCGTGACAAGGGCTCAGTGGTGTTCATCCATGGGCTTGGCGGGCATGTGTTCACCACCTGGGGCGGCAAATCATCTTCTTCTGCGCAATTCTGGCCGGGCTGGATGGCCGAGGAACTCACGGAGATCGCCGTTTACTCGCTCGGGTACGAGGCCGAACCCTCCGAGCTCACTGGCTCCGCAATGTCTTTGCTCGATCGAGGTCAGAACACGCTGGCACTGCTCCTGGTGCCGTCGCGATTGTGGTTGGAATATCGTGAGGGGCGACCTCCGGCGAACTTCAGGGTAGCGCGTCAGGCGGCGAGGTCAATGGGCTGAGCGAGATGCTCATCGAGCGTGTGCCAGCCATCGAC
>Ga0247727_10004147_pt1 | contig 31073 bp, 33 predicted proteins | sample WisWelCaveWW1625_FD_202498 | JGI IMG/M metagenome (GOLD analysis project Ga0247727, IMG submission 202498) | Biofilm microbial communities from Wishing Well Cave, Virginia, United States - WW16-25 | ecosystem: Environmental > Aquatic > Deep subsurface > Groundwater > Cave microbial mat | place... | reverse complement strand
CTGGCGCGCATTCACGCGCAATTGCGGCGGCACAAGCCGGACGCGAATCAAATTGCGGACAATTATACTTTCGGCGACGTCGTGCTCGACTTCAAACACTATCGTGCCACCAAAGCCAACGAAGAAATCGAGCTCACGGCTAAAGAATTTGAGATTCTCCACTTTCTGATTGCGCATCGCGGCGCGACGGTCAAACGCCCTGAGTTGTTGGACAAAGTTTGGGGGTTGGAAGACTATCCTTCTACGCGTACGGTTGACAATCACATTCTCAAACTCCGCAAGAAGATTGAAAACGACCCCGCGAATCCGGAGTTCATCATTACGGCGCACGGGATTGGTTACAAATTCCTAGGTTGAGTTGAAAACGAAAATTTCATTATGCTGCACAGCCTCGGCTGAAGGGGAGGTAAAGCTCTGTGCATCCTCGTATCACTCTCATTGCACGCGTGAATCTCAGATGATTACTACTTCGAGCGAAATATAGTTTACACTTTCCCTCCTCGCCTGTCATTCAGGAGGAATCTTTTTACTCGCTGGAGATACTGCCGAGTGCTTAAAAAGATTCCTTCTGAATGACAGGCTTGAGGAGAAGATTCACCAAACTTTTTTACCACTTCAGCACTAGAGGTACGAAGTGTAACCTATTTTGTGCTCCGAGTAGTAACACTTCCCTCAAGGGGGAATTCATGTGCGGAAGCACTGAAGGCTGTTGCTTCTGCAAACGAGCGCTTCTTTTGCTTTTGGTTACGATTGCGCACGAGCGCGCAGTCCCGCAAAGGCGGGATTGACAGAATTGCGCAGCGGACATAATCGCAGTGAAAGGAGTTCACTTTGCCTGTGATGCTCAGGGTAGCGTTCACAGCCCGGCAGGCGCCCATCTTGCGTTATGCTTTTCGTGCGGCGAGGAAGAACCTCGGTGGAGCAACGACAAAACAAAAGCACAGGAAGACGTATGAACCGACTCAAACTCCTCCTCTTAGCGGCAGTCACCCTCGCGCTCTTTTACGCTCTTCATTTCAAACACGGCGATCTCCCTCCGCTCGGCAAACTGTTCAATCCCTTCGCGGGCTTTTGGCAGAATAACGCGGCGTCTGATGAAATTCTCACGGACCAACAATTGCCCGAATTGCAAGAAACGGTCGAGATTGTGTGGGATGATCGCCGCGTGCCGCACGTTTTTGCGAAGAATGCGCGCGATCTTTATTTCGCGCAAGGCTATCTCACGGCGCGCGACCGGCTTTGGCAAATGGAATTTCAGACGCACGCCGCAGCCGGGCGGCTCGCGGAAATCGTCGGCGCGCGCGCGTTGGAACATGATCGCTATCGTCGTCGCATCGGCATGGTTTACGCCGCAGAAAATGCGCTCAAGGCCATGCAGGTTGAGGAAGAATCGCGCCTCGTCGTCGAAGCTTACACGGAAGGAGTCAATGCGTGGATGCGCGGCCTGCACGCGAAAGATTTGCCGCTCGAATACAAAATTCTCGATTATGAACCCGAGCCGTGGACGCCGATCAAATGCGCGCTACTGTTGAAGCAAATGGCTTGGACGCTTTCCGGTTATAGCGCGGATCGCAGTATGTCGCTCACACGCTCCGCGCTCGGCGAGGAATTGATGCAGAGGCTTTATCCGCAATATCCGCCGGGTCAAGATCCGATCATACCCACGGCCACGCCGTGGAGTTTCCAACCCAGCGTTGCGAGAAAGCCGGGCCAGGAATTTCATTCGACGCTTTCCGGCGCGACGATCAACATGGAGCGCGCTTCAAACGAGGGCAGCAACAATTGGGCGGTGGCGGGAAGCAAAACGGCGAACGGTTATCCGCTGCTCTGCAATGATCCGCACCTTGCATTGACGTTGCCTTCGATTTGGTATGAGATGCAGCTCGTTGCGCCGGAGGTGAATGTTTACGGCGTGACGTTGCCCGGCACGCCCGGCGTGATCATCGGATTCAATCAACAAATCGCATGGGGCGTGACGAATGCCGGCTCGGACGTGCTTGATTGGTTCGAGATCAAATTCAAAGATGAAAATCAGGCGGAATATTTTTATGACGGCGCGTGGCGATCGACGCAACAGCGCATTGAAGAGATTAAAGTGCGCGACGGCGCGACGGCGCGCGATACCGTGACGTATACGCATCACGGCCCGGTGGCTTATCGCAAACATGAAAAGCCGTTTAATGATGACACGCCTTCGGGCGCGGCGATGCGTTGGGTTGCGCACGAGGCTTCACGTGAGATGCAGACTTTTCTCGGGCTTAATCGCGCGCGGAATTATGAAGAGTTTGTCGCGGCCATTTCTTTTTTCGATTGTCCGGCGCAGAATTTTGTGTTTGCTGATACTGCGGGCGACATTGCAATTTGGCACAACGGCAAGTTCCCGCTGCGTTGGCATGAGCAGGGCAGGTACATCAACGATGGCCGCGATCCGGCTTATGATTGGCAGGGTTGGATTCCGCGCGCGCAAGTGCCGCACGTGAAAAATCCCGAGCGCGGCTTCGTCAGCTCCGCGAATCAAAACGCGACGGATTTGAATTATCCCTATTATCTCGGTTGGGATTACGCGGCCTTCGAACGCGGCGCGCGCATCAACGAATATCTCGCGGCGAAATCCGGCTTCACGCCGCAAGACATGATGAATCTGCAAAACGATGTGGTGAGTTTATTCGCGCAGAAGACGTTGCCGCGTTTGTTGGAGTTGTTGCCGCCGCAGCATCTCAATGCCGAACAGACTAAACTTTATAACGCGCTCAAAGCTTGGAACTACGAATATTGGTCCAATCTCACTGCGCCGATGATCTTCAATACCTGGTGGCGCGAGTTGTTCGAGCTGATTTGGAGCGATGACATGAAGATCGGCGAGAATGAATTGAAGTATCCGCGGCGCGATGTCACGATGAATCTGATTTTGTCCGAGCCGCAAAGCCCGTTTTATGACCTCAAGAACACGGCGGCGAAAGAGGCGTTATCGGATTTGACGCTGCAATCTTTTCAAAGCATGCACCGCAAGCTTACCGAAGCGCACGGCGCGTTCGGCTCAAGTTGGAATTGGGAGAAAGCGCGCAGCACGGACATTGCGCATTTGGCGCGCATGCCCGGTTTGGGTAGAATGCGCTTGCCCACTGCGGGAAACTCCGACAACGTGAATGCGATTACGCGAACGCACGGGCCGTCGTGGCGCATGATCGTCAGTCTCGGTCCGGAGATTAAAGCATGGGGCATTTATCCGGGCGGCCAGTCTGGCAATCCTGGCTCGCGTTTTTTTGATAACGCCGTCGATGATTGGGTCGCGGGAAAATATTATGAGCTGTTCTATTTGAAAATGGCTTCGGATATTGATGCGCGCATCGTTGGTAAAACTCTTTTGCGAGGTGGCAGATGATTGCTAGTGCGATTTGTTTTGTGCTCATGTTGGCTTTGCAGCTCGTCACGCCGTTTTGGTGGTGGATCATGGCCGTGCCGCTTGTTTATGGCATGTGGAAGAGCCGCTCCGCATGGGAAGGCGTGCGCACGGGCATGTTCAGCGCCGGAGCGCTGTGGTTGGTGATGAGCTTGTATCAATGGCTTTTTGGCGGACAACAGATTGCGGAGAGAATGAGCGCGATGCTGGGAGCGTCACAGGGGTGGTTAATGATTTTCATTACGACATTATTGGCTGCGCTCTCTGCGGGCGTAGCGGGAAGCAGCGGCTATGGCTTGATGGAAGTTTGGAAAAGCAAATAGCGCAACGCGGGCAATCCGCTAACCAATGGCCTACAACTCCAGCCGCAACCTATCCCTCCAAAATCCTCGCGCCCCCGCGGCTTCGCGAAATTTGATCAATCCCCAATTCGGCTCCAAGTTGATCGTCGAAGTGCCGAAATCTAAGTATGTGAAACCCTTGCGTTCGCACCAATTCATGGCTTCATGTGTGAGCAAGTTGATCGCGCGATAGTGCTGGTCTTCATAGCGCTGGCCGATATAAAAAGTCATGGCCACGCGCGCATTGCACAGAAAGACGATGAAGCCTGCGATCATTCGCGCTTCCACGCAAGCAGCGAACAGGTTGATTCGCCCCGGCAAACGTTGTTGGAGATCGAGTAGCTCGGTCAAAGAGTGCGTGGGATTCGCGCCGTGCTTTTCCGTAAGATGGCGTTGCAAAATTTCATAAAAGTCCGCCAGCTTCTCGCCGGTTTGAATCACGACGCCGAGCTTCTGCGCGCGGCGCGCTTGGCGTTGAAACTCCGCGTCGTATCGCTGCTCGCGTGAGGAGTCGAGTCGCACTGCTTGCGTTAGTTCGCGGCGTTGAAAGCGAAACCCGGCGCGATAATAAGTATACTCCCAATTCGCATCCGATTGTGCATGATAGAAGAGCGGAGGAAGGCTGAGCTCAAGAGCGGAAAAATTTTGTGCCCGGCAATAGTGGATGAGTGTGGTGACGAGCGCTTCCTGATCGTGCAATGACAAATTTGGCGCAGCGACGAATCCTCCGAACGAAGCGCCGGGATGCGAGATAAAAGTAAGGGCAGAATCTTTTTGAACGAGCGCGGCGGGCAAAACGGCGAGCAATTTTTTCTTCTTGAAAAAAAGCAAGGACGCATCTTTAAAGCGCTCGTGGGGATGATAAGCTAAAAAGGCACGTGTATGAAACAACGTGCCTTGATTCGAATGCGCGACGAAATTTTCCCATTGCGCGCGAAACGTTTCAGAATATCTCACAACCGCAATTCCCCCGTGGAAGGGGGTTCGGGGAGTGTCAGCCATTTTTGCGCTGTTGAAAATTTTAAATTGCAAATTTTCAATTTTAAATTTGCACTGCTACAAAATGTACCGGCTCAAATCTTCATCTTCGACAATATCTTTCAACGTTGATTTCACATGTTCAGCCGTGATCACGATCTTGCCGCTGCGCTGGTCCGGCACGTCGAAGAGAATGTCTTCGAGCAGCGCAGTGAGCACGGTGTGTAAGCGCCGCGCGCCGATGTTTTCGGTCCTCTCATTCACTTGCGAAGCGATGTTGGCAATCTCTGTGATCGCTTCTTTTTCGAAGAACAACTCGACGCCGTCGGTGCCCAGCATCGCGATGTATTGCTTGATGAGCGCGTTTTCCGGCTCGGTGAGAATGCGCACGAAATCTTCCGCGGTGAGGCTGCTCAATTCCACGCGTATCGGGAAGCGGCCTTGCAGCTCGGGAATCAAATCCGAGGGCTTGGACACGTGAAATGCGCCGCTCGCAATGAAGAGCACGTGATCGGTCTTCACCATGCCGTATTTCGTGAACACGTTCGTGCCCTCGACCACCGGCAGCAAATCGCGCTGCACGCCCTCGCGCGAAACGTCCGGGCCGACCGTGCTCTTCGCGCCCGCGATCTTGTCGATCTCGTCGAGAAACACGATGCCGGAATTTTCCACGCGGCCGATCGCTTCTTTCACGACTTGATCCATGTCGATGAGCTTCTGCGCCTCTTCCTGCGCGAGCACCGGGCGCGCTTCAGAAACTTTCATCTTGCGGCGCTTCATCTTTTTGGGGAAGAGATTGCCGACGATGTCCTGTAAATTGATGCCGAGCTCTTCGACGCCGACGGGCGTGATCACTTGCATCATCGGCATGCCGTCGCTCGCCACGTCCATCTCCACCATGCCCTCCTCCAATTTTCCCTCGAGCAGTTGCTGCCGGATTTTTTCGCGCGAATTATGGCGTTTCTTTTCCATTTTCGCGGCCTCTTCTTCCATCGCCTTTTCGGCTTCTTCGGCCTCGCTTTGCGAAGTGACGATGCGCGTTTGTTGTTTGAGCGGCGGCATCAGCAAATCCACCAGGCGCTCGTTCGCCAGTTGCACGGCTTGCTCTTGCACGGTTGCGGTTTTTTCGGAGCGCACCATCGCTACGGCCAGGTCGGTCAAATCGCGAATCATGGATTCGACGTCGCGGCCCACGTAACCGACTTCCGTGAACTTCGAGGCTTCGACTTTGATGAACGGCGCGTGCGCGAGCTTCGAGATGCGCCGCGCGATTTCGGTTTTGCCCACGCCCGTCGGCCCGATGAGAATGATGTTGTTGGGCATGATCTCTTCGCGCAGCTTGTCGCTCACGCGCTGGCGGCGCCAGCGATTGCGCAAGGCGATGGCCACCGAGCGCTTCGCGTCGTTTTGCCCGATGATGTATTTGTCCAGCTCCGCCACGATTTGTCGCGGCGTCAAAGTTTGCAATTCGTCCATGATTTTCCTTCTTATATATTCGTTGATGGTTGGTTTGTAACACCACCTCAACGTTGTCATTCTGTAAGAACCTTCCCTAGCTGGAATCACCTCTTATTTTGAGAGATACGCCCGGAGCGAGGGAAGATCCCGCCGCGGCGGGATGATATTCCAAAGAGGAGCATTACAAATGAACCCTGAAACAGTATACTCAGCCTTGCGAAGGTTCGAAACCTTCGCAAGGGTTGTCTAGAAACTGAGTTCTTCGATGACCAAATTCTTGTTGGTGTAGATACAAATGTCCGCGGTAATGCTCATCGCCTCTTCCACGACTTTGCGCGCGCTCAAATCGGAATAGCGCACCAGCGCGCGCGCGGCTGCCATGGCATAACCGCCGCCCGAGCCGATGGAAATGATGCCGTCATCCGGCTCGATCACGTCGCCCGTGCCTGACACTAAAAAAGTTTTTTCCGTGTCCATCACCACGAGCTGCGCTTCCAAGCGGCGCAGAAAGCGGTCCGTGCGCCACTCTTTCGCCAGCTCCACTGCGGCGCGGCTCAAATTACCGCGATATTGTTCGAGCTTTTGCTCGAACTTTTCGAAGAGCGCGAACGCATCCGCAGCCGCGCCCGCAAAACCGGTGAGCACGGTTTCTTTATATAGTTTGCGAATTTTGCGCGCGTTCATTTTCAGCACCGCGTCGCCGTAAGTCACTTGTCCGTCGCCGGCGAGTACGCAACTGTTCTTGTGGCGCACCCCTAAAATCGTCGTCGCGTGAATCACTTCAAAAAAGGGGGATGTCATATCTTCTCACTTTATTTTTCTAAACAGACTTGGGATTGTTGGATTCTTGGATCGATGGAGCTTTTGAGCACTGGTTATACTCGGTATGGCTTGTTTTGTAACTCTCCTCAACTGCCATTCTGTAAGAACCTTCCCTCATGTGCTGTCATTCAGGAGGAATCTTTTTAAGCACTCGGCAGCATCTCCAGTGAGTAAAAAGATTCTTTCAGAATGACATACGAGGAAGGGACGTGTAACCTATATTTCGCTCGGAGTAATGACTCTGAAGCAGCCTGTTTCATCACTCCAACAATACATCACTCCAACGATGCACCACTCCACCACTCCAATAATTAAATCTTTCTGCGCAGCCGCGAGACCGGAAGCATCATCTGCTCGCGGTATTTGGCCACCGTGCGCCGCGCTACGTTGAAGCTCTCTTTCTTCAGCATGTCGGCGATGGTTTGATCGTTCAGCGGGTCGCGCGGATTTTCAACATCGATGATTTCTTTGATGCGTTGCTTGATGCGGCGGTTCGAAATCTCGTCGCCGTCGTCGCGCTTGAGGCCCTCGCTGAAGAAATATTTCAGCTCGAATACGCCGTGCTCGGTTTGCACGTACTTGCCGTTGGTCACGCGCGAGATTGTGGAAATGTCCATGCCGATCTCGTCGGCAATGTCTTTCAAGATCATCGGCTTGATGAACTCGCGGCCGCCCTCGAAAAACTCGCGCTGCTTTTCCACGATGGCCTCCAGCACTTTCAAGATCGTCAAGCGGCGCTGATGGATGGAGTTGATGAGCCAACGCGCGGACTCCAAACGCTTCTTCACGAACTCCTTCGCTTCGCGCGTCTGCTGCTTGGTCGTGGCTTTTTTCAAGAGCAGGTCCTTGTAGCGATTGTTGATGCGTAAGTGCGGAACGTTGGAGTCGTGCAGAATGATCCTGAACTCCTCGTTCTCGTCGCGTTCCACTGTGAGATCGGGAACCACGACGTTGTGGTGCGGCGAAAAGTAGCCTTCGCCCGGCTTGGGATTCAGGTGCGAGATTTCATCGATGACGCCTTTGATCGCCTCCAACGCGATATTCAAATTCTTGGCGATTTTCTCGAAGCGTTTGTTGCTGAAATCGTCAAAATGATTTTTGATGATCTCCACGGCCAGCTCGTTGCGCGGCTCGCGGTCTTCCACTTGAATCGCGAGGCATTCCTGCAATGTGCGCGCGCCGATGCCCACTGGATCGAAGTTCTGAATCAAGCGCAGCACTTTTTCGACTTTTTCGAGCGGCACGTTCAAGTTTTGCGCGACGGTGTCCACCGTGCAGGAGAGATAGCCGTCCTCGTTGATGCTCCAAATCAAAAACTCGCCGATGGTGATTTCTTCTTCGTCGAGCTGGAGCATGTGCAGTTGCTCGAGCAGGTGCTCGGGGAGGTTTTCCGGCGCGGCTTCTTGCTGCTCGAAAACTTCCGCGCTGTTGTCGCGCGGCGCGCGTTGCTCGTAATTCTCCTCGTCACCAATGATGGCTTCCCAATCGATCTCGTCCTTCTCGATTTCTTCGCGCTCCAACTCTTCCTGCTTTTCATCCTCCGCGGCGGCCTTTTCCGGCTCCTCCTCTTTTTGCTCGAGCTCCAGGTCCAGATCGTCTTCCTGCTCGGCCTCCATCTCCATTTCATCGACCATTTCGAGCATGGGATTGATCTCGATCTCCATCTTGAGCTTTTGTTCGAGCATCACCGTTGGAAGCTGTAACAGGGAAGAGAGCAACACTTGCTGCGGCGATTGCACCAGTCTTTGCGAAAGTCGTTGTGAAAGATTCAACATGATCCGATAGCCTTTATAAAAGTCCTCTAACGATCCAAACGAAATTTGTCGCCAAGATAGAGCTTGCGCGCCTCCGGGTCGTTGGCGAGAAACTCCGTTGTGCCCGCTTTCAACACCGTGCCTTCATACAACAAATAGGCGCGATCGGTGATCGACAAAGTTTCGTGTACATTGTGATCCGTAATCAACACGCCGATGCCTTTTTGCTTCAAGCCTCGTACGATTTCTTGGATGTCTTCGACGGCGATGGGGTCCACGCCGGCAAAGGGTTCATCCAACAAAATAAACTTGGGGCGTGTGACCAACGCGCGCGAAATCTCCGCGCGCCGGCGCTCGCCGCCCGAGAGCGTGTACGCATAGTTCTTCGCCAAGTGCGAGATGGCCAAATCCTCCAACAATTCTTCCAAACGTTGTTTGCGCTCGCGGCTCGAAAGCGGCAGCGTTTCGAGAATCGCGAGCACGTTTTGTTCGACCGTGAGCCGCCGAAAGATGCTCGGCTCTTGCGGAAGATAACCGATGCCCAAACGCGCGCGCTTGTACATAGGATACGTCGTGATCTCGTTCTCGGCAAGGAAAATTTTTCCGGCCGTCGGGCGAATCATGCCCGTGATCATATAAAACGTGGTCGTCTTGCCCGCGCCATTCGGCCCGAGCAAACCCACGATCTCCGCTCGTCCCACTTCGATGGAGACGTCATTGACGACGCGGCGTTTGCTATAAAGTTTGACTAAGTTTTCTGCGCGTAGCATAGAGCCTTTTTAGCTGTTAGCTTTCAGCCGTCAGCTTTTAGCTGTCAGCTTTCAGCCTTTAGCTAAAACCTAACGGCTGATAGCTGAAAGCTACGGTTTTTTTTCCACCTCAAACCCCGGCGGCACGAATTTGCCGTTGGACTTGCCGGGGTCGCTCGCAATCAAAATGCGTTTGAGCTCTTTGTTCGATAAGAACAGCGTGATGCGATCACCCTGCACGCGATTCATTCCTTGATCCACGCCTTTTTCGATCACATGATAAACACTCGTCGCGGCCTCTTCCACGAGCACACGCTCGACTTGCTCATCTTTGAATTGCAAGCTCATCTTTCCGCCGGAAAGCGAATTGAGGCGTTGACTATTCGATGCGGTATCAACGGTCGCGGTATCCACCGGCGAAGTCATCGTCGCTTTGCCCGTCACTTTCACTTGCTTGAGTTTTTGATTCGTGATAAACAACTCGATCAACTCGCCGCGCAGCTCGTCGCGTTCTTGCCAGGCGACCGGATCGACGCGCAGGTCTAACCGGCCTTCTTTGCGAAAATACTCCGCTTCTTCGCAGTGCGCGCGCGTCTTTTGTTTGGTGATTTCCACTTTGCCCGTAACCTTTGCGCGCGTGCCGCCTTCGAACAGCTCGATCACCTCGCCGGTGATGCGCATATTTTCATTCTGCAAAGAATCGAACTCAATGAGCATCGGCGCAATCGTCGCTTTGGAATATTCTTTCTCGCGATGATACTCGGCTTTACCGCACGTGATCATCACGCGGCGCTCGCTGTTCGTGATCACGACTTCTTCTTCGGCAATCGCAATCTCAGTGAGTTGAAAATAACGCACGAACCGCGCAGTCAATTGGCTGCTTTGATCGCCGAGCGCGACTTGTCCCATCGCCTCTTGGATTTTACGGTCTTCATAAGCAATCACGCGATCGGCGCGCAGCCACTTAGGCCCGTCGTGCATCATGACATTGCCAATGAACTCCGTGCGTGCTTGTGATTGGATCGTGCGCGCGCGGTCGCACGTGAGCGTCGCGCTATCCTGCGCGAACTTGACGTGGCCCAGGGCTTCGATGATCGACACGCCGTTTTCTTCCAAACCTCGCAGCGAGTCCGCATGCTCCAAGCGCAACTTGCCGGGCTCGGTTTGGGCGAAGGCGGAGCTGAAGGAGGTGAACGCGATGCTTACGACGATCATCGTACGCTGTAAACTCTGAGCGACAACTTCTAAATTGTCATTCAGAAGGAATCCTTTTAAGCATTGGCACTGTGGCTTTGCTGAAAAAGGTTCCTTCTGAATGACACGCTCTCTATTTTTTCTCATGAGCGCTGCTATCCGGCAATGCCTCCTGCTCCAACGGCTTGCGCGCGCTCTTCGGCAATTCGAACTTCTTCTGCGTCACGCCCGTCGGCCGTTTGATGAACCAGTTCTTCAAATTCTGATCCGACTCGAAGCCTTTGCCGCGCAGCGTGTCGCCCTTTTGTGTCGTGATGGTCACGAAATCATCCGTTAATATTTTCTGCGTGCGATTCAGCCACTTGAGCGAGGGCGAGCGCAACGTGATCCCGCTATCGGATTTCGCGATCACATTCTCGCGTGCTTCGACGTCATTCGTATCTTCGAACAGCAAGCCTTTGTCCGCCGTCAAATGCGAAGTGTGCTTACCCTTGTTGTTATAGAAATCTACTTTGATGCCGCCGTCGAATTGCACTTGCCGCTTCTTGGAAAATTTCTCCATATGGCTGTATTCCACATGCGCCGCAACACGCCCGTTGCTCGTCACCGTAATCTTGCTGTTCCAGCCTTCTTGATCCGGGCCCTCAGCGTTCGTTGCGCTCGGCGTTGGCTCTTCGGTTGAATGGCAACTCAACAGCAACAGCATAACGAGAATAATTCCGCCCTTGAGGGGGGTGTTCTTCTTCATCACCTTCACGCCTCTGCATATTCCGTGTATTTGCGAATCTCAGGCCGCTTGAAACCCAACACGATGCGATCTTTCGGAATGCCGGCTTGCTCCAACTCTCCGGCAATGCCGTCTTCTGTCCCATCGCGCTGAATCCAAACCTTGCCGTCGATGATGTCGAGGTGGATGATGCAGCCGTGGACGCGTCCATCATCCCAGCCGGAAATAACCAAGAGATAGTGGTCGCCGGCGCGATCAAAAACGGTTTGCCTTTGCACGTCGCCATAGGCATAGGAAAGTTTTGCGTACTCGCTCAGGATTTTCTCAATGATCTGGCGATAAGATTCTAACTTATCCATCGCGTGATCTCCTCTGTTTCTGGATCGAAGCCGATCAGCCGCGCAAGATTGTTCTTCATCAAAAGCGCGCCCATTGGCTCCTCAAACAGGTCTTTTAAAACTTCTTTGGGAAACGCTAAAAATAATTCTCGCTCAGGTTCCAGCTCTGCGAGCACGGCGCGATACAAAACAAACTGGCCTAGCGCTTTTTCAAGATCATCCAACTCGGAATCGCCAAGAAAGCTTTTTATCTCCACCGCGATTTTTTTTTCGACTTTCTCAGCCGCAAGTAATTGCTCTGCGCCCAAATCTACGTACATGTCTTTCTTGCCCCATCTCAGAATGAGAGGATCTTTTGTAATCGTCCAACCGTCTTTGATCAACGCATTCTTGACGGAGTCATGATACAAATCTCTTGCGGGCATATGAGAATCTCCGCTTCTTTCTTCATGTTCTCTTCGCGTTCACGCTGTCGCGTATTCCGTATACTTTCGCACTTCCGGTCGCTTGAATCCCAACACGATATGGTCTTTGGGAATGCCGGCTTGCTTCAACTCTCCGGCAATGCCGTCTTCCGTGCCGTCGCGTTGAATCCAAACTTTGCCGTTGATGATGTTGAGATGAATGAGACAGCTATGAATGCGGCGATTGTCCCATCCGAAGCTCATGATCAAGTAATGATCGTTGGCGCGATCAAAGATTGCTTGATTATGAATGTCTCAGTGCGCGTAGCGAATGTGCGCATACTCGCCCACAACGTTCTCGATAATCCGGCGATATGTGTTCAAAGTATACATTGATCAGCTCGCTTACGCTTCGATCAAGTCTTCCTGCTTCGGCTTCATGTTCACGTTACACTTTACACCTTACACCAGATTTTGTGGCTTCGTCTTCCACCGCTCGTGCATCCACACCCATTGCGTGGGATGCTCGCGAATAAATGCCTCGACGGCTCTCGAACACTTCTCAACGTTCGCGATGCGGTCCGCGCGCGTGTCGTCGGTTTTTTGTAATACAATTTCGGGCCGCACTTCGACCGTGTGCGTGAAATCTTCATTCATGCGCATCGCAAGCGGAACGATTGGAACTCCCGTGCGCTCAGCGAGCACGACCGGGCCGGCAGGCGTATATGCCGGTTGACCGAAAAAATCCACGAACTCACCATCCACGCGCGTGTCTTGATCGATCAAAATGCCGACGATGCCGCCCTCGCGCAACCAACGCAAAATTTGCCGCGTGCCGCCGGCGGTGCGCGACAAAGTGCGATAGCCTGCCTGCTCGCGCTCGCGCACGAGAATCTCATCCAAACGCGGATCGTAAATCGCCGCGCCAATCACGGCGAGCGGATAGTGCGAAGCAATGAACATCGCCATCAACTCCCAGCAACCGATATGGCCGGTGATGCACAACACGCCGCGGCCTGGTGCGAGAGCTTTATCCAAATGTTCGCGCCCGACAAAGCGAATGTGTTTATCAAGTCCTTCACGTTTGAGTTGCGGCAGACGCATGGCCTCCGCAGCATTTCTTCCCAATGCGCGAAACGTGGCTTTGGCAAGATTGAAAATCTCTCTCTTGCTTTGCTGCGCGCCAAACGCGAGCTGCAAATGGCGCAACGTCTTCTCGCGTTCTTTGCGAATGAGCAGAAACGCCAACGCGCCGAGCCGTTCAAAACTTTTAATCGCCACGCGGCGCGGCAGCACACGCACGAGCTTTATCAAAGAACGCACGAGCTGAAAGATCAACCAATTCTTAATGCGCTTGCGCAGCGGTTTACCACTCATCGATCTCAACACAATTAAAATAGATTTGAGAATTGTGCCGAGTGCGTAAAAGGATTCCTTCTGAATGACAAATAAGGAAGCGCGCTCGCGCAATCCACAATCAACGATTCACGATCTACAATCCACTATCATCGATCCACGAACTTTTCACGCAACTCCTGCCTTCAGCAAATCATGGAGGTGCAGCATGCCCACCGGGCGATGCTCGTGATCGACCACGATGATTTGCATGATGTCGTGCTCTTCCATAATTTCGAGCACCTTCGCGGCGAGCGTGCCGGTGTGAACGCTCTTTGGTTGTTTCGTCATTAAATCCTGCGCGCGTACATTTTGAATCGTGCCGCCTTTGCTGAGAAAACGCCGCAAATCGCCGTCGGTGATGATGCCCAGCAATATGCCGTTATGATCAACTACGGTGGTCGCGCCGAAACGCTTCTTCGTCATTTCGAGCATTACTTCTTCGAGCGTCGCCTGCGGTGCGACCTTCGCAATTTTTTCGCCGGAGTACATCACGTCCTCAATGCGCAGGCGCAGCTTGCGACCCAACGTTCCGGCGGGATGGCGCAGCGCGAAATCTTCTTGCGTGAAGTGGCGTTTTTCAACGAGCGCGACGGCAAGCGCATCGCCCATCACCAGCGCGGCGGTTGTGCTCGTGGTCGGCGCGAGATCATGCGGACAAGCTTCGCGCTTCACGCTCACGTCTAGCACCACGTCCGCACGCTCCGCAAGCGGAGAGTGGCGATTGCCGGTCATCACAATCAGCGGCACTTCCAAACGCTTGAACTCCGGAATGAGCACATAAAACTCTTCGGTGTTGCCGCTCTTCGAAATGCAAATCACCACGTCGCCGGGCATCATCATGCCGAGATCGCCGTGCGCCGCCTCCGCCGGATGCACGAACATCGCCGCAGTGCCCGTGCTCGAAAGCGTGGCCGCAATTTTTTGCGCGATGATGCCGCTCTTGCCCATGCCCGAAACGATCACGCGGCCTTTGCAATTGTAGAGCAACTCCACCGCGCGTTCAAAGGTCGCATCAATGCGATCTTCCAACGCCGCAATGGCCTCCGCTTCAAGGCGAATCACTTCACGGGCTTTGTCTAAGAGCGTTGTCAAATTTCATGGGATTGTCATTCTGGAAGAATCTTTTTCGCACTGGAGAAAGCCTCGAGATTGAACGTGTGCTGAATGCTTAAAAGGTTTCCTTCTGAATGACAACTCTAGTTTGGTTCGCAACCATCTAGTCTGTCATTCAGAAGGAACCTTTTTCAGCACTGGATAAAAATCCCAAATGGACGGTGTGCTGAATGTTCAAAAGGATTCATCCCGAATGACAGTTACGCTTACCCCTCTAGGCTGTCATTCAGGAGGAATCTTTTTTTGCACTGGATAAGAATCCAAATGGGAAGTGTACTGAATGCTTAAAAGGATTCCTTCTGAATGACAATATTAAGTTTCATTGCAAATACTTCCTCGTCACGCTTGCGATTTCCACCGCCTGCATGAGCAGGTCTTCGAGCTTATCCATCGGCCATTGGCTCGCCGCGTCGCACTTCGCTTCGCGCGGATTCGGATGCGCTTCGATGAACAGCGCCTCGCAGCCCGCGGCTACTGCAGCGCGCGTGAGCGCGGGCACGAATTTCGGTTTGCCACCCGCCGGGTCCGATGAAGGCAAGCCATACACGCGAATCGAATGCGTGGGATCGAACACCACCGGATAGCCCAGCTCGCGCATGCTCACGAGCGAGCGCATATCCACAACCAAATTGTGATACCCGAAACACGCGCCGCGCTCCGTGAGAAAAACATTGTGATTGCCCGCGCGTTCGATTTTGCCGATAACGTTGCGCATGTCCTCGGGATCGAGAAACTGGCCTTTCTTCACATTCACCACGCGGCCGGTTTTCGCGACGGCGAGCGTGAGCGTGGTTTGCATGCACAGATACGCGGGAATTTGAATCACGTCGAGCACCTCGGCGCAAGCTTCGGCATCGTGTGCATCGTGAATATCCGAGAGTACGGGCACGTTGAAGCGCTCTTTGATTTGGCGCAGCAGAGCCAAGCCCGCCTTGAGGCCGGGGCCTTGATAGCTCGTTTCCGTGGAGCGGTTGTCTTTCAAATACGAAGATTTGAAAATGAGCGGCAGCCGCAGCTTGTCCGCAATTTTGGTGATGGACTCCGCGGCGCTGAACATGGTTTTCTCATCTTCAATCACACACGGGCCGCAAATAAGCACGAGCGGCTGATTGCCGCCCATTTTGATTTTACCGATGTCGATGGTGCGAGTCATGGGTTCGAACGGAAAAATTTAGTGAGCAGTTTTAATGACAGAAAGATGTATGGCGGAAAAATGAGCCGTGCCTGTTGGTTTGCAACTCCCCTCCAGTTGTCATTCTGAAAGAATCGTCCCTCGCGCTGGAAAGACAGTCAAGCTCTAGGGAAGTTCCTTCCATGATGACATTTCAGGAAAGGGCATTGTTGGCCTCTTTTGCCAAACTGCTCGCGCACGCAAGTCCCCCCAACGGGGACAAATGTGAAAGCGAAGGGCAACGCCCTGGAACAACGCGCACCGCCTCAGCCCTCAAAGCCCCAATGGGGCGACATGTTTTTTTAATCCGCCCTTACAGGGCTAGTGCAATGTGATGTGGTTCGCGTTCCCAGGGTTGCACCCTGGGCTATCACATTGCGCGCCTTCGTAGCCATTTGGTCGCGCGCTTGAATCAATGCCAATGGCATTATGCGAGCATCGCTTCATTCTCTTTTTCGAAATTGCCGTTGACCGGTGCATAGCGCAGCACCATAATTTGATCTGGCCGCAGCCCAAGCGACTCAAAGGTACGGCCATCGCGATCACAGAATTCGACTTCAAAGGCGTTGCCCTCGGCAAGAATATCGACCACCGTGCCGACTTGCCCGCGCCATAAATTATACTCGGGCAGATCAACAGTTAGAGCAACGACATCGAGCAGTTTGATTGTGTTTGTCATTGGTCACCTCTCAATTCACAAAGGGTAGCACGTTGTCAATCTTGGGGCGTTTTTGCCATGTTCAATAATCCATCCACTCCGTACCATTGTCCGTCGGCCACGCCATTCCAGAATAAAGTCCAACACATATCTTTGACCATATTCATCGCGTCGTCCTAATCGCACATCGTCGCGCGTTTTGACCGCCTGCAATAAAGTGTCGCGCAAATCCTCGGCATCGCTAGCTGTCATCTGCAAAGCCGCTGTGAATAGACGCGCTTTATGTTTGCCTTCGTCGTGGGTTGGATCGAGGCAGTAGTCGCGCAATTTTCGAATGTCGATAGTTGCGCGTTCGGCATTTGGGAGTTTCATTCAAGTTTTGCCGATGTCGATGGTGCGAGCCATGGGTTTGACGGAAACAATTTCGTGCGGCTTTTTTAAAGACAGAAAGATGTTTTTCTGTCTTGGCTTTTGCTTTAGCCGAGCGATTCGAATGTGCGGCCTGCGCGATCAGAGAATTCAACTTCAAAGGCATTGTCTTCTGCGAGAATTTCAACCACGGTGCCGACTTGCCCGCGCCGCAAATTGTATTCGGGCAGGTCAACTGTGAGCGCGACGACATCGAGTAGTTTGATTGCGTTGGTCATAGACACACGGGTCGCAAATGAGCACGAGCGAATGACTTTACCAATTTGATGGCGCACGCAAGTCCCCAACGGGGACAAATGTGAAAGCGAAGGGCAACGCCCTGGAACAACGCGCACCGCCTCGACCCTCAAAGCCCCAACGAGGCAACATAGTTTTTTATTTCGCCCTTTCAGGGCTAGCGCAATTGAGGTCGTTCGCGTTCCCAGGGTTGCACCCTGGGCTATCACATTGCGCTCCTTCGGAGCATTTGGTCGCGCGTTTGATTGACACCAATGATGCGATGCGCGAGAATTTCAACCACCGTGCCGACTTGCCCGCGCCGTAAATTGTATTCGGGCAGGTCAACTGTGAGCGCGACGGCATTGAGTAATTTGATCGTGTTGATCATAGACACACGGGCCGCAAATGAGCACGAGCGGCTGATCGCCGCCCATTTTGATTTTGCCGATGTCGATCGTGCGAGTCATGATCTCTCATAGTTTGATTGAAAAAGCAAAAGACTCGCACGCAAAGACGCAAAGGACCCGCAAAGCTTTTCTTTGCGCTTCCTTTACGTCTCTGCGTGAGGCTTTTTGTTTCGGCTCAAATTTGTGCAGATTTCGTAGCGCAGGCATCCTTGCCTGCGTGGTTTGCAGACTGGAAGTCTGCGCTACGCCAGCACTGTTTCTGGCTCGAAATTGCCGTTGGCCGGCGCATAGCGTAGCAGCATAATTTGATCTGGCCGCAGGCCGAGCGATTCGAATGTGCGGCCATCGCGGTCACTGAATTCAACTTCACAGGCGTTGCCATCGGCAAGAATATCGACCACCGTACCGACTTGCCTGCGCCGTAAATTGTATTCGGGCAGGTCAACGGTGAGCGCGACGGCATCGAGTAATTTGATTGTGTTGATCATAGGCACGCGAGGCCTCGGCCGCATCTTAGAAATTTCTGCTTGCTTTTTTATCGAAATAACTTATCATTGTGTCGCGGCTTGACAACGAGCTTGCGTCAAAGCCGAAGCCTTTGGGTTGGATGTTAGGCTTTCTTGCCTGACCATAGATTCGCAAGAATCGTCCAACCCATTTTTATTTTCAGGGCTTGCCACGCAAAACCTTCAAGCTGCTCCCCACTGCGCCGGAATTTGTCGGCCAACGATAGATTGCCGACTTTAACCTATCCCAATAACGCTTCACCTCCTGCGAGCCGGCAAAGCGCATCCCCACGATCGTCGTTACAAAGTCCGCGAGTTGAAGACCGACATTCTGCGCTTCGGAGAGCGCAAATAGAGGAGTTTTAATGATGCTATCCAAAGCCAACCCTGCCGGGCTTCTGATGAAAAAATTCGTGATGGCTTCCGCGTTTTGACGATTCGTTTGATAATCGCGGTTATCGAAAATCAGCTTCGCCATGCGCTCGGGATGCTCGCGTTTAAGGTAAATATCGACGCGCTCGAAAATATAGCGAAACGTTTTATCCAAAGCTCTGACATCTTCACAGCGAAACGCGCGCAGCCCGTCTTCAAAACAGACGCACCCAAAGAGCGCCAACTTTTTTGATACGAGATAATCCAAAAGGTCCGTGGCCAGTGCGAGATTTTTGGAAACCAAGCCTTTTGCTTCCAACTTAAAAACATAGGGCTTCAACAACTCCTTGCCTTTTATCTCCTGTTCTCGAGCATAAAGAGCGCCCAGATGCTTGAGCTTCAGTTGGAAAACATCTGCGGCGACGCGATACATCTGTCTTTCGGGAATGGCGATGCCGCACAGAATGCCCAACGATTTGTCCGGCTGCGTCTCAGATTTTCTGAAGGACTCATCAAAGAAAACGAGCATTCCACTTCCGAGCGATTTAAAGGCCGCTCACGCTGCCTGAGATTCGAACTGATTCTAAGGCGTTGCCCTCCGAGAGAGTTTCAACCACGGTGCCGACTTGCCCGCGCCGTAAATTATATTCGGGCTGGTCTACTGTGAGCGCGACGACATCGAGTAATTTGATCGTGTTGGTCATAGGCACACGGGCCGCAAATGAGCACGAGCGGGTGATTGCCGCCCGTTTTCTTTATCGCACGAAAGACAGCTTGCGGCTTTGAATAGATTCTCCTGCTTGCAGACGATAAATGTAAATGCCCGAGCTTACTTCTTTGCCGGACTCATCCTTTCCATCCCACACCACCGCGTTCACACCAGCAGGCTGTCGCGCATTGACCAGCGTGCGCACTTCTTGACCAGAGAGATTGAAGATTTTGAGCACGATCTGCGCCGTTTTCGGCAACTGGTAACGAATGGTGGTTTGAGGATTGAACGGATTGGGAAAGTTTTGTTCCAACGCGAAATCAATAGGTGCTTGGCTGAAATCATCTGCAACTGCCGTGACCATCTCTGACAGCGGACGCCGCCACACGCCGCCGTCACTAGTTCCCGCAAAAAGATGCGAGCCGTTTACAGCAAGAGCCAAAACATAAGGGTACGTCAAGCCGGTATTGACGGCCCTCCAGCTTGAGCCGTTGTCGGTGGAAAGAAACACGCCGTCGCCATTCGTTCCCGCAAAGAGATTCGAGCCAGCCACCGCAAAAGACCTAACAAAGGTGTTCGTCAAGCCGGTATTGACGGCGGTCCAGCTTGTACCGTTGTTGGTGGAAAGAAACACGCCGCTACCAGTTCCTGCAAAGAGATTTGATCCGTTCACGGCAAGAGACCAAACGAGAGTGTTCGTCAGGCCGGTATTGACGGCGGTCCAGCTTGTGCCGTTGTCGGTGGAAAGAAACACGCCGCCACCATCAGTTCCCGCAAAGAGGTTCGCGCCGCTCACGGCAAAAGAAAGGACATAAGTGCCCGTCAAGCCGGTATTGACGGCCCTCCAGCTTGAGCCGTTGTCGGTGGAAAGAAACACGCCGTCACCATTAGTTCCCGCAAAAAGTTTCGAGCCGTTCACGGCAAGAGATAAGACACCAACGCTTGTCAAGCCGGTATTGACGGACGTCCAGCTTGTGCCATTGTTGGTGGAAAGAAATACGCCATCATTACCTTTAGTTCCCGCAAAGAGGTTCGCGCCGCTCACGGCAAAAGAACTGACATCAGTGCTCGTGAAGCCGATATTGGCGGATGTCCAGCTTGTGCCGTTGTTGGTGGAAACAAACACGCCGCCGTAAAGAGTTCCTGCAAAGAGATTCGAGCCGTTCACGGCAAGAGACCAAACAAAACGGTTTGTCAAGCCGGTATTGACGGTCATCCAGCTTGTGCCGTTGTTGGTGGAAAGAAACACGCCGCTGCCGCCTCTAGTTCCCGCAAAGAGATTCGAGCCGTGTACGGCAAGAGAATAGACAGAACGGTCCGTCAAGCCGGTATTGACGGCGCTCCAGCTTGCGCCGTTGTTGGTGGAAAGAAACACGCCGCTGCCGTCTCTAGTTCCCGCAAAGAGATTCAAGCCGTGTACGGCAAGAGAATAGACAGAACGGTCCGTCAAGCCGGTATTGACGGCGCTCCAGCTTGCGCCGTTGTTGGTGGAAAGAAACACGCCGCCACCATCAGTTCCCGCAAAGAGGTTCGAGCCGTTCACGGCAAGAGACAAGACGCCAGCGCTTGTCAAGCCGGTATTGACCCAGCTTGTGCCGTTGTTGGTGGAAAGAAATACGCTGCCGAAACGAGTTCCCGCAAAGAGATTCGAGCCGTTCACGGCGAGAGACAAGACGCCAGCGCTTGTCAAGCCGGTATTGACCCAGCTTGTGCCGTTGTTGGTGGAAAGAAATACGCTGCCGAAACGAGTTCCCGCAAAGAGATTCGAGCCGTTCACGGCGAGAGCATTAACAGTAGTGTTCGTCGGCAAGCCAGTATTGACGGCCATCCAGCTTGTGCCGTTGTTGGTGGAAAGAAACACGCCGCTACCAGTTCCTGCAAAGAGATTTGATCCGTTCACGGCAAGAGACAAAACAAAAGTGTTTGTCAAGCCGGTATTGACGGTCGTCCAGCTTGTGCCATTGTTGGTGGAAAGAAACACGCCATCACCAAAAGTTCCCGCAAAGATATGCGAGCCGTTCACTGCAAAGCACAAAATATCGCTCCCGTATGGCCCATTGGTTTGAATCCATTGCGCCTGAAGGCTTTGTGCTCCAAGCAGAGCAACGACGGCGAAGCAAGCAAGTAAGCGTTTCATGTTTGTGCCTCCCTAGTTGAGGTGAGAGAGCAACTACAACCAACGGAATATGATTCAATGTCGATCATCTTCTAAAATTAGCTTGACAAAATTATACGACCTTTGTAAGCTGCTTGCACGATGAACAAATTGCTGGCAAATTGTTCCGGCTTCGAATGGGACGAGGGCAACTCCGACAAAAATTGGATTGCACATAATGAAAGAGCAAAAAGAAATTCCTAACTTTCAGAGCGAAGCCGAGGAGCGCGAGTTTTGGGCGAAGCATGACTCCACGGAATTCATCGAGTGGGCCACAGCGGAACCTGTTTCTTTGCTGAATTTGAAACCCACCATGAAAACCGTTTCCTTACGGATGCCCGAGTTCATCATCGATGAGCTGCGCATGATCGCTCGCAAGAGGGACATCTCCTATCAAGCTCTCATCAAAGTTTTTATCAAGGAACGCATCGATCAGGAACACCGGCAACGTGCTTTGCCGTAAGTTTTCATATTCAAGAGTAAAAAACTAAATTCCATGCAACAAACAAACAGAAAAATAGCTTTGATATGAGGCGACTATGGAACCCACATTGAATACTGATGTCACGATCCGGCTCTCCGACGAGATGCTGACCGCAGTGGATTCGTTGGCCCAAAACTCCGGCTTGTCTTCGCGCAGCGCCGCCATCGAGAAAATTCTGCAGCGTTGGTATGAAGCCGCATGGCTGCAAAATGAATTAGATCGCGAGACGGAAGCGTACTACAAATCCCTCACGCCGGAAGAGATGGCCGAGGACCGCGCGTGGGCGCGGTTTGCCTCAACGCAAGCAATGCAGCGCTGGGATGATCAATGAAATTCCCGCAACGTGGAGAAATTCATTGGGCGAAGGTTGTCGGACAACCTGGCGATACCAAAGAACGTCCGGTGTTAGTTGTGTCGGGCGACTCGCGCAACCAATTTGCCGACGATATCATCGTGGTTCCGCTCTCGACAACTTTACGGCCTGCGCCAACTCATGTCTACTTGCCCGCAGGGTCCGGCGGATTGTCGCAAGCCTCGATGGCGAAAGGCGAATTAGTGACGACGCTCGATAAAATCTTTCTGGAGCGCGGCCCGATGGGCGGAAAAATTACCGCCGCACAAATGCACGAAGTTGAAAAGGCCATCATGCGCGCTATTGGTGTTGCCGTGCCTTGAAAGTAAAATTGCAATCTTAAATCCCACTCGCAACAATTCCTCCATAAACCCCGCGAACCTCTCTTTGACGTAACAATACCGCGCGACACCCCCCGAACCCCCCTCAAGGGGGGAATTTTCTAGCACTGATTACTGATCACTGGCGTTATCACTTCTCCGCATGCTCCAACGCGGCCCTCACAAAATCTCGAAACAGCGGGTGCGCGCGCAGGGCGCGGGATTTCAATTCGGGATGGAACTGCACGCCCACGAACCAGGGATGATCTTTCAACTCCATGATCTCCACGAGCTTCGTGTCCGGATTCGTGCCGCTGATGATCAAGCCGTTCTTTTCAAGCGAGCTGAGATAGCGATTGTGTACTTCCCAGCGATGGCGATGCCGCTCGGAAATTTCTGAACTGTTGTACGCCGCGTGCGTGCGCGTGCCGGGCTTCAGCTCGCAACGATACGCGCCGAGGCGCATGGTGCCGCCAATCTGCGTGAGATTGACTTGCGTTTCCATTTTGTCGATCACGGGATGCTGCGGCCGCTCTTCGAACTCCGTGCTATTCGCGCCGCTAAGTCCGCACACGTTGCGGCTGAACTCGATCACCGCGCATTGCAATCCCAAACAAATGCCGAAGAACGGCAACTTGCGCTCGCGCGCGAATTGAATCGCTTTGATCTTGCCTTCCGTGCCGCGACTGCCGAAGCCGGGGCACACGAGCAGACCGTGCATGCGATACATCTCTTCCGGCACGCCGGTTTGCTCGATGGCTTCGGAGTCGATCCAGTGCAAATTCACGCGCGCATCGTTCTCCACGCCCGCATGAATAAAGGATTCGATGATACTCTTGTACGAATCTTTGAGGCCGACATACTTGCCGCAAATGCCAATGTCAACGGTCTTGCTCGGTTGCTTGATGCGATGCGCGAGCTGCCGCCAGTTTTCCAAATTCGTTTGCTTGGCTTGTTCGTCTTTGGCGCTCAACGCGCTCAAGCCCAAACGCTTTTCCAAAATTTCGCCGAGGCCGCCTTCTTCAAAGAGCACGGGAATTTCATAGATGGTGGAAACATCGCGCGCTTCGATGACGCATTCGGGCGCGACGTTGCAGAAGAGGCCGATCTTGTCGCGCAACTCTTGCGAGAGACTTTGCTCCGTGCGGCAAAGGAGGATGTCGGGCTGAATGCCGATCTCGCGCAAACGCATCACGGAATGTTGCGTGGGCTTGGTTTTCAATTCGCCGGAGGCATGAATGTACGGCACGAGCGTGAGATGAATGTCCGCGCAGTTTGCGAAACCCACTTCGAAACGAAACTGCCGAATGGCTTCGAGAAAAGGGAGGCTCTCGATATCGCCGACCGTGCCGCCGACTTCGGTGAGCACGACGTCGTAATGACCGTTCTCGTTCGCTTGCGTGATGCGGCTTTTGATTTCATCGGTGATGTGCGGAATCACTTGCACGGTCTTGCCGAGGTAATCGCCGCGACGCTCTTTGGTGATGACCGTGTAGTAGATTTGGCCGGTGGTGGCGTTATTGCGCTTGGACATGTTCACGTCGATGAAGCGCTCGTAATGGCCGAGATCGAGATCGGTTTCCGCGCCGTCGTCGGTGACGAACACTTCGCCGTGCTGATACGGACTCATGGTGCCGGGATCGACGTTGATGTAGGGATCGAACTTGAGCATGGTGACTTTGAGTCCGCGGCTTTTGAGCAACACGCCGATGGCGGCCGAGGCCACGCCTTTGCCGAGCGACGAAACCACGCCGCCGGTGATGAAGATGTATTTCGTCTTCGATTGTTTCGTGTAGCGCTCCACGTTTGCAAGCCTCGTTTTAAATGACGGAAAGATATAAGATAGAAAGATGGAGGACAGAAAAATGTTTATAGCTATGCTTTATTTTTCTGCCATTGCCTTGTTCAAGCCGATTCAAAATCAAAAGCATCGCGCAAAGGCGCAGAGAAGCAAAGCTTCCGCAAAGAAAAGCTTTTTAATGACAGAAAGATGGAGGACAGAAAAATGTTTAGTGAAGCGAAGCTTTATTTTCCTGTCCTTCATTTTTCTGTCATTGCTTCTTCTTCTTTCCTTTGTGGATTCTTTGCGTCTTCGCGGCTTTGCGTGCGCTGTTCTTTTTATTTCGAGCTCATGAAATGACCGCAGCTTCGTATGGCAATTGAAAATGTCCGGCGACGATGCCTGGCACCGTAATGTCTTCATCTAAATTTTCCCAGCGCAGAGCGTAGCCGTTTAAGCGCAATTCGACTTCATGCAATTGCTCGTCGGTGGCATTTTTTAAAATGCAAAAGCGATCCGCCGGAAAGCCTACGATACGGCCGTCGGTCAATTCGACGAAAATGGTGCGGCGTTCTACCCATGCGCGCAAGGCGACGGGTTCGACACTCGTATCTTTTTCAACGGTGATGGTACTCATTGTACTTCTCCAGCAAAAGTTCGCGATACTCAAAGACCATCTTCTCGGCGATGCGAACGACGTGCGGTGCAAGCCCTTTATTCCTTGCTAAACGAATCGGCTCCAGCCAAAATTTGCATTCGCCGTCGGGTGTGGCGACATGAACATGAGGCGGCTCATTGCGTTCATCAGAGTAAAAATGAAACCGGAATGAACAGATGCGCAGCACAGTTGGCATATCGCAATAAAGATTTTTGTCATTGCGTTTATCTAAACGAACTCAAAATCAAAAACTCTCACGCAAAGGCGCAGAGACGCAAAGGTTTCGCAAAGAAAAGCTTTTTAATGACAGAAAGATGGAGGACAGAAAAATGTCGAAAGAGGTCGAGCTTTATTTTTCCGGCTATCATTTTTCTGGCATTGCTACTTTCTTCTCTTTGCGGGTTCTTTGGGCCTTCGCGGCTTTCGATTTGGTTGATCTCGGAATTGCCTCAACCACTGCCCGAAGCACGCCGTTCACGGACTCCGGCGTCGTAAATACTTGGGCAACGTCGGGATCGATCATCACAACCAAAACTCTTTCTCTCGGGCGATTCGCAAAACGGTTCGGACGGGCTTCGCGGCGATCAAAGCGATATTCGGGACGCATGTCGTCTGCAGCGCGTTTGCGGGTTTTAGTTGTTCGTGCTTTCTTCATAACACGGCGAAAGCTGGAATTAAAAATTGACAATTGTCAATTGGCAATTGTTAATTGTGAATTGTCAATTCAAAATCTTCATGGCCATACTTCTTCGAAGTAATGCTACAAAATCAAATCCCGATTGAGCGCCTCCAAATCCTCCGGCGTGTCCACGCTGCGGCCTTCATATTCCGTGCGCGCAACGTGGATTTTAATGCCGTGTTCGAGCAAACGCAGTTGCTCCAGTTGTTCGAGGCGCTCTAAATTTCCGGGCGGCCAATCCACAAATTCGAGCAAAGTTTCGCGGCGATAAACATACACGCCGAGATGTTTCAAATATGGATAGAATTTGAGCCAGTCTTCGCGGGTTTTGCAATCGCGGCAAAAGGGAATAGGCGAGCGGGAGAAATACAGCGCGGTTTGATCCGCAGCGACGACCACTTTCACGATATTCGGATTCTCCAACTCACTCACACTCGTGATCGACCTAGCGAGTGTGCTCACTTCGGCATTGGGATCCGTGCGCAGAATGCTCACGGCGAGATCAATCGCATCCGGCGCAATGAGCGGCTCATCGCCTTGAATGTTGACCACAATGTCGATGTTCGGCAGATAGCTGCCCACAACTTCCGCGATGCGATCACTGCCGCTGGGATGATCGTCACTCGTCATGAACACTTGGCCGCCGAAGCCTTCGACCACATTCGCGATGCGCTCGTCATCCGTGGCCACGCACAAGTCCGTGAGCATGCGCGCTTGCTTCGCGCGTTCATACACGCATTGAATCATGGGCTTGCCCGCCACGAGCGCGAGCGGCTTGCCGGGGAAGCGCGTGGAAGCATAACGCGCGGGAATGACGCCGAGAATCTTCATCATCCAATCACTTTCGGCACGCTGAAGTAACCATGATTCGATGCCGGCGCATTGCGCAAAACTTCTTCGATCGGCAACGCGGGTTCGACTTTATCCTCACGAAACACATTGGCGAGATCAAGCACGTGCGAAGTAGGCGCAATGCCTTCGACGTCGAGTTCTTTCAATTGCTCTACGTAGCCGACGATGGCGTCAAGCTCTTGCGCAATCTTGCTCAACTCATCCTCGCTGAACGAAAGTTTAGCCAGCTTCGCGAGGTGTTGAACTTCTTGAACGGTGATGCTCATGTGCCAATCCCATTGAGATAAGTTTGCAACAAGCGTTCATCTGAATTTTAAACGACTCGTTAATTTAGAATATGCGCTATCATTGTCAAGCCTTATTCCAGCGGCGCGGCATGGGATTTGTCGTTTGCGCGCTAACTCTTTGCAAATTTTGAGGAGAGGGGATATGAAGAAAATTTTGCTTGCCAGAATTGGGGTTGAGCGGGGAAAAGTTGTGGGCAGAGGAATGCAGAGGGAAGTTGCTTATTCTCTTTCAATGAATCTTCGTGTCTAAAAAACTCAGGCTGGGCACCTGCCGGGCTGTGAACGCCACCCTGAGCATCAAATGCAAAGTGAACTCCTTTCACTGCGAGCATGTCCGCTGCGCAATTCTGTCAAAAGCCTGCGCGCTCGTGTGCAATCGTAACCAAAAGCAAAAGAAGCGCTCGCTTGCCGAAGCAACTGTCCAATTCTTCAGATGATGATTGAAAGAGGGATGGGCATGCTTGATCTCAAAGGAAAAACTCCTTGACATAGCAATCTTCGGGGCATATATTTCGTTCGAAATTGACCCAAACCCGAATTGTCACCGTATGGTGCGCGTTCCTTTCGCTTCGGAGGGATAGGGCTTGGGTTTTAATGATGAGGGAAAACGATGCGGATAACTAAAGCCGTTGGTAAATTCTTCGCGCTGACTGAAGAGCAGCGTCATGCTATCGGGGAGAAATTTCTTGATCTTGGCAACATCGGCTTGGGGGCGTTGATTTTTGGCAGTGCGTTGGCGGAGGGACGACTTCGATGGGTTCATTTTATCGTTGGGACGCTGTTTTGGTTTTTGATGCTCGGTGTTTATGTCTTCCTTACCAAACCTCGAGGCAAAAAATGATTGACGTTACTTGGATGATGGCCGCTGTCAGTTTGGTGATTATTATTTTTTTTGTGATACCTGAGATATTGCGGCGAAAAAGAGAACGGGAAGGGCAATGATTGGCGCCGCCGGCTAGCATCGCCGGATTCATCGACAACGACCAGCATTCTTCCTCCTCTCTGCAAATCATTCCCGTGCGCTAAACTGTCTTTGCTTGCGCGATTTTATTCAAGCTTCGGGCCGATGACGACGCGGAAGCCGAGGCCGTCGTGATAGCGGTCTGGTGGATAATGCCGACGATAAGCACAGCATGCTGAGTATTTGCCTTGAAGCCACATGCCACCTCGTGTAGCACGTCTTTCTTCCGAATTGATACTCTCTCTTCCGTCTCTCGAATCGTAAGGGTATGCAACAAGAAGGCTATGGCACCACTCTCTAACATTTCCCGCCATGTCTAAAACACCAAACGGGCTTGCGCCTTTCGGAAAGATTCCAACACTACTTGTCGTTAGCAATCCTCCGGCATGAGTATTACCGTGATCATCGTTCCATTGATTTCCCCAAGGCCAATAACGGCCATCTGTCCCTCGTGCTGCTTTTTCCCATTCCGCTTCCGTCGAAAGACGAACGACGTACCCTTCCGGAAATTGTCCCGATGATCTCAACTGCTCTGTTAGCCAGGCACAATATGCCATCGCTTCAAACCAAGTGACACCAACCACGGGACGATTCGATACTCCCCATTGATCATCATGCCAAAATGCAGGCTCAGTGCGATTATTGCGGCGGCGAGTTTTTTCTAAATCAAAGTTCTCTTCCGGGCTGCGATTAAGCCAAGCGATCCCAGCAGCACTCCACCATCTTTTTTCTTGGTAGCCGCCACACTTCCAAAAGCTACGAAATTCGTGATTTGTTATCGGGAATTTGCCGATAACAAATTTAGACAAAGAAACAGCATGTTTTGGCAAAGCTAGTCGAAGCCATCTTTGAACATCCTCTGGGGAATTTTTCCACGACCAAGATCGCTCTTCATAGAATTTTTTCATTTCCTGCCAAATAAACTCCACTTCTTCTTCCGTGCACCCCATCAAAAATTCCCCTTCCGGCACTTCGCACCACTCCATTTTTTCCAAGCGCGGATCGCCCAACTCGCCGAGCACGTCGCCGCATTTGGCGCGCACGAGGATGGTGGGCGCGGAGTCGGTCATGGTGAAGAGCAAGCGCTCGATCACTTCCTTCCAACATTCTTCGCCGACGCTGGCTCGGCCAATGTCTTTGAGCGCGGCGCCGGCAAGCTCGATGTTTTCGCCGCGATGGTCTTCGCCGGATTCATCGTGCAACAAGCCGCGCACGAGCAACGCGGTCTTCTCTTCTTCATTCGCAACGAGGCCGAGATAGCCGAGCGCGAGTAAAATCACTTCGCGCCACGCCGGGTCATACGCATGTTGGCGAATTAGCTCCAAACTTTTCTGCTCGTTCACTTGACCTTGAAAAATGATATGGCGCGCGGCGAGATATTCTTCGAACGTGAGATGCACGAAGCCATACGCATCCGGGCCGCGCTCCGCGAGCAAACCGGAGAATTGGCGCACGTCATCTAGAAAACGAACAGACTCGCGCTCGGCATCTTCAAAAGAAAATTTGCGGCGCTCGATGAAATGGCTCGCAATAATGCGCTCCAACTCCGCGCGGCGCGCGGTTCCCGAAGGACGGTGCGCGTGCATCCAATATGCGAGCGGCGCGAGAATTTTCACGGTCTCGCGATCATCCATGCTGCCCACGCTCACGCCGGACAAGCTGCGCGCGCGATTCCACGTTTTGATCAACGTGGTGAGATACAGCTCGTACAACTCCGCGCGGCGATTGGGCAGCTCCGTGCCTTGGCGATGAATGAGCGCGAGAATGGTGAGCAGCAGCGGATTCGCCGCGAGTTTTTCCACGCCGGGATTGCCGAAGATGGCGCGCAGCAAACGCTTCTCTTCTTGCTCGGCATCGCGATGTGCTTTGGGCGTGTCGCCGCTGTGCGCGATTTCATAGGTGTGGCACCAGTTCTTCGCGAACTGCTCGATTTGAGTTTTGTTGAAATCGAGCACGGTGAGATGCGTTATGCCCGTGGCTTCCAACGGCGCTTCGCGATAGCCTACGATGCGGCTCGTGATCACGAACCTGTTTTCAGCATGGCAATGATTGAGATAAAAATTTTTCACGTGATGCACAACCTGGCTACGCTCTTCGGGATTGGTGACTTCATCCAAGCCATCGAGCAGAACCAGTGCAGCGCCGTTTTGCAGAGCTTCATAAAAGAGCGTGGCAGGATTTTCAGGAAACTCCTGCAAGCCTTTGTAGAATTCGGGAAGGAATTCGCGCAGGCTCATTTGTGGCCGCGCTTTCAAGGCATTCGCATACGCAGCGAGCGGCAAGAGAATGGGCAGGCGTTTCGTTTGTTGAAAATTGTTGGCGGCGTTCAGCGCGAGATGTTTGAGCAACGTGCTCTTGCCCGAGCCGGGATCGCCGAGCAGAGCCAACGCCGAATGCTCCTGCAAAGCCTCTTCAACTTGCACGGGCCGTGCGCGTTCCATCAACAATTCGAGGTCGTCATCAAAAGCCATTTCATTTGCGATGAGCTTCCGGCCCGCCAAACGCAGCTCCGCGTTGAGCGTTTCCGCGCTCGGCATTTCCGGTTGCGCCCAAAGATTCACATAGACTTTTTCGAGCGCCATGCGCAGCGGCAGCTTCTCGAATTGCACGGTGCCTTTAAATTCGAGGAACTGATAAGAGTCAACGATGTGTTTGAGATAGCGCTGGCGCAGGTTTTTGCTCGCGCTCGCGTTGAGAGAGTCCGTGCTCTTCGCGCGCTCGTGATAAAAGAAAAACACCGCGAAGATGATTGCGACGAGACCGAGCGCAGTCCACGCCATCCAAGGCGAAGGCTGATATTGATTGGGCAAAAGGGAAGTGGCAATGTTGGTGAGAATGCCGAGGATGACGATTGAAATTGCCGCGCCGGCAAGTATGAAGGCTTGGCGATCGTGGTCTTGCATGCTTACGCACCTCACAAAGTTTCTTGGCTGAATATCGCAATGGCTATGCGAAGCGTCAAGCGCCCTCGCGCTTTTTTTGAATGAACAAAAAAGCCCTGCTTGCAATGTGAGCGTTTTACTTCATCAAAATCGCCTTGCGCGTTTGCGAAAATTTGCCGGCGGTGAGTTTGTAGAAATAAATTCCACCGGCCAAATCGCGCGGCGCAAACGTCACCACATGATTTCCCGCCGCCATCTCACCCTCCACCAACGTCGCCACTTCGCGGCCGTTCACGTCAAACACTTTCAGCGTCACGCGACTGTTTACTGATAACTGAAAACTGATGACTGTCGTTCCGCGCCCCCGCCCGAGCGGGGAAAACGGATTTGGATAATTTTGGAAAAGCCGAAATCGCTCCGGCATCATACTCGCGCCGCGATCATCAACCGCGGTCGTGATCTCTGAAATCGTTCCCGCGCGCCAGGCTGGCAAGCCATATTCATACGCGCCGAGGT
>Ga0247727_10004146_pt1 | contig 31078 bp, 25 predicted proteins | sample WisWelCaveWW1625_FD_202498 | JGI IMG/M metagenome (GOLD analysis project Ga0247727, IMG submission 202498) | Biofilm microbial communities from Wishing Well Cave, Virginia, United States - WW16-25 | ecosystem: Environmental > Aquatic > Deep subsurface > Groundwater > Cave microbial mat | place... | reverse complement strand
GGAGAAAGCCTCGGTCAGCGACAGCAAGAAAGTCGTGGAGATTTGCACGCAGTACGCGCAGAAGGGCATGCTCAACATTTTCATCGCCGTGTTTTTTGCCACGCTCTCGTTCGCCTTCCTGGAGCCCTACTTCTTCATCGGCTACCTGATTTCCATCGCCGTCTTCGGCCTCTACCAGGCCATCTTCATGGCCAACGCCGGCGGCGCCTGGGACAACGCCAAAAAGATTGTCGAAGTCGAGCTGAAGCAGAAAGGGACGGAGCTGCACGCGGCCACCGTGGTGGGTGATACGGTTGGCGATCCCTTCAAGGATACTTCCTCGGTGGCCCTGAACCCGGTCATCAAGTTCACCACGCTGTTCGGCTTGCTGGCTGTCGAGCTGGCCGTCAGCCTGACCGCGCAGCAAGGCAGCGGACTCACCCAGTCGCTGGCCGCCGCGTTCTTCGTCATCTCGCTGGTCTTCGTCCACCGCTCCTTCTACGGTATGCGCATCCGTTCTGGGGAAACAGCCGCCGCCCACGCCGGCTGAACCAGTCTTTACCGCAGAGGGCGCAGAATCCCAAAGTTTCGGGATCGGGAGCGGAGGAAAACACAATTCATGTAGGGGCCTGCTTCAACTGGCCCCTCTTCTTTTTGGCGTGTATTGACCGCGGGAGGCAGAGTCGCTTCAGTCGGGCGGCCTGGCGAGGGAACCCACTCTCCCCTCTGTGCCCTTTGCGTTTTCTGCGGTGAAAACGCACATGTCTACGCCTTGTGGAAGCCGAGGTACTTCTTGGGGTCGCTGGCAAACCCCGGGAAGACGCTATGGATATCGTGGTTTCCCATCTGGCGTTCGACGATTTCCGCCAGCACGGTGCGAAAATCCGTGGTCAGCGCCAGATCGCGGCCTTCGTAGAGTTGCTCGCGTTCCAGCCCCGGCCAGCGCCCGTACACTTTCCCTCCTGCCACGCCCCCGCCCAGCACGAACATGCAGTTTGCGTGTCCGTGGTCGGTGCCGCGGTTCCCGTTTTCGTGCGCGGTACGCCCAAACTCGCTCATCGTCACCACGGTGATGTCGGCCATGCGGTCGCCCATATCGCGGTGGAACGCCGCGAGTCCCTGCCCCAGGTCGCGCAGCAGGTTGGCCAGTTGTCCCTGGATGCCGCCTTCGTTGGTGTGGTGGTCCCACCCGCCGCTGTCGAGGAACGCCACTTCGAGCCCAATGCTCGCCTTGATCATCTGCGCAATCTGCATCAGCGACTGCCCGAAGCGGCTGCGCGGGTACTGCGCGCCGTTGGCCGCCTGATACTGGCCCGGGTTCGCCTTCCGCAGCAGGTCGATAGCCTCAAATGTTTCCTGACCCGTGCCGCGCAGCGCTTTGTCCACGGTCTGCGCGTAGATAGCTTCGAATCCCCCGGCAGCTCCCGACGCCGCTGGCGCCTGTACCTGGAATTGGCGCATATCCGACATCGCCACTGCCGAAGCCGTGCCATGCAGGATGCGGGGCAAGTTGGTACCCAGGGCCACGCCGCGGAACGGCGATTCCTGTTCCACCTCCGCGGTTTGCAGATGGCGGTTCAGCCAGCCATCCGTGGTGCTCTTCACTCCCGGCGTGCCCGCTTCCATGTAGTCCTGCGCGTCAAAGTGCGAGCGCGTGCTATCCGGGGAGCCAGTGGCGTGAACGATGGCCAGTTGCTTCTGCTGGAACAGCTCCGCCAGCGGCTCCAGGCTCGGGTGCAGGCCGAATTGTCCGTCGAGGTCAAGTGCGGCGTCCTTGCTGCCGCTTTTGGGCCTCGGGATGGCGATGCTGGGACGAAGCCGATAGTAATTCGTCTCCATGTACGGAATGACCGTGTTCAAACCGTCCGAGGCGCCGCGCTGAAACAGCACAACGAGTACTTTCTTCCCCGCGCCTGCTGGCGTGGCCGCCACCGCGCGCTGCAAGAACAGCGGCAGTGAACTGCACCCCAGCATGGCCACTCCACCGCCCTTCAGGAATACCCGCCGTGTCACCATCGTCTTGCTCCTCTCAAACCTGTTGGAGCCGCAGAGAAACGCAGATGAACGGCCGATGCGGAAAATGGAAATTGGAAAGGGGACAGACTGGAATCCAACTGGTCTCCCTATTTACCGTTTTTCCGCTATCGTCACCCAGTCTCATCTGCATTAATCCGTGCCCATCTGCGTTTATCTGCGTTTCTCTTCTCTTATCGCCGCTGGAATTCCGGCGAGCCCAGCACCAGCCCGGCGATCACTCCCGCATCCACCTGCTTCACGGAATCATCCAACGTGGCGCGCAGCACGTGCGGGTCGCCAAGCTGTTTTTCGAGCGTCGCTCGCGTCTCCGGCGACATCTGTCCGCCGAGGAACAGTTCCACCGCGCGCGCCAGCACCTGTTGCGGATCCTGCGACCCCTCGATGCCGAACAATTGCTCCAGGTGCACCTTCGACCCGCGCATCCGGTTGCTGGTCAAGGTCAGCGCAAAGTTCAGCCGGTTCAGCAGCGCGCCAGTATTCACCCAGGACTCGGCTTTGTCGGAATACCCGGTCGGTGGTTGGCACAAGTACAACGGCTCCCCGATACGCCCGCTCCACAGCACCAGTCCCAGCGGGACGTCCATCTGCGCGTCCAGCGCGCGCGCCGTGCTGGCTACCAGCTCGAATGGCTTCTTGATTTTCGACCGGTACGTCTCGCGCGACCAGAATTCCGGCGAATAAATCATCTTGCGCACCACGCTGCGAATCTCGCCGTCCGTTTCCCGGAATGTTTTCGCCATCCGTTCCACCAGCGCCTGCGGTGGGGTGTCGCTCACAAACCGCCGCGCAATCTTGGTAGAGACGAACTTCGCCGTATTGGGGTGACGCGCCAGCAGTTCCAGCACCATCTCGCCATCCCGCATTCCCCCGGCGTCAATTCTTGTGTCCAGCACAGTCTTCGGGTTGCGGTCGTGGATGCGCTCCTCGAAGCGGAATTCGGCTGCGCGCCGCGGGGCCTCGAGCGTCCACCCCGTGAAGGCGCGCGCCACTTCGACCACGTCCTTCTGCGTGTATCCGCCGTCCACGCCCAGCGTGTGCAGCTCCATCAGCTCGCGTGCGTAGTTTTCATTCAGACCGCGACTCCGCCGTTGCGGCTGCTGCGGTGTATTTTGATTTTCCCCTGGCCGCTGCTGACCTAGTTGACCCCGCTGGCCGAGGTTGTTCCGGTTTCTCCGCGCCAGCAGCTCCGGCGCTCGCCCGCCGAAACGTTGCAGGAATTGTCCCCGCCGTTGCTGGACCTCCCGCTCCATCCGCTCAAACGCCTGGGGGTCTGCGCTCTGCCAGTTGTCCAGGTAGAACAGCATCGCCGGACTCTTGGCCGTGGCGCCCAGCAGGTCGCGGAATTTCCCCCACAGATGCGGCCGGATGGCGTCGCGTTCGTACGAGGTCACCAGCCAGCGGTCCGCGCCCTTCTGCGCGAACACATTGAAGTGGTTAAACCAGAAGTCGGCGATTTGCTCATTCAACTGCCGCTCGCTGTAAACGGCCCGTGTCAGCTTGGCCATCGAGAGTTCCGCGATGATGCGCTGCGGAGTGCGGACTTCTTCCAGGCGCGGAGCCATGTTGGGGTCCATGTCCTGGAGGTTGCGCCCCCGGTTTCTCGCGGCCGCATCCTCACTCTGCGGCATCTCACCCATCTCGCGCTGCCGGAGATACTCCTCCCTCTGCCGGACCCGGTTCTGTTGCTGCTTGATGTACTCTTCTTGGGTCATTCCCGCGCGACGCGCGGCCACCTGCGGCGGCGGAAATTCTTCCAGTAGCTTCGCCGGCGACATCGCCAGCGTCTGATATTTCGCCAGGCGCGCTTCCAGCGCGGAGTCGTCAATCTTCTCCGGCTCCAGTTGCCGCTCGATCCATTTTTCCAGCCCCATTTTTCGTACGCGTTCGACTTCCCCCGGGCGCGGGCCATACCCCAGCCGGTTCAACGCGTGCAGCGTGGCCTCTTCTTCGCTGAGTTCTGTAATCGGCAACTGGCCCTTGAACTGCTTGCCGACCTTGCCCACTATGGCTTTCTTGTCCGTGGAGAGGGACCCGGCGACGGCGGGCGCCACAGCGCTCGCCAGCGTCAGTGCCGCGGCGGCCACAAACCCCACCCACGCGCCGTCCATCGGTCTCACCATGCTGCTCTTCCAGATTTGCATCGCCATTTCCGGCTGCTCCTGACCTCGGATGCCCGCGGCGGGCCATTCCATCCGCGCCTGCCGCCCGGCCTGCGGTCTCTGTAAGTCTAACCCTTCGAGGCTTCCAAAGTTGCGGCCATTGGCTCGCGAGCCTGCTTCCGATCAACACTGTTTTTCTCCCCCGCTGTTTGACCGCCATCACCTTCTCCATTACGATGGTTTTCTGTTCCATCGCGGCAGGTAAAGGAGTCTCCATTTCGGCTTTTCTCCAATTCTCATTTCGCCGCAACATTTGCGTTGCCGGGATCGCGGCCCTGGCCCTGCTCGTTTCGGATTTTCCGGGCGGCGGCTTGTCCGTTGCCCAGGACGCCACAGCGGTCTCTGCGGACCGTCTTCGCGCTCACGTTTCTTTCCTGGCACGCCCGGAGATGAAGGGCCGCGCCAGTGGCACGCCGGAAAATGACCGCGCCGCACGGTACATCGCCGGCGAGTTTCGCAAAGCGGGACTCGTCCCAGCAAACGGCAAGTCCTATTTCCAGGAGTTCACAATCACCATCGGCGCGGGTCTGGGCAAAAACAATTCCGTCATCATCCATGACCAGGGCGAAGCCCACAGCTTGGCGCTCCAGCGCGACTTCGTCCCGTTGAATCTCTCGGACTCCGGCGAGGCTTCTCTTTCGCTGGTCTTTGCCGGCTATGGGATTTCTTCCGAGGAGCATCGCTACGACGACTATCTGCACCTGGATGTCCAGGGCAAGGCCGTGATTGTCCTCCGCCACGAGCCTGGCGAAGATGACCCGGCCAGCCCCTTCGCCGGGCGCGAGTTGACCACCTACTCCGCCCTGGTCAACAAAGCTATCAACGCCCGCCATCACGGCGCCCGCGCGCTGATTCTGGTGAATGACCCGCTTCCGCACCCGCAGGAGGAGGATGCCTTCGTCCCGTTTGGCGCGCTGCATGGGCCGGAGAACACCGGCCTGCTGCTCATCCAGGCTTCACGCGCCGCTGTGAATCAATGGCTCTCCTCCACCGGCAAGTCGCTGGAGGACTTCCAGCGCGCCATTGACGCGCAACATCAACCGCAATCCTCCTATCTCCCCAACGTGGAGCTTTTCCTCCGCGTGGACATCCAGCGCCATACCGCCACAACGCGCAATGTTGTGGGTCTGTTGCGCGGAGCTGACCCGGCCCTCTCTTCCGAAGCCGTCGTGCTCGGGGCGCATTACGACCACCTGGGTCTCGGCGAGCGCAGCTCGATGGCGCCATCGCAGATGGGCCGGGTGCATCCCGGGGCAGACGACAACGCCAGCGGCACCGCCGCTCTTCTCGAGCTGGCGCACTCGCTGGCCGCTGCGCGCCGCGGCTTGCGCCGCAGCATGGTGTTCATCGCTTTTTCCGGTGAAGAGCTCGGGCTGCTGGGCTCCAGTCACTATACGAAGGCGCCGGTCTGGCCCCTCGTCAAGACTGCCGCCATGCTCAACCTCGATATGGTGGGCCGGCCACGCAACAACAAGCTCTACGTCGGCGGCGCGGGCACCTCGCCCGGTTTCCGCGACCTCCTCCGCCGCGTCAATTCCACGGGCCTCGATATCTCCTTCTCGGATAGCGGTTACGGCCGCAGCGACCACTCCTCGTTTTACATGAAGAATGTCCCTGTGCTGTTTTTCTTCTCCGGCCTGCACTCCGACTATCACAAACCGACCGACACGCCGGACCGCATCCAGTATTCCGACCACGCCCGCGTGACCACCCTGGCCCTGGCTGCGGCTCGCGAACTGGCCGGCGCGCCAGAGCGCCCTGCGTTTGTTCGCGTGGCCGAACCGCAGCAGCCGGCGGTCACCGGCGGAGGTTCCGGCTACGGCGCCTATTTCGGTTCGATTCCGGATATGGGGGAGGAGGTCGCAGGAGTGAAATTCGCGGACGTGCGCGACGCCAGCCCCGCCGCGCACGCCGGGCTCAAAGCGGGCGACATCCTGGTCATTTTTGCCGGCAAGGAAATCAAGAATCTCTACGACTTTACTTATGTGTTGCGCGCTCACAAACCCGGCGAAGAAGTGGAGGTGACCGTGCTGCGTGGCACCGGGAAACTGACCGTCCGCGTGAAGCTCGCACAGCGAAGGTAGTCCGTTCCCGCGCCCGCTTCTCTGCTGTTTGCCCTTTTCCCATTTCCAGTTTCCTAGTAGGCTCCTGCCCCGGCTATGCTGATCCGCGACCTTGTCTTTTGGCTCTCCTCCAAGAAAGCTGTCACTCGCGTCATCGCTGGCCGCGGGATGCGCTACGGCTTCGCGCGCCGTTTTGTCGCCGGGGAATCCCTGGCGGAATGTCTCGCCGCCAGCCGCGAACTGAACCGGCTGGGCCGTCGCATCAGCCTGAACCACCTCGGCGAAGATGTGCTCACGGTTGCTGAAGCCTCCCGCGTCAAGGACGGCTACATCGAAATGCTGCGCGCGCTGGCCGGCAAAGATGCCGCCGCGGCCGCGCCGCTCGATGGCAACATTTCCATCAAGCTCACGCAATTGGGCCTGACCATGGGCTCCGCCGGCCGCGAACTCTGCCTGAAGCTCACCGAAGAAATTGCATCCGCGTCCGAATCGCTGGGACTCTCCATCGAGATGGATATGGAGGGCTCCGCGCACACCGATGCCACCCTGGACATCTTCGAGGCCGTCGCCGGCCGGTATCGGGACTCCTGCCTCGCTGTGCAGGCCTATCTCTTCCGCTCGGAGAAAGACGTGGAGCGTCTGGCGCCCTTGCGGCCCAAAATCCGCCTGGTCAAAGGCGCCTACCGGGAGTCTCCATCGATTGCCTGGCAGAAAAAATCCGATGTGGACGCCAGCTACCGTCGCCTGCTCGCGCGACTCCTCGACGGCAAATTCACCGCCGCCATCGCCACCCACGACCCCGCCATGCAGGAATACGCCCAAGCGCTGCTGGCCGAACGCAAGATTCCGCCCGAAAAGTACGAATTCCAGATGATTTACGGCATTCGCCGCGACCTGCATCAGCAGGCCTGCGACCTCGGCCATCCCCTGCGCATCTACGTCCCGTTCGGCACCGAGTGGTGCCCTTACTTCATGCGCCGCCTTTCAGAGCGCCCCGCAAACTGCTGGTTTGTGTTGCGCAGCCTGGCCGCAGAATCGGTTCGCGGCCGCTGAATCTCCTCTTTGCCGCTCTTCTTTTTTTCTCCTGCTGCCTGGCCTTCTGCCCGCGCAAAGAAAAAGGCCGGCTCCCGCCGGCCGCTTTCTGCGCTCTCGCTTCTTCGCCCCGCAGCGATTCGTGAGGTCAGCCCTTCACGGCCGCGGCGGCTTTGCCATCCACCCGCGTCCCGGAATTCTCTTCCAGCACTTGGACGATGGCCGAATAATCCAGGTCCGTCAGCTCCCGCGCCACCGCCGTGGCATACACGCTCTTGACCGCGCTCATCCCCGGCAGGGCCACTCCCAACTTGCGGGCCACGTCAATAATCAGGTCAATGTCCTTGCGCATGTGCCGCATCTTGAAGCTGGGCGCAAAGTTTCGCTCCGTGATGGCCGCGCCCTTGGCCGCATACATCGGGTTGGCCATCGCCGACTGGCTCAGGATTTCGATCAGTTTGTGCGGCTCGATCCCGGCCTTGGCCGCGAACACTAGCGACTCGCAGAACATCTCCATCATCCCGCCCAGGAGCAGGTTGCAGGCCAGCTTCACACACGTAGCCTGTTCCGGTTCCGGCCAGTGCCAGGTCTTTTGTCCCAGGGCCGCGAACACGGGCTCACATTTCGCAAATCCTTCCGCCGCGCCTCCGGCAAAGATCAGCAGTGTCCCCGCAGCGGCGTTCCGCCGGTTGCCCAGTACCGGCGCCTGGACGTAGTGGATGCCCTTCGGCGCGTAGTGTTCCCGCAGGTGCCTGGGCGTCCGCAGGCCCGTGGTGCTCATCTCGCAATGCACCTTCCCCGGCGCCATCCCCGCTTCGATGCCTTCGGGCGTAAACGTCACATCTTCGATGGCCGGCCCGTCGGTCAGCATGGTGATGACGACGTCCGCCGCCTCCGCCAGCGCCCGCGGGCTGGCAGCGCGCGTTGCACCTTGCAGGACCAACTCCTCGGTCCTTGCCTCCGTGCGGTTCCACACCACCAGAGGAAACTCGGCTTCCAGCAGACGCTCCGCCATCGGCGTGCCCATCGTACCCAGTCCGGCGATTCCCACCTTCGGCTTCATTTCACCTCAGGCCTTCACTTCCGTGGATTCTGCGAGCTTCAGCTTCGCAAGGATTTTTTGCAGGTTTTCCGATGAGGTGCCGCGCAGCCGCACAAACTCCACACCCAACCCCGTTGGCGCAGCGTAACGCACCGCGCAGTCCGTTTCCACCACCAGCTCCTCCATGCGGAACCGTGTCCCCAGGACTGTGCCCGCAGGGAAGGACGCCCGCGTGCGGATAAACATTCCCCCCAGCCCGATGATCGTGATTTCGCCCCTCAGCGGCTTGCTGGTGCCTTCGCACGGCATCAAATTGTTCTCCGGCACCACCACGCGCCCGTAGCGCCGGAAGTTCTTGTAATCCACCCCGCTCACCTCGCCGCGCGGAATGCGTCCAGCCTCCACGCGTCCGTCTTCTCATCGTGTCTCAGGACGTACCAGTTTCCGTCGGATGCCCGCACGCGGAAATGCAGCGCGTCGGGCGAGTACCACTGGTCCTGCACCTCCAGCACTTCCAGCGTCCGGCTTCCCAGGAGAAACCGCATCGGGCGCTGGTCGGTGCGGTGTCCCGCGTAACATTCCACGCGCATTGGGCGTCACCCTGCCTCGTTCCCCGGCCACAGCTCAGCCCCGCTTGCCGCCCCTCTTCTCTTTCGTCTCCGCTTTCTTGCCGTCCTTCTTGTCTTCCTTCTTGGCTTCTTTCTTGTCGGCTTTCTTGTCTTCCTTTTTCTCTACCTTCTTGTCCGCCTTCTTGTCGCCCTTGGCGTCGGCCTTGCTGTCGCGCTTGGCCTCGTTCATCTTGTGGACTTCAGCCGCGCGCTCTTCTCCCCGCAGTTCGCCGCCTTTGTTGCTGCGTTCCGGAGCATCCGCCTTGGCTTTTTCCTTGGCTTTGGATTCCGTCTTCTTGCCGCTGCCCCCGCCACTCTTGCCCTTTCCTTGACCAACCGTAATGCCGGGCAGCGCCAGCACACCAGCCAGCAGAACAAAACTCCAGCGAATTCTCATCCACGTTCTCCTTTCGGGTCAGTCTTTTTTCGGCTGGGTCTCGACGCAGGCTGGCGCCGGTGCCTCGTCAGGGTGTCTGGACACTCGTGTGCGGTTCCAGCAATCTCAGTAATTCCGAAAACTCCGCAGGCCTACGTCTTGGGCTTGGGCTTCGGCTGTTCCTTAGGCGCCTCTTTCTTGGGCTCCTCTTTCTTGGGCTGCGGCTTGGCGGGGTCGGGCTTGCCTTTGCCTTGCGCGAATACCGCGCCCGGAACCGCCAACAGCGCCGCCGCCAGGATCGCCAGCCAGCGAGCTCTCATCTGTGTTCTCCCTTCGATGTGCGAAGCCCCGGACCGTCCGCCGAGTGTACTACGCCTGTTCGCGCCTGTCAGCAGCCTGACCGGACGCCTGCGGGGTGGCCTGCGCCGCAGCCCGTACGGGACGACCCCACAGCTCCGCGTTGAACGCTGCGCCCAGGAACACGACCACGGCGCTCAGGTACATCCAGATCAGCATCCCGATGGCTGCCGCCAACCCTCCGTACATCCGCGTGTAGGGCACCTGCCGCACATAGATTCCAAACACGGTACTCACTGCCCACCACAACAGCGTGGCCAGCACCGCGCCAGGTACGGCCTCATTCCACGTCCGGCACCCCGGCCGGCCCACGCGGTAAATCAGGGAGAGAATGATCGCGGCCACCACCAGCGCCAGCCCCGAATAGACAATGACCCACAGCGTGTTGAACAACTCCGGCAGCCCCAGGCGCGCAATCATCCATTCCCGCACCTGCTTGCCGAACACGGTGAGCACCACAGCCGCCAGCCACGGCCCGCCAGTCACCAGCAGCAGCGCCAACGCGCGCACCTGTAGCTTCCAGAACGCCGGCGGGGGCGTCCTCGTGCGGTACACCTGCCGGAAGCCGTCCATCAGCCCGCTCATCACGCCCAGCCCGCCTACCAGCGTCCCGCCCAGCCCGAGTAGTATCCACGTCGCCGGCTGGTCGCCGGGCTGCGTAAGATAGTCCGTAAGGACACGTCGGCTGCCCGGCGGCAGCAATGCGCCCAGCCCGCTGAGCAGCTCTTCGCCGACACTGCTCAGTCTTCCGGCCCCGGCGATGACTCCTAGTACCATCAGCAGCATCGGGAAAAACGCCAGGAACATATTGAAGGCCACAGCCTGGGCAAACGTCAGAGTGTCCGGGAAGACCCGCGGCAGGGTCCCGCGGAGGATTGGCCACACTTTTCGCATGGAGGGCTGCCGGAATTATACAGGAGACACCCGGTTCTGCCGGCCGCATCGGGGCAAGTCCCTGTCGTCTCGCCGCTGTTGGCTTCCGCGCTCTCCATTTTCTGTTTTCTCTTTTCCATTTTCCCTTCTTTTTTGATGTACACTGAACTCATCTCTGCCTCTGCCGGAGGATTGTTATGCCGCGGACAGTGCGTTGTGGCCTCATCCAGGCGCGTTGCGAATGGTCCCCTGAGAAGTATTCCCTGCCCCAGATCAAGCAGAAGATGGTCGCCAAGCACACGAAAATGGTGGCTGCGGCGGCCAAACGCGGGGTGCAAATCCTCTGTCTCCAGGAGCTGTTTTACGGCCCCTACTTCTGCGCCGAACAGCAGACCCGCTGGTATGAGCTCACCGAGCCTGTCCCCGGCGGCCCTACAACTGCCGAAATGCAGAAGCTGGCCCGGCGTTTCAAGATGGCCATCGTCGTACCCGTCTATGAAATTGACATGACCGGCGTGTACTACAACACCGCCGCCGTGATTGACGCCGACGGCCGTTACCTCGGCAAATACCGTAAGCACCATATCCCGCAGGTGGCTCCGGGCTTCTGGGAAAAATTCTATTTCACCCCTGGCAACACTGGCTACCCCGTGTTCGACACGCGATTCGCCCGCGTCGGGGTCTATATCTGCTACGACCGCCACTTCCCCGAAGGCGCCCGCGCACTGGGCCTGAATGGCGCGGAAATCGTCTTCAACCCATCGGCCACCGTCGCCGGGCTGAGCGAATATCTGTGGGAGCTCGAACAACCCGCCCACGCCGTCGCCAACGGCTACTTCATCGCCGCCATCAACCGCGTGGGCACCGAAGCCCCCTGGAAAATCGGCCATTTTTACGGAAAGAGTTATTTCTGCAACCCGCGCGGCAAGATCTTCGCCCAGGCCAGCCGCGAAAAAGACGAGCTCCTGGTTGCAAACCTAAACCTCGACGAAATCCAGGAAGTTCGCAACACCTGGCAGTTCTTCCGCGACCGCCGGCCCGAATCCTACGGCGACCTGACCGCCACGCGCGCCGCCGCCCGCGCCGGCGCGGCGGACTAGGGATGCCAACATGGGACTGACGCACGTCACCGTCCGGCTCAGAAGCTTTGGCGTTCCCAACGGAAGCTACGAAGCCAGCTTCCTTGTGGATACGGGCGCGACCGACTGCCTGGCTCCCGCATCGGCGCTCAGGAAGATCGGCGTTCAGCCCGTGGGCAGGAACATGTATGAAGTTGCGAATGGGACTGCTGAGGAATTTGAGTTCGGGTTGGTCGAAATCACCGTGATGGACGAGATTACCGCCGGACGGGTTATCTTCGGACCAGAGAATGCCGAGTCGCTGTTGGGTGTCACAACACTGGAGTCAGCGGGCCTGACCATTGATCCCGCAAACCAGCAGCTTCGGCGGCTCCCGGCAATCCCGCTGAAGTAAGCGCCGCCGAATTTCGAGTTTCGAATTTCCAGAGGTAGCGCTGATGACCACCACATCTCGACCCGAGCCCAGCCGCAGCGCGGAAGTCCTCCGCAAACACAAGGAATTCCTGTGGCCCGCGGTGATGAATTACTACGCGACGCCCCTGGTCGCTGACCGCGGCTCGATGCAGCACCTCTGGGACCTCGACGGCCGCAAGTACCTCGACTTCTTCGGCGGCATCCTCACCGTCTCGGTGGGCCACGCCAACCCCAAGGTCACCGCCACAATCAAATCCCAGGTGGACAAGCTCCAGCACACCTCGACGCTCTACCCCAACGAGGCCATCGTCGCGCTGGCCGAAAAGCTGGCGCAGATTACTCCCGGCGCGCTGCAAAAAAGTTTCTTCACCAACTCCGGCACGGAAGCCAACGAAGCGGCCATCATGCTGGCGCGCATGGCCACCGGCAGTTTCGACGTGGTAGCCTTGCGCCACGCCTACAGTGGCGGGTCGTCGCTGGCCAAATCCGTCACCGCGCAGGCTCCGTGGCGCAAGTCCGCGGTCATCAGCGTGGGCATCTCCCACGCCATCAACCCGTATTGTTACCGCTGCCCGCTGGGCCTGAAATATCCCGACTGCGGCGTGGCCTGCGCCAACGACGTCGAAAACCTTATCCAGACCGGCACCAGCGGACACATCGCTGCCTTTATTGCAGAGCCCATACAGGGCGTGGGTGGCTTCATCACGCCGCCGCCGGAGTATTTCAAGATTGTCTTCAAAATCGTCAAGAAATACGGCGGGCTGTTCATCGCCGACGAAGTGCAGACCGGTTTCGGCCGCACCGGCAAGAAATGGTTCGGCATCGAACACTGGGAAGTGGTCCCCGATATGATGACCTTCGCCAAGGGTATGGGTAATGGCGTCCCCATCGGCGCCACCATTACAACGTCCGAAATCGCCGCGTCCTTCCAGGGTCTGACGCTCTCCACGTTCGGCGGCAACCCCGTCACCAGCGTGGCCGCCCGCGCCACCATTGACTTCATCGAGGAAGAAAGGCTGATCGAAAACTCACACACCGTGGGCGCGCACTTCCGCGCCAAGCTCGAAGAGCTTCAGCAAAAATATCCGCTGATCGGAGACGTCCGCGGCATGGGCCTGATGCAGGCGCTGGAACTGGTGAAGGACCGCACGACCAAGGAGCCTGCTCCCGAAGCCACCGTGCAATTAATGGAACGCGCCCGCGAAAACGGCCTGCTCATCGGCAAAGGCGGCCTCTACGGCAACGTCATCCGCCTTTCTCCCATGCTCAATATCGGCAAGGCCGACGTGGATGAAGCCGTCCGCCTCCTCGACAAATCCTTCACCGAACTGTGCACGTAGGGGCCAGCTTCAGCTGGCGCGGTGTCCAGTGTCGTTATCTTTTCAAGGAGGCCCAATGGCCCTCAAGGGAGGATCACCACGCGAACTGAAGCAAGCACTTCTGGAAGCCTACGCCGTGAACGAGCGTATGAACCAGGTGCTGCTCGTCGGCATTAACGCCCGCGCCTGGCGCGCCGATCCTCCCGGTGGCAAGGGGCGCACGATTGCCGCCATCTTTGCCCACATCCACAACGTGCGGCACATGTGGCTGTCCGTTTCCGCGAAAGCCCTGAGGCTACAGATCCCCGCCAAGCTCGACCGCGACAAGTGCACCCCGAAGCAGGCCGCCGCCGCGCTCGCCGCCAGCGCTGAGGCAATCTCCAAACTGCTCGCCGCAGGCCTGGAGCGCGAAGACCTTCGCGTCAAAAACTTCCGCCCAGACGTCGCCGGCGCTTTCGGCTATATGATTGCCCATGAAGCGCACCACCGCGGGCAGATTTGTTCCCTCGCGCGTCAGGTGGGCTTCCCCCTGGATCGAAAAACTCAGTTTGGGATGTGGGAATGGGGCAAGCTCTGGCGCGAACTCGGCTTCGAGAAGCTGCCATAACTTCGCTTTCCTGACTCACTGCTTGCCCGCCGCGCTCCAATGCAGCGCGTTGAACAGCAGCTTGAACGTTGCCTGCGGCTGGGCGCGGAACTGCGCCCGGAAGCCCAGCAGCACCACGCGGCCTTTGCCGTAGGTCACGTCCACGGCGGCCGCTTTGTCGTACAGATACTCCGGCCCGCCGATCCACCCGCTTTGCAGCGGGTTGGTGCCGGGGTAGCGCGCCACCGTGCGCGCCTCGCGCGACGCAAACGGCGCGGTCAGCTCCAGCGCCGGGCTGTTGAAGAAGTACGCCGACGTACGCGGCGGCATCCCGTAGCCCAGGGGGTGCTGGCTATCCACCAGGATTTCCAGTATTGCGCCCGGGCAGTAGAATTTGTCCCTCGGCACATCCCGCAGCGTGTTGCGCACGGGCAGACCCAGCGTGTCGATAGCGAAGTCGGCGGCATCATCCAGCGTGACCAGCATCCCTCCGCTGCGCACAAATTCCTCGAGGGCCGCTGCTCCCTCATCGCCCAGCCCTCCGCGATGTTCGGGCCGCACCCACTCACCGCGGTTGCCGTTCAGGATGCTGTTCTTGGACTGCGCGGCCAGTACGATCACGTCAAACTTGTCCGCAAGCTTCCCCGCGCGGATATCCGCATTGTGCAGTGTAGTGTGCGGGAACTCGTACTGTTCCAGCAGCCAGCGCGTCCAGCCTTCGTCCATATTGGCGACCCACGGCTGGTACAGTCCGATGCGCGGCGCGCGCAGCCGTACCTGCTTCCCGCGCGCCGCCGTCTCATCCCCCTGCGACATCTGCTCCCCGGCCAGCCCCAGCTCCGCGACCATGGTCTGCATCTTTTCCGCGGCCACGTTGCGCACGTACAGGCTCCCGGCAGGATAGGTCCACCCGCGCGTGCTGGCCTGCACGGCCTCTGAAAACCAGGACACCTCCGCACCGGCCTTCATCAGCCGGTTGGTCAGCAGCGCCTTGTTATTAGGCCCCGGCGCGATTACGAATCCCGCGCCGGCGCGTTTGGCCACGGCCAGTTCGCCAACGACCAGCGGCACCGGGCTGACGCGTTCCAATTTCACCTCGAATGGCTTGGCTACCATTACGGTTTCGACGCCCATTTGCAGCGGCAGCGTCCATCCGGTGACGTCGTACGGCCGCTCGGGCGCCTGTCCCGGCGGCGGCTGGCGCATGGGATAGCGCTGCGGCTCGAGCAGGTCTTTCACGTAATTGCGGAACGGCTGCGCCATGGGCACAACAAACGTGCCCGCCGGAAACTTTCGCCCTTCGGCTTCGAACGCGGCCCCGGCCCGGTAGATTTCGATCCCCGCCAGGTCGAGCACCTCCAGCAGCTTTTGTGTTGCCCCGGGGTCGTGCTGCGCTGCCGGGACAACGTAGGCGAACGGGTCGCCGCGCTTCCCCGCCTCGATGGCCTTGCGGTTCAGCCGGTAGAAATTCCGCTGGAGTGTTTCGCGGTCTGCGGCTGCTCCTTCCAGCAGCGCCCAGGTGATGACCAGCTCGTAGTCCACGATGTCGCGCAATCGCCACGTTCCGCCGAGCCACGGACGCGGGTACTCGGTCCGCGGCCAGGTGTCTGTGGGGGGCGGCAGCGGACGGCGCGGGTCGGCGGCAGGCCGCTCCTCGCCTGGGCCCTCTGGCTGCGGACGTGCCGTCAGCCCCAGCCGCGCCCGTTGCTGCTCGATGGGCGACGCCATGCGCACGCTGGCCACTTCGGTCAGCAATCCGACCATGTTGTGGTACCACGCGCCGTTTTTCGCGGAGCCTTGCCACCACCAGGTGAACGTGTCCGAGTACTGCACGCCCTCGTATCCCGCAGCATGCAGCGCCGTGAACATTCGCATCCCCATCTGGTTCGTGCCGGCGATCACCGCGGGGTCGATGTTGGGGTTCACCGGATCCACAAAGGGCGGCACGAAAATGCGCGAGCCGCCTGAACCCTTCTGGTGTTCGTCGAGAAATACCAGCGGGAACCAGTTCTGGTAGAGGATCTTCGTCACGTACCGGGTCTCCTTCTGCGTCAGCATGTAGGCGTCGCGGTTGTTGTCGTGTCCCACGTAATGGTGGTAGAGCCACGGCATCGGCGCGTACTCATGCTCGGTGCCCACATTCTTGTTGTACCAGTCAATCACCAGCACCTGGCCATCGGGGTTCACCGACGGCGCCAGCAGGAAGACTACGTTGTTGAGGATGTTGCGGACAGCGGATGAATCTTCCGTGGCCAGGCGGTGCACCAGTTCCAGCGACATCTGCGTCGAGCCAATTTCGCTGGAATGGATGGTCAGCGTAATCAGCACCACGGCGGGGTTGCGCGCAATGATTTTCTCCGCTTCGCCTTCTTCCAGCGCGTAGGGATAGGCCAGTTGTTTCTGGTCCGCGCGGATTTCCTCCAGCCGCGCCAGGTTTTTCGGAGACGAGATGGTCAGCAGCAGAAACGGGTTCCCCAGCGTGGATTTCCCGATTTCTTCGCAGCGCACCCTGTCGGACGCTCCGGCCGCCCTCTGCATGTACTTCACCACTTGCGGCCAGGTGGCCAGCTTGCGGTCCGTTCCCACTCGGAAGCCGAGGTACTGTTCCGGCGTGGGCAGCGGTTGCGCGGCCAGCGGCAGCGCGCCGGCCAGCAACAGCGCCGCCAGGGTGTAGCCGATTCGTCGCATCGGGTCCTCCGGATTTGGAATCCTCCGCGGCACGTCAACTCCGCGCGCTGTTCAAGATTTCTGGAAAGAGGGGTTATGATCCCTGCCGTCCGGGATCACTGTGATTCTTCATCCCGCCGCTGGCGCTTCGGCCGTGAGTTTCAGTTTGGCCTGCCGGGCGGTCTCGCGAAGCAGAGGATCGTGGTGCTCCAGGCAGGAGTCCAGCCGGTTTTCCAGCGCTTTCAGTCCCAGCGCCCCGATGGCGTACGCCCCGCATGACTGTAGCCACGGGTCGCCACTGGCCATCAGTTCCACGATGGCCTCTTCGCGGCTCTGCACCGGCGCGCCGACCAGCTTGTCTGCCAGCCCCACCCTCTCCTTCACGCTAACCATGCTGTCCAGCAGCGGCACCAGCATGGCCCGCATCTGCGGCTTCAGTATGTTATCCAGGAACTCCAGCGCGTTGTCGTGCACCACCTGGTTTTCAGACTGCAAACCGAAGTATGCGCTGTGCAGATCGTATTTCGGGAACAGCAGCCCCATCATCCGGAAGATGCGTTCCACCTCCTGCTGCATGGACTCCCGCAGCGCCCGGGTCACCGGCTCGTCTCCCTCCGCGCTCTCTCCCAGCTTGCCCAGGATCTGGTACGACCGGTAATGCCCCATGATCTCCGCGGCCAGCACCGTCTCGATCATCATCGTGTCGAATTCCAGCTCCGGATGCGCCTGGCGCAGCTTGTTCAGTGCAGTCAGGATGCGGAATCGCAGCGTCGTATCGCTTTCGATCAGGCTCTCCACCAGTTGCTTGGCCGCCTGCGCCGAGCCGGTCCTGGCCAGCACCCCGGGGATTTCGCGCCGCACCTCCAGCGGCATGGCCGGGTCGTTCAGGTTGTCGCCCAATGTTCCCACGATGCGCGCGCCGCATCGGGCCAGCGCCTCCACAGCTTCCGGCGACAGATGCGGGTCGGCCAGTCGGTCCACCACGCGCACCGCAAATCGCACCTTTTTCAGGCTGCCTACGGCCCGGATCGCATGCCGGACCACCTCCACATCGGGGTCGCTCAGTAACGGCCGGAGTTGCGCCTCGAAGTTGTCCGGCAGAATTGCAATCAGCCGGGCGGCCTCGATCCGCGTCCTCTGTCCGTCCGCGCCCTCCTCCGCCACCATTCCTTCCAGCATAAACCGCGCCGCATCCAGGTTTTGCGGGTCTCCGGGCCGCGCCAGGAACGCCACCATCGCAGACCGGATGGAAAAATCCGGAAAGTCTCCCACTTCCTTGATTCGTTCCAGGGGATCAATGTTCGCGTGGTGCGTCAGGTACAGCAGCGCTTCGGTGCGCACCTCCAACGCCGGGTCGTGCAGCATCTTTTCGATTTCGCCGCGGACGCCCTCGTCTCCGGCGGCTCCCAGCAGGGAGATCGCTTTCGCCCGGACCTCCGGAGACGGATGCGCCAGCAGCCCGCGCACCGCCGGATGGATGGCCCTTTGTGACTCCACCTCGAACAGGCTCAAGGCGTACAGGATTTCCTTCGGATCCGCGGCTCTCAGGTTTTCCACCAGGATGTCTGCCGTCGAGCGGTCCAGCATCGGCGTGCTGATGCGCTCGGCTTCCAGCCGGTGCTGCTGGATGCTCTCCTTCAGCGCCTGCACATACTGTCCTCGCGCCATTATCGCGGCCGTGAACCAGCCCAGGATCAAAACCAGGCTGACCACTCCCACCTGCGGCGCGGTCCATCCGAGATGGGTGGCAAAGGCCAGAATGAGCAGGGCCTGGATTCCGTCTCCGGACCGCCAGACCACCGTATCAATAAACGATTTCACTTGGTTTTTGATTTCCGATGCCACCGGAAGGTACAACAGCTCCACCGTGGGCCGGTCAATCGAGTATTGCAGCACGTTGATGCACGACCTCAGCGCGATGCCCGTCCAGATGGTCAGCCAGAACAGCGCCCCGAATGACGCCAACGCCAGCGCCAGCGGCACCACGAACAGGGTCGGCCCCAGCCCGAAATTCCGCAGCAGGCTCGAGGTCACCAGCAACTGCACCAGCAGTCCCGCTATTCCCGCATAGAAGTAGAAGTCCCCGAAAAACGCCGCCAGCTCGTCCTTGTCATGAATGAACTGTTTGGAGATCGACTTGAACTGCCACCCAGCGATGCTGGTGACAATCGAAGCCACCAGGATCAGCAACCCGATCGCCCGCAGATACGGCGAGGACCACACTAGTTTCAGGCTCTCCAGGATCGGCGGTTGTTCCGGCTCCGGACGCGCTTCTCCATTTTCTGCCTCTTCTCTCCGTGCCAGCTCTTTCTGCCGCCAGATAAGCAACACCAAGACAGCGCATGACGCGATCATCACCGTCATTCCCAGCAGGATGTTCTCCGTCCCCCAGGTCCGCGCCACCACGCTGGCGTACTTTCCGCCCAGCACCGCGCCGGAGATGGCCCCGCTCCCCACCAGGGCGAAGATGCGCTTGGCCTCCCGCGGCGTGAACACAAAATTCGCCAGCGTCCACACCTGCGTAGGGGCAATCACTCCGAACACTCCAACCCATATATAAATGGTGGGCCACAGCCAGGCCGGCTTCGTGGTGTGCGCCAGCCACCAGAACAACGCGCAATTGGCGGAAAGGAATAGCAGGCTTCCCGACAGCAGGGTGGGGAGTGAAATCCGGCGGCCGACGAGCAGGTAGGCGGGGATCAGCACCCACATCAGCCCCCAGATTGCCAGGTCCGGGTACGGCAGGTCTTTATCCCGATAGTATTCGAGGAAGAGTGCGTCGCGAGCCACCCGCCCTACCAGGTAGCTCGCCATAATGAGGAAAAGATAGCTGAACAGGAGGGACCCGCGCTTCAGGTCGCCGCGCTGGAGCTTGAAGGCCTTCTCGATGATTCGGACCATCGGTGGCAGTCTATCCAAAGCTCACTAAAAGAAAAGCGCGGCTCGCGCGTCGTGCCCGCCGTCTCTGCCGCGGCGGGCCTGCCCCGCGGAGCCGGGCTTACCAACTGAAAAACACTTGCTCTTCGCCGCGCTCGCGCGCCAGCTTGTCGATGTACTGGATGACCTTGTCCCGCCGCTTCAGGATGCCCTCGATCTCGAATTCCCGCAAATAGGGGCGCAATCGTTGTTTGGCCTCCGCGGAGTTTAGGCTCTTCATCTTATCGTAGAGCCCCCGCTCGCAAAGCGCGACTCCGATCGGCTCCCGCAGACTTTCGTGCCGGCGGAACGCCCGCGTATGGTCAATCATCCAGAGTCGCCAGTCCGGGTCAATGAGGATATTCCCCATGTTGCGGTCGGTGTTGTAGATGAGCTGGTCGAAAATCCGCATCACCTGCACCTGCCGGTTCCACCGTATCGCATCCGGCGGAGGGATTTTTCTCTGTTGCCGGTCTGTCTCCCGCATGGCATTTTCTACCCAGATTTGCAGCGACCCGTCGGTCCCGTTGTACGTCCGCCGCACCACCGGCGGCACAGTGTCGAGGCCCAGCATCATGGCTAGCTCGTACGCCGCGTTCTCGAAAATGTAGCTGTCGCGGAAGAACATTTCCATGCCGCCCGTGGCCAGCCGCGCCACGTCTTTTTCCATATTGATGTCCCGGAACACTGCATTCACCGCGATGCCGTCTTTTTCCAACCGGGCTTTCCGCGGCTGCGTGATGCCCGTCGGGATGTCCCTCATCTTCACGATCTTGGCCGTGCGCAAGAACTCCTGCACTTCCTCGGCCGTTTTGAACGGCAGCGGCTTCCCTTCCGGCCCGATCCACACGTGCGGAGTGCCGGGAGCGCGGCCTGCGCCCGCCGCCGGCGCAACTCCTGCGGCCGCTGCGGATGCCGGCTCTCGCTGCCGGGAAAGCCCCGGTGTATCCAGCTTCGAGGCGGTCGGCGCGAGCCGCGGCGATTCCGCAGGCATCCTCGCGGTGCCCTCTGCCGGCTCGCTTCCTTTGGCCGGGTTCGTGGTGGTCTTGGCCGGCGCTTGCGGAGTCGCCTTCTTCGGAGGCTCACTCCTCTTTTCTGCCGCGGGCTTGCTGCTCGTCCCCTGCGCGCCCTGCCCGTGTTCCGCCATTCCCCCGCCGGGGAGCCCCTCATCTTCGTTTTCGCCGGCAATGTCGCTTCCCGGGCGCGCGGCCGGCGGCGCCGCGGGATCCAGAAGCACAATCCGCTGGTCCGAATAGATCGCCGTGAATTTCCCTTTGTCTATTTCCAGCGCGGACGCCCGCCCGTACTTGTAGTACCCGGTGTACATCCCCGTATCGATCAGGAACACTTTGCCGCCGAACCGCGCTCGGATGCGCCCGTCGGTCTGCGGCGTGTGACCAATCACCATCTGCGAAATTCCCAGCGCTTTGAAGGCTTCCGCCGCTTTGGGTGCTCCTTCCTCATCGCCCCACAACGCGTAGCCGCGGAACCACAGCGGCCCCTCCGGGTGGTTCACCAGCCATCCTTGCAAACCCAGGAAGTCTTCGAGGAACTTGATCTGCCTTCTTTCCTCCGCAATCTCGTCCTGCTTGCCCGGCCCTATACGGGTGGAGTGCCGGGCTGCCTCGGCTTTCATCTGATCCAGTCTCGTTTGCGCGCCTTCGACTACTTCCTGCAGCGTGCTGTGGATCGGAATCCAGCGCAGTGCCATCATCTGATCGATGGCGCGATCGAACAGCGCGATTTCATCTCGGACGCGGGTATTCACGTCGATAGGCCTCCAAGATGCCAGCGCCGGGCTAATTCCCCCGTGCAGGAATACTGTTCCGGCGATTTGCGCCACTGCCGGTTTGCCTCTCAGCCACTTGCCGTACTTCCCCAACCTCCCGAAGGCTTCCCGGTGTTCCACGAATCCGGGCAGATGTGTCTCCAGCCACCTGGCTTTGACGGTGTCCTCGGAAATTGCTGGAGGACCATCCGCCGCCCCTTGCGCCTTCTGCCAGTCCCACCGGGCCTTCGCCGCTACGGCCCGCTTCCTTTCGGAGTCCGGCGTTGCAAACGAGGCGTACGCCGCCCCGCTCACATCCCGCAGGTCTCCGATGATGTTCATCACCTCGTGGTTTCCCAGCAGGACCACCACCCGCCCGCCCTTCTTCGGCGCTTCTTTCTCCAGCGCCATCAGCAGGTCCATCACTTCGCGGACTTTCGGGCCGCGGTCCAGGAAGTCGCCGGTCTGCACCAGCGTGGCCTTGCCCCCGTTCCAGTTGCGGTTGGCGTCAATCAGACGGGCCTGCTGGAGGATTCCCACCAGCGCGTCGTAATCCCCGTGGACGTCTCCGATGGCCACGATCCGTCCCGGGGCGGGCGCCTGCGACCCGGCCGGCATCGCCAGCAGCGCCGCCAGCGCCATCCACAAAATCACTCGACCCAGCTGCCGTTTCCCGAATTTGCGCGTGGTTTCCATTGCTTCCCCCGGTTGGCTCATCTCCCCCATTGCCCGGTATTCTATACCACCTGACTCTGTCCTCTTCTTAGATTCTCTCCGCTCCCCCACTGTCGCTTTCTATCCCGCCTGCTCCAAGTTCCCCGCACCCTGCCCCGGCTCTTCCTCCGCCATTCGGGGTTGACTGGTTTCTCTCCCGTCCGCAGTTTTTACTTTTTCCTTTTGCCTTTTTCCTTCTGTTACTATCCCTGCCGAGGACACAAGCATGGCTACCGCCACCACCACGCCGCGCGTTTGCCGCAACTTCATCAACGGCCGCTGGGTTGAATCCCGCTCCGGACGCACCGTTGAGCGCCGCAACCCCGCTAACCTCGACGAGCTGATCGGCCTGGCGCCGCTCTCGACCCGCGACGAAACCCGCGAAGCCGTCGCCGCCGCTCGCGCCGCTTTCCCTTCCTGGCGCGACACCCCGGCCCCGGTCCGGGGCCGCTGCATCGCCAAAGCCGCCGTCCTGATGGAGCAACAAAAAGATGACCTGGCCCGCATCCTGACCCGCGAAGAAGGAAAAACGCTCAAAGACGCCACCGGCGAGGTGATGAAGTCGGTCAACATTCTCGAATTCATGGCCGGCGAATCCCGTCGCATGGGCGGCGAGACGCTCCCCAGCGAACTCCCCAAGAACTTCGCGTACACCATGAAGCAACCGCTGGGCGTAGTGGCGACCATCACCCCTTGGAATTTCCCCGTCTCCATCCCGGTTTGGAAAATGGCTCCCGCGTTGGTGGCCGGCAACACCGTGGTCTTCAAGCCCGCCACACTCACGCCCTTCACCGGCGCCCGGGTCATCGAGATTTTCGAACAGGCCGGCATCCCCGCCGGGGTCGTCAATATGGTGGTGGGCAGCGGAGGCGAAGTCGGCGACGAGCTGCTCCAGCACCCGGATGTCAAGGCCATTTCATTTACCGGCTCGAACGAAGTCGGCAGCGAGCTGTACGCCACCGGCGCTCGCAAAATGAAAAAATGCCAGTGCGAGATGGGCGGAAAGAACCCCCTGGTCATCCTCGCCGACGCCGATCTGCCACTGGCTGTTGAGGCTACGGTCTTCGGCGCGTTTGCCTCGACCGGGCAACGCTGCACGGCCACCAGCCGTGTGGTGATCGAAGAAAAAGTCGCCGATGAATTTGTGCGCATGCTGGTCGAGCGCGCCTCGCGCCTGGTCACCGGCAACGGTCTCGAGCCCGGCGTGGACATGGGCCCTGCTGTGGACGAATCACAGTTGAAAACCGACCTGCACTACATCGATGTGGGCAAGAAAGAAGCCCGGCTTCTCCTCGGCGGCCGACGCCTCTCCGGGCAGGGCTACGACCGCGGTTATTTCGTCGCCCCCACCATCTTCGACCACGTCCCCGCCAATTCCACCATCGCTCAGGACGAAATCTTCGGCCCGGTGCTCAGCGTCATCCGCGTAAGGGATTACGACGATGCCTTGCACGCCGCCAACTCCGTCCGTTACGGTCTTTCCAGTTCGCTCTATTCCAACGATGCCGCCAAGATCTTCGACTTCATCGATCGCATCGAGACCGGCATCACCCACGTTAACTCGCCCACGGTCGGCGGCGAAGCCCAGCTCCCCTTCGGCGGGATGAAGGCCACCGGCGTCGGCCTTCGCGAAATGGGACGCGTGGCCATTGATTTCTACACCGAGCTCAAAACTGTTTACATCGACTACACCGGCCGCAAACGCGAATCCAACATCTATTGACGCGCCGCCCAGGACCTGCTCGTGACCCAACTCTCCTTTCCCGCGCCGGAGATCTACTTTGACCTGGAAACGCTTCGCCTGTCGCACGAGGTTCCCGGCGGCTGGAACAGCATTTCCAAATTCGGCTTGGCGGTCGCTGTCACTTGGGACATCACGCATCAATTCCGCCGCTGGTTTGAGCCTGACGCCGCCGCGCTCACGGCTGCGTTGGCTTCTTTTCCGCGCATCATCACCTTCAACGGTGACCGCTTCGATTTCACCGTTCTCAGCGCTTACGCCAGCGTGGCGCCGCTCCGCAAATCCTCATTCGATTTGTTGACCGACTTGCAGGCCATCCTCGGCCACCGCCTTAAGCTCGACGACCTCGTCCGCGATACCCTCGGCACGGCCAAGACCGGCGCCGGCACGGACGTCATCCAATGGTGGCGCGCGGGTGACCGCGAGCGTGTCTGCAAGTATTGTGAGAACGATGTGAAACTTCTGGTGGATCTGGTGGCCTTCGCCCGTCGCCACGGTCACGTCCGCGTCGGCTCGGACCAGGTTCCCGTCAACTGGTAGGATTTAGAACGGAAGTATGGGTCTGGTGTTCGGATCGAATCACAGGGAATATTCCGGCGCGATGTGGTCCTCCAGCAGCAGCCAGTACACATCGAAGGGATCGGTCTTCACGCTGGCCAGATGATTCCAGACAACTTCTCCGAAAAAATGCCGCACGAAATCCGCGTAGATATCGATATCCGCGTCCACGCGTACCGCATCGGCATTGCGCGCATCGAAGCTTACCTGCAGATTGCCTTTCCGGTCCGCCTCTTTCGATTTGAAGCTGCCGGAGGGAAACCCCTGGTGCGTTGGTGTCGGCGTGAAATGGCTCTGCCCGGTGTTGATGGCATCCTGGATCCGCCGGGGCAGCCGGCTGCCCTTCTTCAGTAAAAGGTACAGCCGGTCCGTCTTGAATTCCTGCACGCTGCGCACGCTCTCCGCCAGCGGCTCGGCGTCATCCGGGGATACACTGGTGGCCGCCATTTTCGCCAGTAGGTTCAGCGCCACGGCTTTGCGCACATTGGACAGCCCGCCGTAGATCTGTTTTCCATCCGGCCCGCTGGCCTGGAACACTCTGGCCACCTCCGCGCTCAGCCCCTCAAACGCCCGGAACTGGGGCTGCTGCTTCGGCTCCAGCACGAACTCCACCAGCGGGTTTACGCCCTTCACGAAGCTGACAAAACGCTTGCCCTCGTGGTACCCCGGCGCATTCACCAGCAGTCCGTGTCTTCCCTCAGGCATCTGGAGAAAAAAGAAGTTTGTCTGCGCACTCAGGTTCAGGCTCTTGCTCCGCAGACCGTTTGGCCCCATCAGGATCGCATCGGCTTCGATATTTTGCACGGGCATCCCGTCCGCGCCTTTCACCTGGATGCGCACCGTAGGCAGTTGCGGGTTCAGTTGTGGAGCCATCTTGCTTAGTCCCGGAGCCGTCGTGCCACTCCCTAGTACTTCGTGATCTCAATCTCCGGGCCGCCTGCGCCGGTCTTTGTGCCTCCGCCTGCCGAGGGAGCCTGCCCCCCCGGACTGGCCGGCTTTTTCGCCATCTCCACTGCTCTGGCTTCGCGCTCGGCTTTCTCGGCTTTGGCCGCGGCATCTTTTCCCTCGTCCAGCCAATCGGAAAGGGACAGTCTCAGATTGCCCGGGTTGCTGCCATAAGCCATTCCCGTCTCGAAGTCCACCACGCCTTCCCGGATGAATTTCTCGATGACATCGTCGAAATACTGCATCCCGTCCATCTCGCCGTCGCGCATTGCGTCCACCAGGCTTTTTCCTTCCGATTCGCCCTTTTCCATGTATTCCCGTGTGCGCATGGTGGACTTCAGGATTTCTACCGCCGCGATCCGTCCGTTGCCGTCTTTCCTGGGCAGCAGCCGCTGCGACACGATGTACTTCACCGACTTGGAAAATCGCAGCCGGATGATGTGCTGCTCTTGCAGCGGGAATACCCCGATGATGCGCTCTACCGTCTTCGCGCAGTCCGGGGTGTGCAGGGTGGAGAACACCAGGTGCCCGGTCTCCGACGCCTCCAGCGCGATTTCAATGGTCTCCTTGTCGCGCATCTCGCCCACCAGGATCACCTTGGGCGCCTGCCGCAGGGCCGCGCGCAGCGCCAGCGCAAACGTCGGGCAGTCGCTGTGCAGCTCCCTCTGGTGGATGGTGGCCTTGTTGTGGTTGTACAGGAATTCCAGCGGGTCTTCTATGGTCACGATGTGGATGGCTTTTTCCGCGTTGATCTTGTTCAGCACCGCCGCCAGCGTCGAGGATTTCCCCGACCCCGTGGGCCCCGTCACCAGCACAATCCCCGGCTTCAACTCGCACAGCTCTTTCAACTGCGGCGGCAGCGACAGCTCTTCAAATGTTGGAATGCTGGTCGGAATCACCCGCATCACAATCGCGCAGCTCCCGCGCTGGGTGAACACGTTGACGCGGAACCGCGCCAGCGGCGGCAGGCTGTAGCTGATATCACAAGACCCTTCTTCCCTCAGCTTTCGCGCCGCTTGCGCGTTGTTGCCGATCAGGTCCGCCGCAATGCGCGCCGTATCTTCCGCCGTCAGCACGGGAATCTGCTGGATGCGCACGGGGATCAGTTGGCTGTGGAGCTCCACCTGTGGCGCACGCCCGGGGGAAAAAATCAGGTCGCTGACTTTCTTTCCCGTCCGCAGCATCGCGGAGATAATTGAGTTTGTGGGGATCGCATTGGCCGGAGGTTTTTCTGTCCCGCCAGGCTCTTCAGTTGCACTGGCCATCATTCTCTCCCAAGAGCGGACGCCGCGCTCTTCCCGGGCGCTGCCGCTGAAAATTCCGGCTTGCAGGGGTCACACTGTAGCGCAGTTTCTTCGCGCGCTCAATCTCTGTCCTGGAGGCGGCCGCCGGTGCCTGCCTTCCCGCCCTCGCTCCGGTCCAGGATGTTATGATGACGCCATGCGGAATCACGCGGGGTCCCGGCGCTCTGGGTTGTTTCTTTTCCTGGCGGCCCTCACCACTTCCGTTCCCGCCGTGGCGGCGGCCCTTGTTTGGAAGCCCATTCAAACCGCCGTGTTGAAAATGGACGACCGCCCCGTCAAGCTCTGGGAGCTTTACCGCACGGACAAGAAGGAGTCTCTTTTGCTCCTCCAGCTCGGCGCGCGCTTTCTCCTTCTCGACGTTTCCGCCCGCCAGGTTTTTGAAATCCCCGAAAAATCTCTCTCGCGCCGCGAGAAGGTCATCCATATGCGCTTCCCGGATCACGCCGGCGTCGTCCTCTCCACTGCCGAGTGGACGTTTCGCGACCTGGGCCGGGCGCGCCTCATCCGGCTCCGCCTGGCCGAGGAAGGTCGCTGGCTGGAAATCCAGCTCCCCCAGACTCCACGCCACCGCAATTTTTATTGAGTTTGCGGCATCAAGTATCCGTCTCCAGCCGCTTACCATTTGCCGCTCTGCTGTGACTTTTCCATTGACCATTCCGCGCTCCAGCCCCAACATTCCCACCGGCTATGGACACTTTCGATCCGGAAAAGGTTCGCAACAGCCCGCTCTATAACGACGACCTCGCGCCCACTTCACCCGCGCACCGCACCTGGTCGGCCTACCAGTTCGCCGCTCTGTGGGTCGGGATGGCCATCTGCATCCCCAGTTATATGCTGGCCTCCGGCTTGATTGCCGGGGGGATGAACTGGTGGCAGGCAACGCTGACCATCCTCCTCGGCAACCTCATCGTGCTGGTGCCCATGCTTCTCAACTCCCACGCCGGCGCGCGCTACGGCCTGTGTTTCCCGGTTTACGCGCGCTCAGCCTTCGGCGTCCTTGGCGCCAACGTGCCCAGCGTCGCCCGCGCACTGGTGGCTTGCGGCTGGTTCGGCATTCAGACTTGGATCGGCGGCGCGGCCATCCACACCATCCTTCTCTCTTTGTGGCCGGCCTGGAAAGACGTCCCCGGGGGCATCTGGTACTGCTTCTTTGCGTTTTGGGCGATGAATATGTACGTGGTGCTGCGGGGCATTGAGTCCATCAAGTTCCTGGAAGACTGGGGCGCGCCGTTCCTCATTTTGATTTCCGTGGCCCTGTTCGGGTGGGCGTATTTCCGCGCCGGAGGCCTGGGCCCCATGTTCGCCGAGCAGGGCAAGTTCCGCACCATGGCGGAGTTCTTCCCGTTCTTTGTTCTTTCCCTCACCGGCATGGTCGGTTTCTGGTCCACTCTCGCTCTGAACATCTGCGACTTTACGCGCTACGCCCGCGACCACCGCTCCCAGCTGCTTGGCCAGTCCATCGGCCTGCCCCTGACCATGACCCTCTATTCCTTCCTGGGCATCGCCGTCACCTCCATGACCGCCACCATCTTCGGCGAAAAAATCTGGGACCCGGTCGTTCTGGCCGGGCGCCTCGGCTCCCCTTTTGCCGTCTCCATCGCTTTGGCCGGGGTCGTCGTCGCCACACTCACCACCAACGTCGCCGCCAACATCGTTTCTCCCGCCAACGCCTTCTCCAATGCCTGGCCCCGCGGTATCAGTTTTCGCATCGGCGGACTCATCACCGGCATCCTGGGGATTGCCATGATGCCGTGGAAGCTGCTCGAAAATTTCCGCTCGTATCTGGAAGGCTGGCTGGTGGGCTACTCCGGTTTCCTCGGCCCCATCGCCGGAATTCTCATCTGCGACTACTTCGTGGTGCGGAAGAAAATCATCCTCGTTGAAGACCTCTACCTGCGCGGCGGGTTTTACGAATTCTCGCGCGGCGTGCACTGGCCCGGCATCATCGCCCTGGCCCTGGGCAGCGGCGTGGCCTTCGTCGGCCTGTTTGTGGAGCCGCTGCGCTTCCTCTACAGTTACGCTTGGTTCGTCGGCTTTGGCGTCGGCTTCGTCTCGTACTACCTGCTGATGAAGATCAGAGTCTGAGCGCGCAGTTTTCAGTTTTGATTCTTTACTTCTGATTTTCTACACATCTTGCACTCTCGCGGTTTCCTCACCATAGACGCATCCCGCGGAAACACATACGCCAGCGCCCAGTCCAGAAACACCTGCACCTGCTTTTTGAATCCCACCAGTTTGTAGAGGTGGATGGCATTCCCTGCCAGCCAGGCCAGTAGCCCGCGGATGCGCAGCGGCCCGATGCGCAATACCGCATAGTTCATTCCCAGTGTGACCGCCATCCCTTTGGGGACGTGCGTGTACCGCTCCAGCGGCAACCCGCGCTCCTGCCGCGCGATGTTCCGCCCCGCCAGCCGCCCCTGCTCGATGGCCGTCGGCGCCACCGCCGCCGCATGCGGTGCGGCGTTCGACACTGCCGAGTCACCAGCCACGAAAATCTCCGGGTGCCCATCCAGTTGCAGATACTCATTTACGACGCACCGCCCCATGCGGTCATGCGGCCCAGGCAGCCCCTCGGCCAGCTCGTGCGCGCGGATTCCCGCCGTCCACACCACGGTTTCCGAACGCACGGTCTCCTCTCCATTGATTTCCACCCCGCCCTCGAAACACCGCGTCACCCCCGCTCGCGTGCGCAGCTTGATGCCCTCGCGCCGCAGCCGCCGCTCGGCGTGCGCTGCCAGTGCTGGGTCCACCTTGTTCAGCATCTGGGGCGTGGCCTCGAGCAGCAGCAACTGGATATCGGTCCGGTGAATTCCCCGATATCGCGGGACCACATAGCGGAACAGGAAATCTTGCAGCTCGGCCACCAACTCCGCCCCGGTATAGCCGCCGCCCACCACCACGAAGGTCAGCATTTTCCCGCGCGCCGTGGCGTCTTCGGTGTGGTCGGCGTGCTCGCACAGGTCCAGCATGTGCTCCCGCAGCGTAACGGCATCTTCCAGGGTCTTGAAGTCGAAGGTGTACTCACTGACGCCAGCGATGCCGAAATCATTCCGTCGACTGCCGAGCGCCATCACCAGGTAGTCATACCCGAGCGCCCCGCTCCCCAGTTCGACCTGGCGCGCGCCCGGGTCAATTCCCCGGACGACGTCGCGCACAAACCGGAACTTCCGTGCGCCACGGATGTCCCGCACCGGCTGCACGATGTGCCGCGGGTTGATAAAACTCGACGGGATCTGCGGCAGCAGCGCCGTGAACATGAAATAGTTGTTCTGGTTGACCAGCGTGATTTCGTACTCTGCATCGCTGCCCAGCTCGCGCTCCAGCGTCGTCGCCGCTTCAATCCCCGCAAACCCCGCGCCCAGGATGACGATCCGTTTCATGCAGACAGTTTAACCGCACTCGAACGCGGATCAACCCAGATGGCGACCATGAGATTCCTGGTAGCAGTTCTCAGGCGTCAGTTTTCAGTTCTCAGTATCCTGTTATCCGGGTGGTTAGCTGCGCGTATCTGCGCTCATCTGCGGTTTCGTTTTCTCCGCCGGAAACACAACGGCCCGTCCCGACCCCGAAGCTTCGGGGCGGGACGGGCCGCAAATCCTGCCCACTCGCGCGAGGAGGCTAAGTCACAATCTTCCGCCGCACCCCCATCAGCCCTGCCAGTCCTGTCGCCATCAGCGCCAGCGTTCCGGGTTCGGGTACCGGATTCACGTGGGTCTGGAAATGGAAATCGAAGAAGGGTGTCGGAAACAGATTCGCCGCAGAATTCCAGTTCGCCCCATTGTCAAAGGTAATCCAGCTCATCCCTCCCGTGTACTGGTCGATCTGCCCGCCCCAGCCATTCCAGGAGACGGGACCATAGAGCAATATCGCGTACATTATTCCGGCGACCTGCTGAATCGGCGTGGAAAAGGTGATTAATTGAGACAGCCCGCCGCTGATCTGCACGGTGGTCGCGCCCAGCACGGTCGAAGATGGTGTGCCGCTCAGCGACAGTGCCACAATTTCGACTTGAATCATCCCTCCACCCGAACCGGCGTTTACGTTTATTCCGGTCAGGGTCCCCGTAATGCCCGCCGTGTAGCTCTGGCCAAGAATGCAGCAGTTTCCAACGCCAATCCCGGCCGGGCCTAAGCCCGATGCTGTAAACGACTGATCAATCGTGTCGGCTGATAACGGCATGGCAACCCACAGAAAACACACTGCGAAAATGAGAAGCACGTAGCGAGGGTGGGTGCGCATAAGCAATCCTCCCAAGTTTCAAGTCTTCGCAAAACGGACGACTGAACTAAAGAGCGGGCAATTGTTCTTCCATTACGATGTCTCTTCTAAGCGGTTTATCTGCCGGGAGTTATGAAGATCCTGTACCGCCTCCGGGCTTTCCGCCGCCTCTAATTCTCCTCAAATCTGCAACTCATTTCACGGACTAGTACTCGCCCGGCTGCTCCTCTGCCGCCTGGAGTTCAGGACAGACCATCGGCGCCGGCTCTCTACCGTCCTCATCTGTGTCCATCAGTGTTCATCTGTGGTTCCCATTGATATAC
>Ga0247727_10004145_pt1 | contig 31083 bp, 30 predicted proteins | sample WisWelCaveWW1625_FD_202498 | JGI IMG/M metagenome (GOLD analysis project Ga0247727, IMG submission 202498) | Biofilm microbial communities from Wishing Well Cave, Virginia, United States - WW16-25 | ecosystem: Environmental > Aquatic > Deep subsurface > Groundwater > Cave microbial mat | place... | reverse complement strand
ACGTGATGCTTCCCAAGAAGGACGGGTTTGTGCTCGCGACCGAGATACGAGAACACAGCCAACGCATCCCCATAATCTTCCTCACCGCAAAATCACTCAAAGAAGATCGCATCGAGGGCTTCAAGCTTGGCGGCGACGATTACATTACCAAGCCGTTCAGCCTTGAAGAGTTGGTGCTGAGAATCCAGGCCGTGCTGAAGCGCAGCGCCGGAGTTGTCGATGCGGCGACGAATCGCCATGAAATCGGAAAATTTATTTTTGATTACGCAAGCCAGATTCTCCGGCACGACGACAAGCAACACAAGCTCACGGCAAAAGAAGCCGAGCTGTTGAAATTGCTGTGCGTCCACAAAAATGATGTCCTGGATCGTCAGATCGCGTTGAAGCAGATCTGGGGCGAGGATAATTACTTCAACGGTCGCAGCATGGACGTCTTTATTTCAAAGCTGCGGAAATATCTCAGTGAAGATTCGGGGATTGAAATCAAAAATATACATGGGAAGGGGTTCAAATTGATCGTGAGGTAGCTGCCCCGCTTCCTGCGCTTTTGCATGGAAGCGGGGCGGGCTGGATGATTGTTGATGAAACGAGTTCAGTTTTCCGAGATCGATCCACAGCGACAACGTTATATCTCTTTCAGCGCCGCCAACACCTCCTGCTCGTGTCCACTGACATTCACCTTGCGAAATATTTTTCGCACAACGCCCTCGCTGTCAATGATAAAAGTCGATCTCTCGATTCCCCAAAATTTTTTGAAAAACATGTTCTTCTGAACGTACACGCCAAGCGCCTTGGCCAGATCGGCTTTGTCATCGACGAGCAGCGGAAACGGCAGACTGTATTTCTCTCGAAATTTTTGATGGGATTTCTGATCATCCATGCTGACGCCGAAAATTTCGGCGCCCGCCGCCTTGATTGCAGCGTAGTTATCGCGAAACGAGCACGCTTCCTTCGTGCAGCCGGGCGTGTCGTCTTCGGGGTAAAAATAAAGCACGACCTTTTTGCCTTCCAACGATGAGAGATCGAAGCGAACGCCGCTATGGTCGAGTAGCGTAAGCCTCGGAACCTTGTCGCCTTCTGCGATCATAATCTCCTCCACGAATCAATGAGAAACGTCTTGATTATTTCCAGCAAAGTGTCTATTCTCTGCTAATTGAAAATTAGGACAAACGCATGCGACATAGCTTCTCCTACTCATCCATCATTTTTGCGCCGCGCGAAGAAGTCTGGGCATTTTACAACGACACAAAAAATATCAATCTGATCAGCCCAAAGTATGCGCGCGTGAAAATCGAGCGCGCCGATATGCCGATGCGCGCTGACAGCGAGATCATCACCACCCTCTGGCCGCCGAAAATACGCTGGCATGTAAAAGTCGTCGAGCACCTCGCGAATCATCACTTCGTGGATCAGCAGGTGAGCGGCCCGTTTCGTTTCTGGCGGCACACGCATCTTTTCGAGCCGAGCGACGTCGGAACGAAGCTCACCGACAAAGTTGAATTCACTTTGCCGCCGCTCATTCACTGGCTGGCGACGCCGATCGTGCATCTTCTCCTGAAAATGTATTTTGCGCATCGCCATCGCATGACGAGAAATCTCATCGAAAACCGAGGCATTCGCCGCAAAATGCCCAGATTCCAGACCATCTCCATGGATCGACACTCTCTGCATGGCTAGAATTGCGGCGAGGCGTTGGGCGCATAACCGGTCATTTCGAGATAACCCTCGCCGACGATCCTTCTGCCGTTGCGCTCCCCGTTTATGTTCACATATCCTTCCCAGTAAACGACGCCTGTGGTTAGACGCGCATCAAGCTCCTGGTTCTCAAAAGCTGCGCTCACTTTCAACACATAATCCTCGAACTCTAATTTCCACTCCACAGGATAGCGTGCGCCGGATTGCGAACTCGTCCACCATGCCGTCGGTTGGCAATGAAAATCTTCACGCGCAAGATGCCGCGCGAGGCGGCCTCCGCGCATGACGCTACCAGCTGAATACGGCGCGAACGTTCCATCACGTCGGCGCAAGAGATACAGCATGACGTCGACGCTGTCGGGCAAGTGCAGCGAAAACCAGTCCCAGCCGGCATCCTCCTCCGCCAATTGATTGCTGCCGAATTCGTGATCCATCCAGCTTACCCCGGCGACGGATAAGCGCTCTTCGCCTATTGACAACGTGCCACGTGTGGGCAGACGCGGCAGCGAGTAGTAATATGAAGCTTGGCCGGGCCGGGCACCTTTTTTTGCCAAGCCTTGTTTGCCGTGAAGCGCCGGAGCAAAATCATTTTTCAGAATAAACTTAATTGCGCCAAAATCCGCGGCGGCGCTCAGGTGAATCGACCCGTTGATTTCTCGCATCGACCAGCTTTGCAAATGAACGGCGAGCGAATCTTTCGAAGCCTCGGCAATTCCAAGCGCCCCACGCGAAAATCGTTGATCATAATGAAATCGCATTCCGGTAATGTCGCTGATCGCAAAGTGAGCAGCGTAAATATCGCGAAATGCCCAGGCTGATCGGCGTGTAATCGACTCTATCGACATGGCGCTGCGGAAGAACGTGAGTTGATAACCAAACTCTCTTCCATCAGAACTTTTCACATTGCCGGTAAAATACCACCATTCGGTTTTGAAATCGTCGTGTCTGCCGTGGTCGCGCGGAAATTTCCAGGGCCACATCTCATCAGCAGTGGCAAAGCCTTTCTGTGCAAAAGTAAAACCCGGCGCGAGTATGCTGACGAGTAGGCCGAATAAGAGAGCTTTGTGAGTACGAATAGCCATACACCTCAGGTATCAAAATGATCTTATGCCCACACGGATTAAAAAAGCACGCGGATTTTTTGCTAGCTTTTCAGTGTGATTTTTTAATCCGCATGGAAAGCCTTGTACACGAGAAGCTGCGTCACTCTTCCCGCAGTGCAGCAGCCACAGAAATTCTCTTCAATCGCCACATCGGATACAGCGCTGCCAGGAATGAAGCTGACAAAGCAATTGCGGCGACTTGAGCATACTCCAACGGTTGACTGCGAATCGCGATCAACCAACCGAACGAACGCACATTGATGACGTGCACCAAAATGAGGGCGAGCGCAAAGCCCGCCGGCATCGCCAGAAACGCGGCCAGCCCACCCATCAATCCCGACTCGACAAAAATCATTCTGCGCAGTTGCGCCCAGCTCATGCCGATGGCGCGAAGCGTTCCAAATTCACGGGTACGCTCGATGAGCAAAGACAAAATCGCGCTGACGATGCCGATGAAAGCCACGATTGTCGCGAGCATCTGCAAAACATGGGTAATGGCAAATGTCTTGTCAAAGATGTTGAGAACTTGTCGCCTCAGATCAAAGTTGGAATTTATTTGCACAGCATACTTCTCTTTGGTCAGCATCGTCAGCTTGTGAAGCAAGTCTTTTGGATCAACGTGCTGTTTCAAGAAGACTCCAGCGCTGTTAATTCGCACCTCTCCCCAATTGACCGCGTAAGTTGAATGATCCATCATGACCTGGCCTTGATCGAGCGAGTAATCCACGAAAACGGCGGCAACTCGAAAATGGCGAAAGCCATTCTTCGTTTGCAGCATCAAAGAGTCTCCGGCGGCGACGGTGAAGCGCTGCGCGAAACTTTCTGAAACGAAAACTTCACCGCGTGGCAGGGCGCGCCAATTGTCGCGGTCACTGCCTTCCTTAAAAATAAAATCGGTTCGTTCGCTGAGCACTTCGGCGCGAATGCTGACCAAATAAATAAGCCGGCCTTCGTATTCAAATTCTCCGGCGCGATAGGTGTTCACAGCTTCGACTTCTGGCAATCGTTCAATCATTAGCAGAAATTCATCCGGCAACACGGCTTGCCATTTCGCGACTGTGCTGCCAATCGGCGCTATGTAGAAGTCAGCCTGCAAAATGGAGTTCACCCAGGTTTGAATCGAGCCGCGAAAACTGTTAATCATGATTTGCATACCGAGCACCATGGCGAGTGAAATCATCAAGGCGGCGATGGCGACGGCCGTCCGGCTCACCGCGCCGCGAATGGCGCGGCTTGCCAACAGCCCCGTCATGGCGGCGGAGCGTTGCAAGAAAGTCGAAATCACGCGCGTCATCGTGCTCGTGAACAAAGGCGTAAAGAAAACTGCTGCCAGCGCAAGCGCCAGAGCGGCGGCAAATCCAAAGAGAACGCCGCCGGGCGCAAGCGCTATGATGACGGCAACGACGAAAAATCCCAAACCAGCGATTGCGAAACGTGGAACAAAGCTGGTCGCTCGCGTTTCGAGAGATGAGCGTCGCGTTGCAACAGCGGGAGCAATTTTCGCGGCCTCCAGGGCCGGCAGCAGCGCTGCGATCAAGGTCGCGATCAATCCGAGGAAAAAGCCTTTCGCGATGATGCTTCCATCGACGTGCGCGCGCGTTATATCGACGAACACATACAAATCGTTTATCGTCGAGCCGATGGCCGGCGTTGTGTATTGAGAAAGAAAATAACCAAGAAACAGGCCAAGCCCCGATCCGAAGACGCCAAACAACGACGCTTCAAGAAACAGCGCGCCGACGACTTGTTTTCGAGTTACGCCGAGACAGCGAAGAATGCCGATTTGTTTGCGCCGCTGCAAAACGGAAAACATCATCGTGTTGTAAATGAGAAACATGCCGACGAATACTGCGAGCAAACTGAGCGCCGTCAAGTTCAATCGAAATGAAGACAGCATCGAATTCACATATTCACTGCGGCGTTGCGGACGAGTGAGTCGAAGAGGCGACGGCAATTGTTCGGCGAGTTTTTCAATCGCGGCCTCGTCGCCCAACAAATCGACGCGATCTACTGCGCCGAGGCGATCAAGAAGTTCCTGGCCAGTCGCTATATCAAGCACGAGCAGATTTTCATCTGATAAGCGATCGCCTTCTTGCCGCGGAATGATTCCGGCGATCACAACTTCTTTCCACACGCTGTTGACAAGAACATGCAGCGAATCGCCGGCATGCAAAGAACATTGCTCAGCAAAAGATTGGGTGATCAACGCGTGATTGGGCTGTGTAGCGAACTTCACGAAACTGTCGAATGCCGAATCAAAATCTTTTTGCGAAAGCGATACTTTGGCCGTTGAAGCAGCGAGATCACTTTCTTCATCGCCCATGCCATTCTGTTTTTGCAAAGAAATGCCGCGAAGAGGTGAATCGACAAACGGGTCAATAGCGAGAAGGCGAATCGGTCGGTTTTCTGCTTCGCGGCAAAGCGCGAGATATTCAATCACCGGCGCAGCGACAACGTTATTATTCTGCATCAATCGAGCGACGACTGAATCCGGCACGCCTGACTGGCCGCCGGTGATTTCATGCGTCGCCCTCCCGGCGACGGCCTCGACATTATCATGAAATGATCGCAAGGCGTTTTCGTTGGCGAGATCGATTCCCACCATCACCGCCACGCCAAGCGCGATGCCCAACAGCACAAGGAAAGTCTCGAGAGGCTTCCGCCGCAAATGGCGGGCGTTGAAAATTTTGATGAGCCGGAGCATGGGTTAGCGATTTGGATTGGCAACAGAGGGCGCGCCGGGAGCAGAGAGAGGTGAGCGCGACGTTTCGAAAAGCTCGCCGTCGCGCATGTGAAAAAATCGATCGGCAAAGCGCGCCGCCTCCTGGCTGTGCGTGGCCATCACCACGATTTTGTTTTGCTTTTGGGAAAGCTCTTTGAGGATCGAGAGAATGTGCAGGCCGGTTTCGGAATCAAGATTTCCCGTCGGCTCGTCGGCCAAAATCACCGGCGGGTCGTTCATCAAAGCGCGGCAGACGGCGACGCGTTGTTGCTGGCCGCCGGAGAGCGTATCGGGCATGGCGTTCCAGCGGTCGGCGAGTCCAAATTGCGCCAGCAACGCGCGTCCGCGCGCTTCCGCCTCGCGATGGTTGACGCCGTTCAATTGCGCGGGCAGGATCACATTCTCCAAGGCATCAAGCGTGGGCAGCAAATTGAAGAACTGAAAAACAAAACCGACGGTGTTGCGTCGAAGAAGCGTGGCTTCGAGATCATCCATCGCCGCCAAATCTTTGCCGTCGATGATGACTCTTCCCGCGCTCGGCGTATCGACACCACAGAGCAGATTGAGCAGCGTGCTCTTTCCAGAGCCGCTGGCGCCATACAATGCCACAAATTCGCCGGCTGCAATCTCCATGTTTACCGAACGCAGCGCCACAATTTCGCCGTCAGCGTGGCCGTAGCTCTTGCGCAGACTTTCAATTCGAATCATTTGTATTCGTCGAGTCCGTCGATGAGTCAGCCAATGTGCTGATAAAAGAAATGACTTGTTCGATCTGCAACGAAGAGAGTTTTCCTTCAAACCCTTCCATGCGGTTGTCGCCTGCTCCTCTGCCAAATCGAATAACTTGTCGCACGCTATCAACGCCAATCCTTTTCATGGCGCCACGCAGCGAAGGCCCAAACATTCCGCCCTGGCCTTCTTGTCCGTGGCAACGGCTGCATTGCGCATATTTGTCTGCGTAGCCGAGATAAATAAGCTGGCCGGGATCCGTAATGTCCGGCGGTGGGCTTGGGGAGCAGGCAAGCACGCCGACGCAAAAAATTATGGCTGGCAAGGCTTTCATGGATTGTGGGATTGATAGGGTGTAGAACGTAATGCGTAATGCGTAATACGTAATCCGTAACTCGAATACGCATGACGAATTACTCATTAGTTCTTGAGATCGACACGTGCGCCCCATTTAAGAAAATAACCCGGCGCGGCAATTCCTGGTCGCCAATCAAAATCTTTGTTCAAAATGTTTTCAAATGAAAAATAGAAAGAGAGATTTCTGTGCCGCAGGAAAAGTTGAATATCGAATAATTGAGCGCCGGGAACTTCGACATCCGCGAGCAAAGTTGTTGTCGTTGAATTAATCGATGCAAAACTTTTTCCGTAATGCCTCATAGCGACTCGTAGCCGTGTCGCCAAATCTCCCGCAAAAAAGTCGTGGCGAAATTCAATGTAAGCTCGCGCAAAACTGCGCCGGACATTTTCATACCAATACAGCGAAGGAGCCTCGTCCAGCATCAAGGAACCATGCGCGCTGAAGTTGATTTTGCGGTTCAGTTGCCAGTCGGTCAAGAAATCGAGACTCGGCACATCTTTATTTCCACCGTTAATGAGGATTGCCTTGTCGCCACTTTGAGATGACTCCAAAACGAACGGTTCTTTCAAGTGGTTCAGAGCGAACTGGATTTGCAGAACTCTTCGAGTCGCCAGTTGCCAACTCAACATGATTGCGCCGCGCCGCAATTCCGCAGGTTGCAAGCCGTTGTTTATGTTAATGATTCCAAGTGTATCAGCGTATTCACCTGGAGCGGGATTGATCACGCGCCGATTGAGCAATGCTTGCGCGCGTAAGTTTTTTCCAAGACCCAATCCAAAATCAAAATCGAGATCGAGCGCTGCCGGCCACTCGCTATCTTTATGCAAGCTCATCGCCGCTCCAGCTTGTAAATTACTCCGAGATACCCAATCCATTTCGCCGCGAGTCTGATAGCTCTGCGAGCGCTGTGTTAATACTGAGGTGCTGGTGAAGCGATTGTCAACAATCTCTGCAAAAAACCTCGTTCTCAATCTTTGCCATCGCTTTTGCCAGCCCGCTTCGATGCCGGCCTGTTTGGTTCGATGAGAAAAGCGCGTCGCATCGCCGCGCCATTCATTGCGCAGGTTCCAATAAAACGCGCGCACAAAAGCCGCCGGCAAAGAGAATTCGATTCCATGATAAATTCTCTGCTCTTTGCCGAAGCCGATGCTGTCGTCTTTCGTCCACACGGGATAGACCGGCAGCATCACGCCGCTTTCATTTCTGCTGTCGAAATAGTTGTAGCGTAACGCAGCGTTTTTGGAGAGCGAGTAGTTTAATTCCGTATGCAGCTTTTGGCCATCATATGGCAGATCGGAAAACTGACCGTTGCTATTGGCTTCATCAAGGCTGAAACGAATGCGCACTTTTGAAGAAAGGCGTCGAGAGATGGCTGCACGAATGGCATCGCCGCCGAACGGACCTCGCACAAAACTCAACGACGAGACTGGCGTGCGGAAATTTGTTGGCTTGGGTGTGAAGGAGAAAGCCAAAGCCTTTTGTGGGATAGAGTTTTTGAAATCACTGCGGAGGTTCTGCAAAGAGATCTCTTCAGCCAAGATTTCAGGAACTCCGGTTGCGTCAACAAGGCCGTGCACTCCGGGGAGCCAACGAATTCCATAGACATGAATATCGACAAGACGCGGTGGTAACCCTCCAGCGCCGAGAAAAGTCGGCAATCCAAAATCGCCGCTGTGCACCGGCAGCACGGGCAGTGTGGATTCGACAAGCTGCAAAACATCCTGGCCTATCTGATAATTGGATTTTTCGTCGCCGGCGCGCCATTCATTTTTTGAAAAAAGGCTGTCACTGCTTTCAGCGCGCGTCGTATCGCGCGATGACTCTGTCAGCAACGTATCGGGGAAAGAAGAAATGACATTGAGAACTGATTCACATCCTGTAGAACGACCACTGGCGGTGTCGGTAATTAAAAAAAGAATAGCCCAAACAAAAAAGCATCTCAAGAATATTTTCATTTTTGGAGTTCTTATACTCTTTGGCTGCAATTCGGCGGGACTTAAAGAAAAATTTGCTCTATTTTCTTCCATCCAATCTTGACGTTTCCATCAGCGAGTTATTTGCCGGTCAAACTTCGTGTCGTTGCAATTCTTGACTGAAAGACTGGCAGAGTTGATAATCGCTGAAGGAGTATAGGCAAGATGATTGCAAATATCAATGTGTTTGACAGCACGTGCAATCCCGAGAACCATACGCCTATCGCAAGGTTGGCAAGGACAGCATTCCAATTTAAATTGGTGGAGATCGCATAGCTGGCTGCCATCAGGAATTGATACACGATGGTGAGCAGCATGCCGTAAGCTCCCAGCATGATCTGCGACATGATCGATACTTCACGGCGAATCGGCAACACGCCGGCAACAGCGCCGCAAATCCCCCATGCCAATATCCGCGCGATCAAAATCGAATTGGGGGTTGCTCCTAACGGATTGAGCACTGAAAAAAGATACGCCGTCAAAATTCCTGCCACCAAACCAGACACCGGCCCCAATAATGCGCCGGCAAGGAAAACCGTCATCGTCACGATTTCAACATTCGGAATTTGTTCGGCAAAACCGCCGCCGACAGCCAATGCGACAAACGCGGCAGTGAAAGCGATCTTACGGGTATTGTCGGGCATATTTTTTTCAATTGACTATTTGATTTCACCAAAAAAAATGCGCGGGGATTATTTTCATCAAAAAGATTTATGGCGAGGGTGCAACCATCGAAGACATCAATAACTTTCATCGGCGGATGGGAAGCTGCCGAATTTCACATCGCGCGCGAAGCTCTCGGCGGCGTTCCGAATCGTCACGCCGACTTCGGCGTAGCGACGCACAAACTTCAGCCGGAATTTTTCATACAAGCCGAGCATGTCGTGAGTCACCAAGACCTGGCCATCGCAGTGTGGGCCGGCGGCGATACCAATCGTCGGCACGGCGATGGCTTCGGAAACTTGTTTCGCAAGCTGCGCTGGAATTTTTTCGAGAACGATTGCGAAAACGCCGGCTTGCTCAAGCAGCTTGGCATCTTTCAGCAAACGGTCGGCAGCTTTTGCGTTCGCGCCTTGCAAACCGTAACCGCCGAACGCATTGACCGACTGCGGCGTCAATCCGAGATGTCCCATCACCGGAATGCCGGCGTCAACCATTCGACGAATGGCTTCGACGACTCGTTCGCCGCCTTCGAGCTTCACGGCCTCGGCGCCGCCTTCTTTCAGACAGCGCCCGGCGTTGCGTAAAGCCTCTTCCGGAGAAATCTGATACGACAAGAACGGCATGTCGGTAACGAGCAAGGCGCGCTTCACGCCTCTTCGTACGGCGCGGGTGTGATAAATCATTTCGTCGAGGGTGATCGGCAGCGTCGTATCGTGCCCGGCAAAAACCATCGCGCCCGAATCGCCGACGAGAACGATCTCGATTCCGGCCTCATCGAGAATCGACGCAAACAGAAAATCATACGCCGTAAGCGATGTAATTTTCTCGCCTCGCTTTTTCATGGCGATGATTTCGGGGACGGTGATTTTTTGATTTTGCTTGGAGGTGCTCATGTGGTTTCAGGAATTTCCAATCTCAAGAAGTTACGCATTGATGGCTGCCTTTCATAACCAGCAGCTTTGAAACATTGGCAACACTCGGTATAGATGTTTTCTCGGCCCCGGCGGGACGGGCTTAATCAAACGAGGACTTTCATCTCCGCAAAAACATTGAGATTCTTTGGTCTCTAATCTGGCGTGTGCGGCGCTGGCGCTCTGCAATCAAGTTTGTTTGAAAGACAAGCGTTGAAGTTATCACGGAACTAAAATTCCTGCACGGCGCGTCAGAGTCCGCGCTTAGTTTTGTCTCCTGCTATCAAAAGATAGTAATTGTGCGTATGCACTCTCTAAGGGTTTAACGCAGTTTTCTCCTGTTGTAACTTTTCTCTTTCTTCTTTTGGACAACCGCTAAACTCTGGATCTAAAAAGTTGATTAAGTCAATAAAAGCATCATGTATCAAGATAAGACGTTTATCACCTTTATGAGGTGCTTTTGCATTTTTTTCAAGATCATTCTTGAGTTTCAATAACCATTTCCCGAATTCTTTTTCTTCAAGCTTCATCACGAATTCAGCATAGCCAATACATTCATACCCGTGCTTATTTGATTCGGTACTTGACTTTATCATTATCTCACCGATTGCTCTTTGTTCTCCATTGTAGATGCGAAACAATACAAAATCACTGTGATCATTCATACCTCGCATGAAAGCCCAAGAGATTTCACGAAGCAACTGAGTGAATTTTCGATTCGATTCTATCTGACCAAAATCCAGAAATTGAACTTCTCTGCGAAGAATTTCAACCCAGCAAAAGTATTCTGCTATTAAGAAGATTGTGTTATTTATAATATATTCTCTATCCTTTGTAGATTTACGGTAGTCTGTGGAGAGACCTTCTTCCTGAATGTAATAAACTAATCTGCGTTTTAAGTCAATTGCTGCTCTTAGGATCGGATTACGATATTTCGTTACAATTTCGATCAGTTTTGCTTCTTTGGATTCGGTTTCGCGCTCTTTTAGAAATAGATGTTCTAACTTCTTGGTTCGACTTTGACCCAATAAGCTGATTATTGTGCTGATAAGCGCGAAAAACGCGGCAATAATTGCCGCGGCAATTGCAGCATCCATCATTTTCATTAACGTGAGAATTTATTCTCGGAGTTAATATTGAAATACTCAATACCCTTTTGTTCTACATGTTCAACTTGGGTATTGACATCCTAAAAATTCGACAAACACATTTTCCTGAGGATGTCTAAAACAAAATTCGTTACCACACGTGACAACAATCAATCCGTCGATTCAATCACGCCGCTGCCCATCACTCGATCACCATCATACATCACCGCCGACTGGCCGGGAGTGATGGCAAACTGCGCCTCGTGAAAGCGCAGCCGCGCGATATGCTCGTTGGTTTCGGCAATCTCTACCGCTGCTCCAGGATCCTTGTAGCAAATCTTGCAAATCACTGCGCGCGGTGTTGTCTGGAAGCCTTTTTGTTATGCTTCATCTTCTTTGCGCCGGCACCCACCTTCGTGCTCCGCAATGTATTGGGCGAGGGGTCTGGCCACGATCGCGCCATCTCGATCATTGCATCGCCGACCTTGTCCCAACCATGCAATGTAGCGGGATCAAAATCAGCTTCATTTGGCCAGACCAACACACCAGATTCAGCATCGAGGCGAACTTGATTGAAGAGGCTGATGTCTTGCAGCGGACCGAATAGTTCACCGCGCAATATGGGTAAAAAATTGATAACCTGCTCGCTGGCGTCGTTGAACCTGATACGTAGTGTATAAGGCGCAACTACCTCAAAATTGGATACGCTGTAAATTTCATGAGACATTTCTCACCTATGACAATGGAGAAATTTTGTTGGGTGAACGACCGGTGACGAGCAAGTGCCAATCAGATTCTAATTGCTTCCGCCGAAGTTCAACCCAAGCTTGAACCAACCGCAATTGCGGATTGGGTAGATAACCAGCCAATAAATCGCCCGTCTGAATTGAAAATGTTGCCTGATGTTCACCGTAACGAGCGTGGAAGTGAGGTGTATTATGTTTCTCTCCAGCTTCGGTATACATGGCAATGACAATTCCCAAAAATCTGGAAATCTCTGGCATATCATCGTCTTCAGTTTTTACGTCGATTCAATCACCCCTCCACCAACAACCACGTCGCCATCATACATCACCGCCGACTGGCCGGGAGTGATGGCGAGCTGCGGTTCGTGAAAGCGCAGCGTACAAGGTGCCATCGCTCGATTTCACCTCAGACTTGTTGGTTTCTTCAAAATGTTTCTGTCGTCCAAGAACTCCACAGCTTCTGCGTCGCCACCATTCTCCCACATCAGAGAGAAGAACCAAATGCCACTCTCACCGATACAAAAATCCGCCGGCGTGAAAGTCATCTTAGAATCAAGAGGTGGCTCTGGCCGTTCCGGGCTATATTCAGCCTGCCAACCGAACGCCTCGCCTTTCCAAGTTTTTCGTTTGGTATGCAGTTTCGCGGCAAACTCTCTAACCTCATCGAGATCTGGAATGGCAACAGGCACGATAGCGGCATAATCATCATGCGTTTTAATTTTAGCTTTAGCGGTTACCACGTTTCCGTTGCTCCTTTCGCCATGCCTTTAAGATTTCGCTTTGGTGCTCTTCCAATATTCTTTCAATCTCATGAAGCTCGTGATCGCGAAACCTACGCGACCTTGCTCGAGCAAGAGGGGCTAACCAATACTTGGCTTCCTTGCCGTTTTTTCCCACATGGATATGCGGAGGTTCATCGAGATCAGCTTCATAAAACCAAAATCTGTAGCCCAGAGCTCGCAACACGACAGGCATAACTTGTCCCCATCAATAAATTACACGCCGCTCAACTTCACAAGTAGTTCAACCCGTTGACTCAATGATGCCACCTCCAACAACCACGTCACCATCATACATCACCGCCGACTGCCCAGGCGTGATGGCAAACTGCGGTTCATCGAAGTGCAGCCGGGCGGAATGAGTATCGGCGCCTACGATCGTAGCCGCAGCTCCCGGATCCTTGTAACGAATTTTGCATGTCACGTCGCGCGGCAGCTCGGGTAGAATGCAATCAATCCAATTTACATCTTCAATAAGAACATCTCGCTCCGCTAACTCATCGCGGTCGCCCATGAAGATGGCGTTGCTCTGCGCATCGATGCGAGTGATGAACAGTGGTCTGCCCGCAGCCACGCCAATTCGTTTGCGCTGTCCGATGGTGTAGAAAGGAGTGCCTTCGTGCTGGCCGATCTGCGCGCCTTCGGTATCATAAATTGGACCGGTGACAACCGGCAATTCCATCTCGGCAGCCTGGTCGCGCAAGTAGCGTCGAAAATCATTATCGGGGATAAAACATATTTCCTGGCTCTCGGGCTTCTCCGCCGTCTTCAGATTTAATGAGCGAGCAATTTCGCGCACTTCCGGCTTGGTTAAATTACCGAGAGGAAAAATCGTCTTTGCCAATGCCTCCTGCCGGAGCCCCCACAACGCATAAGACTGGTCTTTGTTCAAATCACGCGCACGAAGAAGGCGCCAACGATTGCGCGCAGCGTCAAAGTCAACGCGAGCGTAATGGCCGGTGGACATTTTCTCCGCGCCGATATTCTCGGTGTGTCGCAGCAGCGATCCCCACTTGATGTAAGTGTTGCACCGCACGCACGGATTCGGCGTGCGTCCGGAAAAATATTCATCGCGAAAATTATCGCGAACGCCGGCGCGAAACTCTTCCTTCAAATCGAGCACGTAATGCGGCGCGCCGAAACGATGGCATACAGCGCGCGCATCGGCCATTGCATCGATCGAGCAGCAACCGCTCTCGCGGTTGACGTTTCCGCCGCTTGATGAATAGTCCCACAAATTCAGTGTGATGCCGATGACGCGATAGCCATACTCATGCAACAGCGCTGCGCTCACCGAGCTGTCGACGCCGCCGCTCATTGCCACAACCACGGTCTCGCCGCCTCCCGGCGCAAGATGATGCTTGTCAGAATATGGAAGAGACAAAAGATTTCCTCATAAAAAGAAGCCGCGCCTGATTCAAGCTCGGCTGGGATTGCACTCTTGTTTAATGAAGAACGGATCGAATCATGCCGCTAATGCCGTCTTGCGTGGTGCTGGCGCTGTCGAATAGATTTTTCTAAACACTTCGATTGCCTGATCGATATCCGTCGTCGTCGTCGGGCGACCGAAGCTGATACGCAAAGCAGTCATGCTGCGTTCCCGTGGCAAGCCCATCGTCTCCAAGACTTTTGATGGCTCAGGGCTACCCGAGCTGCACGCCGCGCCAGTGCTCACAGCAATGCCCGCGACATCAAGGCGAGTGGCCAACGCCACGGAATCCAAAATCATGAAAGAGAGATTCAGCACACCGGGAAGCCGCTCGGAACGATGTCCATTGAGTTCGACAAGCGGCCAGACGCTTTTCAATTTTCCCCAAAAGTATTCTGAAAGATTTGCAAGATAAGCGCGATCTTGCTCGATGCTCTTTTGAGCAAGCTCGGCTGCACATCCCAAGCCTGCAATTGCTGCGGTGTTCTCTGTACCGGCGCGCCGGTCGCGTTCTTGATGTCCGCCATAAAGCAACGGAAAAAGTTTGGTTCCGCCACGAACATACAATCCGCCGCACCCCTTTGGACCGTATATCTTATGGGCGGAAAAAGACAGGAGCGTTACGGGAATTCGCTTTATATCTATCGCCAATTTGCCGAACGACTGCACCGCGTCGGTATGAAACGGGATGCCATGCAAGGCTGCAAGCTCGGCAATTTCAGAAATCGGATTGATTACACCGGTTTCGTTATTCACGTGCATGATGCTAATCAATGCTGTGTCCGGCCGGATTTCTCTGTTCACGGCATCGACTTCAATACGGCCATGCAGATCAGGGTTGAGGTAAGTTATCTGCCAACCTTTCCGCTCCAACGCTTTGCACGTATTCAGAACCGCAGGATGCTCGATTGCCGAGGTGATCAAATGACGCGGCTCCGAAAAATTCTCTGCAATTCCGAATAATGCCAGGTTGTCGGCCTCGGTACCGCCGCTCGTGAACACAATCTCACCCGAAGAAGCATTGAGTACATGAGCCACTTGGTCGCGGGCTGTGTCAATCGCAATTCTCGTATCACGCCCGAAGCCGTGCACGCTGGAAGGATTGCCAAAATCCTGGCGAAAGTAGGGCAGCATTCGTTCAAGAACGGATGCATCAACTGGCGTGGACGCGCTGTAATCGAAATAGATGCGGTTCATAGTGGCTCAAGATTTAAAAAAATATACGCTCGCATCACTATTTAGTCAAGGCTTTTCTCTAAAACGCTGGTTAAGCAACGAGCACTGTGTGAGTCAATGCGCCACAGGAGTTAAATCACGGAGTTGGGTTTTTTAAGTTGTGTTGTGAACTTCGCTGGCCTGTATTTTGCCAGAAGATTCTGCATACCCTACTTAATGCAAAGGCTCCCTCGAATTTGAGGGGGCTTTTGCATCATTGTCGAAGAAACAAATGGTGGGCGAAGATAAGACAATAGACTTTTCTAATGAAGCTGAAAAGTTGACAAGTAACGCTTAATCCTATATAAAAAAATTCGCAGCAACGGAACAAAATTCTTCTTTCGGACGTTATTGATTCAAAAAAACCGCCGGGAATTCGTTCCCGAGCCGGTTAACGGCTACCAGTGCAGACAATGGCGGCGCTCACTGGTAGCTTTTTTATTTTAAACGGCGCTCGTAACCGCTTGGGCGAGTCTAATGAAGGCGAAAACTGAAGAATAAGAGGATGAGTTAAAACATCACGGAGAGCGATAGTCGGTTCAGTGATCCGACCTCGCCAAAGGATGAGAAAGCATAGTCGAAAACGTATTCGTTGTACGAAAGGCCAAATCCTAGAGAAAGTCCGGCAAAACGATCCCCGGTCGAACCCGTATCGAGTTTTTGATCCTTGCCCACGGTATCATATCCAAAGCGCATAAAAAATCTTTTTGAGATCTCAAACTCTCCGCCAAAACGCAGTCGAAAATCCTCGTCGCGGTAGCGTAAAACTACGGCGCTGTAGGTGAAGGGAAGATGTGCAAGGCGTTTTGAGACGCCGAATTGGAAGTTGAAGGGAATTTGTTCTTTGGTTTCTATATAAGCCGTGCGCGCCCCACCGATGTTGAAAATCCCCGCGCCAAAGTTCAAGTTGTCAAATAGTGCAGAGTGATAGATGACGCCGATATCCAAACCAAAGCCATCGGCTGCGTATTGATCAATCTCGGAGCGAAAGTATTTCACGCTTGCGCCAAAAAGCCAGCGTTCGGCATGAACTCGCGAGTAGGCGGCATAAAGAGCCATACTGCTGGCGCCAAAATCGCCCAGCTCTTCTCCGAATTTATCGGTGCGCCGCAGCGTTCCATAGTCCGTGTAATGAACACCCACGCCATAGCTCCCCTGGCGATGCGTATGCACATAAGCACCGACAAAGCTCTGAATATCGAGAATGTGATTCAAATAACCAAATGCGCCTGCCTTCGTGGACATGTCGGCAATGCCCGCGGGGTTGTAAAAGATTGCGTGAGGGTCGCGCGAGACGGAGAGCATGCTTCCCGCCAATGCTGCCGGACGGGCGCCAACCAAAGTTTTAAGAAATGTAAATGATACTGGTTGAGAAAAAGCGAGTTCCGGAAAAATCAACAGACCCAGTGCACATGCTGCGGTTAGAATTTTTCGCATGACTGACACCAATTTTCGGCGGGGCTCGAGCTGGTGAGCGGGATCGAACCGCTGACCTGCGCATTACGAGTGCGCCGCTCTACCGACTGAGCTACACCAGCCTCGCATATTCGAAGAATGCTCCGGCCAGTAGCCGGAGGGATGAACTCAAATCAGCAGTGGTGGCTCGCAGAATCGAACTGCGGACACACGGATTTTCAGTCCGTTGCTCTACCAACTGAGCTAAGCCACCGGTAGAATACCCTTCGCCAATCAACACTGTGCTCAAAAAACGCCAGCAAATATATTACATCTTGGTTCGAAAATCAAGGCAATTTCCAAGGCTTCAAAAATGAAGCAGGTTAAAAAGATTCACGTTGGCCCCGCTCAGGTAACGCCCTAAATGCAGTCTCAAATCATTGGCGGTCGAATCAACGCGAAGAACGGCTCGCTCGAGACTTACGATAAGCTGGTCATCATAAAGCAATCGGCCCAGCGCGCCCTCCTTGTTGCGCAGACGCTTCGATATTTCTTCGAGAGTTTTTGAGAACTCGTTCAATCGTCCCGAGGCTTCGGCCAGTGCGATAAGCGTGCTGTCAACCCCATTGCTGCGTCGTTCGACCACCGCTCGCAATTCGGCCGTCGTATAATCGACATTCGCGGCGACGCGTTGCAGCAAAGTTTCGTTGTCTTCCAGCAGTCGTCTCAGCTTTGTCGTCGTTGCTTGCAAATCGGTTAATGAACGGTGTAACGGCTGATGAAGGCGCTCCTTGTCAAGCGCCGCGTTCACCAGTGCGAGGGTCGTATCCAAACGCGCGGCAATGTGAACCGTGTGTCCGGCAAGATCGCTCACCACCAGCATCAACTCCGGGAAGCCTACGGTTTGTGTACCAACAAGCGGTTCGGTTAGCATAGTGAGATTGAAACGAGGTTCTATTGTGCCCGGCAGGATTTCAACTTTTTTACCGCCCATCAACTCAACCGCGGTGATGTAGGCGCGAAAGTCGGAGTAAAGCTCGACGTCGCGATCGAGCATAATCGTTATACTCGCCCGACCTCGATCAAGCTCTATGGCCGAAACCTGTCCCTTATTCACGCCGTTGACGGTCACCGGGTCTCCGGATTTTAAGCCGCTGCTGTTATCAAATGAGAGCCGCAAACGCTGTTGTCCGGTGGTCAGGCGGTAATTTTTCCCCCACAGGACCCCAAACACCAGAATGATCAGAGCGACGATAACCGTTGCCCCGACTTTAAGCTCCAAGGATTGGCGTGCCATTATTCAAAATCGAATTGGAGATACTTTTCAAGCTCGAGATGATCGTCCGAGCGTTCGCGCATGCGGTTGATGAGGCGATCATTAAAAGCCTGCGCCGGGTCGTATCCTGTGAGTTTCAGCAATCGATTGAGCGCAATGACCTCCGCAATAACCGTGATATTCTTTCCGGGGAAGATCGGCAATTGAACCGCAGGAATTTCGACGTCGAGAATTCGCGACGTTTGCTCTTCGAGGCCGGTGCGCTCATAATCCTGATCGCTGCGCCATTCTTCGAGACGCACCTCCACCTCGATTCGCTTTTGGGCGCGGATCGACCGTATGCCGAAAATGCTGCGGACGTCGATAATCCCAAGGCCGCGTATTTCCATGTGCTGTTGCAACATCTCGCTGCCGCGCCCGATCAGGATGCCTGTCGCCTGCCTGCTGATGTGAACAACGTCGTCGGCAACGAGACGATGGCCGCGTTCCACCAAATCCAATGCGATTTCGCTTTTGCCGATGCCGCTGCGGCCGGTAAACAAAACGCCGACGCCATACACATCCACCAGCGAGCCGTGAACCGTGATGGTCGGCGCAAAGCGCTGATCGAGATAACCGCTCAACAAATGCATCAGCTTCGAGCTGTTCAACGGCGAGCGAAAAATAGTGATGCGCCGGGCATCGGCAATGGTCACCATTTCGGACGGAACTTTATTCTCCGCCGTGACGATGATGCAAGGAATATCGAAGCTCAACAATCTCTCGAGGGCCGCGTGCCGGGCAGTGTCGCTGAGAGTGCCGATATACCCCATTTCTGCATTGCCGAGAATTTGCACGCGTTCCTGGGTAAAGACCCTGACGAAACCGGTGAGCGCCAGGCCCGGGCGATGCAAATCACCCTCGGTTATCGCGCGCTTGAAGCTGTGCGTACCGTTTACGATCTCGAGCGAAAGCTGGGCTCGCAGATCGTTATAGAGCGTTTCAACCGTGAGTTTACTCATGGCAATTCAACTTGAAATGATTTTGAATTTTTCTTTGCCATTGCTCCGTCCACATTCTTTACGCTGCTTTTTGCGCGCGTTTGTTTTTTCCCTTTGAGCTTCTTGAGCTGGCGTTCGAGTTTCTCAACGGCGAGCGTAATCGACTTGCGCATTTCTTCGCTTTTCTCAATCGCTGCAAGGTTTTGTCTTGAAACCTTCAGGATGATCTCCGCGACTTGGCTCAGCTTTTCCCACGAGAGAATGACGTCCGAACTCATCGCACCTTCATAGTATTTCTCAAGCCGTGACACCTCGTCGCGCACAAAAGTCTTCAGCGCCTCTGGCGCCTTGAAATGTCTTGCCGTGATGGTGATCCTCATAGGATAATCCTCCAATCTGAAATGCGCATGCTCGCTTCTTGGATCTATTGTGAAGCCGCACGGCGTTCAATGTCCGCGCAGCATATAGCCGTATAAAATTTTATTTCTGTTTTGCCTTTTCACGCTCTGCCCGCGGATGCGCTTGGCGATAGGCGGTCTTTAATCGCTCAGCCGTGACGTGCGTGTAAATCTGGGTGACTGCCAAGCTCGAATGGCCGAGCATGTCTTTGACGGCAATCAAGTCTGCGCCTTCGTCGAGAAGATGCGTCGCAAAGCTGTGTCGCAACGCATGAGGATGCGCTTTGCTGGGATCGGTAAATCGACTCAACAATCGCGCGACCCGCTTGCCGATGATCTCCGGCGACAGCGCTTTGCCGTTGCGATGCAAAAACAAATGCGTATCGCCGGTCTTCACAGTGCGGGTTATCTCCTCTCGTCTTTCGAGCCAAGCTTTGACGGCCACAGCCGCAACTCTTCCCAAAGGAACGAGGCGCTGGCGATTTCCTTTGCCCACGACAGATACTTGCATGTTCGAAAAATCAACATCCGTCGTTTTTAATCCAGACAGCTCGCGCAGGCGCAACCCGCTGCCATAAAAAAGTTCCATGATCGCGGCATCGCCCGCGCCTTCCAAGGTATCTCTGGGAATAGCGGCAAGCGCCGCGCTCACTTCTCGTTGGGTGAGAAAATCCGGCAGCCGAACCGGCTTTTTGAGGAAAGGAAGATTGCTTGCAGGATTATGCTGAACGGCGCTTTCCATCATACCGAATTTAAAAAAGGCGCGAACGCACGCGAGCTTGCGATTGATGGTGACTGCCATCAACCCGCCGCGTGAGAGCATGGAAAAATACTTCCTGATCAACGAGCGAGTGATTTCTCCGGTGGCCCGCTGTGTTTCGACAAATTTTTGGAATTGCCGCAAGTCGCCGCTGTAGGTAAGCACCGTAAAAGACGAGGCCCGGCGTTCATGCTGGAGGTACTCAAGAAATCTTTGCGACCACTGCGGCAGCGTTTCAACTGAAAGAGGCTTCACTGAGAACGCCTTCGGATTCTGCATCCAGCTCATTCTTGCATTTTGGGCAGCGAAGAAACGCCCCGCGCGCTTGCGTGTAGCGTTCTTCGACATAAGGGCTGTCACACTTCGGACATGGAGTTGCGACAGGCTTGCTCCATGACGCAAAATCACAATTCGGGTAATTGCTGCATCCGTAAAAAGATCTGCCGCGCTTGCTGCGGCGCTCGATTACTTTCCCGCCGTCTTTGGGACACGTCACACCGATCGGATAGGGCCGCGAGGTTTTGCAATCGGGATAGCCGCTGCACGCCAGAAATCTTCCATACCTGCCGATCTTCACAACCATCGGCTTGCCGCATTTCTCACAAAACTCGCCCGGCACTTCTTCTTGCGCTTCCAGCGGCTTGGAGTGTTTGCACTCCGGATAACCGCTGCACGCCATAAATTTTCCGTTGCGGCCCCAACGGATGATCAATGGCTTGCCGCATTTCGGGCAGACTTCATCGGTCGATTCCTGCAGCGCGTCCTTTATCGCATCCTTCTTTTCTTCCGTCCTCACAACAGCATCATTGAACGGATCGTAGAACTCTTTCACAACCTGCAAGTATTGCTTATCGCCGGCCTCAACTTTGTCAAGTTCATCCTCCATAAAAGCGGTGAACTTGACATTGAAGATTTGAGGAAAATTTGCCACCAGAATTTTGTTGACGGTTTTGCCGAGGTCTGTGGGCACTAATTGCCGCTGAACTTTTTCAACATATTTTCTGGCCAGCAACGTGCTGATAATCATCGCATACGTGCTTGGCCGGCCAATGCCAAGCCCGTCCAGCTCCTTCACCAAACTACTCTCGCTATATCTCGCCGGTGGTTTGGTAAAATGCTGCTTGGAATGCAAGTCGATCAATTTGAGAACATCGCCGATTTCAATATCGCGAGGAATCGGTCCGTCGTCGCCGTTTTCGTCCGCCTCCTCTTCTTGAAAATCTTCGAATACTTGAAGGAAGCCTCGAAAAGTAATCGTCGAGCCTGTGGTGCGGAAGAGATATTTCGTGCCGGCCTGGGTGTCGACCGTGGTTTGTTCGATTTCAGCCGAATTCATTTGGCTGGCGAGAAATCGCTGCCAGATGATCTCATACAACCGGAACTGCTCCGGGCCGAGGTATCTCTTGATGCTCTTAGGGTCGTTCTTCAACGAAGTCGGACGAATGGCCTCGTGCGCATCTTGGGCGCCGGCTTTGGCTTTGTAAACGCGCGCCTCTTGCGGCAAATATTCTTTGCCGTAGTTATTGAAAATATATTCGCGCGCCGCATCGACTGCCTCGGCAGCCACGCGAATCGAATCGGTACGCATATAAGTAATGAGACCGACGCTGCCCTCTTCTCCAAGCTCCACGCCTTCGTAAAGCTGCTGGGCGAGCATCATAATGCGCTTGGCTGAGTAGCCGAGACGCTTCGCCGCCTCCTGCTGCATGGTGCTGGTCGTAAACGGCGGCGACGGCTGCCGCTTCATCTGCTTCTTTTTGACGTCGGCAATTTTATAAACTTGCCCACGCAGATCGTCGACAATACCTTGGGTGATCGCCTCGTTCGGCAGCTCGAATTTTTCGCCGTCGATCTTGATCAGCTTGGCGAGGAACGGCGTTTTGCTCTTGCCGGAAAGCTCGGCAGTAATCGACCAATACTCCTGCGGCACAAACTGGTCGATCAAGTGTTCGCGTTCGCAGATCAGCCGTAGCGCGACAGATTGCACTCGACCGGCGCTCAAGCCGCGATAAATCGTCCGCCACAGAATTGGGCTGACCTGATAGCCGACGAGCCGGTCAACCACGCGCCGCGCTTTTTGCGCTTCAACAAGATTGGCGTCGATCTCTTTCGGATGCAACAGCGCCTGCTTCACCGCATTTTCGGTGATTTCGTTGAACATTACCCGAAATATGTTTGTATTTTTTTGACGAATTTCTTCGGCAAGATGGCTGGCAATCGCCTCGCCCTCCCGATCGGGGTCGGTTGCAACGAAAACATTTTCCGCGTTCGCCGCCGCCTTGCGAAGGCCATTCAAAACTTTTCCCTTGCCGCGGATGGTAATATAATCCGGCGTAAAGCCATTATCGACATTGATTGCCAGACGGCCTTTCGGCAAATCTTTGACGTGGCCGACCGACGACATGACTTCAAAATCTTTTCCGAGAAATTTGCCAATGGTTTTAGTTTTGGCAACAGATTCAACTATGACAAGCGATTTCGCCATGACATCCCTTTATATACAACAAGTTCTTTGTCGTTCATCGTGAAATTTATCTGCATTGCAACGGACGGGCTCCGTCCGCTTCATATGAAAAAGATGGAGACGGAGCGGAGGCAAATATTTTCACGCCGATTGTTTCGCTTTCCGTTTCCTGAAACGACGGATTGACATGCCAAGGTTGCAGGCGTGAAAACCAATGCAGCGCGCCACAAAACCATTCAATGTATGACTTTGCTGAGTTCCAAAAAGAGAAAAGAACCTTCCGGCATTCCGGGCGGGTAGAACAGCGTCGAAGCGACCAGCGATTTGATTTCGTTTTCATCGATTCGTGAGCCTCCCATCATCATCGCCCGCTCGATGATCAGCTCGATCTCCGCATCATTCAAAATTCCCAGCGCCCGAAGCTGCAGGAGATACCCGTGCGCAGACGGCATGATCGCCATCCGTTCCAAGTCGTGCAGAATGCGAAACGAGCCGTCGACCGTCGGCCCCTCGTTGCGGATCAACTCTTCAAAATCTGCTTTGTAGCGATCGAACAACCACGAAAAAGCCGAACTGATTTCATTTTCGGTGTAGCCGCGTTGCAAGAGATCGCGAGACAATAAATCAAGCTTTGTCGCCGCCTGTTTATTGTCGCGAATCTCGTTCACAATATACACCAATATCTCGACAACGCGTTCGTTCATTCTTATCTCCCTCGGAATCTTTTCTGTCACGAAATTGCGGCAATGTAAGAAAAAATTTCCGAAAATCAAGTTATTTTACAATTTTTTCTAATTCTCTTTTCACTTTCAACCTGCGCCGTGACATTTCTTGTATTTTTTGCCGCTGCCGCATGGACATGGATCGTTGCGGCCGATTTTCTCTTCGACGACGATCGGCTGCCGTTTGCCGGCGCGCTGTTGTTCCGGCGCGCGCGGCGGCGCGATCCCCGCGCTTTCGAATCCCATGCCGGTCGCGGCGCGATGCACAGTGGTCACTTGCTGCGGCATACGACGGCGAACAGGCGCCGGTTCCATCGCCACTTGCGCCTTGAAGATTAACTCGATCACTTGCTCGCTGATCATGCCGAGCATTTCCTTGAACATCCGAAAGCCTTCGCTCTTGTATTCGATAAGCGGATCTTTTTGGCCGTAAGCGCGCAAGCCGATGCCTTCTTTCATTTGATCCATCTCATACAGATGCTCGCGCCAACGTTCGTCGATGATACGAAGCATGGCAAAACGTTCCACCTGCCGCATCACCGGAGCGCTGAGCGCCTGTTCCTTTTGTGCGTAGGCGGCGCGCGCGGCATTGCGCAATTTTTCCTTCAGATCCTCCGGCTTGAGGCCCGGATCTATTTCGGGATCGAAAGACATTGGGGCGAGGAATAATTTCTGGTAGCCGCTGCGCAGCCCCTCCCAATCCCAGTCTTCGGCGTATCCTTCGGCCTCAGTATAAGCATTGACTTTTGCGGCAACGACTTCATCGATCATCCCCAACACTTCATCGCGCAGGTTGTCGCCGCGCAGCGCATGGCTGCGGCGGTCGTAGATCACCTCGCGCTGCTGATTCATCACGTCGTCATATTCCAGCAGATGCTTGCGAATTTGGAAATTGTGTCCTTCGACGCGCTTCTGCGCGCGCTCGATAGAGCGCGTCACCATCGAATGGGTAATGACCTCGCCTTCTTCTGCGCCAAGCCGATCCATGATGCCGGCGATACGGTCGGAGCCGAACAGCCGCATCAAGTCATCTTCGAGGCACAGATAAAAACGCGACGATCCCGGATCGCCCTGACGGCCTGAGCGACCGCGCAACTGACGATCGATACGGCGCGCTTCATGGCGCTCCGTGCCGATGATGTGCAGACCGCACGGCACTTTCTCATAACAATTATATTCTTCGAGATGCGGGCATACGTCGCGTCCGACTAATTTTACGAGGGCGCAATTCGTATGAACGACCACGCCCGGCCCCAGCTTGATGTCGGTGCCGCGTCCTGCCATGTTCGTTGCAATCGTCACCGACCCCGGCTGTCCCGCACGAGATACGATTTCCGCTTCTTCCTTATGATACTTCGCATTTAGAACTTTGTGCGGGATCCCCTTGGGCCTGAGCAATCGGCTCAACGTCTCCGACACCTCGACGCTGATGGTGCCGACGAGCACCGGACGCTTGCGAGAATACATGTCGACAATTTCCTCAATCACCGCGTTGAACTTCTCGTGCTTCGTCCGGAAAATTTGATCTTCATAGTCAATCCGGCGTATCGGCTCGTTGGTCGGAATGACGACGACATCGAGCTTATAAATTTGCCAGAACTCCGAGGCCTCGGTCTCGGCGGTGCCGGTCATGCCGGCAAGCTTGAAATACATGCGGAAATAATTCTGCAGCGTGATCGTCGCCAGTGTTTGCGTCTCGCCCTCAACTTTGACGCTCTCTTTTGCCTCCAGCGCCTGATGCAAGCCGTCGGAGTAGCGGCGGCCGGGCATCAGCCGTCCGGTGAACTCATCGACGATCAGCACCTTGCCGTCGGTCACCACGTATTCGACGTCGCGCTCGAACAGCGAATAAGCGCGCAGGAGCTGCGAGATGCTATGCAGATCCTCACTCTTGGCGGTGTACTCCTTTTGCAGTTCTTCTTTGCGCCGTTCTTTTTCATCGACAGAGAGATTTTCGTTGCTGTCGATTTCATGGATGCGCTCGGAGAGATCGGGCAGCACGAACATTTCTTTATCATGCGGCGCGAGATAATCGCGTCCTATTTCCGTTAGATCGATAGTATGTTGTTTTTCATCGATGGCAAAATAAAGCTGCTCGTCGATTTCCGGCATCTTCTTGTCGCGCAGGTAATCGTTTTCCACCTGACGCATGAGTTTTTTGGCGCCGACTTCCTGCAAAACTTTCAAAAGGCGCTTATTCTTTGGCGCGCCGCGTTGCGCCGCCAAAAGCTTGATGCCCGCTTCATAGTCATTTTTTTCTTCGAGAAACTTTTCCGCCTCGGCGACAAACTTGTTCACGAGATGCGTCTGCGCATCGATGAGGCGAGCTACCCGCGGCTTCATTTCATTATATTGATCGATGTTCTGTTCAACCGGACCGGAAATGATCAGCGGCGTGCGCGCCTCGTCGACGAGAACCGAATCCACCTCGTCGATGATGGCAAAATAGTGGCCGCGCTGAACCTGATCTTCCGGCCGCACCGCCATGTTATCGCGCAAATAATCAAAGCCGAACTCGTTATTGGTGCCGTAGGTGATGTCGGCGCTATATGCTTCGCGGCGCTGCGCCGGGTTCATGTCGTTGGTGATGAACATGGCGCGCAGACCGAGGAACTCAAAAACCTTTCCCATCCACTCGCAGTCGCGCCGGGCGAGATAATCGTTCACCGTCACCAGATGCACGCCTTTGCCGGAAAGGGCATTCAAATACAGAGGCATCGTGGCCACCAAAGTCTTCCCTTCGCCAGTAGCCATTTCTGCAATCTTGCCTTCATGCAAAACAATGCCGCCGATAAGCTGCACGTCGAACGGCACCATATCCCATTCGATTTCGTGTTCGACCACCTTCCATTTTTTCCCGCACAGGCGGCGGCAGGTTTCTTTGACCACTGCGTAGGCTTCGGGGAGAATTTCATCAAGAACTTCGCGAATGGCCTCGCGTTCTTCTTCTTCCAATCGAAGCAATTCCTCACGCAGCGCGTCGGAGCGGCTAACGCCCTCGGCCAGCTCGGGATCGGGGGCGCCGTTGCGTCCGTTGTCGCTTAAATCTTCGGTTTCGCCACGAAGCGTAGCGCTGATGCGCGAGATATCATCTCGAAGTTGCTTCGTGCGTTCGGCGATTTGTTCTTTGAAGTGCGCGGTCTTGGCGCGCAATGCATCATCACTCTGCTCACGAAGTGACGCAAAGTGCTCGTTGATTTCATCGACGATCGGGCGGATGCGCTTGATGTCGCGATCGTGCTTGCTGCCGAACAGCTTTGTTATTAGATTTGTTGCCATATTAACACTTAAACTCCTGTGTACTGCCAGTGTTCAGTGGTCAGTATTCAGTGATCAGTACTCAGTATTCAAAAAAGTGATCACTGAATACTGATCACTGTTTACTGCTTACTGATCACTGATCAACTCTTCCCTTCGCTCAACCCTCGTCCCTTTTTGCGCAGCTTACCGCTTTCGCGCAAGTCGTTGAGAATCGCATCGAGGATGCCGTTGACAAACGGGCCGCTTTTTTCCGTGCTGAACTTTTTCGCGATCTCGATGGCTTCATCGATCGAGACTTTCGGCGGTATGTCGGAAAAATGTATAATTTCGCACAGCGCAATGCGCAAGATCAATTTGTCCATGATGGCAATGCGGGTAAATTCCCAATTCACCGCCTTCGCAGAAATCAACGCGTCGTATTCCTGCCCGTGCTTGATGGTGCGGCGGAACAGATCAGCGGCAAATGTTCGCACCGTGCCGTTTTCATCCGCGCCCAAGATCACTTCTTTCTCGATGCTCATCGGCTCGTTGCCGGAAAGCTCGTGGGCATAGCTAGCTTGCAAAACCAGCTCGCGGGCGCGCCGGCGATTGCCGGAATGGGTTGTGGTATCGGTAGCGGTCATGCTTCTTCCAAGAGATTACAAGAGGAAGTTATCAGTAATCAGTAACCAGTAATCAGTGAACAGTAAGCAAGTACCAATTACCAATCATCAACGTCAGTTACTGATTACTGATCACTGAACACTGGCCTTATTCCACCAGCGTCAGCCAACCATACACATCATCGATCTGGCTTTCGACGATTTCGAAAAATTGTTTTTGCAAACGCTCGGTCACCGGGCCGCGCGTGCCGGCGCCGATAAGAATCTTGTCGATCGAGCGCACCGGGGTGATCTCCGCGGCGCTGCCGGTAAGAAAAACTTCGTCGGCAACGTACAGCATCTCGCGCGGCACCTGCGTCTCGATGATCTCAAAACCGAAATCCTTGGCAATCGTGATCACCGAATCGCGCGTGATGCCGGGCAGAATGCTCGCCGCAAAAGGCGGCGTATAAATTTTCCCTCGATAAACGGCGAACACGTTCTCACCGCTGCCCTCGCTGACGTAGCCATTGGAATCGAGCATTATTCCTTCGGTGTAACCGTCGTAGCGAGCTTCGAGCCGAACCAGTTGCGAAGGCATGTAATTCGCGCCGCTCTTGGCCATTGACGGAAAAGTGTTTGCCCGCATACGCGTCCACGAGGCAATGCGAACATCCACGCCGCGTTCGAGAGCGTCAGCGCCAAGATACTTTCCCCACATCAAAGCGGCGATGGCTACCGTCGTCGGTGTGTCGCGTGGATCGACGCCGAGCGTGCCGTAGCCGCGAAAAACCACCGGGCGCAGGTAGCATTCTTTCAAGCCATTCTCGCGCACAACGGTAATACAGGCCTCGATGATTTCCTCGCGCGAATACGGCATCTCGATGCGATAAATTTTGGCCGAATCAAACAGGCGATCAATGTGATCCTTCAGCCGAAAGATTGCTGGCCCGCGTTTGGAATGATAACATCGAAAACCTTCGAAGACACTGGAGCCATAATGAATGACGTGCGACATCACGTGCACGGTGGCGTCCCACCAATTCACTAATTTGCCATTGAACCAAATTTTTGTTTTCTCTTCAGGTCTCGACTCGCGCGCAGCTCTGGAAGTTTTGGCTTTACCGTTCGATTTTGTCGTCACCGTATTTTTCACTCTTGCCCGTGCTGGGATACTTGCGGAACGCGCGCCACGATACATGATTCGCCTCATTCGATTAAGCTGCGGCCAATGACCAATTTCTGAATTTCGCTCGTCCCCTCATAGATTTCGGTGATCTTGGCGTCGCGCATAAAGCGCTCCACCGGATAATCTTTCGTGTAACCGGCCCCTCCAAAAATCTGCACGGCTTTTACGGCGCAGTCCACCGCCACGCGCGAAGCGTATAGTTTGGCTTTCGCCGCCTCAACGGAATATTTCTCTCCGGCGTCTTTCTTTGCAGCGGCTTGATAGATCAACAAACGCGCCGCATCTATTTCTGTCGACATATCCGCAAGCATGAATTGCAGCGCCTGAAACTCAATAATCGCCTGACCGAATTGTTTTCTTTCCTTTGCATGCTTCACAGCCGCCTCGAAGGCAGCGCGCGCGATGCCCAACGCTTGCGCGGCGATGCCGACACGTCCCGCGTCGAGAATGTTCAGCGCAATGGGAAATCCCTTGCGCTCTTCGCCGAGCAGATTGGCCGCCGGCGCTTTGACATTGTCGAAATTCAAAACGGCGGTATCGCTCGAACGAATACCGAGCTTCTTTTCCTTTTTGCCAACCGAAAAGCCGGGCATGGTTTTTTCGGTAATAAAAGCGCAGACGCCCTTGTAACCGGCGGCTTTCTCAATCGTTGCAAAAACTATAAAGTAGTCGGCCTGTGTGCCATTGGTAATGAAATTCTTGGTGCCGCTGAGAATATAATGATCCCCCTCGCGGCGCGTCGTGGTCTGCAAATTACTCGCATCGCTGCCGGTGCCTGGCTCAGAAAGACAATAGGCGCCCAGCGCTTTGCCGGTGGCCAGCGGCACCAAATACTTTTGTTTCTGCTCCTCCGTACCGTATCTCTCGATGCCGTGACACACCAGCGAATTGTTCACCGAGACGATCACACCCACCGAAGCATCGACCCGCGAAAGCTCTTCAATCAACAAGACGTAGCTAATCGTATCCGCGCCGCCGCCACCATACTTGGGATCGACACCGATGCCCATGAAGCCCAGCTCGCCAAGTTTTTTGATTTGTCTTTCGGGAAATTTTTCTTCAGCGTCGCGCTCCGCGGCATCCGGCGCCAACTCAGTTTCGGCAAAGCGCCGCACCTCGTCGCGAATGTGTTTTTGCTCTTCGGTCAAGGTGAAATTCATCGCTGCATCCTCAGTATCTTGATAAGGACGGAGATAAGCGCAGATTAACGCTGATTTCCCCTTGCTTTGATCTGCGTACATCTGCGCAATCAGCGTACTTTGACTTTCTTTGCTTCGCGCCTTCGCGGTTTTCTTTACTACCTATACTCATAAAAACCCTTCCCACTTTTCTTTCCCAGATACCCCGCCGCCACCATCTTGCGCAACAACGGACACGGCCGATATTTGTCATCGCCAAGCTGCGTGTGCAAAACCTCCATGATGTGCAAACACACATCGAGGCCGATAAAATCCGCCAGCGCCAGCGGCCCCATGGGATGATTCATGCCCAGCCTCATCACCGTGTCGATGGCCTCCCGATCCGCCACACCTTCCATCAAACAATAGATCGCCTCGTTAATCATCGGCATGAGCACGCGATTAGAAACAAAGCCGGGATAATCGTTCACCGCCACCGGGGTTTTGCCGAGCTTCTTTGCCAAATCCATCGTGGCGTGAAACGTCGCATCTGAAGTCGCCAAGCCGCGAATGATTTCCACCAGCGACATCACCGGCACGGGATTGAAAAAATGCATGCCGATGACTTTATCCGGCCGCTTGGTCGCCGCGGCAATCGTCGTGATGGAAATCGACGAGGTGTTGGAGGCAAGAATGCATTCGGGTGCACAAAGGCGATCAAGGTCGCTGAATATCGAAAGTTTGATTTTTGGATCTTCAGTAGCCGCCTCGACGACAACCTGGCTCGCTGACAACGACTCAAGTTTCAGGCTCGTGTTGATGCGCTTGAGCACGCTCTGGGCGTCGTCGTTTGAAATCGATCCCTTTTTGACCTGCCGCTCCAGATTGCCCTTGACCGTTGCCAATGCGCGATCCAGAAATTCCTGTTGGACATCAACAAGCGTGACTTCATAACCATTTTGCGCAAAAACGTGGGCAATGCCGTTGCCCATCGTGCCGCCACCAATTACTCCGATACGCTGCATTCATTCTTCCTTAAAAATTTAGTTTCATTTAATGAGTTCATAATAAAGAACAGCTTTACGCGATACTACAATTTTCCACCACGGATGGAATGACCGTCAATCGCCGCAAGAGCTGCCCTTCGACTGTGCCTTTGAGTGTGTTCGTACCCGCCGCGTTAACTCGCACCTTCACAAAATCGCCAGGTCTGGCATTTTCATCAAAAAAGACCACACCCTTGTTTTGATCCGTGCGCCCGAGCCATTCTTTTGGATTCTTCTTGCTCGGCTCTTCGACCAACACCTCAAACAGTTTGCCGACTTCCGAACGATTGCGACGCAAAGAGATTTCGCGCTGAATTTCATTTAAATGCATCACGCGCTGGGTTTTAATTTCATCCGGCACGTCATCCGGAAATTTGCGTTCAGCAATCGTGTTCTTGCGCTCGCTGTATTTGAAGATAAAAGCTGAATCGAATTCAACCTTTTGCATCACCTCGACCGTCTGCGTAAAATCTCCATCGGCC
>Ga0247727_10004144_pt1 | contig 31084 bp, 17 predicted proteins | sample WisWelCaveWW1625_FD_202498 | JGI IMG/M metagenome (GOLD analysis project Ga0247727, IMG submission 202498) | Biofilm microbial communities from Wishing Well Cave, Virginia, United States - WW16-25 | ecosystem: Environmental > Aquatic > Deep subsurface > Groundwater > Cave microbial mat | place... | reverse complement strand
CACCGGCGGGCACGGCGACCATCGAGCGGTCGAATTGCCAGTACTTGGCTTTGGTCAGGAACAGCCCGTCATCACGGTCAACCACAAAAGCCAGCTTCGCTTCAATATTCATCTCGCGCAGCAGGCGGTGAAAAATGAAATTGAGGTCGAGCCGGGTGCCGTAGCCGCGCTTCAGGGTATCATCGAGGTTTTCATTTTCCTTATACTCCTCATCGCTATACTCCTCATCGCTTTCAATAAAACTAAGGTTTTTCAGATTTTTTTGCGTCCATTCATAAGCCGCGGCAATTTTCGCCTCGTCGGTATTAACGTTCGCAAACGCCGCCACGATTTCGCGCGCGCGTTTGTTCTTCTTGCCATACTTCGCCATGGACTCGGCGAATTCCTGGCTGGTCTTTTTCCAGAAGGCCGGCGGCTCCAACTCCGGACCATAATAACAATAAAGCCGGGCCTGCCGCGACGCCTCGGAAGTTGCGACGGGTTCTTCTTCCAAAGCCGGCAGATCGCGCATGCTAAAATAAACTTCTTTCGGGTCAACATAAGAGGGACGCAAGAGCGGCGTAAGCTTGATATTCAAAGGATGCCACATGTAATTAGGCGTGAAATACTGGCGCGCCAGTTCCAGATACCCGGCAGGAACCTCGATCTGTTTAAATTTCCACACGAATTCCCACTGGCGCTGGGCAATACTTTTTTGAATCGGCCAATTCCGGGAAGCGGTCGGCGATTGAATTTTGACGTAATATTCGATAATGCAACCGTCGTTAATGCCGGGCAAGGAAAATGATTTTTGTTTGATTTTAATGCCCTTGGCTTTGATCACGTCCTTCTCAAAAATCTGCTCCGGCGCGAGCGCAAACTCCCGGCCATCCGCCTGCACCGTGCGGCCGCGAATCGCCGTGACTTTTTGCTTTTTGTGAACGTACGGGATATAGAAATCACCCCATTTGCGGCCTTCCGCATCGAAGATTTTGAAGCGGCGATAGATCACCAGCTCATACAGCTCGCCGGTGTCATCGCGAGTCACTTTCTCAAAGAGCATCAGCGCATGACGAATGCCTTTCACCGAATCCGCTTTGAGGCTCCAATCCGCTGCGGCAATCGGCTCCCATTTAAATTCATCGCCTGCTGCGCTCACGCCTGGTATCAGCCAGAGCAGCGCCGTCAAAAAAAAGCGCCTGTTTGATAATTTCATTTCAACCTCGATTTTTAGAATAATATTCTTTTACAAATTCACTGTCTGCAAAAAAAGCAAAGATTTTTCCAACGGATAAAAAGCGACCAACGGATACCGAATTAAAATCCGTTGGCAGCTTTCATCCGTTGGACATTTTTCTTGTTTGGTTCCGGCTCGTCCGGCTTATGAATGACCAGTAGAAAAATAAAGCCAAAATAATTTTTACGATTTCCTCAATACGAGGGACAAGCTTTTAGTCCGGCTCAGATTCTGGCTGAATTTTCGCGCCGCTGGATAATCGCTCGCTGACAACAAATACCCGGATTGTTGCACCACCGAGGTGAAGCGCAGAACGTTGCCGGCAGAAAAAGTTTTGCAGGACAGTTGCGCTGCGCCGCACGAATCTTCCACCTCCGGCATTTCCTCATCGAGTTTCAAACCGGCGGGCAAATGCCAGACAATATCGGTCTCGATTTGCATCGCCGGCCCAAACCAGATGGGATGTTGGCGGCGTTCGGCCGTAAGCTCCGGCGGGGCGGTCACGTGAAAAAAATCCGCTTTCAAAATCATCAGCGCGCCCATCAACCGCGCATATTGATTTCCCCTGATCGTGAAAGCAACCCACGCGGAGTCGCCATGATCGCCGCTTTGAAAGCCGGTCAAGGCCGCGGTCGATACCGTCTGCGCCAGGCGCGATTGCCAGGCTTCAATTTGCTTTTCCTTTGGCGTGGTGCGGCGGAGATGACGGGAGCCTGCGGCCCAGTTGCCAAAATCGGTGATGCGAATTTGCGCGGCGATTCCGCCATCCGCACTCAATTGCACGTCGGCGAAATAACGGCGACGATTATCCTGTGGCGCGCCGTACGGCAGATGTTGCAAAACCGTATCGGCCGCGGTTGCCAGCAGCACCAGATCACCCTGCAGCGCCGGCGGCAAATCGCCCAGTCGCGTTGACTCATTGGTCGGATCAAAAAACAACCAGCTTTTCAAGCCGGCGTGTTGAATCGAAATTTTATTCTTCTGGCCTGTTAGAGGAATGCCGACGATACAATGATTGAACTGGAACGGCGTCGGCAGCTCGGACTTGACGGCGTAATTGGTGTTGGCAATCACCGACACGCTCGCAATGCCGATGGCCTGCAGCATGGCGCGCATCAATGCGGTTTTATCCTTGCAGTCACCAAAACGATTGCGCAGCGTGGTTGCCGAGGGGCGGGGGCGCCAGCGTCCTTCGCCGATTTCAACCGCAACATAACGAACCTCGTCGCGCACAAAACCCGCAATGGCGCGGAGCTTTTCTTCCGTCGTCGCCAAACCCTGCGTGAGCTGCAGCGCCTGTTGGCGCACGGTTTCATCAGGCAATGACGCTTCGCGGTGCATCTCTGCGCACCAGCGCGCGACCGCGGCCCAATCCGGAAATTGAATCGTCCTGGCCGCGCCGGAATTATAACACGTCACCGCCACGCGCGGCGAAAGCGCGTGCCAGGAGGGCATCAGCGGTTCTTCCGGCAGATAAGGCAATTCACTAACCGTCCAGCTATGAGAGTTGCCGTTTTGCGCATACGCGAGTCTGTCGCTGTGCCAGGTGGTTTGGTGCATTTGCCACCCCTCCGGCAGGCTGACCGCGAACTGCGCGAATTTAACCGGCTGTTGTTTTTGAAAAACGAAGCGCTGGAAAGCGCTGGTCAAATCAACATTCTCAATATTATATTCAAAAGCCAAAATCGTTTCCGGCTTGATGTCGGGCAGTCTTGCCACCAGCAATCGGCTGTCGTCATAAAACGTCTCCGTTCCCGGCATGCTGATTTCGACGATGTTCTCTTTGGTCAATGTTCGCGTGTTGCCTTCGCGAAAATAAGCCCAGCCTTTGAGGTCTTTGACCTTGCGAAAAGGAGAAATCGCCTCGGCCAGCACGCCGAATTCCTCGCCGGACGGTTTCAAAATTTTATACGCCTGCCGAACCTGCATACCGGCCCGGCCGTCTTCGAAGATCGTCACCTCTGCCGAGTTGAGCAGCATGATGGCCGCCGCGTCTTTGTGCGGACTTGAGTTTCCAGTTTCCTGGGCGATTTGTTTGAGCCAATTAGGTTGGGCGAAACTCGCATGCGGTTGCGCATAAATCAGCACGGCCAGACAAACTGGAATTTTGTTTAATCCCTTCATAAGATACCCTGACAGGTAGTTGGTTCGTTTTTGGGAGAATATCGCACACTAATCTTTTGCGCATTTTCTGAGAGCTCCTATCGCAGCAAAATCATGCGCCGCGTCAATCTCGAGTTGGCGGTTTGTAATTCATAGAAATAGATGCCGCTGGCCGCCGGCTTTCCGGCCGCGTCGTGCGCGTCCCACGTGATGGAATGTTTTCCAGGCGGATACGACGCTTCCTCCAGCAAGGTTCGAATCAGCGCGCCGGTGACCTCAAAAATCTTCAGCGTCACTTTGCTCGCCACTGGCAGCTCATATTCGATTTTGGTCTCGGGGTTGCCGAAGGTTCCCCGCCCAAGCGGGGAAAAAGGATTCGGATAGTTTTGCTGCAAACCGAATTGCGCCGGAATCAGACCATCCCGCTTTTCCGCGACCGAAACCGCCGGATTGGCCAAACTGAAAATGCCGCGATAAGTTCCCGCCAGAAGCGTTTCATCACGGAGTCTAAACGTTCCGAGGAATAAAATTCCGTGATTATTGAGGCCCTGGCTAATGTTTTGCCAGGTGACGCCGTTGTCTGTGCTGCGAAAAACGCCTTTTCCCCACGAGCCGGCGAAAAGCGTTCTCGGGCTGGCTTCACTAAATGCCAGGGAACCAACATAACCAAAGTTGGAGAAGGCTTGCTCCAGGCGTGACCAGCTTATCCCACCGTCGGTAGATTTGTAAATGCCTTCTCCCCAGGTGCCGGCATAAAGCACGCGCGGATTCTGCGGATCAATGGCGAGGGCCTGGACATAATCATCCAAAAAGCTGGCGTTTGAAATCTCGCTCCAGCTCAATCCGCGATCAAGACTTTTGAACACACCATTCGTGGTGCCCAGATAGAGCAGTTGCGAATCATTCGGATCCTGTTGAATGGCCGCAATTCTTACAAAACTGGGCAAACCCGCGGCGGACGCCACCCAGGAGCCGCCGCCATCCTCGCTGCGGAAAAAGGATCCAAAAAAACCGCCGGCATAGATGATTTGTGAATTGAAGCGATCAACCTTGATTACCTCAATTCCCGCATTGGGAGGGAGGCCGGTGTTCGCCGTTCGCCAGGTGACGCCGCCATCCACACTCTTAAAAATTCCGGAGAAAAAGGTTCCGGCATAAAGGATAGAGCGATCGAAGGGATTCACCTCCAGAGTTAGAACATAAGGATCCATTAAGCCGTTATTGCTTTCCGTCCACGACGCGCCGCCATCAAAGCTTTTATACACGCCGCTGCCCAAAAAAGCCGCGTAGAGCGTGCGTGAAAACAGGGGATCAGACACGACTTGGCCGATAAAACAATGCCCGAAGCCGGTGTTGCTGGGCTGCCATGAAACGCGATCGTTGGATTTATAAACGCCTCCCCACCACGTTCCGGCCAGCAGCGTTCCATTCGGCCGCGGATCAATCGCCAGCGCCTGGACATCGAGATGTCTCAACCCGTTATTCAAAAATTCCCAACGGACGCCGCCGTCCGAGCTCCGCACCACGCCTGAATCGGTGGCCACGTAAATTGTATTCAAGCGTCCCTGATCTACTTTTAGGTTCGCAATGGATAGACGGCGGCCAAATGGCAAAAAGATTTCATTCCAATTGAGGCCGCCATCGTTTGTCCGATATAGATTGGAAAAGCCGGTCGCATAGATGAGATTGGGATCGGACGGACCGGTTTGAAGATCGTTTATGTTCGTGCTTAAACCCAACTGTGTCCAGGTGAATCCACCATCCATGCTCCTGGAGACACCGCCGGAATAACCGCCAAAGATGACATTGGCATTATTGGCGCTGATGAGCAATGTGTTGAAACGGTTGCCGCGATAGATCTGTTGCCAATTGTCGCCGCGATCGTCGCTGCGATACAACATATCGGAACTGCAAAGATACATCCGGCTCGGTTGCGTCGGTGCAATGGCAATGGTCGCGATGTCCGGACTTGTTGGCAAGCCGTTGTTGAGCAACTGCCAGGTGAAGCCGCCGTCTTCCGTGCGATAAAAACCGCTCGGATAATCGCCAATCGGCTCGATAGCCGCATAGACGCGATTCGGGTTATCGGGCGCAACGACGAGCGTTTTTCCAAAGCCGGTTATCAAGCGATCGCTTAATCCGGTTGCCATCCAACTGTTGCCGCCATCGTCACTGCGATAAATGCCGTCGCCCCAGGTCCCGGCGTAAACGATCTGCGGATTGGACGGCGCCATCGTCACAACCGATGTAAAAGCGCTTTCGATATTTCCCAGCAAGCTCCAGTCGCCCTGCGAGGCGGTCATCGTTGGGGCGATAAATCTTTTTGGCGGATACTTGTCGAAGTGGGGTCGAATTTTTTTGAAGCGTGATGGCGCGGCCCCGGTCGCGTCATGCTGTGCCGACAGCATCTGGGGCGCAACCATGATGATAACCAGCCAAGACCATATCCATGACCGGCGCAAAGCAGAATAAATTTTCATCGCTCTTCTCCTGATTTGAAGGTTGCAGGAACGCGAGCGCTCATCCGCGGGACGAGCGCTCGCGTTCGTTGGTTAAAATGACGCTTCACTCATAAGCGGAACGTAAAAGACAGGCGCAACTGCCGATAAAAATTGGCGTCCATAATGGAGTTGTCATCCGTGCCGAGAAAGCCGAGAAGATCGATTTGCAAATGCGGCGTGGGCACGTAACCGAGTCCGTAGGAAAAGATGGTGTTCGTCCGGATGGCTTCGGCGTGCGCGCCGGTGGAGCTATACTGATTGTTGGCCACAGTAATCGTGACCGTGCCATCGCCTTGTTCATTGCGCGTAATCTGCGGCTGCGATTCGGTGATCTGGCTGGCGTCGTTGTTCACGCTTTTTTCATAGATGAAGAGCGCGCCAAAGCGCAATTTCCAGCGCATGCTGTCGGTAAAAGCGTATTCGAGGCCAACCGGAACGGCAACGGCCGTGATCCGATCTTCAAAGGTACGGTCTGCCGCTATCGAGGAGGTGATTCGCCGCGTGACATCCTGGGCGGTTTGCCGGTCGTCAAGAGTCTCGAATCGTTCAACATCGCTAGCAGCCAGAGTGAAAGCGGTCTGGCGGGTCTGGGAGAGAAGCGTCCAACTGGCGCCGAGGCCGAGATGAATGCGCTCACCTAAAGGAATATTGGTCACCCCGAAAAGAGAGAACCGGTTGCCGCTCACCTCGCCGTTGTCGGCCACGCTGTTCCTGGCAACATCATCAAACCGTTGATCGGCCTGCAGCGTATCCTTGCCATCGAAAAAGTGGCGCGCACTGACAAAATTCACTTCGGCGAGATTGGCATAGTCACCCGAGGTGCGCTCGAACTCCGCGCGCGCCCGCCAAAAGCCATCGTAACGGCGTTCGTTGGCCGGCTGAAAAACGCGTTTGAGATCCAAAGCGATACCATAGCTCGTCCCGTCAATGTTTAAATCGGAGGTCTCCTCGTCCGCTTCATTGTAATTGTTTTTAAATCCGGCAATCGTGCGGCTGAAAAGGTCCTGCTGCGCCGAATACTGATCGGCGGTTTGGCTTTCGTCGCGAAACTTGTTGAACAGCAAATCGATTCGGGTTTCAGTGTTGCCAAATGGCAGCGCCAGCGGTTTCATGCCCGACAAAACCAGGCGGAAAAAGGACGACCGCCCTGCGGAGTTGAAATCACCACGCTCAGACCAGGTTTGCGAGACAAAATTATCGTTGAGGTCCTCAAATGAAAGCTGGCGGGAAAATGCCGGACTGCCACGAAAGACCGGGCGAAATGGAAGCTGGCCGGTTCCCAGTTGAGCGGCGGAAAGCGTGGTCTGTTCCAGGCGGCCTTTGCCAAAGTTGGCGCTAATGCCCAGCCTTGAGCTTCCAAACGGCAGGGCGCCGGTCAAAACCACGTCGTAGTCGCGATTCAAGCTGTTGTTATGCACCGTCTGGTCGATCTGAGTGAGGCGATCGAACAGGCCGTCGCCGTTCGTATCGAAGTATCGCAAAAAGTTGTCCGTTAAATCGCCATCCGCAAAACGGTCCGGTGAGCCGTTCAGGTCCGAATCGATCGTCACGCGATTTGGCGTAGACGAGCTACGCAGCCGCACCAGCACGGAGGAGCGCATCCGCGTTAGAAGCGGCGTTTGTCCGGAGATGCCAAACAGCAGCGTATTGGAGGACAGTTCGTTCAAAATTTCTTCATCCGTCGTCACCAGATTCGCGAGATTGGTATAAAGGCGGATGCCTTCGACAAACTGCAGCTCGATCGGATCATAAACCAGATCGAGATCATCCCGGAGAACACCGCCGGTCGCTTGCGCCCGAAACGAGTTCGCCGGTCTGATTTGGGCAAAAGTATCGCCTGCCAGCATCGTCAGCAATACCACGCCCAGCCAACACCACAAACTTGATTTGATCTTCATAGCTGAAATTCTCCTCAATTTATTGTACAAGAACCTTATCGATCAAGCCGGCATCCAGCCCGATGGATACCGAGCCATCCTTGGTATATCGCCATTCCAAAATGACGAGACCGTTGGCCTGGAAAGTGGTTTGATAGCTTCGCCATCCGCCGCTCTCGCCACTCCATCGATTTCTCTCAATGCCATTAATGAAAAAAACCAGGGCATCAAGACCAGGCTCTGAAGAAACCCGATAGTCAAATGAAATTTGGAGGTTTTGTTGCGCCGTCAAGCTCACGCGCAACAACGTGGACTGGCTGTTCACAATAATGCCGGATCGAACACTGCGGACGCCTTCGCTCGCGGTGCTGCTCGTCACGAACCACGAGGCGTTGCCGCTGGTGGTCCAGCCGGCCGGCAAAGAAGTTGAAGCTTCAAAGCCCTCCGTGAGCAAAGCGGTGCTTTGTTGAATCGTGAGGCTTTGCGGCGCCGAAAGCGCGGTGGTGTCGGTGGCATTAAACGCCTGCAGGCGATACATGTAATTTTGGCCAACGGCCAACGCATTAACAGTATCGTGATCCACATAGGTGAGGACATTGGCCTGAACAGTTGCAATACGCCGAAACGCCTGCCCCGGATCGCTGCGATAGATTCTGAAGCCCTCTTCCGCGGTCGAGTTGTTTTCCGACCAGCGGATTTCCACGCTCCGCAGACGGAGAAGCTGGCGGAGACTGGTGATCGTCGGGGTGTTCAGAATGTAATTGACCGTGATCGAGCTCTGCGCCGGAGCGCTTTGCTCAAAATCATTTTTCGCCACCACCTGGTACGTGTAAGATTGGTTGTTCTGAACCGTAGTGTCCACGTAGAACGTATCAGTCACGCTTGCCAGCAGGGTATCTATTGCGCCTTGCCGTCGTGACACCGCAAAACTTGTGGCGCTTTCCATGCGATTGCTCCACCTCAGCCGGACCTGGGTTGCAGAGAGAATGGAAAAATTGATATTCGCGGGTGAAAGAACGCGCGGCGTTTTGATCGTCAAGGTATCAACTCGTGAAGTCCCCTCCTCGACGATCACCGCCACCGTGTAGAGATAATACCGGTTCGATATTAAAGACGAATCCACCAGGCTGGTTTGGGCGCGGTCCGTGATGGTCCTGATGGCAACGCTGTTCCGAAAAATTTTGTAGGCGAGGAATTGGGGGTCATTGCTGGTCTGCCAGCTCAAAAACACGCGGTCGGAGCGAATTTTTCCGTTGCGGTAGCCCACGGTAAAATTTCCACCGGACCCGAGCTCGCTGCGGTTAATCAGCGCCGGCGCGTCAGGAAGACGCAGCGCGTGGTTTTTTACTTCCACGGGCGATTTCCCTGGGCACCCGAGCAACATGAGCCCCAGGAGCGCCGCCAGAAAATAAAAGCTTACTCTCATAGTTTTACTCCCTTCTGTAATACGGTTTAAAACTCTCAAACAGCAAACAACTTTTTGATTTTGAAAATCTGCTTTTCACATGGCTTGTTTCACCTCCTTTTGCGAAGCTTCGCTTCACGGTTTGCATTCCACTCCAGGAAATTTATAAATAGTGGGAAATATTCCCTGACTTCCCCTATACATTAAGACGCCCCCAATCGGGTTTTTCTCTCACTTTTTTTAAAATAAGTGCAGAAAACTTCCAGTTTCTGGAAAAGGTTCAGCTTGCTTTGGCGGGTTGGCTGGCTTTGGGGGGAATTCTAAAATCGAGGCCGCGCGGTGATTTTCGGCCGCGGAGGTTGATTACGACAAGTTTGATATTTACAAAACAATAACAAATTTTGAGATTGCCAGGAAAAGTCTCACCTCATCACCACGCACTTCTCTATCTCCTCCAATCTTCTTTCGCCTGATTTGGCAATCAGTTTATACAAATAAACGCCGTTCGCCAAAACCTCGCCGTCGGCGTCGCGGCCGTTCCAGTGGGCGCGATTGGACTATCGCAGCAAAATTATTTTCTGCGTCTTCATCAAATTTCCTGCACGAACGGCAAAGAAATACACGCCGTTTGCCACCTCACGGTTGATGCCATCCTTTCCATCCCAACGAACATTATAAAAGCCACTCGGTTGTTTTTGGTCAGCTAAAATCCTAACGAGACGGCCAACCATATCATAGATTTGCACGGTCACCTGCGAATGAACCGGAATTTGGTAATGCATCACCGTCGCGTGATTAAATGGATTCGGATAGTTTGGACTCAGCGAAAAAGTATCAGGCGGCCTCTCGGTGTTTTGATCTGACACAACAACTGGTTGGTCATACCATTTTCTCAGCACAGCTTCTGCCGGTTTATTTTGCGGAGTAAAATCATTGCTACAAGGACCGCCGGCATCGGAATAAGTCAGCCAAGTCCACCAGAACATTCCTTTGAACCAGGGATACTTTGACCATACTTGCAGAGCGGCCTCATAGCATCTGGCTTGTAACTCCGGGTTATAAGCACAATTGTCGCTGCTTGTTTGGACGAAGCGTGATCGTCTCGATTTGTTGAAAGTCTTCGATGCAATATTGCTTGAGGCCTCTGTAACGCTGCACACCAGCCAGGGTTCTCTCGCGCTATAGTCGCGGCTGCCGTAACCGATCTCCGTGAAAATGATATCTTTGCCAATTCGCGATCTCCACGCCGCTATTTCTTCAACCCAATGATAGGTGGTTGAACTCGTATAAGAAGCCCAACCCTCGACAAGCGCACTCAGAGGAGGATCCTGCAAGTCACTTAAAGGAAAATAAGCGTCGATGCCGGCGAAGTCGAGGCGATCCCAGAAGCGGACGGATTGATAACCGTCCCAATTGACGGCATAAGTTAAAGGCCCGTGATAATATTTTTTTATGCTATCGATAACGGTATACCAAAACGGCTGATATGTTCTGTGGCTATCCAAACTGGCAAGCTCAGTTCCAATACAAAAGAGTCCAACATTGTAACGTTGCGCCATGCGAGCGTAATGTGTCATGAATTTGGTGTAATTCTGAAACCACTCAGCAAGCAAGGGTGTTGGTGGCTTGATATAGCCACGCCATACTGAATCACCCTGAACATCAACATGAGGTTTTAACATGACTTCCATTTTTTGTTCGCGAATTTTGTTTATCGTCTCAATAATCTCGTCATCTGTATGGGTCTTGATGGAATCACGATAAATCATGCTCGTCGTTGGTTTATCCATATACCATGTGGTTATCAAGGAAACATAATTCGCGCTGGTTTGTCGCAAGGCCTTCAGCGAGTGGTCAACATTTTCGAAAGCGTATTTAGATGAGCAAGCGTCATTGCCCCAGGCGATGTCATCAAGCCAACATTTTCCTGAGAACGTTGTGGTTGAGCCGCCGCCCGCGCCGATTTTCAAGCCGATGGCAATGATATTGGAACAATCGAACCCTGGTTCCATATAACCTCCTGGCGGTGCGGTCATGCTCGGCGTTATCGTGACTTGCCGCCATTTGCCCTCCTGTACCAGTTCAATGTTGTGCCACGTGCCATAAAAACTTTTCCATTCCTTATCTTTGACAAAAATCTGAAGCCCATTGGGTCGAGTTGGATTTCCGGAACTGCCGCTATCGCAATATACCCACGCGCTGATGGTGACGCCGCAGAGGTTCACAGGAATAGCCACACAATTCGGCAGATCGCATTGCGGCGGATGATATCGCATATCGACAAAAGTCTCTCCACTTTTCCGATGCGGATCAAACCAATTCAAGCTATCGACAATTAATTCGAGCGCGCCTCGTCCTGAATGCGCCTTATTCGTAGTGACATTGGCTGAAGGAATGGCCTGTGAATCGAAATAAGTTTGTGGCTTCCAGCTTGTCGAAACCGGATATTCGCCTCTCGTCCAAGAGACGTAGCTGATTCCTTTAAACACCAAACCGTCTCCAGCTTTATTTTCTGCGAAGAGGTCGATTGCCAAAGTCAAAATGGAAGCAAGAATCCATATTGACTTAACTTTTTGGGAAGTCTCCATATTGAAATTCCCTTCACTCTTCTCGATTTAAAAAGTTGAAAAGGTTTCTGATTTGCCTTTATCGAGTCAATACAAGTTTTATACTCGTCGCTTCTTCCCCCGCATGTAGCACTGCAAAATAAACACCGCTCGCAACGACGACGCTTTCATTTGTTCGCCCGTCCCAGATCACGTCATGTGTCCCTGCTGATAAATGCCGGTCAAAAAGTGTGCGGACTAATTGACCTGTTATTGAGTAAATTCGTAACGAAACTCGTTCCGATTTTGGCAGATCAAAACGTAGTTGCGTAGAGGGATTAAATGGATTGGGGTAATTCTGCGAAAGCGTAAATTTCAGCGGAAACAGTTTTGCATCGCGTGTGTCAATACCAGTTTTGAAATCCTGCCAATATGGATTCCATTTATTCTCGGCAAAAATGTACCACGCGGTTGCACCTATGTGAAGTCGGTTGTAATATTTCCAATCCAGTCCAGTTGATATACCATCATGACATGCAGCAACAATTCCAAGACTATCGGTACGAGATGCTTTCTCTTGTGCCATACGTAATTGCGCAATAAAGTGATCGTAATTTTTAACGTCTCTTGTCATCCACAGGGCCAAAGCTGTATGTGCGGTACCTTCAAACCAAATACCATCGCGGTCCGTGTCAAAATCAATTCCTTCAAACCCATGATGCTTCACTCCACATTTTTCCATGACCCATTGGATAATGGAGCTATGGGAAGAGTCGCGCAAAACCATATAACTCCAGGTCTGAACATCTTCTACCAATGGTGATTGGTTAATTTGTGTAGCGTTAGTGGTTCCTATCCAAAAAAACGGCCCATTATTGTTATACATGGCCATGACAAACCGTTTGGCGCGTTGTGCAGCTTTATGCCAGACACTGTCTTTCGTTGCCTCAAACAATTTTGTGAATGCAACAAATGCATCCAGATTATGCTCGGTTGATTTCCAGGGGATTTTTACAAAACCTTGTGCACCTTTGAATTCTATACCTCCAAAATATCCCTGGACGGCGTCCTCCGCGTAACAATTATCCAAGATCCATTTGCCCAGGCGAATTGATGCCTGAAGAGATGAATCTGCCAGTGCTCTATTTGACGAAATCCGCTGCTCCCGGTGATAAAGCAACGCAATCATCGTCCAGGTAAGATTGCCTGTTGCCGAGCCTGAATTAAATGGATCTTGTCGTACAACTTTGGCAGATTCATCAAAATAAAACGGCAAGCGCGCCCAACCTTCCTCGGGTTCAATCAGATCCCCGGCGCGGTAGGCATTTCGTAAACGATAATCTTGCGCTTGTCCCTGAAAATCACGATCATAATTTTGACAGAAGATGAACGTCCTGGCCAAAACATCGGCGCGCCACAAATCTTCCGGTGTGGCGCGATGTAGAAAGGTCAATAGCGCCAAAGCGTTGTCATACAAAAAGGCGGTGTTTCGCAATCTCTGATCAAAGGTGTCATTCTCCACTGTAACATAGCTCGCTAAAAAGTGTGGCTCACGCAGCCGCTTTTGCAGGCGTTCAGCCGATAATTCATAACGAACATCGTCAAGGTAAAATGTGCAACCGGCAGGATTATCACGCTTGCTCACAGCGCTGCCAAAGCCCGCGATAACATTCGTGAGATCTTTAGAAAGGGGTTTATTGAAGACAATATCATCCAGATAAAAAACAGTGCCGTCGGGGTTCGGATCATGAACATTATTGAATGCAAATGCAAAACCGCCACGGATGTTACTAAGATTTTTCCCCGTTAAATCAATGGTATATTGCTGCCACTCCGTGTCGATCTTGACCCACTGATTTTTAATGAAAACCTCGCCACTACTATCATCTCTGCCACCGACCTGGAATTGCAGTTCTAATCCCGGCTCATCGGTTTTAGCCCAAAAGGTTAATTGGGTAGCGCCGGAAAGATTATGCCCATTAACATCTTTCCAATTACCTTCAGGATATTGCCACATCACTGCATTCCACTTAGAACCGTCACTTCCGGACATACCGTTCCATTCGACTCGAATACATGAAGAACCGGAATGTGGTTTTTGGGTCCACATGGGATCCAGTTTCATGTTAAAGGCTCCATTCATCCAACCTGAAGGAATATACCGATTATTAGAGCCGGCATCGCCATCAAGATAGACAGCGAAATAACTGGTTGCAGTCAGATCGATGGCATATTCCTGCCAGTTAGTGGAGAGGTTGACGATTCCTGTGCTTAATTTGTCCACCGTATCCATATACTTGCGGCTTGCAACATGATCCGGCGGACGGTTTATGCCGCCAAGCAAAAACTCAACTTTTTCTCCACCGCGCTCACCACGAGCCAAAAATTTCAGGCGAGTCGCTCCGCGTAAATCATGACCGAGCCAGTAGCCCCAATTGGTATCAGGAAATAACCAATTTGTTGCGGCCCAACCATACTTATCATTCTGCCTGGGAGTATAGTCAATACGCATCGAGGTGGCGTCAAACTTTGGACCATCATGGTAATTGTCATTGAGCTTGATAGATTGCCAATCGCCAATGATGGTTGGGATGAAACGATTGCCTCCCCCATCTCGGTCAGTATAAACTTCAAACGAGGTGTGATGCTTGTCCATAATTTTATACAGATGCTGATAGGCTTTATTAACCTCCGATTGGCTCCAGGAATTCGCTGGGAGCAGGCCTGTCAAACATACAGCGAGAGAGTAGATAAACGGTTTCATGGGAATGCCTCCTATAAAAATTTTTTTATCGCACCAACAATAATTTCCTCACAATGACAAATTCATTGGCTTGCATTCGCGTCAGGTACATGCCGCTCGCGACTGGTGAATGCTCATTATTTTTTCCATCCCAAATTTCCGTAAACATCCCTGCGGTGAATTTATGATCGACAAGTGTGCGAACTTCACGTCCAAACACATCGTAAATTTTAATCGTCACGTGTAATGGTTTCGGAATCTCGAAACGGATTGTTGTCGAAGGATTAAACGGGTTGGGATAATTTTGCAATAACGCGTACTTACGTATCGGAGTTATATATTGCTCGTTCACTGAAGTGCGCGTATCATATTCAAACTTGGCGATGACAACTTCGACGTCTCTATTATCCGAAGGAGGGCGACCGTTATTGAGCCACAGGTTTATTCTGACGTTCTCTTTGCCAGGCCTGGGAACAGTTGGTCGTTTGTAACGCCAGGAATAAATAATGGAGTCGGACGGAATGCCGGAGAGATGACCCTTGGCGCTGACGAAATCAATGCTGTCGGGCCGCCAAACGAAGCCATGAGTGGAAAGGTTCAAAGTCGGTGGAATCATCCAACGATTCCGGTTGCCGGCTCGATCCCACGGTTGAATAACATATTGGGCATTAGGATCTGTAACGACGCCCCACCGCGAAAACTCAATGTCAATTTCGCGGTAAAATTCATTACATCCATCATTGTCCCAGGTAAACAAACCTAAGACGGCATTCTCATTAATCTGGCCGACTTTGCTGGCGACCTTAAAAGTATATCTGCCGTAACCCAAAGACTGTTTGAGAATCACTTCCGAGCAATGCCATGTTGTGTTTCTTTTGGTAATTTTCAAATGCAATTGGCCCAGACTGTCTACCCAAACATTTTCCTTGCCATCCGCGAAATAATTGGGCCCCGGCCCGACTGGAAACAGGCTGGTTTTGACCCACCACTCGTATCCGGAAAAAGATATCACTCTGCGAGTTCGTTCCGTGTTGACCTTGGCAATTGAGATCATTTCGAGAGAGGATGGCAAACAACCCAATCCCCCTGCAACTGGTGGATTTACCCCGTTGGGTAATAAGACGGCATGAATTCTTGTCGCATAAATATCACTGCCGCCCGTGGTAATATTGCAAATCCAGATCGAGTCGCTTCGGATTGGCGTTAACGGTTGTGCGAAAGTCGGCTTCGTCCACCATCCGGCGCCTTCCACGAAAATGTAAACCGCTACTTTATAAGCAGAGGGATCAACGTTGTGTACACGTCCGATAAGATTGTCCGAACTGCCATACGGCGGTACATAGGCGAATTCGATGGCGGGAGTTTCCGTTGACGCTGAATACATTTCTTGAGAAAATAAACTCGTATCGCTGTCCAAAAACAAAACCCATGCTGAGGCACATACAAATATCCAACTTGAATAAACACCCCATCTATTTGATAAGGCTTTTGCCCTGAATATCTCTTTCATGGCCGTCTCCATTTTCTCCAATTTGCAATACGACATTCAATACCGACTATTTTAAAATCGCTCAAAAGCATGCGAGTTTTTCATTGTTTGGGACATGTTTTCTCCCATCGAATGTCGTCAATCCAAAATGTGGCGGGATTTCCGCTTGTGCCACCTGACGGCGTATTCGATGCTACTACAAAAAGTATTTTGATTTGTTTTAAATCTGCTTTAGGGGGCGACCCGATAAAATGAGAAAGAGGTATGGTAACTTTTTGCCACACATCATTCGGTGCAAAAGGTGGGTAGTTATTCAAATACACTTTGGAGGTTTCGGTGCCTGGCGGGACATTAGCAGAACGAATACCAACCTCCAAATTGACAGTCGTCTTCACCCAAAAAGTAAGCATTCCACCATCGAAAGCCGACATGTCCTTATTTACTGTTTCTGGGCTTCCAATGACGCCCCATTGTACAAACCAACCAGCCCATTGATTCCTTGACCCGTCAACCGTTATGGTCATTCTCTTGCTAATGCCTCCCTCTATTTTTTCATTATTGTCATCAACAAATCCGGACCAGTTTCCACCATTTCCTTGGATTGTGCCAATGTATGAGTTTACATCGTATATTATACGGTCAATGGCACTTTCGCTATAAATTCCAAGTATTTGGTCTTTACATGGGTCAACTATGAGTGGCTTATCGTCCTTACAATTCATCAGCAAAGAAATAGAGCCGACGAATAATATTACACGAACATAGCTTACCCATTTGCTTGTTTTCCGCTCCATTTTTCCATCTCCCTTTAAGGTTTATAGCTACAATGAAAGTTCTCCTCCAAGGGAAATTTAGGGAATGTTTTTCTTCCTTGGAGTTTAAAGTTTCAAAAATCATCGGATTTCAATCTTGCTGCTACTTTGTGTTACTTTAAAATCACAGTGCCTTTTCAATATGACAGACCATCTCTCCTTTTTTAATCTCGGTTCGGATTTTCAATCCCTCTTTTCGCAGATCCTGCGGCCTTAAACATACTCGCGTTTTGACATTCAGAATACTATCTAGCAAGTTGAACAAAAAAGTCCCCACAAAAACAGCCCCATTAAGATCTCGGTAGCTTCGGAATTTTTGTGATTTGTCATAGTTGTGATCAAGTCCTTCCCTATCGCCGTTTTTGGCTGATTCAACTGCCTTATTCAAATAAGACTCCCTTCTATCATTGAAATAGAACCAGAGAGGAATCGAAGCAACTTCCAGCGCGCCAACGAAAAGTCCAACTGCTTTGGTATCGTTTTGGAATCTAGCTCCGCCTGGAATAATAGTAGTCTTAAGTAGTTGAGAGAATTTTCTTCTTTCAAGCACTATGAGCGTGTCATGCACTATTTGGGGATTTGCAGCAAGGCTAAAACGAAGGTTATTTCTTATTTTCAGCGAGTCTGGTGTTTCCATCTCAATGAATGAATCTATGGGGACGGCTTTCCAAGTAATCATCCATTCGGATGTATTTCGCCTAGGGTCTGGAAAACATATTGCCTTGAATCCATTCGGTAATAGTTCGATCCGAACATTCGCATCCTTTCTTGGAACTGAGAGTTCAAATTTTCTAAAGGGATCTTCCACAGTCCACTTCAGTGTGTCAGGTGACGATATAGTCTGAGCATTGCTTTGAACCAACATGGCAAGTACCAAAATCATGAATAATGCCAAATTCCTCATTTCTAGCCTCCGTTGTTTTTTGATTAAACGACGTTTACTTCACCTAACAACTATGACGGTATATGTGGAGATCAAACCGCGTTCATTTTAAAATCCAAATGATGAACGAAGAGTCATGTTTTTCACCAGCCTTTATATCAATGGTAAAATTTGCAACACTTTGAAGGAGTTCAGCAATCTCTCTTGCTTTCGCGGATATTCCCTCGTCAAAATACTGAACCCTTTCGGAGAAACCTTGCTTTCGATAAACTGCCGAAGCTTGTGTGCTCAACTCATTCAACTCAATTCGAAGAAAACCATTATTTGCCAGTAAGTCTTTGCATTTCAGAGCGCGTTGCTTTGTCTCGCTACTATGCTGAATGATGATACTGAAAAGTTGGTTCTCTGTAAACTGAATTCTCTTCTGTTCCAAGGCCCTGCCTTCCTGTTCATATTTCCGTAAAGTACTCTCCAATTGGTCACTCTTCTTAGCCGATTCTGTCAACAAATCGTTCAAGGCGGATCTACTGTTCTTAAATTCCTTTTGTAAAATCGAAATCTCGCCTTTAAGTCTTTCAAGCTCAGAACTGCTGATCCCTGCCTGGGTATCAATTTCGGCAAGCCTTTTGGTAAGCGAATCTGTAATCTGAGCAAAATTTGAAACGAGCGGCAGAGCCTTTTCGACCGTTTCACTTGCCTTACGGGCACGTTCTGCAACGTCTATCTGATGTTTAACCCCAAAATAACCTAAGACAAATAGAACACCGGCAATAGCGATTCCTTGTCTATATACCCATCGTATGAGGCGATCCTTTGCCTCCTCTACTATATGAATCGTTACCAACTCCTTTACAGGCAAGTTCAACAAAGCTGAGCCTTTCTTCGCTTTTAGCTGTTCAGTATCGTGATCGATTTCTTTTTCTTCAACGACATTTGTGTCTGTGAAATCTAACGTAGCTTCTGCTGATGTGGCATTTTCTGCTTCTTGTGGTTCCATAGATCTCCCTCGATCCTTAATTTTAACAGATGATGGGATTGCTCCTATTCTCTGAAGAAACTCTAGCTTTTTGAATTTCATTTCGTCTTTCCGAATTTTGTTTATCGAACGCTATCATGCAAGTTTGCCAATACATCACTGACTTCACTTTGTATCAAGCCCGCTATTAGTGCGTTCCAAGCCATGCCCGTTAGCACAGCTTCCTTTATTGTTAGAGATGTCGTTACATAAGCCGATACGAATCCCCCGGCAAAGGCGTAAATCAAGATATCAAAAAACAGTACTTTCCAATTCTTGCTAAAATCATTAGCGTGGATCGAAATCTCTTGGCTCGAAAGATTACCATATAAGTGAACAGCGCTCCAGCCATGCCATAAGCGAACGCTTCCATCGTTGTTATTGGTGACAAAGTATTTAACTCGATTAACTGCGAATTTCGCTTGAGCATCGCAAGATTGAGACAACACCAAAATGCACACAGCGACAAACAAAGGCCTGCTAACGATGCCACATTATTAGTTCGCTAGCGGTTGTAATGTCTTAACTCATATCACACGGCTTGACAACAGAAGAAGAGCCGCCGTGAGCAACACCGCTCTGATAAATGGATCCAAGAATGAAGCGATGCGTTCGATCTTTTGTTCAGTTTTCATCTGCTCGATTTCAACCTCAACTGACATGAGGGAATCACTGTATTCTATCTGTTTGATCATGTTCATTCTCCCAATCTAGTTTATGGTCAAATGGTTCAAAATTCATCATCCAAAATCCGCTGGTCGGATCATCCAGATCACGAGCCAAATAAAAAAGGAAAGTGATGGAAAATATTGTGCAGCCCAGGATATAGCTTTTAAAGGGCTCGGCTTTGAATTCAAGCCAAAAGAATCCCCATAACCAGGCTAAAGAAAACATAATAAAAATGGTCCACACATGAAAAGAAAGCTTTTGCTCAATAAGGTCAAAACGGTCGCCACGCGCGTCATAAGCCTCATTGTACTGACGGATTAACTCGGATTTCAAGCATTCCGCGATAGTAGCGCTTTCTATTATCAGTATAACGGAATCGCGAAGTTTTTTCATTTTTAAAAAAAGATTTTCGCCTGCTTTTGGGGAAACTTTTTCAACTTTTGATTGATCCTTTGATCTAACTTTATTTTTCACTTTTATGAAGTAACCACGGAGTTTTTGCAGAAAGGGCTTTTTTTCAGTTCTTTGATCTTTATGCCTAAGCCTTCTTACACTATTAGCGTAATCAATGACAACATCAACGAGACCCTGCGACAAGCTCACGGTCCGGCTGTCTTTACACATTCTAGCGGTTTGCACCAAGAGCGCCAGCGCATCCGCTTCACGATCAATAGCTGTATTGATATTGTTATATTTGCTCCAGGCCTGGCTAATAATCAAAGTTAATGCCAGCGTGTAAAATACGGCATACCATTCAATGAAGTTTTGCAGAAGGGCCTGATCTTCATTAAGAATGTGCAAGTCGATTTTTTGGTGGACTCGCGCCATTATATATACGAGAACCGTAAAAACCGTCACATCAAACACTGATTTCAAAAACTTCTGCAATATCCTCTTGCTGAGTTTTCCCCAAAAATCAATATTCGCCATTATGAGTGGTTTCATACCACTGATAAATATCAGCAAAGCTTGTAAAGATTTCTGCACAACTCTATGGCTTGACTTCCAAAGAAGAGCAATATTAGCTCTAATGAAAAACCACAGTTTGCGCATAGTCGTTAAGAAGTATTTTAGTGAGCACAAATAAATAAAGCACGCAATAAATCTGCTTGCAGTAAAGAAAAATTTACCGATTACACGGATTCAAGTGTCGCTGAATTGTTTTGCTTAATCTGTAGCAATAGGGCGCAAAAGCTGGAGCGCATCAAAACAAAATTTTTAACGAAAACCTTCATTTCAGGCTAAAAAATTTAAAACTGGAAAAGTTCAACCGGTTGGTTTACCCAAAGCTGCGAAAGCGAAAGATGCAACGAAATAGGATGACTTTACCCAGAAATTCGTCAATCGTCGAGGGTGTGTGTCCAGTGCTTATACAGAATTCAGGCGTTGAAAGTAATAATAATCGTGATAACCGGAAGCGAATATAAGCATAAGCTCACCCTGTAAATTGTGGCATTATTGTAATAAAAAATATCGGGAATGTCAAGGAAAATCTCACCGCATCACCACACACTTCTCTATCTCTTCCAATCTTCTTTCGCCTGATTTGGCAATCAGTTTATACAAATAAACGCCGTTCGCCAACACCTCGCCGTCGGCGTCGCGGCCGTTCCAGTGGAGGCGATTGAATCCGGCGGCTGTCGGCGCGTTATCAAGCACGGCGATCAAGCGGCCGGCGAGCGTGAAAATTTTGATGGTCACATTATCGGCAGGCTGGGTTAAATAATACGTGAAATCAGTTTCATCGCGAAAAGGATTGGGATAATTCATCACCTCGCGCAGATGAAATTCCGTGTCGACTTGCACCTCGGCGCGGTAATAAGCGGGATTGTTGCTCGCATCGCGCGCAAAAAATTCGACGAGATGCCTGCCGCCGCGCAATTGCGGTCGATAAGTCACCTCGGCGCGAACCGGCCCACTCGGAAAACTGACAATTTGTAATTGCTCGGAATTGCCATAAGCGACGCGCTGCTCGTCAAGAAAAACCTGCACGCGGCTCGTATCGCTAATCGCCAGCAAACTGTTGTCAAAAATTTTGCAAAGAATCGTCGGCTGCGCGGAAATAAAATCGCCATCAATGACAACCTGATCATCAAAAGTGACTTCGAGCTGCGGCTTGCTCAGATCGGTTTTCACAAAAACGGAAAGCGTCGCCGAGTTATTGAACTCGACCGGCTCGACCGCCTGATTGTCCGGATCGACTTCGACGAAAAACAGATTGGCGCCGCGGCTGCCCGCCGAATTCCAATCCAGCGTGAAACGCCGCGAGCTTTCCGGTTGCAGCAGCGTTTCGTAAGTCACCAACGGGCGCCGTCCCCGTTCGGCGCGGGCGTCAAATTGCGAGAAAATCACTTTGACATTTTCCGCGTTGCCGGAGCCGGCATTGCCGAAATGAAAGACCTCCGCGCGCAACTGCGCCGCCTCTCCCTCTAAAACCGAATCCGCCGAGACGCTCACCACTTGTTGCCCGGTGGCAAAATCGCCGGCCGGATCATACGCCACGCTCCAGCCCGTGAGCACCGGCGCATCCATGCCATCAGCATCGCTAAACGTTGCCTGCAGGCGCAAAAAGGGGAATTGGCGCGCATCGATATCACTCAAAGAAATTTCCGGTGTCGTCAAATCTTTCTTTAAAATTTTCCATTCGCTATTGAGCGCGCCGCGACCAAGTACTGCAAACTGCCACTTGCCACTTGCTACCTGCCACCTGCTACTCGCCACCTGCCACTGTTTCGCCGGCCCAATCTCAACCGACTGATAGGTTCCGAGCTTCTGTCCGGCTATCAATGTCACGCCGGAATTTTCGGCAACAAATGTAGTTTGCTCGAAAATACCGCTGCGCAGTTGCATGCCGGTTTGCCGGAAACCCAACGCCGGAAATTGCGTGTCGATATTGAATGATGCGGCCTGCCACGAACTCGTATTCTCGCCATCCGCCATGCGGTTGCGCCAGAAATAAAGCCGGCTCAGCAGTGGCACCGGAATTTGCCAGCCAGTTCGCAAGCGTTCCTCTGCAATCGGCGGCGAGATCATTTTTGCGGAGCTATTGAAATCTGCGGAGGTATCGAGCTCAAAAAAATAGAGGCGTGTCTTTTGCGCGCGAACCGAAGGATTATAAACTCTGAGCAGCGGCCGATTATCTTTCAGCAAAGCGAAGTTGGCGGGGGCGGCAAGCGTGACCGAAGCCGGCGCAAAGAAAACCGCGCGTTCGGCGGCATTATTCGTTTCGTTGCTTTCGACAATTTGATTTGACCGATCCGCCTCGCTGCGAATACGATAATCGCCGCGGCTGCCGCGACTCAGCCAGACGGCATTGAGGCTGTCGGCCCATCCAATCGGCGCCACACGCGTTTGTCGGCGAAATTTCCCGGCGCCAGTTTCCGCCGAGGTCACAGTCATTTCGATATCGACGGAATCCGTCGTCGCCAGACCGCGATTGCGAACTTTCGCATTGAGCTGCACCTGCAAATCATCTTCAGTTGGCGCGGCCGGCGTCACTGCAATGTTGGCCGCGGTCATCGCCAAATCCGGCGCAGTTGGCAAAGCGATCTGTAAAGCCGGATCACCGAGCAACGTGTATTGATCGATCGTGTTGATGTTGATGGGCGAATTGCCCAGCGCCTTCCACAAACCGATTTTCGCCAGCGTCGTCGCGACGCCGATATAACGAATCGTATCACGCGCAAAGCTCGTGTACAAACTATCGAGCAAAATGCCATCCTGAAAACTGAAACCAAACCCGGACGTGCCCCAGAACGCAATCGCGCCTTTATCGAGTGGCCGCACAAAGGCTTCACCGAAGCTGTTTTGATCGCCGTTGGCAAAACGCGCCGTGTGGCAGGTCATGCTCGCGATAAACGGTTGCGCCTCGCGATTGCGCAGATCGGCCACGTCGGCGTTCACAAACATCAATTCCCAGTTCTGGCTCGCCGCGTGCCCGGAGAATGTCAACATGGCCGCGCCCGCATCAATCGCGCTGAGAATCTCCGGCCGCAGCTCGCCGATCACGCGATCGGGCGTCGTCTTATAAATTCGCACCGCGCGGCCCGCGACCGGCGCGGCCAGCACATTTCGCGCAATCAGCGATTCGGATTGATTGCGAAACGTTTCCTGCTCAAAGCTGTTAATGCCGCCGTTGAGAAAAATAAACGTTTTGTTCCAATCGGCAATCTCTGCGCGCTCGTAGGCGATGATTTTGTCAACCAGCGTCTGCGCCTGCTCCGGCGTTTCCGCGGAGAGTCGGCCGATAAACATGTCCGGCAGAAAATCTTCCGCGCCGTCGAAGCAGACGAGACGATTATCGCTCACCGGATTGCCGAAGGAAAAAATAAAATTGCGCTTGTTGCTGCCGAACGCATAAAAATTTGGATCGAGACTTGCGTCGCCGAAAAGGCAGACAAAAGTCGGCGACGGTTTTTGCCAATGGGCAGACGAATAGCGTAGAAACGCACGCACGGCTTCGGGGTGCGGAATGCCGAAAGTGAATTCATCATAAATATTTTCGATCTCGACCACGGCGACGCGCATATTTTGCAAGCGATCTTTCGCCTCACGGCCGAGATGTTGCCGGCGATATTCTGCCAGACGGTGGGCCGCGTCGAGAAATTCGGCAGGCGCGATAAGAATGTAGTCGGCGACATTCGTTGTGGCCTGTAAATTGGAGGGGGCATCCACCCAGATTTTATCCGGCGCGCGGCGGCCCGGCGGCGTGAGCATAAAATAATCGCGGCCGGCAAGGGCGGAATCAAAAAAGGCAATCTGAAAACGGCCCGCGGCTGCCGGCGCCACCGTAAAACCCTCGAGCAGCTCGTGATGGCGGCGATCAAAAAGCGCCACCGTGTTTGAATCCAGATTGTCGATTTTATATTGCGCCCAGGTTTGATTCGTATTTTCCGGCTCGCGAAAAGCGAGCATGTTATCGCTCGCCACATATTGCCGCCAGTAGCCGATTTCAATCCAATCGATATAAACCTGGTCAAGCTCGGCCCCGGTGTCGTTGATGGAGGTAATCTGAAAAATGTTATTATCCTCGCGCAACCACGCGCTTGCAAATGCCGCACGAAAAATGATGTCATCCGTGTCATCAAAACGAATTTCGCCAATAGTGTTGCTGTTGATCGCAAAGCGCAAATGATGGCTCGGGGTCACGCGGTCAACGGTCGTGCCGCGAATGTGCGCGCGCAGGCTACAGGCCGGCGCATTCGCCGGAGCCGGATTCGGAAGGCTAAGATTGGTTTGAAACAACTCGCCGCTGAAAAGCCGCTGCCAGATCCACGTTTCGCCGGGGGCCGTTGCCGATGAATAAATTTCCAGATCGTTGTCGCCGAAATAATAAACCTTTTCCTCTTCAAAGTGAAGCCTCTCCCAGAAAAAATTTGCGGCGGCCGGTTGTGGCGTGATCGCGCTCGGAAGTTTTCGTCGCGCCATGCGCTTGCCGGGTTCGCCGCCCAAGGTCAACCGGTAAATATTTTGCTGGGTGAAGTGATTGAAATAGCTCTTTTCGCCGGCCAAGCGCTCGCCGAAAAATTCAATCGTTTCGCCGGCTTCAAATTGCGCGTCGCCGTCGTTCAGTAAAAGAATGGGAACCTCCCGGCCTTTATTCCAGACCTGGAAAGCCGCCGGATTCAACGCACCAGGATTAACGCCGAGACTGTCAAGCATCCGATAAGAAACGCTGTAGAGACCGTCGCTTGCAATCGCCATTTTAATTGCCGATGACGCGGCGTTACGTTGCGAGGCGGCTTCGATCTTCGGTGGCGAAAAATGAATACGCCAATTCTGCGCGACCGGAAAATTCAATGCAGGTTTTAAAACCACTTGCTCGATGCCGGTGAGTGAAAAATTTTGCCGTGGCGGCGGGTTCTGTCGAGGCTTGAATTCAACACGAATATCAATGGCGGAAAAGAATTGCAGTTCATCGCCAATGATTTGCAGCGGAATAATCTCCAGCCGTCCGAGCCGGAATCCACGCCAGATGCCGGTTTCAACAAGACGCGCCGGTTGCAAGCCGCGATCGGATATAATTGGAGCAAGCCGCTGTTGGGCGGAATCGGCATAAGAAGGAATTAAATTTTTTCCGGGAAACCGTTCTCCCAGCGTGGTGGTGAAACGAATCTGCCAGTCGCCTTCCGGCGGCAGAATGATAGTGTAACTTAAAGTGGGAACGGCCGGCGAACCGGGGCGAGACTGCAGGATAAAATTATTGAGCCGTATGGCGTCGTAAATTTGGCCGGCCATTTTTTGTTGCGTAAAAACCGGCGCGGGAATGGCGATATTAAAACGCAGATTTTGCGAGGTGATTTCCTGAATGGTCAGTTTTGGAGCAACATCGACAGCGAAAAGGCGCGGGGGAAAAAAAATGATGCAAAAAAGAAAAAAACAATTACTGCATCGTTGACGACCGGGGCGGACAAAAAAGCGCTTGATAGCGATGATCATTTATCGGTTTAAAATATCTCCCACACACCTTGATATGAATGATCAGTTGAAACTCCGTGTCATAAAGTCAGCGATTATTGAAAAATTACGCACCCTCAAACGCCGTAGGCGTGAGATGTTTATAGCATTATTCCAATCTCAAGAGTTAAAACTCCGAAGGAGTGACATGTTTGATATGCAGCATTATCAAATGAATTCACATGTCACCCCTAACGGGGTTCCAGAGATTACCGAATTTACGTTGCTATAAACATTTCACCCCTAACGGGGTTTGGTCAGTCGTTACTAACTCAATGACATAGAGTTGAAACTCATCAGGGCGAAAATTCACACTTCAAAATAGTTTTTTGAAACCAATGACTTTGACTTTATAGCTTCACCCAGTAATTGCTGTTAATTCTTTTTGAAAGATAGAGAATGAATCGGTTGAAGTCAACAGAATTTTCGCGCAAATAAAAAACGGGAATGAGTCGAAATCAATCAACCCATTCCCGCGGAGGAGGAGGAAAATGGCTTCTCAACTGAAAGAGCATAGAGCAAAGCGCATAGCGCGTAGCCATGCACTTTGCGCTATGCTCCATGCGCTATGCTTATTTTAACAAGGTCATGGCTCGCGTTTGGCGATTCAACGAAGCGGTCATCGCGAAGCCGGCGTCGCTGATTTCATCGCGAACTTCGAGGATGCAGAGATAAGTGCCGCTCGGCAGGAGTTTGCCGTTGTCACCACGCCCATCCCAGGTGGCGCGATGAGTTCCGGCGGGCTGCAAACCATTGTACAACTGGCGCACCACCTGTCCGATCGCATTATGGACTGTCAGCGTGACGGTGTGCTGCTCCTGCAAATAATACTCAATTCTTGTTTGCGCGAGCCCCGTGTCGCCGCTGCGCGAAAATGGATTCGGATAATTTTGCTTCAAGACAAAATTTTGCGGCGTTGAAGTATCCGCGTCCGGCGGGGCCAGCACGTCTTCAATCAGCACGACGTACATGCTTAAACTCGTGTTCGCTTCCACGCCGGCGGCCACATTGCCGCCGAGCGCGACGCGCCCTGGAATGTAATGCGATTTCCACAGATTCAATTTCTCGGCGCTCTCCGAGACCATGATGACTTCGCCGGTGTTGCTGAAATGATCTTTCAGCCAGCTCGGCGGCTGCGCGGCGCGGCTGTCATACGCCACATAAATATTCGACTCGCGCGTCAGCGTAAATTCGAGAAAGCGGTCGGAACTGTTGGTGCGATCAACATTCGCCGTTTTAATCCAGAGCAGGTTGCGCTTGCTGTTGGGAACCTGCCGAATCACGTATGGACGATCGATGTAATACGCTTCGCCGACCCGCAGCGAGTCCACAACATAGCGCGCCGGATTGAGGCCGTTCACATGTGTGCCGTTGCCGTTATTGTTGTTCGTCAAAAAATATGTGAACGTCGCGTTGGCCGCAATGGTGTTCGCTGCCGCGGAACGATCTTTAATATTGAGAATCGTAACGCTGTAGTCTTTGTTATATTGATGCACCGAAGTCGTCAGCGTTGCCTCCAGCCCGTTGGCCGCGAGCCGCGCCTGTTGCGCCTGGATATCATCGGAAAAGCGGTAATTCGCGACATTCTGCGCCGAAGCCTGCGTCACCTGCTCGCTGAACACAACCAGAATATGATTCAAATCCGTCAACGTGACGGAATTAACTTCCGGCGGCTGGCGATCTTCGGCCTGATACGTGTAGTTGAACGTACGCGCTGCGGGCATCACATTCGGCGGCGTGGCGCGATCGGCAATGGTTCGCACCGTCAACGTATAAGTTGCGCCGTTCACATGCTGGCTGGTGGTTAAACGAACTGTGCGCGTATCGCTTTGCAACAGCGCCGCCGAGATCGTCATGCCGAGATTGAGCGTATAGTTGCCGGTGTTCTGCGCGCTGTTCAGAGTCACCGGCTCGCTGAACAGAACTTCGACCGTCGTCACATTGATGAGGCGAACATTCGACACCGCCGGCGGCACATTATCCGTCGCCGAAAAACTGTAATTGAACGGCGCCGGTTGCGCCATCACATTCGGCGGCGCGGCGCGATCGGCAATATTCCGAACCGTGAGTGTGTAATTGACGCCGGCAGCGTGCGAGCTCGTGGTCAGCCTGACCGTGCGCGTGTCCGTTTGCAATTGTGCGCTTTGCACGGCGACACTGTTATTAATCACGTAATTCGCGACGGTTTGCGCCGAGGCCAAACCCACGGCTTCATTAAAAACGACTTCCAGCGTTTTCAGATCCACCTTGCGAAAGTTTGCCACCGCCGGTGGCGTGCGATCCGCCGCCGGAATGAGATAGTTGAAACTGACGGCCTGCGGCATCACATTCGGCGTCGCCGCGCGGTCGGCAATATTCCGAATCGTAATTTTGTGCGTTTGACCGGCGGCGTGGGCGCTGGTTGACAACAGCACGATGTTCGTGCTGTTCGCCTGAAACGCCACCGTCGAAATCGTGACGCCGTTGTCGATCACATAATTGGCTTTATTCAGCGCGCTCGTGGCGGAAACGGCTTCACTGAATTTTATTTCCACCCTGCTCAGATCACGCGGGGTGACGCTGCTGACGGTCGGCGGCGCGCTGTCAATCAAGATCGTTTTCGCCGACACTTCCAGCGAATAACCGCTCTCGTTGCCGGCGGTGTCATACGCCGTGATGACGAAATAATAGGTGACGCCATCCTGCAGTTGAGTGATGGCGTACTGCGTAACTTTTCCTACATTGATGGAGTTTGTGTAATTTCCCGAGGACTCGCCGTAATAAATTTTGTAACCGGCCAGATCCGGCTCCGTATTGGCATTCCAGCTTGCTTTCAACGATCCTGCAATTGCAAAAGATGAATTGAAAACGATCACACACAGAACAACACAAAGACTCATCAACCGTAGGATTTTTACGACCATTCCATGATGTCGTGCAAGTTGTCGCATGGTCAAAAATCCTCCAGTGATTTTTTAATTCGGCTATTCTCACGCAAAGGATATGCCAGTTGCAGCGAGAAATTTTGCAGAAATCGACTGGCTTGGATTTCCTGAAAATAGCGCAGACGAATTAGCATTTGCGGAAAAAGTGTCACGCGGCGAATACAATGGAAAGCACGAAATTTACCGTGTGGTATTTCGAAAGCGTAAGGAGGATAGGGGGAGTGTGAAACTTCAGTTTCGTAATCACAAGGCGGACTGAGGCCGCAGCCAAAAAGGATGAAAAAATTGCCCAACGGATTAAAAGCGGCCAACGGATAAAAATAAAAATCCCACTGAAATTTTTTAATGCAGTGGGATTCAATTCAACGGCAATAATTTTAAAATAAATTTTTCATTCTTTTTCCGCCGTCGGCTTCGCAATAAAAATTCTAGCGCCCATAAAACTCAATCGCCGTAACGGTTTCCGGCGCGATCAAAATTGATTTGCCTTTGTCGTCAACAGACATGATCAACGCATTACTGACGATGATTTCCGGAGATTTGATGGGATGCCTTTCTCCATTGTCCAGATGAAATATAAACGGCTTGAACGGTTGTTGTTTAACGATTTGCCGAATTTCCTGAACGGTCATTTTATCCTCCGCAAGTTGGAAAACTCTCGGTGGTATTCTTTACGGCTCATCAGTTGTTTGCTCGGGAATCAAAACTTCGACTTCGGTAAATTCAATCGCTGTGACGGCCTCTGGGGCGATCAAAACGCCATGGCCATTTTCATCAACGGTCGAAATAAATTCCACGCTAACGACGATTTCGGGATGCTTGACAAAATGTTTTTCTCCATTGTCCAGGTGAAACACAAACGGCCTGAACGGACGCCGTCTGACGACCTCGCGAATCTTTTCGACGTTCATTTGATCCTCCACGAAGAACTGAAATATTCACTTTGAAAAATCTCTGAGTTTTAAAGAGAATATAACAGAATCTCGGTAAAAATCAAGTCTTTTGTAATTGAGAAATTAGAGCGAGCACAAAAGAGAAAAATGCCGCACCCCACTCACTGATAAACCACCAGTTTCCGCGTGGAAATCTGGCCGCTCGTTTCAAGGCGATACAGATAAACGCCGGTCGGCGCCGTCTGCTTTTGCGCATCAAGGCCGTTCCATAAAATTTTCTGCGCGCCGGAGTTCAAACTTTTATCAACGAGGGTGAGGAGGCGTTGGCCGAGCACATTAAAAATTTCCAATTTAACCGGCGCATCTTCGCCAAGCTCGAACGTAATGGCCGTATTTTTATGCGCGGAGATTTGAAAGGGATTCGGATGGCTTTGCAGCAGATAATGTTGCGGCGGCGGGCCGCCGTTTTTTTCCTGATCGGTCAAAACACGCGCAGACATTTGCTCGGAAAATCCGCTTTCATTGCCCGCCTGATCGACGGCGGTGACCGCGATGTAATAGGTTTCGCCAGCCATTAAATTTTGAATGAGGTATTGCGTCTGGCGACCGACATCAATGCGAGTCCCCAGCGGGCGATCTTTGGCGCCGTAATAAACAAAATAACCGGCGAGATCGGATTCGGTGTTCGGTTGCCAGGTGACTTTGAGATTTCCGGCGGCGACCGGCGCGCAGGCCAGCAACAAACTTGCAAGCGCGATGATTCTCACAGCAGTTTCCTTTCCTGATAGATTTTGAAAGGCAGAATAATGGTTCGGCAGAATGATTAAGAAATTATTCAGAAACGCAAAGGGCAATCCTGATTCAAATCGGGATCGCCCCTGCGCAAAACGATAATCAATCCTCAAAACGATTACGTATTTTTTTTCCACGAAGAATGCGTAATGTTGTGATAATTGATTTTGTAATTCAACGCGCGCGGCGAGATGCCGAGCAGAATGGCCGCATCTTTTTGCACCCAGTTGCGCAACTCCAGCGCGCGCAAAATGGCTTCTTTCTCGATCACTTCGAGATTCAGCGTATCCAGATTGAGCAGCTCACCGTCGGTCGAACGGCGGCGATCTTTGCCGCCGGCCGCAAAATAATCCTTGCCGGACATCGACAGGTCTTTGGCCAGTATCTCCTGTCCTTCTTCAACGACGAGAACCGCACGCTCCACCAGATTCTTCAGCTCGCGAATATTGCCGGGCCACTGATGGTTGCGAATCAGTTCCGTCGTCTCCGCCGAAAAACCTTTGGTCTTCTTGCGAATTTCGCGCGAGAATTTGCGCCGGAAAAACTCGGCGATCAACACGATATCCTCGGCGCGTTTGCGCAGGGGCGGAATGTGCAGCGTGACGACGTTTAAACGATAATACAGATCGGCGCGGAAATTTCCCAGCTCGATCTCGTGCCACAGATCTTTGTTCGTCGCGGCAACCACGCGCACATCGACCTGAATGGTGCGATTGCCGCCCAATCGATTGAACGTTTGATCCTGCAGCACGCGCAGGAT
>Ga0247727_10004143_pt1 | contig 31086 bp, 26 predicted proteins | sample WisWelCaveWW1625_FD_202498 | JGI IMG/M metagenome (GOLD analysis project Ga0247727, IMG submission 202498) | Biofilm microbial communities from Wishing Well Cave, Virginia, United States - WW16-25 | ecosystem: Environmental > Aquatic > Deep subsurface > Groundwater > Cave microbial mat | place... | reverse complement strand
TGCAGAGCATGCAAGACGCCTCGAGAAACTTCGAGCAGTTCAGCCGGTCGATCAAGGAACGGCCATGGAATTTGGTCCGAAAGTCGGATCCGCAAGAACGCAAACTTCCTTGAGGAGGAAGAATCATTGAAGACAAGAATGTTTTTCATAATCATCGTTGCGCTGTTCGGCGCGAGCTTGGCGGGATGCGGCTCGGTGCCGGAGACTTACTACTACATGCCCACCTACGAGTTGGCAGCGGCAACGAACGATCACACGCCGCTGAACCTCGTGATCGGCGTCGAAAAATTCCAATCGGAAGTTGTTTACAGCGATGACCGTATCATTTACCGCGAGTCGCCGTTCGAAGTGAAGTATTACAACTACCGCCGCTGGATTGCCGAGCCGCGCCACTTGGTGACCGAGAAGGCCATCGCACATTTGAAAAGCAGCGGCCTCTTTCGCGACGTGGTGACTTACCCTTCGATCGTCAAGTTGGATTATGTTTTGCGCGGCCGACTGCTGGCTTTCGAAGAATGGGACGCGGAAAAAACCTGGAACGGCAAGGTTGCCATCGCGGTCGAGCTGTATCATGTTGCAAGCGATGAAATCGTCTGGCGCTCCAGCTTCGAGAAGACGACGCCATCGGAAAAACGCCTGCCGGTTTCCGTGGTCGAGGCGATCAGCAAAAGCATGAGCGGCTGCCTCGACGACATGGTTGCCTCGATGCGAGCGCACGTGAAATCCAACTGACGGTTTTTCGTATTGCCCTCACTCTGCTTCCCCGGTGTTTGATTGCTGCTTTGATCAAGTCAATTTGAACCGGCTCATTCAGTTCAAATTGAACGATTGAAGCGGTGCACAAAGGTTTTGCCGATTTTTCGGTGAGTACAACAGGTTGGGAATTCAAGCCTTTGACCATAAAACTAATTTAACATTTACCCCATCTATGCGGCATGGCGCTTGCGATTCACTCGGTTGTAATTCCGATGTTGGGTGAAGGTGACTAGTCACTCCTCTAACGCTGGTCACCTCACGTGAGCGCCGAGCGTTGACTAATCCGGTACTCCTAACTCCGGTGAACAACGCTCGGTTTTTATCCTCCCCCAAAATTATTTTCACCATCTACACATACTCATACTTTTACTCGTACTCCTACTCATACTCCTACTCTTACTCGCCTTTCTTTTTTCTTTTGAGGAAAATCAAAAGCGAGTACGAGTAAGAGTATTTGGTGATGGGATTTTCGGTACAATAAAAAAGGCCCGCATCAAGTGATACGGACCTTTGGCTGTGAGGGGGAGCCACAGTTCAGTTATCAGTAGTCAGTGATCAGTAATCAGTGACTTGCAATCGGATATATAAAGGCCCGCATCTTGCGACACGGACCTTTTGGCTGTGAGGGGGAGCCACTACTCTTATTGCTGGATGCTGGTCGCTTGTTACTCCTACTCTTTCTCTTACTCCTACTCTTACTCGCCGTTTGTTCATTCAAAAATCAAAAGCGAGTAGGAGTAAGAGTACGAGTAAGAGATTTTCGCAGCCAGCTTTATTTCATCAACAGTAATTTCCTTGTTTGCGTAAACCCGCCCGCTGAGAATTTGTAGAAGTAAACTCCTGATGCTACTTTCTCGCCGCGGTCGCCGGTGCCGTTCCAGATTTTTGCATATCGACCGGCTGACAGATTTCCTTTCACCAGTGTCCGCACGCGCTGGCCGAGCACGTTGAAGATGCTCAGTTCAACGGCGTCGGAGAACCCTTCAGGAACCGAGAACTCAATCGTCGTTTCCGGATTGAACGGGTTCGGAAAATTCTGCTTCAGCTCGAACTCGCGAGGCACGGTTGTGGTGTTCATTTCGCGCGCCGGCGGATTGTTCGGATCGAAATTCGCTTGACGCAACCAAAGTTGCGAAATCGATGCCGGACCAGCGCCGCCGACTTTTTCAACGATCACCTCAACCGCGCCGTCGCTGTACGTCTCCGGCGGGACACTGAGCCATCCTGTGCTCACGACGTTTTGATCGACATTCTGTGCAGCCTGAACTTCGCGATCATCGACCATCAGACGCTGCGTCACTGCAGCGTCGCCGGAGTAAAACTCCGCTTGTACTTCGTACTGCAAAGCAGGGTTCACATCATCAAACTTATAGACTACGCGTTGCGCATCCGTGGCCACGGTCTGCTCTGCCTTTGTGCCGTGTTTGCTGCTGCGAAATCCTTGCGCAAGATGTGGGTCATTTTGCGCATCGCCGCCGCATTCTTCATAATAAAACAGCGGCAAGTAAAAATCATTACTCTCTAATCTTGCAAGCTCCGTGCCGTAGGTTGAAGTCGCGCTATAACTCACTTTGTAAAATCCTGGCGCAATCAAGCGGCCATTTTCATCGCGACGATTCCATTGCGCGTGTTGCTCGCCGGCCAGCGACCACTCACTGCGAAAAACGTGCACGGTGCGCGAAGTATTTGCGTTGAGGATTTCCATCTTCAACTCGCCGGCGTCGGTCATTCGGCTTTTAATCGTGACATCTGAAAGTGCATCGTTTAACTTCACACTGAGTTTTGCAATATCGATACCAAGCTCCAATCGCTGCGCGCCGCTGGTCTCGGTCCATTTCTCCAACGCGAAGCCTTGGTTGTAGCCGCTCCACAATGTTTCGCCGGTTTGCGCCAATGCGACGGACGCAAACACCGGTTCAAAGCGCAATGGCGTGAGATCGTTTTCAAGCTCTGCCGGTAACGTTGCCAACTCTTCGAGACGATTGTTGAGCTTGATGATTTCACGCAAGCTGCGGTCGGTGACAAAAACATTTCCCCAATGATCCGTAGCGACGGATTCAAACTGCGCTTCCGCCTTGCCTTGATAACGCCCAACCTGACGCAACGCCGTGCCGTCGAAGTAAAGTCGTACGACGCGATTGCGTCCGGCGTCGCTCACATAAATCTCGCTCGTGCAGACGCCATTAAAGCGACCGACGGCAATCGAGGTGGGCCGCTCAAAGCCAATTTCACCTCCGGTGTATTCGACAATTTTTTGCACGCCGCTAAGCTGCACGCGATAACCCGAGAGCCGGCGATTGCCCTGCTCTACAACCCAGAGCATGTCATCGATGGTATCGAACGGCGTGGCGCGATCATCCCAGACAACATCGTAAGGCTGCGAAAGCTCGCCTTCGCCAAACGAGGTGACATAACGCAATACGAGATCATTGGTCGCGCCGGTGAGCTGAAGCACGAGCACGCGGTTGTTGCCGGTGTCGGCAACGTACACGTACCCACGGCTGTCGCGGTCGATGCCCATCGGACGATTCAGCTTGCCTTCGGTCACTCCGCCGTCGTAGGCTTTGATGGAATTTTCATAATCGCCGTAGACGATGCGGTTCCATGCCGGATCAGTAACGAGCTGGATGTACGTGCCGCTGAAATACGGCGGCGAGTTAAATTGCTCGAGACGCGCGAACAGCGTCGCGTCTGCAGGCAGCGAAAAAAGTTTCTTGCCAAGTTTTTGCTGGGTCACGGCTTTCGTCAACCGCTCGATGCCAAGCTTCTCCGCTACGGGTTTGCGGACGATGGATCTTTGCAGCGCTGGTACGCTTTCCAATAGAACATACTCCTTCGCGGCAACGCCGGCCACGGAGGCGATCTTCTGCGCTTCAGCACGACTAAGCTCGCTGAGCGCAGCGGAAGATTGCGCGAGAAAATCATAAAGCCCGGCAGACTCGACGATTCTCCAACGCTGGCCGGTGCGCGCCATTTTGAGAAAAATTTCTTTTCGAGTTGAGGCAAACCCTGCTGCGAAAGAACGCTTTGCTTCAAGATTGACTTGCAGCTCTGAGCCGTTTTCAGCAACGGTGCTCCATTTGAAACTCAAAGATGATGGACGTCCATCTGGCCGAAGAAAGAGCGATGGCGCGGCAAGCATTGCATCGCGCGAAACAACCGAAGCGCCCATTGAAGTTTTTTGCAGCGGTTCGACTTCAACATAATCGGGCGCAAACAAATCGGCAAGCATGGCAGTGTCGCGCTTTTCCAACGCTACACGCAGGCGGTCGACTAACAATTGCGCTTCGACGGTTGCCGGAAGTTCGGCGCGGTAAAAACCCAGGCGCTGCGGCGAAAGGTGCGACTGCGCCCATCCATTGACGCTCACGGTTGTCAATAAAAGAGCGAGAGCGAGTTGTAGTGTCGTGCGGTTGTTCATAGTGCTCTCTCCTGATCTCGGAGTGGCGGACTGTCGTTGAGGTGGTGTCGCGAAGCGTTGTGTGCATCAACTCATCCCCTAAGTCCCCTTCTCTTTGTAAGAGAAGGGGACTTTCGGTGACCGAGTCTGTCGAGGTCAAAACCTCGAATCATCTCCCTCTCTTCTTAAGAGAGGGGTCGAGGGGTGAGTTGCTACAAAGCTTCGGAATACTTAACAGTCCGTTCTCAGTAGTTAAAAGTTAAACCAAGTTGAAAAATATTCGCACTAAAATCATTGCTGGAAAAGTAGCGCTCGTACTTTACTTCCAGCGTAGAGTCTTCAAAGAAGCCGATACTGGTTTTCTTGCCCAGCGCGCTCAAGTCGCATTCGAACATCACGCCGAACAAATGCGAGACAAACGGTTGCAGCTTGTAATCGGCGGTGTAGAACTCCGGCACGCCGACTAACGGATAACTGGGCAGATAAAAACCTGCGGCGGTTTGGGTGTAATATCGATAGCGATAGCGCACCAGCACAGCCGGTGAAAGATATTGATAAAATTTGACGCCGATAGTTTTTGAATCAACACCCCAATCGTCTTGGTAGTAGCGTCCCTCCAGCCACAACGCCGCTCGCGATGATGAAAGATAGGTGTTGTACCTCATGAACACTGCGGCGCGCAGGCGGTTATCGGGATGGCGCTCGTAATAATGATCGCCGCCGACATAAACCGTGCGATACGGATTATTTTGATAGCCGGTCAGTCGCTGCACATCGGCGCCGATGCGAATGCTGGAAGTCGGCGACAACGCCTGCGTCAGCGTGAGATTCACCGCTTGCGATTGTTTGGTAAAATGATTAGCCGAGTTCGTCGGGCTGATGTCGTCGTAACCTTGCGCATAGCTCGCCGACAAATTCGTATTTTTTTGATTGAAATCTCCGCTGACCGAGACTGTTGCCAAGCGTCCGATGTAATCGGACTCGTTCGAATAATAACCCTGAAAGCTCAGTCCTTGATAATTCAACCCGGCGATGAATTCGTTGCGGTTTTTAGAGAAAGCATCGGCAATGCCGGTTGCGCCGACGGGCCGCGACGCGCCGGTAATGCCATCAATCGGAGCAGGAATTCCCGCAACACCGCGCACCGGCGGCAGCGAGACACGATCCAAACTATAACGCAGCGTGAAGATCGTTTTTCGCGTCAGCGACTTCACCAGCTCGACCGTCGGTGATTGCACGGACAGACCAGCATTATCGCTGAAAAAATTCGTGGTGACCTTCACTTTGTCGCTGGTGAAGCTGATGGTGGCGAGGCCGAAGACAATTGCCGTCACAACCAACACCGAAACTGTTTTCTTAATCGCGTTTTTCATTTCCCAGTTCAATCATCGCAGCGATACATCTAAGTTCATCGAAAATAGCTTTCCACAAATCCAGCAATCCATCAATCCATTGATTCATGATTCATCACTCCTTGATTTATTGTCCGTTTTCTTCTGGATTGTTCTTCATGAATTTTGCCCAGAGTACTACATTTTCAATAAGCATATCATCCCATTCTCTCAATTCGTCATCACCCCGAGCAGGGAAGATATCTTTGTTGTTAATATCATATACATGATAATTTTCCAGCAGAGCAGCATTTCCGAATTCGTCAATACCGCAGAACTCTTCAAAGTAAACCATGAACTTTATCGACCCAAAAAGACAAACTATTGCCGCCAATGCTCGCTCAACAAACTTCATACGGATATAATGATAAGGCAGGTACTCTATGGATTTTGGTTCTACATCGTGTAGTAATGTGTGAATCATAACGAAATGATTTACATCACCATGTACAATATAGTTTTTTATCGCGTTGAATTTATCTTTCATAACGAATGGGTAATTCAAAGCGGCCAAATGTGTCAATGCAATTTTTGCGATTACGCGAAAAGAAATTGGCTGGCTTAAATCATGTATCATCACGCGGCCAGACTTTGTTTTTCTCTTGATAAAGAATATGTCTGTTCCTGGAATAGGTATAGTAAGGTCATACGGGAACATTTCAAAGTTATCCAAATCAAAATCGATTTTCTTACCCTTCTGTTTTTCGAATCTTTCAATTTGCTTTTTTAGTACTCGAACCGCTTCATCTTCGGGTATAACTTTGTATCCTTCGTTAGGATCTTGGGGAAAGATTTTGGCTGTTCCTTTTTCGTCAAGATAGCCCTTTAATCCTATGTCGTTGTCTAGATCAATTCTAATTTTCGCATCTCGATAAGCCAAGTTTGGTGGTTGAAGTTTCAATTTATCAAGAGCAGTAACAATAAAGGCGTTCTTCTTTAGCTCGCTCTCAATGGTATGTCCAAACTTGTCATTATGCACTTTACAAACGACAGGTATCTTAAATGCACCACCGAGCACTTGGGGAATTATATGTTCATCTGATAACTCAGCACCCAGATTCTCAATTTTGCAATAAATACAAGCAATGTCCATGAGCGTAAGTTCCAATTTGATAAAGTAACACTCTTATTCTTGTTCTTGTCTTCAACGATCTATTGACCTATCACTCCTTGATGATTTTAATTGCACGCGCACCCGCCGCCGGAACCGCCGAGTCCGCCGCTGCTGCCCTCGCGCGTCTCAACCCAGTGGCGCTCGATGCCGTCTTCCGATTGATCGGCATTGAAATCCATGATGCGGTCGGCGAGATATTCCCGTTGATACGGCTTGACCGCAACACAGCCCATGGCGCTGATGATCAACATGAAAAGCAGCGGCAAGCCGAGCACGATGAGCAAACGTAACACAATGGTTTTAGTGTCCTGCGTTTTTGTTAGTCCGGTTTCCATTGGAGGCCTCGTTGAGCAAGAGTTCTATTTCATTTTCATAAGCAGCGATGTACTCATCGTCAAAGCCGTAGTGAACGAAACGCACTTTGCCGGTGGCGTCGATCAAATAGCAGCTCGGCATGCGCTGCACGTCGTAGGCGCTCACTACAGATTTATTGCGATCCCACGCCGCAAGCAGACTGAGGTTGTACTTCTGCAAAAACTCGCGCGCCGTCGCTGCCGCGTTGTCCACACTGATGGCAATGACGACGAATTTCTCTTTTGCATATTTTTTTTGCAAACGATCAAGTTGAGGAAGCTCGTCGCGGCACGGCTCGCACCACGTTGCCCAAAAATCGAGCATGATCACGCTGCCGCGATATTGCTCAAGACTGACCGCCCGTCGAGATGTGCTAGACAGCGTTTCAAGATTAAAATCGCGAGCCTTCTGCCCGACCTTCACGCCGGGATATTCAGGAGACATCCACAGGAACAAGAGCAAATTGAGTGCACAAAGAAACATATCCTTAATCCTCACAAAATAAAAGCCTCACGCAAAGCCGCAAAATCGCAAAGGACACGCAAAGGATCTGATTTCATGACACAAAAGCTGGGTTTCCTTTAATTCGAGAACAATCAACTCTCATGGAGTAATTCTGGCTACGAAGTGAATGGCAATGAACACATTCATCTTCTCCCGGCACAATACCAGCAGGCTTTCTTTGCGTCATCTTTGCGCCTTGGCGTCTTTGCGTGAATTCTTTAGTTTTTGCAAAATAGAAATCATCGATATTGTCCACCCAAATCAATCCAGATGATGAACTTTTGCAATTCCTGCTGCGTCAGCGCATTCGCGCCACCTGGATGCGTGCCTGCGCCGGCAAACTCGTCGATGCCAAGCAGCTTGTCGGCCAGACGGCTGCGCCGTGAGAACGGTTCATCAACAAGATTGCGGTTCATAATATTGTCATAAGCAATGCTGAATTGCGTGTCGGTGTTCTTTGCCAGTGACAGATCGAGCGTGCCTGCCGGCGCCGGGCTGACGTGACAACCACTGGTCGCGCATTTTTGCGAAATGATCGGCTCCAGCGCGTGGCTGAAGCTGAAATCGCCGTCTGCCCATTGATTCTGCGGCAATGAAAGATCGGGAATCGGCATCGTTGCTGCCATCGGCGTCGGGTTCGTCGTTGTTCCGCGATTGCCATGACAGCCGGAGCATTTTTCAAACTGTTCTCCGGGGCGAACATAAATCCAATTACGCTTCACAACAATCGCGCGACCAAGCGAGTCCATCGTGTTGAATGAGATCGGTGTATCGGTCGGCACGCGTATGGCAACCGAGCCGTCGGCCTGCACATTCACGACGCCGATGACTTGTTTGCGCTCGAATTCGGTGTGGCCGATCTCGCCGCGATCGTTCGATGGCCGCGCAATACCGCGAATCACCATCAACTGCTTCACTTCTTTCAGCGCTTTGTTTGGCCGCGCCTGGCCGTCGTTCGATTGGCGATTGTAAACGTCTTCGATCACAAACATTCCGGAAGTCATCGAACGATTGATCGTTGACGGCAGCGTCGGCGGAATCGGACGCGGCGAGACGACGACGGCGTCGAACTCGTTCATGTTGGGATCGTTGTAAAGCAGCGTCAAGCTGGAGCCATCACGGTTGATCGTGTAAAGCCCCCAGTCCGCCTCTCCCTCGTTCTCGTGCGGCGGCGCAAAGCTGACGATGAGGCGACCGTCGGGCAACGGCGAAGGATATTTGAAAGCGCCGTTCGGAAACGGCGGGCCGTCCATGTTCACCTGTGGGGTGATGATTTCATAATCGCCGGCGCGAGGCGGATCAGCGGCGCGGGTTTCAGGCCGGTCGGTGCGTAAAATCGCCAGCGGGCCTTCATCGCCGTTGACGCGCGTCGAAGCGACGGCGATCAAGCTGCCGTTTTCCAGCTCGCGCGGATGAAAGAAGTTTCGATTATGCGGACCAAAGAGCACGAACGTTCCCTGGCCATCAGGCTTGGTGAAAAAAACAGGAAAACGATTTTGCTGACCATGATGCTCCCAGCGCGTCCATGTCAGTCGCCCATCGCGGGTGACGATGGGATCGAAGTCGTCGCTGAGGTTGAACGAGATGCGTTCGATGTTCTGGCCGTCGGCGTCCATCACATGCATGGTCTCAGCCATCTGTTTGTTGTATTCGTCGACGATGTTCGGCGCGTTGGAGGTAAAAAGAATTCTGCCGTTCGGCAGATAGGTCGCGTCGAAATCATCGTGGCTGCCGGTGGTCAGTTGGCGCACATTGCCGCCGTCGATGTTCATTTCATAAACATGCCAGCGATCGTTCCATCCGTTGCGCATCGAGAAAAGAATTTTCAACCCGTCGAACGAGACTTCCGGATCGGCAACCGCGCCGGCGCTCATCTGCGTCAATGGCCGCAGCTCGCCGTTCGGCGAAATCGGCGTCAACATGTACAGATTGTTGTTGCCGGGGGAAAAACTGTTCAGGGTTGAATTGCTCTCGGTCTTCACAAAAACCAGAGCTGTGGGATTGGAATCGATCAGCAAATCATCCGGCAGCGATCCTTTGCAGCCAAAGCAGAAGGCAACCACTGCCGCCGTCAGTAACAACGCGAGAGGGCGCAACCGCCAACTTCTCCGCGTGAAAAATGTAGCCAAGCTCATGGATGATACTCCTCGATGAAATGTCCCTCATAACGTTCATCATCCAGATGTCCTCTGCGCGACTTCGCTGTCGCTACGTTTTTGAAAGGCAACAAACGATTTTGTAAGCTGAAAAAACTCGCGCCCGGCTCAAATCCTTTTTGCAGGCGCGATTTTATTTGGATTTCTACCATGCAGCATGCGGCTCGTCCTGAGCCGCTGTTGTTCTATTTTACTCTTCATCAATTCCTGTGCCACAAAAGCAAAGACTCACGCAAAGCCGCGAAGACGCAAAGAATTCGCAAAGGATAATTCAAAACTTCCATGTAGAAAACGTAGCTGAAAAAACTTGGCCACAGAAATCGACCTCCCACAGAAAAGTAAAGAGGTTTTTTCTGTGCCAATTCCAATTCTGCTCCGCCTCGTGTCCATAACCTTTTATGAAAGCGGGGCGGGGTGGGCGATGCTATTAAAGTTTTTCTTTGCGATCCTTTTGCGGCTCTGCGCCTTTGCGTGCGCTTTGCTTTTGTTTTATAAAAAAAAGCCGACGCCAACCAAAATTTCCAAATTATTGGCGGTGTAAGACGTCTCGTTCGTACCGCTGGAAAAAATGTTATCGATCAGCTCGTAACGCAACGCCAGCTTGTTCGAGAGCCGCACGCGCGTGCCGCCGCCAATGCTGAAGGTAAAATTACTCTCATCGTGCTGCCGTGTGAGGCCGAGGCCGAAAACCATATACGGTTCCGTAGCGCCGGTGAAAAATGTTTGCGTCATGCGCGCGGTGTAATACACCACCGTGTCGCTGCCGAGATCGGGACGGAAGCGCGTCACCTTCTCGATGTAATCCTGCTTGGCCTTGGAAATGCCGAACGTCGCGCCGACGCCGAAGCGTGAATCGATTTTGTAGTAATAGCGCGCGCCGAAAGAGAATGAAGTTTCAAACCGGTCGGGCGCATACATGCCGATGAACGGCGCGAATTCGTGATTACGCGCGCCATTTTGCGCCGATGCCTTCGGCGAATTCAAGAGTGCAGTACTCATCAACAAAAAAAGTATTAGCCTTTTCAAATGCCACCTCGTTTCTGGAAAGGGACGTGGCTCGACATTTATGTCGAGCGGTTCTGAATTAGATTAAAAAATTGCCCAAGGGATCGAAAAACGATCAACTGACTTTTCTTTCTAACCCGTTGGTCGCTTTTCGATTCGTTGGAAACGCAAAACTTTTTGAATTTTATTATGAGTTTGAGCGCCTTATAGTCATATATCTGCACGACATAAATGTCGCGCCACGTCTATCGCACGCCGATAACGATGCCGAAGGCAAACTCGATATAGTTTTTTGTGCCATTGTCTGTCATCACCGAAAATTGCCGGAGGTCGCCGCGCAGATAAGTGCGATGCTTCAAATATCGTCGCACGCCGATGCCGTAATTCACTTCCATGTTGGAAACCGATTTTGCGCCGACGGTTTTGGTCGGCGAGGTGCTGATGACACCGACGCCGCCGGTGATCCAGCCATCCCAGCGCGGGGCGACGGAAAAATCATACAGCAAATTGCTGTGCACCAGCAGCGAGGCGGCAACATCGCCGGGAACGTGCTGAAAGGCTCCTTCGATGAATATCTTCGGTAACGTGCGATACATAAATCTACCGGAGTAGGCAAAGCTCTCTCCCAAAGCCCCGAGCGAAAACGAAATGCCAAGATTCAGATTGCTATTCGTATCAGGCTGGCCACGACCGATTTGCATCTCCTGTTCGCTCACCGGCATGTTTCGCAAGCTCGATATCAGAGAAGTCTGCTCCGCAGTCTCATCGTTCGTAAGAGAGTCCTGACGAACTGCTGTTTCGACCGATTTCGCTGCTTGAGGCAATGCGTTCACATTTTGCGGCCCGCGGTTCTTTTTGAACAAAGCCGCCGAGGTGGATTCGGAAAGTTGCATCCATCCGACACGCTTGCCCGGCAGTTGCAGCTTCGCCCACGCGCCCCGTTGCTCGATGACTTTCACGGTGTCGCCTTCGGAAAGCTTCATCAATAAACGAGCGTTCGCTTGCGGCGCATCAAAAACTTTTAACGAGCCGGAGCGAATCACCGCGGTCTGCGACCATCCCACAGAAATCCACATCAGCACAGCGGAAGTCAAAATAAGTTTCAATTTCATAAACAGCCCACCTCGCGTCAGAAAAAATTTGGATTGATGGAAGGAAAGAGCGGATCGATGGATAAATGGGTTTTTGGATTGTTGGATAAGAAGAGTTTTTTCATCACCCCAACGATCCATCACTCCAGCTATCCATCAATCCAATCATTTACCAATCCATCACTCCATTTTACTTGATCCTGCCGGTTATTCCGACCGCCGCCGAATAGAACGGCCGCCATCTTTCACGCGCCGAACCGTCGATAAATCGCTCGGCGATGCGGCTGGCGTTCGCTTCGAAACCAAGAGACAAGCCAATCGTCTTCGTCAATTTCCAATCAATTCCTGCGGCTGTAGAAAGCAAAGGCTTGGTCGCATCCGGTGGATTGATCTGCACATTTACCAAACCAATCGGCACGATCACCGATTTGGGACGATAAAAAAAGACGCCGCCCATCAAAGAAAAAAATGGTCGAAGGCGAGAACTGAAAAACTTCGGCGCATGCAGCTTCGCGCCGATGGCAAGCTCGTACAAATTAATTTCCATATCCCGCACGCCGACCGGCGTTGTAAAGAACTGCCGAGCTGGAATGAATCCACTGCGTAGAAGCGCATGAAGATTCTTGCTCACTCGCACTGCGCCAGTAACCGCATAGCGGCCCGCGTTATGAAGGCCGTATAGCTCATCAAAAATAACCGGCCCGGCGTGCGCGGAAAGTTGCAGCCTCGATTCGTCCGGTTGAGAGTAAAGAGTTTTGTTTATTGCTGACAGAGCAATGAGGAGAAACAGCCAAAATGCGCGGGCTGGCTGTGTCAAAAGATGTCTCACTTTCGCTTTTGTAATCCGCTTACGAAATCGCAGGCGCTGGTGTCGAAGGAAACCAGTTCATTGGAATTTTAAGCTTTCAAAAAGTGGGCCAGATGCGAAAGGGGAAATGTGAGGCTTGGTAAAAAACAAAACCCCTGCTCCACACATGAAGCGCCCATCGGAAATCACCCGTCAAAATGCTGATATATAAATCAAAATCCTGATAACAATGCAAGAAATTTTAAAGTAAAAGCTTGGCAAAACTATTTCGGGCAAAACAACTTTTCATCAATGCATTTCACAGTTTTCGCATCAAAGTTTTTAATGATTTTGCCAAAAAAATTATTTTGTCTTTGTTTTTGGAAAGCTCTTTGGAAAATTCTGCTTGACTTTCCTACGCGAGTTTTGCATATAATGCGCGGTCATCATTTCAACTTCTTATTTCAATCCGTGTATTCAGAGAAATCCGTTGCTCAAAACGAAAAGGTCCGCCCCATGCACAAACAATTCTTCTTCAAAAACAATCTGCCGCTCATGGCGGCGCTGCTCTGCATTTTCGCCCCTCTCCACGCTCAAGAAAAATTCTACAAGCTCATCTCTCCCGACCGTAAAACCGAAGTTCAGATTCAAATGAAAGACAAGATTCATTTTTCCATCAAGCATAACGGCCAGGAGATCATCGCCTCTTCTCCAATCTCGATGGAACTTGATAAGAATCGAATCCTCGGCGCATCTCCGAGTGTGAAGAACGTGAAGAATAGCTCGGTCAAAGAAGAAATCCGACCGGTGGTGCCGGAAAAGCGGAAAATCATTCCGGATGTTTATAATGAGATGGAACTGTCGTTCAAAGGCAATTACGGCCTGCGCATCCGCGCGTATGATGATAGCGTGGCGTATCGTTTCTTCACCGACTTGCCCGGCGCCATCATCGTCAAGAACGAAGAAGTTTGTCTGAATCTATCGCTCGCGGATTCAATCTATTTTCCAGAAGAAGAAGGCTTTCTTTCACATTCAGAGCGGCTCTACCCGTGCTTGGCGGTGAAGGACATCACCGACAAGCAAATGTGTTGTCTGCCGGCGCTCGTCGTGAAATCGAACGGCGTAAAGGTCGCGATTAGCGAGGCGGATTTATCGGATTACCCCGGACTTTATCTCACTGGCAGCGGCAACGGCGTTGCCACGCTGAAAGGAAAGTTTCCGCCCTATCCTCTCGAAGAGCATCAAGAGAACGACCGAACTGTGAAGGTCACCAAAGGCGCGGACTACATCGCCCAAACCATCGGCCGCCGCGACTTCCCCTGGCGCGTCATCGCCATTGCTGAAAAAGACGGCGACTTGATTGAGAACGATATTATCTACCGTCTTGGCGCTCCGTTGGCTCTGCAAGAAACCGCGTGGATCAAGCCGGGCAAAGTCGCGTGGGATTGGTGGAATGCCAACAACATCTACGGCGTCGATTTCAAATCAGGCGCCAACACCGCAACCTACAAATACTACATCGATTTTGCCTCGCGCTACGGTTTGGATTACATCATTCTCGATGAAGGCTGGACGGACCCGGCGGATTTGTTCAAGATCAATCCTGAGATGAATATCGAAGAGTTGTTCGCGTATGCGCAGCAGAAAAACGTCGGCATCATCTTATGGGTGGTGTGGAAAACGCTGGACGATCAATTCGACCGCGCGCTCGATCAGTTTGTGAAGTGGGGCGCGAAGGGCATCAAAGTCGATTTCATGCAAAGAGACGATCAGAAGATGGTGAACTATTATGAGCGCATCGCCAAAGCCGCGGCAACGCGACGGCTGTTGGTGGATTTTCACGGCGCTTACAAACCGACCGGCATGAGCCGCACGTATCCGCACGTCATCACCCGCGAAGGTGTGCGCGGCCTCGAGTGGAACAAGTGGTCGAAGGACGTCACGCCCAAGCATGACGTGACGCTGCCGTTCACGCGCATGTTTGCCGGGGCCATCCCGACGCGTCGGGACGCCGGGCGCGATGCGCAATGCCACGCAGGCAAATTTCCGAGAGGTCTTCACCCAGCCGATGAGCCATGGCACGCGCTGCCATCAGTTGGCCATGTACGTGGTCTATGAAAGCCCGCTGCAAATGTTAGCGGACAGTCCTTCCAACTATCTGAAGGAAGCTGAGTGCATGGAATTTCTCGCCGCGGTTCCCACGACGTGGGACGATCCCGCGAAGCGGGATTGAACGCCAAAGTGAGCGAATATGTGACGGTGGCGAGAAAACACGGAAGCGACTGGTACATCGGTGCGATGACCAACTGGACGCCGCGTGAATTCACTCTCGCTCTCTCCTTTCTGGAAGCGGGCAAATATAAAATGATTTCCTACAGCGACGGCATCAACGCTGATAAATGGGCGAGTGATTTTAATATGACGATTCAGGAAGTCACGAACAAGGATACGATCAAAATTCACTTGGCTCCGGGCGGAGGGTGGGCGGCGAGGTTGGTGAAGGTGGAGTGAGGGGATTTTACGCATGACGGCAATTTGAAAAGCCCGAAGCCTTTTGCGCAAGTCCTGACCCCCAGTCTACAGAACAAAAAAATGTCTGATCTTCAGTTTCCCCTCGTGACGAAAGATTGATGGCGTGATCTCGTGTCGCTTTTTGAGCATCATGGCAATCCGGGCTATTGCTTGTGCAGGCGATAGCGTCTGAATAGCACACAATTCAAGTAGTTCGGCTCCAGCGGCACGCCTCGTCGAACTTTCAACACTCCTGTTCACAACAATAATCCCCTGAAACTTTCGGATTTCATTTCTGCACTCGAGGGCAAAGGGCGAGAAGAAAACAGGAAGATCGGGCGGGTAAGAAATTCACAATTTCTACTGCGGCAAACCCTGTTGCTTTCGTTCCTGATCGATGCGCTCTTTGAGAAACATTTTGATCATGGACTGATAAGAAACATCTCGTTTTTGCGCCATCGTGCGCAATTCGTTCAGCACAAACTCGGGCAGCCGCAATGAAATGGTTTTCATCGTCGGCTTCAACTTGGAAAAAGAAGCAAACTCGGCCTTGTCCCAATCGACGAAATCCGTGGAGTCATGGCTTGCCCAGAACTCGCGTTCTAGAGCTTCACTCTTAAATTTTGGAACTTCTTTGCTCATCGTGCGAGCAACTTACAAACGACGCGTGTTTTTATCAAGACAATTTTCGATCATGGTGGTCAGAGCAAGATCTACATCCCCCAAACACTCACCGCTCTAAAAATACAATTGTTGTATGATTCGAATTTTGTATTATATTCGTTCAAAGATTTTACACATCCAAATAGTACTGGTTGACAAACCAGTATCTTTAATTTTCGAAGGTGCAGATCATGGCACTTGCAATACACACTGAACCCATCCCACTGGAAACGACCGCCGATGGCGTCGTCCGCGTTAGTGGAACTCGTGTTACTCTCGACACGGTCGTAGCGGCCTTTAATGAAGGCGCGACTGCAGAAGAGATCGTGCAGCAGTATCCATCTTTGCAGTTGGCCGACGTTTACAGCGTGATCAGCTATTACTTGAGAGAGCAATCAAAGGTTGATGCTTATCTGCAGCAAAGAGAAGTGCAAGCTACTGCTGTTCGCGCAAAGAACCTGGCTCGATTTGATTCGCACGGCATTCGTGAACGTCTGCTTGCGCGACGAAAAACGCAAAGCCGAAACCAATGATTCGCTTAGCGGTTGACGAAAATTTCAACAATAACATCGTCCGCGGGCTTTTGCGCCGCAATCCCGAAATTGATATTGTTCGCGTCCAAGACGCCGGTCTTGGCGGCGCGGATGATCCTGTAATTTTAGAATGGGCAGCGCAAAACAATCGGGTTTTGCTCACGCACGATGTCGCAACGATCACAGGGTATACTTATGAACGTGTCGCCAATGGATTGGCGATGCCAGGGGTATTTGAAATCAGACGAAATGTCCCACTCAATCGCGCCATAGAAGAAATTCTATTAATAGCAGAATGTAGCTTTGAAGGCGAAGGGGAAGGTCAAGTTCATTATCTGCCCTTATGAAAAACAGCATATCTTCATAGAAACCGACTGGGCATTTACGATAATATGCCAAATCTTACTTTGACTACAGGCTGGAATTTTACAAGCGTTGCAACGCAGATTTTGCGAACGAGCATCTGAGCAAGATAAAGGAGTTTTACACATGGTTCAGCTCCCTGCTAAAGTAAAGAATACCATTGAGAGGTATCTCCAGGCATTGAGCCAGCATAACATCCCAATCCGCGAAGCGATACTTTTTGGCAGTTATGCAAAAGGGAATTCTCAGGAATGGAGTGACATCGATATTGCTTTGGTTTCCGAAATATTTGGAGGGGACTGGATCAGTGATAAGGACAAAATCAGGAAGATTACACTTTCTGTAAGCAGTGAAATAGAGGTTATGCCCTTTTCACCCGCGGACTTTGATTCGAAAAATCCACTCGTGAAAGAGATTTTGAATACTGGAATAAGGTTGGTCTAAACCTTTTTCCTCCACCTCATTGCGCTGATATTGAAAATGTCGGGCAACCTCGCTCAATACCATTTCACGACTCCGCCTTCGGCTCGCACCCATCTCAGAGAAAAATGGCCAATCTTGAATTTCACCCAGTGAATACAGAAAGATGGCGCGCTCTCGCGTCCCTTTTTGAGCATCATGGCAATCAAGGCTCTTGCTGGTGCATTCGATGGCGTCTGAAGAGCACAAAGTTCAAGCAACCCGGCACATCAGCTCGCACGCAGAAGCACCCGAGGAGACACCCATGGCCGAACTCAAAACCAAGCAAAACGACCAAAGCGTTGAAAAATTTCTGAACGGCATCGCCGACAAGAAGACGCGCGAGGAGTGCTTCACCATTTTGGAGATGATGAAACAGATCACCAAGATGGAACCTAAGATGTGGGGAGACAGCATCGTTGGCTTCGGCAACTTTCACTACAAGTATGAAAGCGGCCGCGAGGGCGACTGGTTCCTGACCGGATTCTCTCCGCGCAAGCAAAACTTGACGCTCTACATCATGGCGGGATTCGCACAGTACGACGACGTGATGAAAAAATTGGGAAAGCACAAAACCGGCAAGTCGTGTTTGTATATCAACAAACTCGAAGATGTCAACCTACCTGCGCTGAAGAAACTGCTCCAGCAATCCGTCAAACACATGACCAAGATTCGCGCATAAGTGCGAACCATCGCCGAGCTTCGCTTACGAATTCGCGTACTCATAAGAAGACATTCTGCTGAAAAATTTCCATTAGATATTTGCATGAATGGTTGTGACGCTCATAGTTTGAGAACATTTGCGGGCGAAGAAAGCCGATAAAGCATATGCCGGCTGACGAAAAGAACCAGGTGGAGATCGAATTAATCAAAGCGATTCGCCATGATGACAAAGCTGCTTTTAAAGCGCTTTGCCGAATTTACTACGACCCGCTGTATCGTTTTCTCTGGCGTAAAACGCGCGACGAAGAAACCGCCAAAGATTTGGTGCAGGAGCTTTTTCTGAATGTTTGGAAAAATCGCGCCAACCTGGATGAAGCACAATCGAGCAAGGCGTATCTCTATCGCGCCGCCAACAATATTGCCATCAACCATCTCAAGAAAAAAGCGGTTCGTCAAGCTTACACGCTCGATAGTCCGGCAGCCGAGCGAATGGCGGGGACGGATGAGAAACAAGATTTTCAGGAATATGCCGAGGAGGTTTTGCACGATCTGCCGGAAGAACAGCGCCTGGTTTTCACAATGAATAAATTCGAGGGCTTGAAATATCACGAAATTGCCGAGATGTTGAATGTCTCGGTCAAAACCGTCGAAAACCGGATGAGTAAGGCGCTCAAAGCCCTGCGGGAGAAGCTCGGACATTTGTTAAGCTTGGCCGCTTTTTTCCATTTTTTCTTTTATTGATAGGGTTTTAAGGTGGCATAGCTGTAGTAAACAATGGAGAAAATGTGTTAATTTTATTCACGTACATTCTTGGAAGACAAAACTATTTTGGGCAAAACAATTGGTCGAAGTCAAACCCAATTTTTACTTTTTAATAGTCTGCCCAAAATCGTTTTGCCCGTGTGGAACGGCATCTATATAGTTTCAAGATTTACTCATCACCATGACTGAAGAGCACAGTTACAATCTGATCCATCGCTATCTGGCAGGCGAAGCCGCGGAAGCTGAAAGCCGTGAGCTTGAGACTTGGCTCAACGCTTCTGCGGAGAACCGCCTGATCTTTGGCGATGCGGAAAAGCTTTGGCGGAAGATCGGCGCGCCCCAGCCGCAAAGCGTTCTGCCGTTCGAGGCTTTCTGGCAGAGCTTGGAAAGCAAGCTCGAAGCCGATGCAGCAAAAACTTCAGCGACGATCATTCCTCTCGCCAGAGCGCAGCGGAAAATCATGGTTGGCAAAGTCAATGAGAATCGCTGGCTCGCAGCAGCGGCGGTTTTGATTTTGCTGGTTGGCGCGACGCTCATCTATCAAAAAGTTTTCAAGGCGGAAGATTGGCAAACCTTTGCCACACGTAATGCAGAACGTTTGCCGGTTATTTTGCCGGACGGCTCTCACGTCGAGCTTAATGCGGCAAGCCAAATTCAATTTCGCGCGGCGGGTTTCGATACGCTGCGAGCGGTCACTCTCGTTGGACAGGCCTTTTTCAAGATCAGATCCGATAGCCATCCATTCGTGGTGAGCACGGAAAACGCCCGGGTTCGCGTGCTCGGCACCAGTTTCGACGTTCGTGCGCGCCATCAAAAAACGCAGGTGATGGTGCAAACGGGAAAAGTCGCGCTACAAACCCTCAATACGCCGGCGGAAAATGCGGTCGTGCTTACGCCCGGCCAAATGAGCTTTGTCGACAAGCTGGCTTTTCCCATTACGCCGATGGCCATCGATTCCATATTCATCGCGGCATGGCGACAGCAGAGGCTCGTTTTTAACAACACCCCACTCGCAGAAATCGCTGCCGAGCTGCAGCGCGTCTATGATGTAGAGATAACAATCGCCGATCAGGAGCTGCAAACCCTGGCGAGCACGGGTACTTTCGAGCAACAATCCGTGACCGAGGTTCTAAATTCGCTTTGTTTGGCGCTGCATTTGAGCTATTCGGGTTCCAAGGGGAAATATGTTATCTCGCGTTGAGCTTTTAGAAATTTAGTCTCCGCTCCAAAAGCATCCTGACGCGTCGGGATCGGCTCACGGAAACGAAGCTCCCACGGAAGACCTTTCAGAAAAAGTCGTTGGGAATTTCATTTCTGTGAGCTATATTTTTTTGGTTCCAGCCCGACGCCGCCTCCATTTTCGCCTTTGAATGCGCAGCGGCGCTCGGCCGAGCGCGGCATTTGTCTTGGCGCCACTCAGAGCACATCATGAAAAGCCTCACACGAATTACAATCTCAGTTTACCTCTTCTGTCTGCTTTTCTTATCGCCCTCCGCAAACGGCGATGACGGGGAACGCGTTTCCTTCCAAATGCAAAATGCCTCGTTAATCGAGGCGCTCAACGAAATGACCAGGCAAACGCAGATCCGCTTCGTTTATGCCAATCGCGAGGTTGATTCCATCAAAATCGATTGCCATTTTTCAGAAACGCCCGTGGAAGAGGCCGTGCGCATGCTGCTGCAAAATACGCCGTTGGATTGCAAGCGAACCAAGAAAAAACAGATGGTCATTTTCCGCAGGACGAACAAACAAAGCGTGGATATTTCGGGCGTGGTAGTGGATGCCGGCAATAACGAGACTTTGCCATATGTGGATGTTTGGTCAAAAAATTCGCATCGCGTCGCCAGCACAAATGGCGAGGGGAGATTTTTCCTGCCGTATTTTCAATCTTTTCCGTGCACGCTGCACGTGAGTCACATCGGTTACTCCCCGCAGACGTTGATCGTTCATGAGCCGGAAGCGTCCAAAGAGCTTCGCGTTTCATTGCGGCAAAAGCCGTTCGTTGCGCCGGAGGTGACGATCAGCGCCGATCATTGGGAAGCTTTTGAAGTCTCGCCGGCGCCGAGCCAATTGGCTATCTCGCCGAAACATTTCTCCGATCTTCCCATCATCGGCGACAAAGACCTCTCGCGTTCACTGCAGCTCATGCCGGGTATCGCCACCAGCAGTTACGGCGCGTCCGGGCTGAACGTTCGCGGCGGGCTGCCGTCGGAGAATCTCGTTTTGCTCGACGGCATGATGCTCTATCACATGAATCACGCGTTCGGCTTTTTCAATGCTTTTAATGCGGAGGCCATCAAGGACGTCCGCGTGTACAAGGGAAATATCCCGGCGAAATTTGGGGGGCGAATTTCCGGGGTGGTGGAGCTCACGGCCAAGAACGGGGATTTTCAGCGGGCGCATGCGAGCATCGGGGTGAATCCGATGAGCAGCCAGGCCGTTCTTGAACTGCCGCTTTTTGGCAGAGGCGCACTACTGCTTTCCGGCCGTCGATCGTTTTCGGATTTTATCCTGAGTTCGCTCTACGACCGCGTCTTCAAAAGGCTTTTCAATTACGTCTCTCCAACCCAGGTCGATCTGGACAAAATCGCCTTCTCGCCTCAAGCGAAGAGCAATCCCGAAATCGACTTTAACGACGTGCTGGCCAAAGCCACCATCGCGCCGACACGAAACGATGTTCTGACGTTGAGTTATTACACAGGATTCGATCAAATCGAAAGCGTCGAAAGTTATGTGGTCCCAGATAGTCTGAGCGCTTTCCAGCAGAAGAATTCTTACCGGCAATATTCAAAGTGGGAAAGCCTCGGCTGGAGCGCGAGGTGGCACAGACAGTGGGGCGGAAGTCTGCATTCCACGGCGCTGCTGACCTCTTCACATTATTCTACGCAACACTCTTTCCAGCAAAATAGACTGGAACCGGGCACGCCGGAAGGTAGTCCCTCGGAAACTCCACGACGTGAATCGAACTCCGAAAATGATATCGAGGATTTCTCGCTGCGCATAGACAACAGTTGGCAGATTGACGATCGGCGTGTGCTGGAGTTTGGTCTTTCTACTCTCAAGTCGGATCTGTTGTTCGAATCGATAAACTATTTTTATGCTGATACAAGCCTGCAGAAGAACCCAGCCTCGTCGATAGTGTCGGCGAAGTTGATTTCCGCTTATGCCGAGCACGATTGGCAGCCGAACGCGAACTCCAATCTGCGTTTCGGCCTGCGCGCCAATCGGTATGATGTATCGGATTCAACAGGCTCTTCGAAGCCAATGGCCACCTGGGAACCGCGACTGTCCATCGAGCATCGCTTCTCGGAATTTCTTTTGCTGAAGAGCGCGTGGAATCGACATTATCAATTCATCCTGCAATTTGGCGATGATCTTCCGGTGGCATTTGTTGAAGACAGCTTTTCGTGGATATGGTCGGATCGCGAGCACGTGCAACCGAGCTTTTCAGAACACCTGATTCTGGGCGCGCAACTGGGCCGGCCGGACTTTTTCTTGGACGTAGAGTTTTATCGAAAAAACTTGAAGCACGTCTTCGGGAACTTCGACGACCGGCAGTTTGCTCCGAAAGATACACTGAGTAATTTTCTGGTCCAATATCCCGGTCACGCTTCCGGCCTAGATGTCCTGCTACAAAAAAAAGCCGGGGGATTTACCGGCTGGCTGAGTTACAGTTGGAGTCGTACCCGAATCGAGCTCAAGCGTGAAGGCAAAACATTTTCGGCGCCGAGCACGCAGGACACGCCGCATAATTTGAAACTGGTGGGAAACCTCATCAAGGGAAATTGGCATTTCTCCGCCGCCTGGCAATATTTATCAGGCAGACCTTACAGCATTCCCGAGGTCGCGCCTTATCCACCGCTTGGGGAGGCAGGCTATATTTTGTTGGCTCCTCCACTTCCCAACACCAATCGCCTGCCGGCAACTCACCGGCTCGATGTGAGTGTCACGCGAACATTTTCGCATCGATTCTTCAAGGGCAAAATCGGCTTGTCGGTATTCAATCTGTACGATCGTGAAAATATCTGGTATCGCTATTTTACGATTCGCAGCGGCAAGTTAACGCCGGCCGATGTCAACGCCTTTGGCGCCACGCCAACGTTCTTTTTGGAATTGCGGTGGTAAAGCGTAAGGCAAAATTATTTTATGGCAAAATGATTAAAGCATCTAGGAAAATCGTTTTGAATTCGATTAATTGCGCGTTTCATTTGATGATCCCCACATGCGGAGCGGGGTGGGAAGAGAAGGGGGAGCGCTGAGTCGAGGCTCTGAAAGTCCCCTTCTCTTCTTAAGAGAAGGGGACTTAGGGGAAGAGTTGCTGTTAGACATACGAACAAGGGATTGATGATCTTCCTCACTTGAGGCCCAAAAAATCTTCGCGGTCTCGAAAGTTTTTCCAGAGTAATACTATTACTCAATACCGACCCGGTCATTACCTCCCCAATTTCTCTTCAAAAGGTTTTTCAAATTCACGATAGGGTTTCCTCCTCGCTCGGGTGTAGAATATCCTTGAAAGCAGTTGATGATAATATCATTGGATTGGACGTCCAAAAATCAGCTAACCATCGTCAACTTGAAACCACAGCATATGGAGAATAACAAAATGAACACGCCTCATTTTTTAAGCAGTGCAGGGAGTAAACTTTTCTCAGGAGCCTCCTGGCTCTTCACGCGGTTCGTTATGTGCGTTGTCATGCTTTGCGTAACCACCGGCGTGGCGCTCGCACAAGATGATGACGACGATAATGACCAAGACCACGAAAGGGGCGCTTGCTCAAGAACGGCAGACGCGACCTTCAGAGCGTGCCAACATGAAATCCAAGACGACTACTGGATTGCCATGGCAAAGTGCAAAAACCTATCCGATCCACAAGCCCGCGCGGAGTGTAGAGAAGAGGCGAAGCGTGCGCGCCAGGAGTCCAAAGAGCTCTGCCGCGAGCAGCTCGAGGCGCGCTCGGAACTCTGCGAGGCGCTTGGTGAAGGTCCTTATGATCCGCAGATCGATCCGGCTCTGTTTGTCGACCCCGCAGAAATCGGGAAAACCGTTGCGCCGAATCCCTATTATCCGCTCATTCGCGGAATGACCCGGCTTTACCGGGGCGGCGCCGAAACCGTCACAGTGACCGTGACCGAAGACACCAAAGTGATTCTTGGCGTGGCCTGCGCCGTCATCCGTGATGTCGTCGAAGATAATGGCGAGGTGATCGAGGACACCAAGGATTGGTACGCGCAGGACATCTTTGGGAACGTGTGGTATTTCGGGGAAAGCGTAAAAGATTTCGCAGACGGCGAGTTGGTGAGTATTGCTGGCTCCTTTACTGCCGGCGTTGACGGCGACAAAGCCGGCATCATCATGAAAGCCGCTCCAGTGGTCGGGGAGGTTTATCGCCAAGAGTTCTCCCTCAGTAATGCGGAAGACATGGCTGAATTCTTGAGCTTGACGGGTTCAGCCACTGTGCCGGCAGGATCGTTTAACGGCAATAGCTGGGTCACAAAAGAATTCTCGCCTATCGAACCTGGCAGCTTTGCAACCAAGTACTATGCTCCCGGCATCGGTTCGATTCTTGAAGTGAGTTCTACAACCGGCGCACGACTAGAGCTTGTCGAGGTTCGTGGCGGGCCGGCCAATTTACCGAACGCAGCGACCAGTGCTGAACACACCAATAAGGAGACGATGCCTGCACGCTTCGGTTTGGCTCAGAACTTTCCAAACCCGTTTAACCCCACCACCGAGATTCGATTTGAGCTTAAACAATCGGGCCGGACGACGCTGACAGTATTCAATGCCCTCGGCCAACAGGTGGCAACCTTGGTGGACGGCGATTTGCCGGCGGGGACTCATCGAGTGACCTTCGAATCATCGAGCCTTCCCGCAGGAGTTTACCTGTATCAGTTGGAAGCGGGCGGCCTAAAAGAAGTCCACAAAATGGTCCTCGTAAAATAATGCTCGGATAGCCATGCTCCTTTCCCAACTTCCGTAGTTGGGAAAGGAGTTTTTTTGAATGGAAGAGAAAGAGGTTAACCATGCACAATCCGTCGAATCCAAAATCGGCAACCTTCGTTCGCATACCACTACTCAGCAGGCTCATCATGAAAGCACCCATCATACTTCTAGTCGCCTATTTATTCAGCAATGGTATTTCAATGGCCGCAAAAAACAATATAACCTTTGCCCAAGAGAACCAATTTGCAATTGCCTCAGCGGATACTGCGGAGAGAAAATCCTATGGCTCGATTAAGGGTGTAGTCTTAGACAAGATGACAAGAAAACCATTGGCAGGTGTTAATATCATCGTCGAAAGTACCAGGCGGGGGACAACAACGAATCAAGACGGAGCATTTACCATTTCAAAAGTGGGGAGCGGGAACTATGCTTTGACATTCAAGCATATCGGTTATGCCACAAAAAAGCACGACACTATTATGATAGTGCCCGGCGAAACGGTCGACATTCAAATCATCGAAATGGAAGAGCACCCCATCCTTTTAAAAGAGATCGTGGTGACCCCCGGAAGCTATTCCATTATGGGCAGTCAGCCAACCGCTCGACAAACCCTGACCAGCGAAGATATTAAAATCATGGGTTGGGCGGAAGATATCACCAGGGCCATACAAAGGGTTCCCGGCATATCAGGAAACGATTTCACGGCAAAGTTCAACGTCCGAGGCGGCGATGTGGACGAAGCCCTGGTTTTGCTCGATGGCATGCAGATCTACAAACCGTTTCATCAGAAAGATTTTGGTGGGGGTCTCTTCAGTACGGTGGATGTCGAAACGATCGAAGGTCTCGACCTTTTGACCGGAGGCTTTACCGCAGAGTACGGCGACCGCACAAGCGGTGTTCTGGATATGAGAACCAAAAGAGCCAAAGAAGGCCAGCGCCAAACTTCGGTAGGCCTGAGCTTGATGAATCTGCGGGCATTTTCCATGGGCGCTTTTAACGGCAATAAAGGCTCGTGGCTATTCTCCGCCAGAAGAGGATATCTCGACCTTGTCAACAAACTGATGAAAAATGAATTCAAGCTTCAACCGAAGTATTATGATCTTCTGGGAAAAGTGGATTATCAACTCCATCGAAATCATTCGCTGTCTGCACACGTGTTTCTTGCAAATGACGCTTATAAACTGGATGAAAATGTTATCGAAAAAGGCAAGACCGTACCGAACATAGATTTTTCGGACACCCGATATGGCAACAATTATGGCTGGCTGACTCTAAATTCGTTCTTCCTGCCGCAATTGCACGCGCGCTCATTATTATATGGCGGCGCAGTAACCCAAAAGCGATTTAGGAATCTCTTTGATGATGATCCGGATGCCCATCTAAACACCCATACTGTAAATGACGACCGCGATCTTACCCTATTCGGTTTAAAGCAGGATTGGACTTATGAGACTTCAAAGACTATCTTCCTGAAATTTGGGCTTGACGTTAAAAGGCTCAAAGCAAAATTCACTTATTCTAAAGACATCCGAAATGAATTTGTCACCGCAAACGATAGCCTGACCACCCAAAGTGAAACGCTTGACGTGAACAGAACAGAGGACGGCAACCAGCTTGGGTTTTATTTGTCAAACCGTTTCCGGATTTTCAACCCCCTGACGCTCGAAACCGGTCTTCGATACGACTATTCCTCCTATACCGGCGACAAGCTATGGAGCCCCCGGATCGGCATGGTTTATTCATTGTCTCCTGCAACCTTCCTGAGAGCAGCATGGGGGAATTATTATCAAAGTCAAAGCATCGATGATTTGAGAATTGAATTCGGAGAAACCTCATATCATCCGGCTCAGTTGTCAAAACATTACGTGCTTGGCTTTGAGCACCGTTTCAATAACGGCCTCCAGGTTCGCGCTGAAGGGTATTTGAAGAGAATCAGCGATCTGCAGGATACTTACATCACCTTTAGAAACATCGATGAGTTTTTTCCCGAGACCAGGGATGATCTGCTCAAGCTGGTTATTGACAAAGCGAGCACAAAAGGTCTTGAGCTTCATTTGAAACATGATACCGGAAACAAGTTTTCGTGGTGGTTGAGTTATGTGCTATCCGATGCAACCGACGATGTTGCAGCTCTCCAATATGCCGGGCCGCTGGTTGAACGGACCGGTACGCTGCCTCGTCCTTGGGATCAGCGGCATACGATTAATCTCGACGTGAATTATCGTCCCAATAGAAAATGGCATTTCAATTTTGCCTGGCAGTATCGAAGCGGTTGGCCTTATACGCCTTTTGAGGTCAAGCGCATAGCCAGGGGCGATGGGACCTTTGCCTATTATCGCGACAATGGTCTTTACAATAGTCTGCGATACCCTGCCTATCAACGCTTGGATGTCCGAATCAACCGGCATTTCTATCCTTCGAGAGGAAAGGTTACGGCTTTTCTTCATATCATCAATGCATACAATCATGAAAATGTCAATAACTATGATTTTTCCATCTTGGAACAAAATGCCGTTAGTTTTCGCTTTGAGATAGATACAGAAACCTGGTTTAGCATTTTGCCATTCGTGGGAGTTAGCTGGGAGTTTTAGTTCTTAAAGAACAATCCCATCTGGAAAGTCAACAAGCCTAAACACAAATGAACCTTTAGGAGAACGACCATGAGAAATTCATATGATCTTTGGTATGTCGCCCTACTTTTATCAGGGTTCATTCTCATTGCTGGCTGTGAAAAAAAGCGAACAGCACCAGAACCATCGAGCTGGACGACATTGGAATGCGGCACCGACAATGGTTCCGGTTGCGCATCGTCGAGCCAACGGGTCGATCTCGTCAAGCCGACATTCTCCAACCCCACAAACATCATCAACCCGCTCTTCCCGGTCAGCAAAATCTCCCAGACCCTTCTGCTCGGCCATGTTGAGGGTAAGCCGTTACATGTCGTCTACACCCTCCTGCCTGGCACCAAGACCATCGCCTGGGAAGGCCAACAGGTCGAGACGCTCATTGTCCAGTACATCGCACATCTTGACGGGCGCATCGTCGAGGCGGCGATCGACTGGTACGCCCAAGCCGACGACGGAGCCGTGTGGTATTTCGGTGAGGATGTCTTCAACTACGAAGACGGCATCGTCGCCGACACCGATGGCAGCTGGCTCGCCGGCAGAGACGGCCCAGTCGCGATGATTATGCCCGCCAACCCCAAGATCGGCGATGTGTACCGAGTCGAGAACATCCCCGACCTCGTCTTCGAAGAAGTTACCGTCAAGGCCATCGGCCAAACCGTGGACGGCCCGTTAGGTTCTGTCACCGGAGCAATCGTCGGCCGGCAGCTCCACATGGAGGGGAGCTTCTCGGACAAGACGCTGGCCCCCGGCTACGGCGAGTTCTTAACAGCTACTGATACTGAGCTTGAGGCCCTCGCCCTGGCCGTGCCCATCGACGCACTCCCCGGGCCCTCACCAACCGAGCTCCAGGCGATATTGACTGACGCACTCCGCATTTTAGACACAGCCAAGTCTGGAGACTGGACGATGACCTCGGCCACCCTCAAGGCGATGATCGACGTCTGGACCGCCTTCCGAGCGGGCGGCAATCTGCCCAAAATGCCTGCCGCCCAGATGAGCGACGCTCTCAACGCACTCGCCGTAGCGGTCGGCGTCCGCAATCTCGCCGAGGCTTCCCACGCGGCAATCGTCGTTGCTGAATCCAGCCTCGACCTGCAGTTGCGTCACCGACCACCTGCTGAGATCGACCTCGCCCGTTTCGCTCTCTGGGTCCGCCAGTTCCTCGTCGACGCAGAAGCCGGCGACTATGGCGCGGTCAAAGGCGATCTCGCAACCCTTGAGTGGAACTTAGAGCGACTCGACAGCTCAATTAGCAGTCAAATCAACACCCAACTCCGCGATCTCCGAACCATAGCAGACTCTGGGAATCTCGCCGCAGCGAGCGATGTCGCCGAGCGTCTTCGAGACATCCTCATAAGGCTCAAAAAGTGAGTAATTAAAATGTTCTGCAAAGCCCGACTCGCTCTTCATAACGTAACGCGGCAATGGCCACAATCAAAATGAATTGATAATTGACAATTGTCAAATATCAATTGATAATTTAAGATCTCAAGCAGAACAACCATGAAAAACTCACATTATCTTTGGTGCATCGCCCTATTTTTATCAGGGCTGATTCTAACTGCTGGCTGCAGCAAAAAGCCAACGGCACCAGAACAAACTCCAACGTCATCAAATTCAGCTACCGCTCGCTCCCGGATCCTAATATGAAAAACAGAAAAATTGCATGTCTATCGTGGCTTTGCCTGATTTCGATTCTTTATCAGGCCAACGGTTTTGCCCAGGTTTCAGAAGACACGCTAAAAAACTGCCCGATCAAAAATTTTGTCAAGACCGTGGGCGGTGATCTTTTGCACGTGGCTTCATCACCGTTGCGCATGTCAAAAAACGACGGCCTTCGACTGTTGATCATCACTGCAATAACGGCAGGCTTCGTCGCGAGGGTTGACAGTCCGATCGATGAGGAATTCGGAATTGAGGTAGATGATGCTTATTGGCTTCCTGCACAAGAGCTTGCCAGGATTGGTGAGGTCTATGATCAGATTTCTCCCAAACGTTTTTCGACTGCTCTTTCCATCGCCATGCTGACCGGGGGAATTGCTTTTGGGGATAAGAAGCTTTTGGAAACCACAAGATTAATGATCGAATCCTCGCTCATTACCCGGGTAATCACGTCCTGGAGCAAGGACTTATTCGGCAGGTCGCGCCCATACACCGGAAAAGGTCCACACGACTTCGCGCTTTTTGCCTCCAACGGCGCACAAGAATTCAGGTCGATGCCCTCGGGCCACGTCAGCAGCGCTTTTGCCATGATGACCGTTATTGCCAAGCGGTACGACCAATGGTGGGTGAAGATTCCGGCCTATACCTTTGGCGTCTCAGTTGCATTCCAAAGAATAAACAGTCGCACTCACTGGGCTTCCGATGTTATTGTCGGTGCAGGGATTGGGTATTGGGTAGGAAGTACCTTGGCGAATAGGCAACCTGATAAGTCAAGAAGCTCCTCGTTCACCCCCTATTTATTTGGCAATCGTATTTGCCTATTGGTGAATTTCTAAAGACCTCCTGCTTTTTTTTGCAAAAAATTTGACTCTTTAAGGAGTGCTCATGCAAAAGGAATCTCGGTTCATCGCGTGGGTTTGGATCGCCATAATCTTTACGCAAGGCATTGGCTTATCACAAACAGTTGAAGAAGACTCATCAAAAAGCAGAGCAGCCAAGTCTCTGATCTCAACCATCGCCGACGATTTTTTGCATGTCGTCTCCTCTCCTCGCAGAATGTCAAAGAGCGATGCGCTTCGATTCACCTCCTTTTTGGCTCTTAACGTCGCTTTAATTTATGGCGTCGATGCAGAAGCCGATGAAGAATTCGCTCTCGAAGGGCATAAGGCCTACATGAAACCGGCAGAAGCACTGGCTGAAGTAGGCGATCTTTACGATCGCATCGGCACCGCAAGAGTAATAGCCGGGCTCACGACGACGATGCTCGCCGGCGGGATCATCTTCAAAGACAAGAAGCTTTTAAATACGGTCGGTCTCATGATTGAATCATCCATTATCACCGGCGTTATTACCTCCCTGAGCAAGGGATTATTCGGGCGATCACGCCCCTATACCGAGCGTGGCGCACAAGCTTTCAACCTCTTCAAATTCAGCCTGGGGCGTGAATACTTGTCATTTCCTTCGGGGCACAGCAGCAGCGCATTTGCAATGATGACCGTTATCGCCAAACAGTACGACCAGTGGTGGATCAAATATCCGGCATACACACTCGCTGTTTCCGTTGCGCTTCAGAGAATGGAGGCCCGGCAGCACTGGGCTTCTGATGTGGTTGTTGGCGGCGTGATTGGATATTGCGTATCCAGTACTCTGGTGAGCCGCCATCGGGGCAAGACAAATAACCAACCCCTTATTCCATACTTCGCGGCAAATCAAATCGGTGTTCGGATCTATTTTTAGACTCCTCTCACACTATCACGAAGGCCAAAAAATTTTCCAAATTCAAGATAGGGTTTTTCCCGCGCTCAGATGTAGTTATGAGTGAATAATGCAGTTGCTAAAAATCTCTTTAAGTAGCGAAAGGGACTTCTATGAATAGAATTGGTGAATTGCGCTCTCAGCCTTTAAGCAAGAGGTTGGTAGTGCACAACCCGTCGAATACCAACGAGGATGCACCCCTGCAGGAAGAGGAGTTGGCCGACGCCGTCCTCGAATATCTTGCAGAGAATCCCCGGGCTTCGGATACAGTGGAGGGGATTGCCGAATGGTGGATTATGCGCCAACGGGTCCGCGCCGAGGTCAAGACGCTGTCGAAAGTTTTGCGCCGTTTGACGAAAACCGGCCGGTTGGAAAAGATCGGCGAAGGTGACAGAGCGCTTTATCATCTGTAAGACAAAGAACCAACCCTTTATCCCATATTTCCGCGGCAAATCAAATCGGTGTTCGCATCAATCTTTATCATTAGCCCAAAAACTGCAACAACTGCATTTGGCGCTTAAAAAAGCTTGTGAAGCGATACTTCGACAAGCCGATGGCAGTAAAGACAACAAATCACAATTTTTTC
>Ga0247727_10004142_pt1 | contig 31086 bp, 42 predicted proteins | sample WisWelCaveWW1625_FD_202498 | JGI IMG/M metagenome (GOLD analysis project Ga0247727, IMG submission 202498) | Biofilm microbial communities from Wishing Well Cave, Virginia, United States - WW16-25 | ecosystem: Environmental > Aquatic > Deep subsurface > Groundwater > Cave microbial mat | place... | reverse complement strand
GTAAGTAATAAGTCATAAGCAAACGCTTCGTCCCACCCTTTTTCTTTTCGCATAACACTAATTATGCGTTTTGGGTCTGTGCCTTTTCCCAACAATGTTTTCACATACTCTAAATCTGCTTCATCGTATATAGGAGCTTCGTCTATAGATTCTTTTTTGCCGTATTGTGCCGCTACCTTTGCTTTACAACGTTTATAGTTTTCTTCGGAACTTTTTGGAGGCCGTAATTTGTCACAAATCGCGTAAGGCGAATATTGCTTTTGTTTTTTGGTTTCATCAATTAACGAAAATATCTCTAGCATTTGTTCTTTATGCATACCCGCTATATTTTCCAGCCGGTATTCCTCGTATTGGTCGTCCGCCTCGCTTAACAAATTTAAAATATCTTGAATTCGGTCTTTGTGTTCTTTTAGTTCTTCTTTTGCCGCCCCGCCTATTTTAGATAACGTCTCACTAGCTTCTTTTTGTAATTCAACATCATCTTCAAAATGTTCGGCCGCTTTTTTTATATATGGAAGAGCGCTTTTTGCTTTTAGTTTACCTAATGCTCGAAGCGCTGTTATTATATTATTTTTGTGCTTAGCTGCATCAGAAATAGACCAATGGTAAAATATCGCTACTATTTCTTTAATATTATTTTTTGCGTCTAATTCTCCAAGTGTGTACAGAGCAATCTTATGTATATAAGCAGGTTGAGCTTTTTCAAGAAGAGACGCAATAACATTACTAATTTCCTTTTCTTTAAGTTTTAAATCTATAGTAGACAGTATTGCGTGAGCCCTTATTGTTTTATCTTGCTCGTCCGAAAAACCAGACGCTCCTTTTTCTATAATCTTAATTAATGTTTTTGTATTATCTGCGCGGTTTAGATTAAATTGTTTAATAGCGACATTCTCAAACTTATCATCAGTCCCAATAATGTCTAAAATAGTTACCATCGCAAGTTCGGATAAAGCATCAGCTTTTTGAACATACATAGATTTTGCTGGTTTTTCTTTACTCGTATCTTGAGGTACATCAATATCACCATTATCTTCGGTTTTTAAACTATTCCCATATGTTTTATTTGCGCTTAACAAATTTAAAATATCTTGAATTTGGTCTTTGTAAATCATTGTTTTCCCCCTATAAACTATTATCTAGACGATACTATACCTTTGTCTTTAAGAGTTTTCAACTCTTGTTTTATATCCGCATAAACATTATACGCTGAGTGGGTCTGTCTTAATATATCAAACGCTTTAGATTTGTCTTGAACTAGCGGTAGTATATTTTCTACTCCTTGATAAGTAGAAACAAGTCTTTGTTTTGAACGCCGTTTTAATAACCACATAGCGGCACCGAATAACAGGCCGCCGGCCCCGCCGGTTGCCCCCGCGTTGTCAGATACAAAACCAACAATAGAATCCAATATATTTCTTTCTTGTCTTGATTCTTCTCTAGCTGCATGAGACGTCTCTGGGGAATAGGGTTCTAAGCGGTCAGGTAACCCTATAACTTCGGATATTTCCGCGCTGTTTTCTGCTATGTCTTTAGATGCTTGTTTAATTTCAGGGTCTGTAGTTTTGGAATTAATTTTTATTGCGGCGTCATAGTTTTGGTAGTTTAATTTTCTGGTTGAATTAGTAACGCCGCACCCTGTAAATACCACCAGCAAAACTATAAAATATTTCATTTTCCCCCATTAAGAGAAACTGCTATAAAGTGCAGTCTCTCTTAAGTTCTCTAAACTATTTCTTCTCTTCTGCTTTCTTTTCTTCCAGCATGCGGTTCTTTACAGCCATTAATTTGGCCCAGACTTTCTTAACTAAAGGCATTAATTTATTATAGCCTTTGTCGTGTAAAACACCGGCGCTTATTGCGGCGCCAACTGAGTACATACCAGCCATACCAACTTTGTCCCATGACGCTATGCCTTTACCTTGGCTAATAACTTCATAACACATAACAGCAATCATACCCACCAGTTCTTCTTTTCCTTTCATAAAGTTAGGAAACCATGCTTTAAGAACTTCGATAAGACCTAAAACAGCCGCTGCTAATGCTACTAATTTTTCCATACTGTCTCCCTTAAATATTACTTATTTAAGCACAAAGTCTAAAAAATGCAAGCTTAAACGGCTTTGCTTTGGTTTTTAGCCCATGTGCGAATTTCTGAATCAAGCTTTTGGATAGACGTATCTAATTCGGTTAATTTACTCGAAAGGTTTAAAGCCGCTTGCACAGCGTTTTTTATTTTGTCTGGGGTCGTTGGCTTATATATACACTTAACAAATTCACATTTAAGCCCGTTGTTTTTAGAGTTTTCAGCTATGTATATTATAGGCACATAAGCGCACTCGTTTCGTAATTTATTTACCACAAGCGCACCTTTGTGGTCGTTTATGATTACTAAATCAGCGGCATATCGTATATGCAATGCTTCGTCTAACGAGGCTTTATATGCTATTATATCTAATTGCAATTCTTTAACCATCTGAAATAAATATTCAGAATTATCAACTAACAATATTTTTTTAGTCATAATAATTTTGTCGATATAAGGCCGCCTATTAATCCAAGAACAGAGGCGACAACTAATTCAATTATTTTCCAAATTCGCTTATCTTTGACTTTCTCATTGTTCTTAAACTCTTTTGCCATATCTCGCACCTCTTGTTGCAGTTCTTCTAAGTCTCGTTTTAAATCAGGAACTCCGAAGTCTTGAAAAAACGTAACTTTATCTAATTTATTCAGTTGTAAATCTATTAGCTGTTTTCCGTTTTCGTCTAGCTGATCTTTGATTTTTTCTATATCTTTTTCTAATTGCTTACGAAATTCTAAAATCTCTTGTTTAATTCTAGCCTGTTCTTCAGATAAACTATTCAGTTGTTGAAATGCGGGCATTATCGCATTAAGTTTACCTAATAAATCTACAAGCCTATCTTCTAAAGACATATTTTTTACTCGGTTTATATACTATACATTTCGTAAATACCTTTATATTTTGCAAATTTAATAATTCGACGCTTAAGCAAATGCTTAATAAGCCGCTCTAGCGATCTGTGGGCTTCTGAATGCGCTTCTCCGTTCTTAAATAAATGTAAATTCTCTATAACATTATTTTCTGGATCCATATCTATGTGGTGAACAACTTCCTCTTTTTTAAGTTTACGCCGTAAGAATAATTCCATAAGGAGTCTATGTTCATAAAATCGTTTACCCTTATATGTATAACGTACTCGTCCACTTGGATCTTTATAGCCGCGGCCACGTTTTTTATTTACTTCCCGACCTAATCGCATAGCCCTTCTATAAATTGACCTGCGCGAGTGACTAGGCAGTACATTAACCAACTTGTCTAGGTCTTCATTTAAATGTTCCTTTAGTCGGGCTACTTCTTTTTTTGTCCAAACACATAACAAGTTTGCTTGTGCCATTCCCCCAGATCCTTCTAAATTATTTAATTCTCGCCAAAGCTTTGGCGCCTATTATAGTTCCCTTAGCGTCGCGCTCTAATTTATCTAAAAAGCCGAGAAGACCCCGTCCTTCAGGGCTTTGAATTATTGGATAATACAGATTTTCCATACAACTATTTAGTTCCGTCTTTTGCCCAATCACGGCTAAGATTTAGCATAATTTTATTTAAACGGTCTGTAGGTAAAGCAAGCCCGCCTAAAATAGTATACGCTTTCAACCCCTCTTTATCGCTTTCATATATACCTCTAAATATATTCTTACATATATTAGAAAGCATATCCATAGAATAATCTATCGCTGGTTTCAAAGTAGTCGATTCGTTCATTTGTTTTTTATTTCCAACAATAATACAACCACCTGATTTCGCAGAAGCTAAATCAAACCCTTCTGCTAATAATGTTTTAAACATATTGTCTTTTATAGCTGCCGATATGTCCGTTAAATCTTCGACTTTTTTAATTCCTGCTAAACCTAGAATCATGCACCCCTTGCTTTTTATAACCGCTTTATAACTAGCTGGGTCAAAAGAAACATATTCGGTATGAACCATACTTAATCTATTAAACACATCGAACAACATAGCAACAGAAGAATTAACCATAGGATAAAATTGTTTGGGCGGAATATTTCTATACATACTTTCTATTTTATCGTTATCGATTATAACAAACGGACATGCGCCGCTATTATAAACGTCATTAACAACTTTAATTGTATTGCGTGAAGCAGCTACGTGTTTAGCTTCTCCTCGTGTAGGCAGAGCCATTAAGACGCCGACTCTGCTATCAGCGTCACTAAAGCCTAAATATTCCAAATATTTTCTACACATGGATAATAAGGGCATTGCCCCCCCAGCGCCTGTTCCCCCGCCCGACGAAGCGCAAATCATAATATGGTCAACTTTATTGCCGAATACTTTAGACATTAAGTCCATTATAGTCTGTTGATTCTCCAACATAATAGAAGTTGCAAGATCCATATTCTTTGCTACACCTTCTTCAAATCCGGCTTTTCGTACAAGAAGTTTTTGATTTTTAGGCATTTCAATACTTTCTAAATCTTGACTCGCCGTATTTATAGCAATAGCTTTTTTATACCCTAATGAAAAAAAAGAGTGTGCAAGCCTGGAGCCACACTGCCCAACCCCAATAAAAGCAAAATTGAGAGAACCAATTACGGTGTTTTCAATTTCTTTAACGTCTTCTACTATTGGCTCAAACTGTTCAAGAGGAATGTCTGGAATGTCATTAATGTTTTTTGTCATACAAATTCTCCTTGTCAATTATGTTAAAAATTCTTATTAACGCTTTTTTTACTTTAAGTAGTGGGGGCTCGGGTTGTGTAATATATGCAGCCATAGGATTTAGTTGTGTATCCGGGCTAACTGGCGAATAAGGATTGCGCCAGCCGCTATAATCGGGCGACGACCAGACTTGATACATAGGTTCAAAACCAGCCTCGCCAAAAGCTATTTCTAAGTGTTTACTTGTCCAAGCTTTTGCTTTGTCTATATCCCAACCGGCTTTTTTTGGAAAACGAAACGCCTGTATTTTAAAATCGTCCGAATCTTTAAGCCTACCGAATATAGCGTCAACTTTCGGATCTTTTTTGACTTGTTTACGCCTAAAGGACTTTGGCTCAAATTCAGACGGGCTTCTTAAACGAAATTTAAACTCGCTTGGCATTTCTTTACCAAACTCGCCCTTAAACTTATTCTGTAATGCTTTTATACTTGGCATATCAATTTGTAAAGCGTTTTTTAACGGGGTCAAACTTATTTAAATCAATCCCGTATTTTTCTTTAAAAAGAGCTCTGACAAAGTACCCTGGGAGACCTTCAGTAACTAAAGTATGCCCGAAATCCGCAAGCGCATTCCGAACAATTTCTTGAATAATATATTTACTGGTATCTTCTCCATGATTCTTCATTATAGAATCAAACTCTTTTTTACTAAACGACAATTTGAAAACAATGTCCATTACTACACATATACTATAATAATAGAAATTATTTAATTTGATCTGCCGTCTTCAACTGTTTTTCTACAACTTCTTTAAAACCGCTCTTAAAACCACTTTCAAACTCTAATGCGTCTGAATCAGTAGTATCGTCCCAGCCGTAGACTAAATCAGCCCTAGTCCTCATATCCATTAACATACTATCAGCTATTGCATCAAGCTCACCTTTAACATAAGCTTTCAGCATTTGGCCTTCTTGCCAATTATATTTAAGGGCCGCCTTGCGTCCACGGTTATAACCAAATTTCCCGAAGTCGCCTTCTTCAGACTTGCCCCTCAGTTCTTTTTTTGGTTCGAACTGTTCCTCCATTTCAGGCTCTTCTGGTTCAGCCATTTCTTCTTTTTCTTGTTCTACATTAATTACTTCAGCGCCTTCTTCATTAAACGCTGCAAGAACTTTTTCTTTTGTAGCGTCGTCGGCTTTAAACTTAATTATAAAATAAGCTTCTACATTTGCTACACCTTCAAGCCCTCTGGCTATTGAAGTCATAGTATCTGGATGTTCTACTTTATCTGGTGAGAAATATACTTCCCATGTAGACATTTCTTCTGACGCTAACTTCTCGGCTTCTTGCTCATTTAAGTGAGCTACGTCTTTGTAGAATTTTGTTAAAAATTCGTTTTTTGCGTGTTCCATATTTTCCTCCTTAAATTCTATTTCTGCAGGAATAGCCCGCTCTGTCGGAATTTGTTCTAAACCTTCCTCTTCTGGAGGCGGCTTTGCCCTTTTCAGACGAATTCCATAATCTTGCGCCCGATAATCCTCTATTGTCCACCTAGGTCTAAAAACTTTAAATGTTTGATTTATATCAAAAATACGCCCAATATAAAACGCCTTTATGCGTTTTCGTACTGGATCGCTACGATCATACGCATATAACGCCAAACCTCCAAAAGGCGGAGCCGGACGCCACCTAATAGAATACGGCTCCACAGTATAATAACTATCTTCGCCGTCGCTTCGCCGATTATAAAAAACTTCTATAAGTTGTCTGGCTTTCATACCTCTATATATTTGGCTTAATATCTCTTTGTCAACAGTACGCTCTTGCCGCCAACCTTTACGCCGATCGGCAAAAGACGGAGTTCGTTCAGATATATCCATAAGTTAAACTATTTCCATTTCGCCTTATCTGCGTCACTCATTTTATTAAACCACATATTACCACAAACAGCCGACGGCTCCTCAGCAGCCCCGCTTTTTTTAACTCCAAGTATACACTGATCCATAAAGCTTTCCGGCGGTCTCTTATCGTCCGCTTCGCCCATATCGACAGCATCAGCTTCAGCCATTTCCATAAAATTTTTAAATTCTCCATAAGACTTAATCGCGTCAGCAAGCTGGTCTTCTGAAATTGTTAAACTAGGATCTAGATCGTTTTCGGCAATAACTCTCTTACATTCGGCAACTAAATTCTTTTCTATTTCGTTTAGCGCTTGAAGTAGTTGTTTATTCATATGGTCTCCTTTTATAATTTTTTAAGCTGTTTGGTAATACCTAATATTTTTTCCAAAGGTGCAAAATATTTATCGTGGTCTTTTTCTTTCTGCCCTTTCATAGCTGCTTGAGGAGGCCACAATTCGGGATAATGCCTTTTGATTATAGTAGGCGGTAAAAAGTCTTCTTCAGTTTCGGTTGCTGTTTTAACCTTAGTAAGTTCTTCTAAAGCGACTATTAACAACTGTTGCATTTCGTCTAAGTATTCTTCAAGGGCTTTATATAAATCTGCCTTCTCTTTTTTCATTTCGTCCCACTGCTTAAGCACGTTTTGCAGATTCTCTATTGCTGTTGATAACGGCATTATACATTCCTCACTTCGGTTAGATATTCTATAATTCTGTCTTTTAAATAAGGCGGCAATTTAATCCATTCTAATTTCGCATGCTTTTTATTAAACCGATATTTCAGAAGCCACGCTTCTCTGTCTTCTAGATTTTTACTGCCCCACCAGCTGGTTATACGAGTTAACCACCCCTCAGGAGTAATTAAGTCATCCATACAATCCCCCTAATATAAATAACTATACCATTATAAATAGAAATTGTCCAGAGTTTCTGGATCGTTTTTCGTATAGAACTTCGGAATATAGACAACGTCTGTTAATTTTTTACCTACAGCGCGGCCTAAACCCCTATCCATAAATATAACAGCGACGTCTACTTCGCCATTCTTTTTTGTAACTTCAGCTAAAATACCTTTTGAGTTGGCGGGTATAGTAGACCCGTCCGGAGCTTTGAATTTAACCTTAGCCGTAACTTTTGTCTGCTTGTTGTCGTCTGCTTCGTTAGCTAAAGTAGCAAACGGGTATTCTTCTTCTGGCGACGTTTCTTCGTTTCCTAATGTAGGCCATAGAATTTCGCCCTCGCCTATAGGAACAGAAGTAGCTATAGCTTGATTACCGCTGCTTTCGCTTATACCTTTAAAAGCGATTTCAGCGCTATTAAAATCTACCCCATAACCTTCGGCAAAAAGTTTTGTTAATTTATAAACAACTGCGGCTAAACTGTCTGCAGTATCTTTGCTGTTATGAACAAAAATACCGATAGATAAAGCAAAATTATGCCACGTATCGACTTCTAAATCATAAACCGGAACTGGCGTATCTAATTTTATTGGTATTACATATCTAACCCTATGATTTGCTCCTGCTTTATCATTAACAAAATCTTCCCACGAGTTGTAATTATTGCGCTTCAGTACTCGGATAATAACATTTCGTCCACAATTTAATACTCTTGCTGCGGTATAGGCAGTACCAATATTTGGATCATTTGCCAATTCTATCAGTTTTTCTATTGTAATATCCCGCCTAAACTGTGGTCGTTTTTTGGCCATTTGATAAAAATCATTTTCCGTAAAACTACTCACAGTTTTTTTCATTGCAATCGAATGCTTTTTTTTACCTTCTAAACTATTATTAAATCGGGCCGCACCTTGTAATAATGCCTTTGTATATTCTTTATCCAACATATGCCTTTTTAACGTATGTTTATACGAATGATTGCTTTTATTAAGTACCTCCAAATTTTCTGGTCTGTTATCTGTTTTTATTTCGTTCTTATGGTGGACTATACAATTTTCTGGAATATTGCCATTAATATTTTTAATAACCATTCGGTGAGTTAACTCGTAATCAGGGCCTCCTTTTCTACCAAGTTTACCGCTTAAAGATTCATATCCCCCACTAACAGGATAATATCTTTTTATCGGCATTAATCTATCTACTCCTGGGCGCAAATCCTTAGCCTGTTTATATGTACCGTTTCGTAATAACCACCTGTGCTCAGGAGTACACCGAGCGATTGCACCCGAATCTAAAACAATGTCTACCAAATCAATAACATACCCTGATAGCCTACCTTTAGCTTTGCCTGGAACCATTTTTCCGTCTGGTGTACAAGAATAAACCCAAACTTCCTTTTCCGCCAACTCAGCAATAGTGGGGCATGTCCCGTCTAATAACGGAATTCTCGTTTCTCCAACAAAACAACGACCGGGCCGGTGATCAACTTTTCTACGTTTAATTAAAAATTCCAATTCTTTAAGCTCTTCAAATAACGGTTCGTACGGATAACACATTATTCTATGTTCATATATAGCGGCTTTAAAAATATCATACGGTTCTAATGTGCGGTCTACACTAATTATGTTCGCGTCGTATCCTTTTAATCTAAACTGTTGAAGACTGTCTGCAGAATTAAATGTATCCATTGAGATATGCTTAATATTAAATCCATGAGTTGAAAATTGATAGAGTAAGGTTCTTACGTCGCCTAATTGTATTTCCCCGTTTTCCGGGGGGGCAATTCGCAAAATAAAATCAACATAAATAATCGGCGCATTTTCTCTATATTCTTTTCCTTCGAGGTCTCTTCGAATTACTTCCTTAGTTCCGGCTACGTGACAAATGCTGATACCTGTGCAATCACGTGTTAGAGAAGGATCTATATGGGCGGCGCGAGGCGCTTCTGGATTTACTATAGGAACGTAATCACCGTTTTCTAATCGCCTGGATAATTTATTCCATTCAATAGCAAAAGGCTTATCTGCTTGCCAAACTAAATCAATCGAAGGGTGTTCTCGCGAGTCTTCAAATATTTGACTTATTCTTTCTACGTCAGGCATAAACGGTACGATCGCCGAAGTAGATATACCGGCAATATCTCGTAATGCTTCGTCAATATTTTTTTCAAAATCGCGTTTAAAAGAAACAGGGACGTCTATTATATACCCATTAAGTTCTCCTCCGTCTGCCTGTTGTACTAATAATCTGTCTTCCGGCTTTTCTAAATTTAATACTTTATTCTTAATATTATCAATACCAACTAAAACCTTAAATGTTGCGTCATGTTCAAAACCAGGTTTAACTTCCCATAACGGAAAATCATACACTTTAATATTTGGATTGTCTTTTTCTTCTTTTATAACTCGATCAGTGAAGTCCTCTTGTGTTTGTTTTGACGAAACCAATAATAACATACCGGGCATTTTTGCCTGTGATACAGAATATTTCATTCTTTTTAGCATAGATGAATAAAGCAAATCTGCTTTAGAAAAAGACGTATCATAATATTTTCTGTTCTTAGATTTATTAACATTCACGTCTTCAAAGAAGTTAGTATTATGAACAATCAAACCGTTTGCAATAAAGTTGCCGTTTGGCTTGGATTGAACATCAAAAACCGGTAATTTACCTAAGTGCTTCTTGGATATAATTTTTGCCAATTGTCTTCTCCGTCAAAACTTTAAACACAAAATTATTTTCTTTCTTGTTTGCTGATGACATTGATTAGAACAATACAAAGTCTTTTTTTCTATGTTAAACCCCTCAACCCCACAATTTTTACAAACAAACTTGTGATATTTAGTCGGCTGCGCTACAATCGTATCTTCTGTAACTACGTCATCCCCTTCTTTCAAATCTATCATTTTCTTATAGATATATTTCTGTTTATTAATTTTTACTAATATCGGGTGATTCCAGGACGCTTTTAATATTTTACCGTCGTCTAAAATTATTTCATAAACCTCTTCGTCATGTTTGAGCTTAATTTTGCCTAACGAGTTGCCTACCGCTTTACCATCAAACGAACAAATAGAGAAATCAGAGTCTCGATATTTATTCCACAGTTCTTGCGCACTTATGCTTCCTTGCGGTGTTTGGATATTTGTATCGCCAGTCACACATTCGTCCATAATGGCACCGCAAACGTTACTTCCAAGCATAGCTAAATCTGAAGATTCGCCGCCAAGTACGTGGATATTTTTAGGTAAACGAATTTCATTAATACGTTTTTCAAAACCTTTTTTCTTAAACCACGGACTTAGTTCAAGCTTAGAAACAATACCTTCATATATGACTCTCTGCGCCACGTCTTTTCGTACAGAGAAATTAACCATATCTATTCGAGATCCTGTAGCTAAACCTATTGCAGTTTGGGGGTTTTTCTGGCACATTAATTCATAACAAATACGTAATATACAACATTGCGCAAGTGTGGTTTTTCCGTATCGTTGGCTCCCCGTAATCACAGTTAAATAGTAACTCCCGTGAAAAACATCCATCAACATTTGTTTAACGCGCGGATAAAGCATTTTACCAATCTGCCCAAAATAATTATCGTCGTCTATCCACTGCGCCATAGACACAGGAAGTTCGTCATATTCTTGAGCTTGTATAGCGCTTATTATTTTAGAGTCTTTGGCTTTGTAAGACTCGAACAGTAATTTTATAAGTTCTTTTTCTTCGGCTGTATGACTTGTTAAAAGCTGCTGTAGTTGATTAGTATTCTCTGCTCGAGTAGCAACTTGTCTCCAGTGTCCTCTATCTTGAAGCAACATAAATTATTTCGGCCGTTTGTGCGAAAAAGGAATATACCGAAACCATTTACGAACCCTACGCGCAAACAGTTTTTTTAACCATTTTAGTTTTCTAAATTCTCTAGACTTGATAATTCGCTTATGTGTTTGATCCGGTTTATTTTTTGAAGTTTTCTGCATATGTACACCTTGGGGCACCGATAATTAATATCGACACCCCACTTATCGAAAAGCTCCCCCTTCGGTGTACCTTCCCCCTATACCCTCTTCCCGCAACCCTATTTTCCCCATTTTATTTTCTCTCCAGAACCGTTAAGCCGCTACAATAACTTTCAACGTCACTTCTTCTAAAGCCGTAGTTACAAAAATACTCGCTATGTCCCCCGAACTAAAAAATGTTCCGTTAAGTTTAAACGAAGAGTTACCTGAAGAATTTAATTTAACAGATAATTCTTTATTCGATTTCATAAATATTCTTTTCGCATTCGGGCTAACGCCGCCAAAGTTAATAGCAAAATCTGTTTGTGACGCAGCTACTTTTATTTCTTGATATGTAAATTCGCTGACTGAAAATACTTCGGTAGCAACTGCAAGAGGTTCTTGCACCAATTTAACTTTGGTATCTAAGTCTTCAATAATAAAATTATTGCTGTCTATTTTTACACCTAATGCCATATAATATTCCCCCTATAATTATAAATTAAGTAAACTCGGGTCGATCGGCGCATTTGGATCCGGAGGCGCCATTGACGGCTCTTTGTCCGGCTCGGTAGCCGCGCCCTTTGCATAAAGCTTAGTCACTGCTGGATCAAATTCAACGTCTTGATTTAACCCGGCATCAAACACGATTTCTCTTTCCCCCGCAGCGCCACCCATATCCATAAACACGCCTTGATATATTTTAATCTTATTGTTTTCCTTAATGTCCCAAATAGCCATGCGGTAAACAACCTGTCCCGTAATTTCAATCTCATTAAAATTAATTCTAGCCCACCCTGCTTTTTTCCATTCAGCTTCACGAAGTTTAAAATTTTCTAAACTTAAAATAGCTGCGCTCATTTTGTCCTCGCTTTCAGGGGCCGTTCTCTCTCTAACTTTGTTTGGGTCTATTTGTTTGGCCGATTTATGATTTACCATTTTCTCGAAAGCGTTTATATCCGAAAGCGGTGTTTGTGCCGCTAAATTGGCTTTAGGTATAGTAATATCAGAAGACGCCCCTTCGGTAAACGTGGTCGCCATTGTAGTACACGCTTCTTGAATCTGCGTATATATGTTATTTAAATCGGCCGCCATTTGTTGTTTTTTCTCAGTTAGTTTGCTTTTTAATGCGGTCAACTTATCAAGCTGCTCGTCTGCTTTCTTCAAAGCTTCGTCTATACTGGTAAGCTCATTAACAACGTCTTGCCTTTTTAGAACAAGCTTAGAAAAATTGTCAATGGCTTTTACTTCCTCACTCATCTATATTATGCGACGGAGACCCCGCCCTGAAGGACGGGGAGGAGTCGCATCCTCCAAAAATTATAGCCACTCTAGTCTCTCGTTTAACCGTTTGTTTCTGCATACGCTCTAACATACTCCTTACAAGCCCCGCCCTTTACGGCAGGGTAGTTGACATTACTTCATTGGTTTATAATAAACACTGTAATTTCCAGAAACTGTTACACTGATATTTTCACCGTGTATGTCTCTTGGATAATCAATATCTAATAATTCTTCAACTTCGGTTTGAGAAAATGCCGGAGCTGCTAAAGAAATTGATAAAGCAGTCGTGTCTCTCTCGACTTGTTCTTCGTGTAAATGTATAGAACTACCATAGCTTGTTGCTATCATACCCCTAAAATCAAGAGGTTCTTCTACTATACAGCCATTTATTGCATTAGTACTACCGAATCTAGTATGAACTAAAACCTTACCTGTGCCATAAATTTCGCTTTGTTCTAACCGAAGAGCTGTATCCGGAATGCTGTATTTAATCGCTGCTTGCGACTCTGATCTATATTTAACCATAGCAGTTGAAAGGTTTCTAAGAAAATCTATGCGTTCTTCGTTTGAAGCGAACTTCCCATCGCAACATTTTGAATGGTCTTCTGAATAATGTTTGTTTTCGTCTTCTAATTCTCTTTGTGCTATCTCTTTTTCGCGCGCTTTGTACTGTTCAGGACTTACAGGCGCTGGCGCTTCGTCGGGCATAAAATATATATCTACGTCTCCTTCTACGTCCGCAGAAATAGTATCGCCGCCATTTCCATATTTCTCGCTTATAAGCGGTTCTAATATATCTTCATGTGCTTTATATTCCGGATCTGTAGCAACAGCTGCAACTACTTCATATACCGGAATTTGTAAAGTTGTCTTTATATTAAACATACCCAAATCCCAACCCTTAACAACTTTATCGGGTTTAATTAAACCCCGAACGTCATTCGGTTCTTTATACTTCGGATTAAGGCGCCCGTCAACAAAAACGTCTACTTCTTTGTTAAACATATTAACGTCTAAGTCTTTCATTCGGTCTTCTTTAGTTCCAAACCAAGCGCCGACAATAGCCTCTCCAGGACCTAAGCCGTAATAACCTCGAACTAGTTTATTTAATTCGTCTGCTTTAACATAATTTTTTACCGCTGATAAGTCACTAACGTCTAAAGCGACTTTATTATTTGCAACCCGCCGTATTGCTTTTTCTATCGCGTCGTATGTGGCTTCGTTTTCAATTCCCTGCCGTCTTATGTCAGTCTCTTTTTCTAATTCTCTTTGACTTTTCTGCCAACGCCAGTCGCCGTCTTTTTCGTCTATCGGCTCTTCTGCTTCCTCACCAAATTCGCTTTTTAGTTTCTTAAGCGGATTCGCACTTTTTAGCGTACGTTTAGCTCTTTCAGTAGCTGTTTGCGGTTGTTTGTGCCTTAATTCTGTAGGGGTAAAAAAGCCTAAGTCTTTAAGCATTTTTTCTATTTTACTTATATTCTCACGCTCAAAGAATAACTTGTCTTCTCGTAAATATGTTTTTATATTTTCTTCGTCGCCTAAATAATTCTGAACGCTTTGTAATAAATCAACTTGCGTACATTCTAAGAAAAACGCTTTCTCCCCGTCAGTCCAGTTCTTACTTAATACTAATTCTTTAGGAACCCAGCCGTGCTTAATCCACGCAGGAAACCCCATAGGTAACGGCGCTTGTTTTTTCTTTGATTCTTTACTTCCGTCAAGCGTTGTAAAAACTTTTCGCATAGTCCCATACGGCGGGAGCTCTTGCGCTTTATACGGGTCTCTGGGGAAAAAATAGGTTTTATATAAATATGGTATATCTGATTTTCTTTTTTTATCTGTCTTAACTAAAGGCATAGGTATTGTCGCTATATTGGCAGTTGTAGTCTGCTCGTCCGTTTTTTTCTTCTTGCCTTTATAATGTTTTGATTCTTCTAAAATTTTGCCGAAATCTTGTTCTTTATATTCCATTCTGTCCCCCTTCGGTATTAACCGGCGGTAATTCCGCAGGTTTATTTTCTGATTCTTTATTTAACATTGTAACCATTTGATTAAAAGAATCTAAAACTTTTTTACGCTTTATCGGGTCATTCACAATACTATCAAACTTTCCGTCAAATTGTTTTGATAAATCAACCGTGTCCCCTGTCTTTACTTGTAAAGCTTTGTCTACTGCAACCAATCCGGCATTACTTAAAATACTATATTTGTCCCTTATTATATTTTTAATATTTTCTATTGCTTTTTGTTTTATCGTATCTGATTTAGCGCGCTTTAAAAGCGCCCAAGCCTCTTGCTTTAATATATCAATTTCTTCCAAAATTCCTGCTGTGTATTCTTCGGGGGTAGCGTCAACAAGAGTTTCAACCATTTCATGTTTTATTTTTTTAATGTCGTTTTTTATTATTTGAACCTTTACGTCAAATAACGCGGCTATTTCGTTTAAATCGCTCATACCGGTAAAAATTAATTGCTTAACAATTGCTTGTCTGTCTGTTGCAGATTGGCCGACATTGCCGCCAAACTTAAGTCCGTGATCTCGTGCTTCGGTTATTTCAGCCTTAACCTTCTCAAGCTCTGCGGCTGTCTTTTCCTGCTTCTTGTTAAACTGCTCGGCTTGTTTGGTTTTTATTTCTTCGACCATTCCAATAAACCTTTAACAACAATTCTCATTTCTTGTAATATGTCTTGTAAGTCTTTCCAATCTAAAAAGTCTTTTAGTTTTGGATTCTTTTGTTTTAGTTTGTCCGTAGCTTTTGAAATTTCAAATGAAATAGTACCTTTAGTAAGCCCTTTTTCTTTTGCTATATCAGTAACAGACATTTCGTCAGTATCAATTCCATATGCTTTTTTGACTATTTCTTGTTCCTTAGCAGAAAGCGCACTTAATCCTTTCTCTATTTCTTGCTTCAACTCTTTTTCAAATTCGCTTTTTTCGTACCCGCCCAAGGGTTCGGCCCCTACACGCTTCCCGCCCACTGTTCTAAGACCCATTTCTTTAGTAGGCATTGTCATAGGCTCTAAAAGTTTGCCAAAGCCAACCCTCTTTAAAGACCTCTTAGCTTCATAGGTATTTAATAAATGAAATTTTAATTGCCCGAACAACCAAGACGCTAACTTTCCTTTTGCGGGATTATGCTGCGCAGCTGCCGTCATAAGGCGTACCAACCCTTCTTGAGACATGTCGTCTCTGTCGGGTGCGCTGCAATCCCCCCTCTTCCCACTCGCCCCGCATATTACATTTATAACGGCCGAGACAGTGCCTTTCCCCAGATCCATAAGTTTCGCGGCGGCGTCTCTAGCCTCTGGCGACAACTCTTTCATATGTTCTAATTTTCTTATTTTTACGCTCTTTAGTTTTTTTACCTCTTCTCCAGTATCCGGATCAATAACAGGTTCCCACTGACCTGTTACTTTATCTTTTTGCCAAGCCGTTTCGATAACTTTAACGTTTCCTTGGTCGTCAACTGTTAAATGTTTTTTAAGCACTGCCGCAGCTTCTTCGGCTTCTTTAGTATTAAGAGGCTTTTCTAGTTTTGGTTTAAACTTATCTATCTCGCGTTCCATATCGGCCTTAATTTTTTTCCATTCTTTTTCAAGTTCTAAACGTTGCTTCTTTAATTTTTTTTCTTGCCCTGGCGAAAGGGCATATGGTTCTAGTTGGTGCTTAGCAACTGGCGTGGTTCGAGTTCCCGTTGCCGGCGCCGGCAATTGCTTTGGTTCGTCTGCGGGCTGTTCATATAAAAATGTGTCAAGGTCTTCGAGAATAGAAATTAAAGTATTTCTAAGCGCGGTCGATACTGCTTCCCCCATAAAGTCTCCCCAATAATACTGACAGTGATTCTAAATCGAAAGAGCTAAAATGTCAAGGTTCTACAGTTACAAGAGCGGACTGCTACTGACGAAATCCAAGACCAAGCATGTCTTTAATGCACAAGGCGCAAAAGTCAGTGCTTAGGAATTGAATGTCAAGCTTAAACGAATCAAGATTCTCTGTTAATAATTCTTGAAGCGCTTCCAGGTTTCCTGTTTCCCAGATCCTGTCTCCACAACTGCCGCAAAAACATATTTCCTTTTCCATATTTTTTAATACATGTTATACCGACAAAGCTCAAGACAAGCAGCGCACAAAAATTTAGACATGCTAATATGTTTAGCGCTGGTACCTTCGGCTGTAACTATAAGCCGTGCCCCTAAAAACGCATTACAAGAGACGCAACGAATATAGACCTCTATATCCATAGAGGTACTTTTTTCTCCCATATAAACATAATATATTCTTAAGTGTCTGTTTTGTCAATACCCTTGCAGTTGACAAGTTAATAATAATCAGTAATATATAACATTTATGGGGCTAAGACCGGAGGGGGCTTATAACAACTTCCATGAAAGATTGGCCTATTCGTTAAAAGACGAAGAACAAATAAACCAAATTTACTTCAAAAAATTTAGAAACGTTACAAAAGTTGAATCTGTTGTTGACTTAGGTTTGCAGGCGCTAGGTATCGACAAAATAGTTTATTTAACCAGCGGGCATAAAATATCGATCGAAGAAAAGAAACGCACCAAAGGTTATACAGACGTATTGTTTGAAGAGTATTCCTGTTTTGAAAAGAAGACCCCCGGTTGGATTGAGAAAGACTTATTCCCGCACTATCTGTGCTACATAATTATGCCTAAACAAACAGCTTATTTATTTCCATTTCATTTATTACAAACAGCATATTTAAATAATAAAGAAATTTGGTTAGGTACTTATAATAGAATGTTTGCGCAGAATAAGACTTATAAAACCTCTAATATTGCTGTACCGCTTGAAGCGGTATTACGCGCGTTACACCAAGAAATGATTACTGGTTTTTAGGCGGCTTTTCCCCACGTGTATAAAAGTCGCTCATTTTATGATCAAACCAATAAACGCCTCGCATAACACAAATAAATATATATTTTGCGCTAGTTAGTGTTATATCTAAAAACACAAATAGAATAACCAAATACACAACAATTAAGGCAATTATATCAGTAGTAACCATATAATTTACTTTATAGACAGTTCGGTATATAACCGAAGAGCTTTTAAATAAAAGCCGTAACTAAACGAAACCACACAGGCAAAAAGCGCTATACCGCTTATTACTAATCCGGCAACACATAAAATTGGTTTTATCTTATCCCGCATTTTTATTGCCTTTATGCCTGTCACTAATTATTCGATTCTTCTCGCTGATTACTTTATTCTTTTCGTTAACAGCGTTATTTATTTCGTCCAGACCAGTACCTCTAAAAAATCCGCTGATTTTATTTTTGCCAAACCAATCGATTGTAGTGAGGAATGTTTTTAAAATACAGTCAATAAGAAACTTAGCTAGAACACCAGCAATAAAGCCTACTAAATACCCGGACATAAACCCGGCAACTAACATTAACATTCCGTTCGAATCTGTCTCCATACTTCACCTCAAGTCGTCTGTTTCTGAAAATACTTCCCGAATTATATTCGCAGCAAAGTCTTTGCCGCAAAATATACATTTATTGACGTGTTCTAAAATCTGATCTGTCCAGTCTCCGACATGCGTGTATTTAATCAGAACTTCGCCGCAAGCCGTACGGATCATAAATAAGTTATACGGCCGTTCCCCTTTCACCTAACCACCACCTATTCTTAACCCACCAACCGCATATTATTTTAGTCCTATTTTTTCCATTAATCAATACGTAAGGAAAAATATTTAAAAAATAATGACAAAAGAAAACTCAAAGGCTTGTAATTTAAGGGAGAAAGAATAGAATTGATTTCGGGTGGCTAGGGCGAATCCGACTTGGGCTTATAGCCTAAATTAAAAAAACATGAGTCGAAAAGAATTCCCCCCATAAATGCCGCCCTTTTTTCTAGACTATAGACCTCTATACTTTACAAAATATGTTTTTTATTTGCTTTAAATATAGTAAATAATTATAATACATGCCGTGAAAAGACTACAGCTCCAACAAATAAGCATATCAGACGACAACCAACTCTGCGCTCCACATAACATAATGTACGACATTCTTATTCTTCAAGACGCTATCGTATCTGTGAGTCCTAAATCCGACAGAAAATATTCGTATATAACATTAAGTAATGGGACAACTCATTATATAAATATGCCGTACGACAAACTAGTTGAAGTATTAGACCCGCCTATATTAGTGCAAATGGTTGAAGACGTGTTAGAAAAAGAAAAACTTAAGCCATAAATACTTGTAATATATGTACTATTCTGATCTAAAGGTTTTCTACAAATCTCGCACCGCTGCCTGCTGCTTGTGGCTATTCTGAAACGAAGCTCAAAGCTTCGCCCTTTGTTTCTGCTTTTTAATGTTATGCGGTCACTCCATATATGAACGTTAAATAAATTTTCCATAACTATAGACCTCTATATTCTAATAATCATGAAAACGTTTACGAAGTTTAAGGTATTTTAAATTATAATGTTCAGACGCATAACTATAAAAGTTACCGCATTTTGCGCATATAGCAGAACTGCGCAGCAATATTCTAGTGTCGTTAGACACACCAACATATTCGTCCACCCATTTATGCTTCTTACATTTCTTTTCTTTTTTCATAATAACATTATACAATATTGTAGTGTGTTTGTCAAACATAAAATTGTAGGGGAAGTGAAAAAATTCTCTGCGGACTGTAGCAGCCCCCCTACTCCTTTTTCTGTCTAAAAATTTTCCTAAATTATTTTCAAAAATATTTTTATTTTCTTTCAAACATTTTTTACTTTTACTTGTTAATAATATGTAAGCCAAAAACAAAAACTAAAATAAAAATAAAATAAAAATATTTTTATTTTCTTTCAAACATTTTTTAATTTTACTTGTTAATATTTTAGATAATTAATTTTAGATAATTAATTTTAGATAATTAATTTTAGACAATTAAATTAAACTTCTTATTTATACTATATAGAAGTCTATATTCATTTACTTATATAGAAGTCTATATTCTATATATAAGGGTTTAAGCCTATACCTTATATATACTATTTTAATAATAGGCTATTCTATAAGGGGGGTTTTATGAATATTTATTCTTGTCTTGTATGCGATTTTAAGGCTATTGCATACAAGTATCTAGCCATTCATTTAGCTAGATACCCTGAATGCTATAGGCGAATTGAACCTTGTCGAATTTGTAAGGTTCAAGTAGTCGGCACAAACGTTTGTGCCTCTTGCCGATTCGATATAGCAGTAGCGATAGCTAAAAGCGAATTGGCTCTTCCAAAGGCTTCGGCCGTTTGCCTTATTAAATAACGGCTTTTTAATTGGGGGTTTTATGGCGCAATTTCAAACAGGTTCTCAAGACCTTGCGGCTTTCTTTAAACCGTTTGGTTATTCAGTAACGGTCTTGCCTATTAAAGCAAAACCTAAAGACGTTGAAAGAGTCGAGGACTTAATAGACGTCAAAGGACGGAACATAACGCTTATGCCTATTCTTGGGCGAAACTTAGGTAAACTTAAAACCTACTTCCACGCCCATGATCATAAAGACAAGATAACTCTTGGGTTTACTAACTATGGTAAAATGGAAGTGGTTAACGGTTATGTTCTGCCGCAAAAGAGGCAAATTGTATTAAATAAAAATTAAGTTTTCTGTAAAGAGAAGTAAGGGAGGTTTCTATGAATAACTGCAATAAGTGTGGTATTCACATATCCGAACATAGGACAATTAAATTTCATGAACAGGACTTTTGCACTCTATGCGCTTTTACAGAATTAAGACTAGATATTCTTAAGACTGTTAAAGAAATTAAAGAGAATGGGGGCGTCTATGTCGGGAAATAAAATAGATACAGAGGTCTTGATAAAAGAGGCTTTCAAGACCTATCGGGAATTCTATATGGCTATTAAAGAAGAGAACTACAGAGGGGCGGTTTTATGTGAAGGAGCATTAAGACAATTAACTTGTCTATGCTCAATTACTCAAGACAAGACTTCGGATTTAATATGGCGTATGATATATAGACAAGGCTTTAGAGTTGCTAAACTCGAAGAGGTGGCTTATGGGCGGGCTATTAGTAAACGGTAAAGAGCTTTCCAGATCTGAGGTCGATAAAATACTTTCAGCTTATATAAAGGCAATCCCATGTGTTAAAATAGACGTAGCAGGTAGTTATCGACGTGGAAAACAGCTTGGATTTAAAGATGTGGATATTGTTATAATACCAAACGCAATAACACGTCAATTCATTCATAGCAATTTCAAGGTTCTTAAGTATGGCGATAAACAAATTAATGCCGAAATAGGCGGCATTCAATTTGACTTTTACTTTACTAATGAAACAAGCTGGGGGGCTTGCCTATTAAGACGAACAGGATCGGCTGGATATTCTATAGGCTATGCCGTTAAGTGTAAGAATAACGGCTGGACTTTTAATGATAATGGAATATTTGATTCTAGCGGGCAACAATTAGCAGGCAATACCGAAGAAAGTATTTATGCACTCTTCGGTAAAGAATGGAAAGAACCTAAACTTCGAGGACTATAGAGGTCTATATTGTTTAATTTTTTTAATTGGAGGTTTCTATGAGTAACAAAGAAGTAACTTTAGCTAAAGAAGTAGCTAAAGACCATGAACTTTTAGACGCTGAAGCACAAAAGGCGGCTGAAGACCGCGAACGTGCTTCCAGAGTTTGGTTACAATGGCATAAGGCGTGGTTCAAAGCAATGTCAAATGACCAAGATTAATTCCACACGTGGAGAAATTCGTATTTAATTTTTAATTGGAGGTATCTATGAAACTAGTTGAAGTATTAGCCAAAGCAGGTCTTGATACAGAAGGCTATAAGAATAATAGCCGTCTTGACCTGAATGTTTTAGAAATTCTATTAGAGAAACGCGAAGCCGCGAAAGAAGCGGCGGCAGAATTCAAAGTAATCGACGAAGCCATTAAAGACGAATTCAAGAAAATGGCTGTCAAGGAAAAACAAGTCGGGCGGTTTCATATAACCGCAAATATAGTCCATAAAGGAACATACGTCGTGCAGGAACACGACGAAACTCATGTCAAAATAAATACTCTTTGAGTATAGAGGTCTATATGAATAAATTAGTAAACTTTATTCGTAATAGAATAAAGGTAAACAAAATGTATGTTTACCCTGCTGAAAAGCCTCATGCTGTTGCCTATTTACCTAATATGTCTGAAGAACAGAAGAAACTATTAGGTATTTACTTTTATATTAAAGAATTAGGCGGCGGCTCTTATGAGTTTATTAATAAATAGAAAGGAGATTCTATGGATTGTAAAGATTGTACCACCGAACGGCTGTGTGACCAGCACGTTCAGGCAAAAGCTTTAAAATATCAACAGGATATGTTTGATATTTTATTTAAAGAAATGGAACTGAACCTTAAAACCAAAATTAAAAGGGAGAATGAATTATGAATCCGCAAAGACAAGTTAAATGGGCTGAACTATTAAAGTCAGCCGTAACAGAAGCGGGCGTTTTAAGTAACGCCTATAAACTATTCTGGAACTATTCGCTAGGTAACCAATTAATGGCTTGGAGTCAAGCTGTTGGCAAGAAGCTTCAGCCTTCGCCTATTAATAGTTTCAAGCAATGGAAAGCTATGGGGCGCCATGTAAAGAAAGGCGAACACGCCATTGGTTTAATCCAGCCTTTCTTTAAAGAAATAGAAGAGGTTAATAAAACTACAGGCGAAAAGAAACTCAAGAAAATTATGTGGTTCTCTTTACAATACCATTGGTTTTTACTCTCACAGACTGAAGGTCAAGAACCTGTGTTCAAAGAACCGCCAACTTGGAATAAAGAAACCGCATTAAAGACTCTTGAGTTTACAGAAATACCTTTCACCTCAACTAACGGCAATGTCCAAGGCTATACTGAAAACAAAAAGGACATTGCTATTAATCCGCTCTGCCCTTTCAAACTCAAGACTTTACTACATGAAATGTCTCACGCCCTTTTAAAGCATGAGAATATAAACCATGAAGTCAAAACCATTCAGGAAGTAGAAGCCGAAGCTTCTGCATTACTCTGTCTTGATACTCTTGGTATGGAAGGGGCAGAACTTTGCAGAGGATACATTCAAGACTATATTGGAAGCAATGAGATTAAAGAAACTTCTGCAAGGCGTATATTCAGTTGCGCCGATCGCATAATAAAAAGCGGCAGAAGTGCTTTCGAGAATGCAATACTCGAGAACTTAGAAACACAGGAAGCTTAATATGAAACGAAACTATTGTGCTTGCGGTAATACGAAATGTAAAAAAGACCATGATCTTTCCAGTAACAAAGTAAATAAAGTTTAATATATAGAACTCTATATTGTATAATATTATATAGAGGTCTATAGCGGTTTAATTTTTTTTAATTGGAGGTTACCTTATGAGTCTAGAAGAGGGAACTAACAAGACCGTTATCGACGACGGCATTTCTATTACTGAACTTGTCGTTCAACTAAAAGGGGCGATTGCCGCTAACCGCCCTGTCTTTATTCAAGGCGGTATTGGTATCGGAAAGTCTGAAGGTGTCCGAACTACCGCTAAAGAATTAAGCATGGAACTAATAGACGTTAGGGCGTCTATGTTGTCTCCACAGGAAATAAGAGGCGTTCCTGTAGTAGACCGTGATCTTAAAGCTACTACATGGTATCCGCCTATATTCCTGCCTCGAGACAATAAGAAACGAATTCTATTCTTAGACGAATTAAATTCAGCCCCAACCCCAGTTCAGTCTGCTTGCTACCAATTAATTCATGACAGGCGGGTAGGTGAATATGCTCTGCCTGATAATACTTATCCGTGTGGCGCGGGTAATAGACTCACGGATAAATCTGTAGTGAACGAAATGCCTAAAGCATTGAGGGGCAGGTTCGGCACTATCAAAGTACGGGCGGATTTGGATAGCTTCATGACTTGGGCAATTAAGAATAACATTCACCCTATAGTCATGTCGTTCCTGAAACAATTCCAACACTACTTATATGACGCAAATTGGAAACAATATACGGACGCCTTCCCAAACCCACGCTGTTACGACTCAGCAACAGAAGTTATGACAGAACGTGGCTTTGTATTGTTTAGAGATTTAAAACCAACAGACAAAGTAGCTTCGTTAAATAAAGACGGTGTTGTAGAATTTGTAACTCCTACAAAGTATTTCACAGCACCTTATGAAGGTGACATGATAGAGTTTTGGGGCGCACAATATAATTTGTTAGTAACGCCTAACCATAATATGTTTGCGAAAAAAGCCTATCATAAAGGCATAAGCAAGCTAATTCAGCCCGCCTTCCAAGCCAAAGGTCTTTCCCATTCTTTAGCCGGTCGTGGTCATCTCGACCACAATAATGTTAAAGGAACAAAATGGGAAACAGAAGAATGGGCTTTTCAAACAGCGGAGTCTATCTATGATATCATTAAAAACTCTGGGTCTAAGTCATTCAGATTCAGAAAAGACGCAATCTGGACTGGTAAAGATACAGAGTATATAGAATTAATTGGCTCGACTCCAAAAAATAAAGGCCAAACAATTCAGCTACCTGCTATACCGTTCTTTAAATTCTTAGGTTGGTTCTATTCCGAAGGAAACTTAAATAAACTTCTGGCAAAAAGAGGTTCCTATTCTATTAGAATCCGGCAAGTATCGGCAACAAACAGAAAAGAAATAGCAGATATTATTTCGGAAATGGGATTCAAACCTAACAACAGCGATAAACACAGCCAAGTAACATTCAATTCAAAAGAATTGTATACGCTATTAGAACCAAGTAAAACTGGCTGGGATAAGAAAATGGTTCGAGACTTCTTAACTTATTCACCCAGACTATTGGCGTATCTATTAGAGACTTTCATTAAAGGTGACGGATGGACAACAAACGGAGAAACCATTGTTGCTGTAGGATCTATGCAATTAGCAAACGACATACAAGAAATTGCTATGCGCTTAGGGTATTCAGCGAACCTAAGTTTCCGTCCGTCTTATGCAGACGGTAAAACCAAATTCAAAGACTCTGGTGTTTGGACGGTAGCTATTCTCACAAAACGCTACTTGCGCCCTATTGTTCAGCCTCACCATATACAGAAACGAAAATATACAGGAATGGTATATTGCGTCGAAGTACCAAACCACACGTTGTTAGTCCGCAGAGACGGGCAAGCAATATGGTGCGGTAACTCATGGAAATTTGTGTCTGACGTGGTTAATTCGGTAGGCGAATCTAATATCAGCGGGTATGCGCCGTTAATAGGCGGCTTTGTTTCAGACGGTGTTGGCAGTGAGTTTGTATCGTACTCACAGCTTCATACTCAATTGCCGAAAATGGAAGACATATTAGCAGGCAAAGTTAATGACTGGAAGGAACGTAAATTGGATCCGGAAATAAAAGAGTCGGTTAACTATGCCTTGTCTACAAGCCTTTACACTTATATCTTAAGGTCAAGTAAACCTTATGAGAATGCCCTGAAAGCTTTCGTCTGGGCAACTAAAAACCTAGACGAAATGTTTGCGACTATGGTTACGTATGAACTGGTATCAAACGAAGTACTCAAGAATAAGTACGAAGAAATAATTACCACCAAAGAGTTTACTCAGTTTGTTAAAGCTTATGGCAAGGACTTTGTACAGACTCTTGCCGATATTAATAAAGTTAAATAGGAGGCGACTAATGGAAATAAAGAATGAAGAAGGTAAAGTCTTGTCTGAGAAAGACAGGATTATTATGGAACAGAAAGCCGCTACGCTTATACAAAGAGTAGGGGCTACTCTGATATCCTCCATGCCGTTCTTTGCCGCCTTGTTTTTAAATACAAGGCGTAAAGTAGATTGGTCTCAGCCTACTATGTATGCCAGTCCTGCCTGCCTAATTGGTTATAATCCAAGCTTTGTATGTAGCTTGGAATTAAGAGGCATAAGGTCTGCTATTCTGCATGAGCTTTACCACTTGATAGCTAACCATGCGGGACGAAGGCGTGAACGAGACCATATGTTGTTTAATATAGCCTGTGTTAAAGGCGACACTATTATCGCAGGAGACTACAAACCTATAGCTAACCTTAAAGCAGGTGATAATGTTTTCGGCAAAACAACGTCGGAAAAAGTCGTATCTCCGATCCAAAATGTTTTCAAAGGAGATATGCTATCAATTAAAGGTTGCGGATTGTTACCGGTTGAAGTTACACCAGAACACCCTATCTTAATTAGCCGGTTAAAAGTAACATCTAAAGGACGCCAATATTTACCACCAGAATGGATTCCTGCAAAAGACCTGCAAGAAAAGTCAATGTATATGTGCGTACCTATAATGCAAGGGACAAATAATATAACACAATTAGACTTGACCGCATATGCGAAACGGTTAACACATCCAAATTGGAAAGGTCAAATACCTCACCACACTAAACTGCATACTTTAGAAGTAACAAAAGAGACAGCACAAATAATAGGCTTATATGTAGCCGAAGGTAGTCGTATGTCTAATAAAGCTGGCGGACTTCAATTCTCTTTAAATAAAAACGAAACATATTTAATTAGTACTGTGCTAAAATGGGGCAGAAGTTTAGGCTACTCTGCTAAAGTTTATTTCAAAGATAATACTGCCAAAGTTTGTATACCCTCTACGGTATTAGGGTTTGCCTTTTCAGATTGGTTCGGATGCGGCTCAAAAAATAAAAAGTTGCCTGACTGGATACTTGAACATTCAGATTTAACTATTATTAAAGCTGTTTTAGATGGCATGATAGCTGGAGACGGTTCAGTAGATCATAATGGACGGTTAATTTACGGCACGTCAAGTAAAATCTTAGCAATGCAAATGCAGCTTCTCATAGCAAGATTGGGGGAGTTCGCACAATTAAGAGTTGAACACAGGAAAGAAAGAAAATTAAAAGCCGCTATATTACCGCCACAAATATTATATTCTGTGGATTGGGGTACGCCTAAAATAACAGAAAGGAATTTAATGGGTAAAACTATTAAGTCGTATCAAAATAGATGGCGAAAATTAGATAACTATATAATAACTCCAATAATTAACATAACTAAATACCCGTACGCAGGCACAGTTTATAATATTACAACCACAGACCATTCATACCTCGTCTCGAATGCTGTTGTCCATAATTGCGACAGCGAAATTAATAACAAACTCAAGAGGCTTGGCAACTTTATTCCAGAAGGCTGGGTCTTGTTCCCGCAATGGGACGGGCAGAATGCAGAGTATATTTACGCCCAGCTTATAAAGGACGCCAAACAGCAACCCAAGAATGGTAATGGAAAAGACGGGAACGGCTGTAGTGGCGTGAAGAATGTTGACGGCAACGGTAAGCCTATGACCGCCGCTCAAGTTAAGAAAGCTATGGGTCAACTCAAGCAGAAGGTAGCTCAAGCCGCCCAAGCCGCAAGAAGTAAAGGCGACTTGCCTGAAGACTTAGAAAGAATGCTTCAAGACTTACTGTCTCCTAAACTAAATTGGGAACAGATACTTGAGAAGTTTATTCAAGAAGCCGTGCAAGACGACTATGACGACAATAAATTTGATAGGAGGTTTATAGATCAGGAGTTATACTTCGAAGACTTGTGCATACCAAAGGCTTCTATTGCAATAGCTATAGACTCTTCGGGGTCTATATCAGGCGAAGAACTAAACAAAGCCGTAGCTGAAACATTAAGCATAGTCCAAGCCAGAAACATAAGTAAAATAAGGCTGATAGTATGTGACGCCGAAGTCCATTCAGACCAAGTATATAACGCCAGAGAGTTTGACGTTGCTGACTTCAGGATTGGAGGCGGCGGCGGTACAGACTTCAGACCGATATTCAAAGCGTTAGAAGAAGGCGAGAAGCCAAGCGTCTTGGTATTCTTTACTGATACTTATGGAACTATGCCTGAAGAAGAACCGGATTATCCAACTTTATGGGTGGTGTGGGGGGACACGGATACAGATACACTTCCTTTTGGAATAGGAGTAAACTATGACACATAAAAAAATATCTATAGAAGAAGGAGAAAAAATAATAACCATGTATAAGAATTGCCACGCAACTCATTACATAGCAAAACAACTAAACCGCACACACCAAGGCATTAAATTATGCTTACGAAGAAATGGCGTAACTATTTAAAACGGCGCCGCCATGAAAAAGAAACTGTTTGAAAATATGGCAACAGTTATATAAAAAAACACACGCGGTGTCTTTATAGCGCTAAAGGTAACATAGAAATAGCCACTATAGGCGAACGTCTCGCTTGTAAATACATAAAAGGGCTAACTCTTTTAGAGGAGGATTATGCTTATGACGGCAGACTTGGAAATAAAAAAGTTGAAGTTAGAACACGTCTCCCGCATTCTTTTAACCGCCCATATTTATTCTGGAGATTTTCTTTACGAGGAAAAAACATAGTAGATTATTTTGTATTGGTCGGATTAAATACAAACAAACGGCTTGAAAAAATGTGGTTAATACCAAGTACAGAAAGTTCTAATACGTCGTGCATAGCTATTAATAAACATTATAATGCTCGTGCTAGAAATAAATATGATAAGTATAGAGTCTATCCTGCACGAGAAGTTAAAGAAGTTCCGTTCGGTATAGACGTACCTTATGAAGTATAGACGTCTATACCATTAAGAAAGGAGGCAACATGTCTTTAGAAAACTTAGAAACCATGTTAGCAATAGCACCTAATACATTCCCTAGAATTAAATGTATTATGTGTAAGAGAGTTCATAAGAGTAGGTCTTATGAGAAGTGCTTTCGTAAATTAATGAACCAAAAAAAATATAAAGAACGCGGTAGTGTCCCTGTCGGTAATAAAAGCATAGACATAAATTCTTACTTTACAGGCTCAATAATGTACTTCACTACACAATATTCACATATTAATTTAATACTGAACGCCCTTACTGAATTCCCGCTGACGCTTAATAATAGATATAGACTTCTATATTCTAATGAATTATATGACAGCTTATTAAAGCAAGCCGAAGAGTTACTAACTAATATTATAAACAACACAGTAATTAATATACTGCCCAATCCAAAAGGCGCAGAAGCTGTAATGACATTTAATACCCAAGAGTATAGGTCTTATTTATATTATAGTAATGACGGAGGCTTATTTTCTCCACGTGTAGAAAAACTAACCGGTCAGCTATCAGGGACGCCAATAAGAACAGAAGGCTTGACTAGTTTCTTCTCAGACACAGTAACTGAAATAGAGTTCGAGAATAAAATGTATTATAAAAAAGGCCTGCTTAAAATAACAGGTCTTAACACAGTAACAATAGAATATGAATATAATTTAACAGAAGGAGGTAACCAATGAGTAAACCGCTAACACAGGCTGACTTTTGTGTAACTTGTATTGAACTTACAGACGAAAACAAAAAGTATTATCAAGGCTGTGACCGCTGTTCCCGTAAAGGCGACTTTGAACACAGTCATAAGACAACTAAACGCACAGACCGGAAACCTCAAGAAAAAACCTGCACAGACCCTTATTGTTTAGACTGTGATTGCTGTTCAACCGCAGACTGCGCTCATTGCTTAAAGACCTTCGACGACTGTAATATAATATACACAGACGATAAACCATTCTGCGAGGACTGTGATAATATATTAGTCCGCGCAATTAAAGACAACATAAAGAAAGGAGAACAACATGAAGAAACCAAAGGTAGTTTATGAATTCCATTTAGTGTATAACGAAGAGGATATTAAAGCTTTCCTAGACGACTTCTTAAGCGAAGGCGAACGCCTGTCTAATAAAGCCTTTAAAGAACTATGTGAGGAATTAAAATACACGGATTACGAAGCCCCCTTCACCGCCCTCGACGCCGCCATCAGAGAAGAAATAAAACAATTCGTAGCTAGTAATAAAAGCGACATATTAACCGCCGCTATTAAAGATAATATTAACAGTAGAAAAGTATAGAGGTCTATATGTTTCAAGTAAATGATAAGGTACAATGTTCTTCAAACACCGAGCCGCTAGGGGTTATTATAGAAATATTATCTAACGGTATGTATAGAGTTAGATACAAATACGCCTCTCATCCGTCTGTAGAAACTCATACTAACAACTGTCTGTCATTAGTAGAAGACCTGCTTGTAAAAGCTATACGAAAGAATATAGACCTCTATACTCAAAATAATATATAGACCTCTATATATTTAGAAAGGAGTTTATACACATGAAGAAAATAAATAAAGAATTAAACCGAAAAGTATTCAACGCTTTAACACCGCCTAAAGAATATTAAATTGAGACGCACAAACTTCAAGAGTTTGGTACAGGCTAAACGCCCATTCGCTTAAAGAAGCTAAAGCCATATTTAAAAAAAGTTATTCAGCCGATTCTCAATATGAAATACGAGAGACTTATAGTGAAGACGTTAAAGAAAAAATAATAAGCATTAAAGAAAGGAAATAATTATGACAGCTTATGGAATGTTCTTTTATTATATACCGGCCTCAGATACGAAAATGTATCAGGCAGTATTAAATAGAATAGCCCGCTATGGTTTAAGGCTAGACGGATCTGTTTATTTAATTAACTACGCCACTAAAAAAGACATAGACATAGAAGTCCAACAATTAAAAGCTAAATATAATTCAATCTGTACAGTTAAGTTTATTAAAATAGACAACGCCTCTACCGCAGAAGTCGAAGCCCTAGCTAAAGAAGAAGCTACTAAAGTCTTGGCTAATATCGGCGCCAGTATTCAAAACGACTTGGATAAAATAGAAGCCGACGAAAAGAAAACCGCCTTTAGTTTAAGAACAAAAAGAAAATTAGAAAGCCTTAATAATGTATTAGTATTATTTAATATGGCACAAGACTTCGACCTCGCTTTAAAAACCGTAGCAGAAATATTCATGCTTAAATGTAATAAATATTTAAACACAAAATAAAATATATAGACCTCTATATATTTCACACAATATAGACCTCTATATTTAATTAATATTAAATTGTAGGAGATAATTTTAATTAAAATAAAGTATAAAATAAAGTGCGTTAAAACCGATCAGAATGGGTGTTTGAGAGTGCTTGTAACTTCTGAACGAAAAAGCGTGGTTAATCTATAGACCTCTATAGTTTTAAACAAGCATGAATATATTATATTATTAAGTCTTTAAAGAAAGTATTTAACTAAAACATATACAATTATACGGGCTTTAATATTCTAGCTTGTGCAGGCTAGATACAAATAACAGGGTCTAAAGTATTAAATATTGATAATTCTGTGGAGACTTTAAAGAAAGTAATGTGTATTTTTCTTA